>Ga0310786_10008819_pt1 | contig 12890 bp, 8 predicted proteins | sample AusTroGonzalo_MG_FD_203881 | JGI IMG/M metagenome (GOLD analysis project Ga0310786, IMG submission 203881) | Bovine rumen microbial communities from tropical cattle in Woodstock, Queensland, Australia - Gonzalo_03 (v2) (version 2) | ecosystem: Host-associated > Mammals > Digestive system >...
CACGGTGGCGGTCATCAGCACCGGGCGCAGCCGGTGCGATGCGCCCTCCATGACGGCCTCGCGCAGCGGCGTGCCCCGCGCCCGCAGATGGTTGATGTGCGAGATCATGATCACGCCGTTCTGAATGGTCAGGCCGAAGAGGGCGATGAAGCCCACGGCCGAAGACACGTTGAAGGTCATTCCGCGCAGGTTGAGCGCCAGCAGGCCGCCGAAGAGCGCCAGCGGCAGCAGCGCGATGAGCAGGCCCGCCTGGCGGAAACTGCGGAACGCCCCGTACAGCAGTATGAACATCAGTGCCAGAACGAAGGGAATGATGATGGCCAGGCGCGTATATGCGCGGCGCTGGTTCTCGAACTGGCCGTCCCACTTGAGCGAATACTGGGAATGGTCGTACACGACCTCCTTCTTTATCAGCGCGTCGGCCTCGTTCAGGAAGGTCGTAAGGTCCTTGCCGCGGAGATTGACGCGCACGGTGAGGTAGCGCCTGTTCATCTCCCTGGAGATGGAACTGGCGCCCAGGCGCGTCTCTATGTCCGCCACGGCGGAGAGCGGCACGAGGTTGCCCGAGGCCGACACCAGCGTCAGGCCGGCAATCTTCTCCGGCGTGTCGCGCACGTCCTCGCGGTAACGGCAGATGACGTCGTACACCCGGTTCCCGATGAAGACCTGCGACACGGCGCGGCCGCCTATGGCCGTCTCGATCAACTGCGCGATGTCCGCGATGCTGACGCCGTAATACGCGGCCTTCTCGCGGTCCGCCTTGATCTGCAACTGCGGCAGCGGCGGCTCCTCGTCGATGATCACGTCGGTCGCGCCGGGGATCCCGGCGATGATGGTCTCCACCTCCTCGGCTATGCGCCGCGCCTCGTCAAGGTCTTCTCCGTAAATCTTCATCGCCAGGTCGCTGTGCGAGCCGGCGATCTGGTCCATCACCATGTCGATGATGGGCTGCGAGAAGCCCACGCGGTAACCCGGCATAAGGGCGATGGTGTCGGCCATCTCCGCGATGAGGTCCTCCTTGGTCTTGCCGTGCTTCCACTGGGAATAGGGCTTCAGGCCTATGCCGACCTCCATATGGGAGGTCGTAAAGGCCTCCGCGCCCCCGTCGTCGTGGCCCACCTGCGTCATCACATAGGTCACCTCATCGAAAGACTTCATCTTCGCCCGGAGTTCATTCGCCATCTCCTTCGATTTCTCGAGGGAAACGCCCGGAGGCGCCTGCACCTGTATCCAGATGCCGCCCTCGTCGAGGTTCGGCAGGAAGTCCTTGCCGACTGTGCCTATCATCACTGCGACCGCCACCAGCACCATCGCGATGCCGGCGAAGACCTTGCGAGGATGACTTATCAGCGAGCCGGTCTGCTTCCGGTAAGCCTCGTTCAGCCGCGTCAGCACCTTGTTGTGATAGACCTTCTGGGGCTTGCGGTAAATGGTGTATGCCAGGCCCGGGATGAGGATCAGGGCCACGGAGAGCGCTCCCAGCAGGGCGTAGCCCACGGTGAACGCCATAGGCGTGAACAGTTTCTTCTCTATGCGCTCGAAGACGAACAGCGGCATATAGGCTACGATGATGATGAGCGTCGCGAAGAAGACCGGCTTGGCCACCTCGAGGATGTGCTGGGCCGTATCCCTGGCGGACAGGGCCCGCGAGGTATCGGCCTCGCGCTGCTTCAGTATCGTCTCCGTCATCACTATGGCTCCGTCCACCAGTATTCCGAAGTCGATGGCGCCGAGGCTGAGGAGGTTCGCCGGAATGCCTGTCAGGTGCATCAGGATGAATGCGATGAGCAGGGAAATGGGAATGGTCGCCGCCACTATGAGCGCGCTCTTCGGGCTGCCGAGGAAGATCAGCAGGATGCCGATGACCAGCAGCATTCCGAAAAGCAATGTATGCTCGACCGTGCCTAAAGTCTTGCCCACCAGGTCGGTACGGTCAAGGAAAGGACGTATCACCACGCCCTCCGGCAGGCCGTCGCGGTTGAGGTCGTCCACCACCTCGTGGACCTTCTCCAGCACCTTCGAGGGGTTCTGGTAGCGGAGCATCTGCACGATGCCCTCCACTCCGTCGTCGAAATTGATCGTGTCGTCGGTATAGCCCAGGACGCCCTTGCGCTCAAGGTTGCCGTATTTCAGTTCACCGAGGTCACGCAAGAAGACAGGGATGCCGTCCTCGTTCTTGACCACGATGTCGCCCATATCGGGCAGGTCGCGGATCAGGCCGACGCCTCGGACGACGTAACTCACGTCGCCAAGGTTGATCATGCTGCCGCCGGCATTGGCATTATTGCTTTCCAGGGCCTCTTCCACGTCAGAGAGCGAGACGTCGTACTCAAGTAGCCTCTGGGGGTCGAGTTCCAACTGGTACTGCGTGGTCAGGCCGCCGAAGTTGCTGACGGCCGCCACGCCCTGGATCTGCTGGAGCGCGGGGATGACGGTCCACTGGTTGACCTCCGTAAGTTCCCGCAGGGAATAGCCGTCGCCGACTATGACATAGCGGTAGATCTCGCCCGTCGGCGAAGTCAGGGGGTTGAGTTCCGGCACGGCGTCGTAAGGCAGGTCCACGTCGCCGATGCACTCGGTGACACGCTGCCTCGCCCAGTAGTCCTCAGTGCCGTCCTGGAACACTAAAGTAATGATTGACAGGCCGAAAGCGTTCTTGCTGCGCATCATCTCCAGCGAGGGCATGCCGTTCAAGGCACGCTCCAGCGGGACGGAGATCTGCTGCTCTATCTCTTCCGCGGCAAGGCCCGGCACCTGCGTCACCACCTGCACCGTCACGTCGGCGATGTCAGGGTACGCATCGATTGAAAGCCGGGTCCAGGAATAGATGCCGAAGAGAGACACCACCACGAATATTACGGCTATGAGCCCCCTTCTGCGGAGGGCGAATGACACCAACTTCTCCATAAACTATTCGCTGAAGTAGATGCCGCCCTCGGCGATGATGGTCTCACCGCCGTCCAGGCCCGAGAGAACCTGCTGCCATCCTCCGTCCAGGCTCTCGACCCGGACCGGCGCCTTGACGAAATGCCCCGGAGCGTCCTGCACGTAGACGAATTTCCCGTCGCCGCCCTGGAATACGGCCTTGGAGGGGACGGCCAGCACCTGTGCTGCGTCCCGCTCGAAGACTGCCGTCACGAACATTCCCGGGCGGAAAGCCCGGCCGGAGTTCTCGCACTCGACGACCACGGGAAGGGTGCGCGTCCTCTCGTCCAGCAGTTCGCCCACATAGACGATGCGCCCGACGACCGTCTCGCCGGTCTCCGCCTCGATGCGCACGGGCTGCCCGGCCGCCAGGCCCTTCACCTGGGAGGGCTTGACATTGGCCGTCACCCAGACGTACGAGAGGTCTGCGACCGTCATCGGCGCCTCGGCGTCCTCCGCCAGGTAGGCGCCGGTCACCAGGTCGTTGCGGACGACCCGGCCGGAGATGGGCGACACGACGCGCAGCGGCTCGCCGACCTTGACGGCGGACGGGTCGACCTGATACAGCGCCAGGGCACGGCGCGACAGTTCGCAGGCGTTCGCCGCGTTGCGCGCCTCGGCGCAAACCTCCTCCCATTCCCTGTCCGAGAGCATCCCGGACTGGTGCAGAGCCTCCTTGCGGCGGCGGTTCGCCTCGGCCAGATCCGCGGCGCTGACGCTTTCCTGATAGTCTTTCACGGCCTCCATATAGTCGGACGAACTCACTTCGAAGAGGGCCTGGCCGCGGCGCACCGGATCGCCCAGCCTTACGAACGAGCGCGTCACGCGCCCGCCGAAGGGCAGGCCGATCTCGGCCATGCTGCCCGGCCTGGCATCGACGGAGGCGGTGGTGCTGATGCTGATGTCCAGCGTCTGAGGCTCCACCTGTTCAAGTTTCAAACGGGATGACAGGGATGATTCGGGGACAACGGTGATACCGTTTTCATCCTGCGTGAATCCCGGACCGGATGCGGTCTGTTCGGACGAATTCCTATTGCATCCGAAAACGACCGATGCTGCAAGCATCAGCGCAATAATCTTATATTTCATTGATTTTGTGCTACTTGTATGATAATTCGTTTACTGGCCGGAGTGCGGCCGGGCGGATATCAGACAAGTGCGGGAGGCCCCCTGCGGGAGAAATGGAAGGCCACGCTGCCGTTTTCGCAGGCAGCGGGAAGGGTCACGATGGTACGGGTCTCAGCCGTGCGTACAGGCGCCATATCGAAGACAGGTACGACGGACTCCGTGACGGAAGCCTCGTTGACGGTCTGGATAAGGATGAGTTGCGCCGTGGTATGGCCGCCGTCGGTCTGGCCCGTGCGATGGGCCTTTCCCGAGATGTGCGAATGGTAGAACCATACGCCCTGCACGTTGTGGCCGTGCCAGAACATCGTGGAATTGACATAACTGAACAGGAACATGGCGATGCAGAGCATCGTCATCGTACTCCTGAGCACACTGCTATGTCCTTTCCTGGCCTTCACGAATACAAATATAATGATTTCAAGAAAATCTCAGTCCTTTTTGGACGTATAACGGCTCAGGGCATGCGCGAGAAGGACAGCGGGAGTTCGAGCCCGTGGGCCTCGAGGAGGGTGCGGTCGCGCAGCACGGAGGCCGTGTCCCCGTCGAAGACGACACGGCCTTCCGACAGGAGTATGGTCCTCGGACAGGTGTCGTAGATGAAATCCAGGTCGTGGCTGGCGATCATCTTGGCGCAAGGCAGGGAGTTGACGATGTCTATGAGGTTGCGGCGGTTGCGCGGGTCCAGGGCGACGCTGGGCTCGTCCATCAGCAGCAGCCGGCTGCTGGTGGAGAGCACCGTCGCGATGCTCGCGAGTTTCTTCTCTCCCCCGGACAGGCGATAGACGGGACGGTCCTTCAGGGCCTCGATGCGGACGGCCTTCAAGGCGCGCTCCACGGCCTCCTGCGTCTCCGACGCACTGAGGCCGTAGTTGCGCGGCGCGAAGGCCACATCGTCATATACCGTAGAAGTAAACAATTGGTTGTCAGCGTCCTGGAACACATATCCCAAGTCCCTCCTCACTTGATTCAGAGTGTCCTTCCGCACCGGAACACCGGCCACGGATATGCTCCCCTCCGAAGGACGGAGCAGGCCGCAGACCAGTTTGAGCAGGGTGGACTTCCCCGCTCCGTTGGCTCCCACCAGCCCGACGCTTTCCCCTTCCCCGATTCTGAAGGAGATGCCGGAGAGTACGGGGCCGTTACCGTAGGAGAAATGAAGGTCGCTTATCTCGAGTATGTTCATAGGAATCGTATAATCAGGAAAGAAAGGATGCAAATCGTGATGTAAAGGATGTCAGAGCGGGAGAGAGAACCGTCTTTGTCGGAAGGGAATTCCCCACGGAATCCCCTGAGGGACATGCTCTGGTACACGGCCTCGGACCTGTCCATGCTGCGCAGCAGCAGCATTCCGACCATTGGCCCCCAGAACCGGAAATGGACTCCCTTCTGGCCGGGAGCGCGCATCTTGTAGGCGGTCCTCATCCTGTCCACTTCCTTCAGGAAGACTATCAAGTACCTGTGCACCAGCATTATGACGGTGACGAGAATGGCAGGCACGCGGAGTTTGCGAAGCGACCGGCACAGGTCGTCCATCGTAGTGGTGACCATCAACAGGTACGCCGCGGCCACGGCGAAGAGACCTTTCAGCAGCAGGGTGACCATCGAGACCATACCGCCGGTGACGCCGGGCATCAGGGGGGTGCGGTCGAAGAAAGGATTGGCTATACCTACGAGGCAGACGGGTACGAGGATGACGCACATCCTGCGCCACATAGGTCTCAGGGGAATGCCGCCCAGCGTGAAAAGGAGCACCGGATACGCTCCCATCAGCAGCACCCCTGCCACGTCGTACTTATGGAAAGAGAGCAGAAGAACCAGGTAAATGATTGTCACGAAGAACTTTGCCAGGGGATGCAGGGTCTGAAGCCTTCCATCTCCCCTCGCCTCCTCCTCCATGGAGTAGAACTCACCTATCGCCCTGTCAATCCGCTCCACTTGTTTCAATTTTTCTGCCGGCAGGCTTGCGGAAGGCCATTCCGACGGCGAAGCAGAGCACGAGCACGGCCAGGGCGCCGGCTATGCCCGAGAAGGAAGTGCCGCGCTCGCTGTCCCTGAAGGCATAGTCCGGCAGCAGGGCCGTGCGCTCCTGCACGCCCGCGGCCCATTCCGGGCCGTCGCTCTCGATCTCGGGCGCTCCCGTGACCTTTTCGACGGACCATTCGAGCCCGTCGGGGTCGGACGAAGCCAGGTGCGACATCAGGCCACCGACGACGAGCGTGACCGCGGCGAGGACGGCCAGGACGGAGGCGAATTTCATCCGCCTGCCTCCCTCGGCCGGCCCTCCGGCTCCCTGCAGGAGCCCGGGCCTCGCCTCGAGAATAAACACCAGCACCGCTGCGGTTATCAGGCCCTCGACGAGGCCTATCACCAGATGTATCGGGAGCATGAAGCGGACGAATACCGCGAACGGAAGTTCAGTAATCCCCGATGCGAGGGTCTCCAGGGTGACGGAGAAAGCCCCCAGAAGCAGGCTGACCACGCATCCCACGACGGAGGCAGCGATTATCCGTCCCCGTGTCATCTTCCTGTCCGTGAAAGCCCTCCAGATGAGGAATCCTCCGACGAAACAGCCGTAGAAGCCCATGTTCCAGACATTGCATCCGAGTGCCATCAGCCCCCCGTCAGCGAAGAGCAGGCATTGGACGAGCAGTATGGCCGTCATCGTCAGGAAACCTGCGCAGGGGCCGAGCAGGGCGCTCAGGAGCATTCCTCCGCAGAGATGCCCCGAGGACCCGGTCCCGGGAATGGCAAAATTGATCATCTGGGCGGCGAAGACGAAGGCGCCCATCACCCCCATAAGGGGTATGCTGCGCTCCCTGTCTTCCTCCCCGGAGCGCATCCCTCTGATCGACAAAACCACCGCCACGGCGCTGCAGGCATACATTATGCCCGCCACGACCGGCGATACCAGGGCGTCTGCCATATGCATAATCAGTCCTCCTCCTTTTTCAATTGAATGTCCATGCTGCCTGAACGGAAGCCCTCCATGTCAAGCGTCACATAGGGGAAGCCCATCCCCTTCAGTTTTTCGACCACGGACGGGCGCAGCTGCAGGATTTTTCCGAGATTCTCGGTGTCCGTTTCAATCCTGGCAATGTCCCCGTGGACGCGGACGCGGACGTTGGAGAAGCCCTGCGAACGCAGCCAGTTCTCCGCCTCGTCCACGATGCGCATCTTCCCGTAGGTTAGTTCAGTCCCGTAAGGGAAGCGTGTCGCCATGCACGGCGAGGAAGGCCGCCGCGCGACCGATATGCCCTTCTGGGCGGCCAGAGCCCTGACCTCCTCCTTGGTGATGTGGAATCGTGCGAGAGGGCTCAAGATGGAAAGTTCCTTCAATGCACGGATACCGGGGCGATAGATGTGCAGGTCGTCCTCGTTCGTCCCTTCCAGGACATTGGAGATGCCTTCCTGCGAGGCCTCGCGCCTTATCCTGTTGAAAAGCGTGAACTTGCAGCGATAGCAGCGGTCGGGGGGATTGCTGCTGATGCCCGCTTCCCGGAGTTCGTTCACGTCGAGCACGGAGAGTTCCACCCCCGCCTCCTCCGCGACCCTGCGTGCGGAGGCTATGTCCGTGACCGGGTGCATCCCGGAATGGACGGTGAAAGCGTGGACCCTCGTCCCGTGCTGCAGGGCCGCGTCGCGGCACATATACAGCAGCAGGGTCGAGTCCACCCCGCCGGAGAACGCCACTGCGGCATCCTCCCTGAGGAGATCGGACAGGTACTCCTCCAGCGCCCGGTATTTGTCAGCGGTCTCCATCCTGTGCGTTCGATTCTGAAAATACTGTGTGGAACACCTCCGGGAAAGGCTTTCCCGTGGCCCGGCACAACTTCGCGACGTCGTCGTATTCGGGATAACTGCGCTTCCCGCCGTCCGGGAGGGTGACGGTCTTGACGCGGACTGCGCCCAGGGAAGTCTCCACGGTGCGTATCTCGCGGGGAAGGACGGCCCTCTCCATCTTCAGGATACGAACGCCTATGGTGGAAGTCTGTCCGAAGATGATGCGGAGCAGATCGTCCTTCCTGTCCTCGGTGCAGATGACGTTCAACTGGTATCCGGGGCGGTTCTTCTTCATGAACACCGGGAAATAATGCACGTCGCGCGCCCCGGCGTTGAAAAGAGCCTCCATCACGTATCCCAGCTGCTCTCCGGTGCAGTCGTCGATATTGCTTTCCAGCTTGACGATACCGTCCCCTGCTGCACCGCTCTCCTTGACCGCTGCAGGGACTTTCTTTTCCTCGATGAGCATGGCCCTCAGCAGGCTCGGGCGCTCGTAATTGCGTTTCCCCGCTCCAAGCCCGGTCTTCAGGATGGTGAAATCCTCCGGCAGGGTGTCCCCCGTGCGCAGGGCCGCGACGATGGCGGCGCCGGTAGGGGTCACGAACTCGCCGGGAGTCTGTGTAATATGCAGGTTCAGACGGTGCTCCTCGACGATATGGGCCACGGCGGGCACCGGTATCGGAAGGATGCCATGCTGGCAGCGGACGGTGCCGGTCCCCTCGTAGAGGACGGGAACTATCACCTTGCCTATCCCAAGGTAGTCAATGCAGAAGCCCACGGCGGCAATGTCCACGATCGAGTCCACCGCCCCGACTTCGTGGAAATGCACTTCCCCCACCGGGACGCCGTGAGCCTTGGACTCCGCGCTTGCGATGACGCGGAAAATCTTGACTGCCAAGGCCTTGGCCCTGTCGGAGAGGCCGCTGCGCTGCAGTATGTCCTCTATTTCGGCCAGCCCCCTGTGCTCATGATGATGCTCGTGGTGGTGGTGATGATGATGGTGGTGGTGACGGTGGAAAAGGTGATGATGGTGCTCATGCTCGTGACCATGGTCATCGTCATGGTCGTGCGAGTGCCCGTGAAGCCACTCCATGTCGTGGTCGTGGTTATCCTCGTCCAGCACGACGTTGAAGTCGCAGGCATCCAGACCCGCCTTATTTACACGGCTTACGGATGTCGTGAATCCTTCCAATGGAAGGGATGCGAGCGCTTCCTGCAGTTTGAGCGTATCTACCCCCAGGTCGATCAGGGCTGCGACGGTCATGTCGCCGCTTATTCCCGAAAAGCATTCAAGATATAGTGTCTTATTCATAGTCATTCCGATGTTTGTTCCGTCCTGTCCCCCTCGCAAATGGAGAGGTTGATCTGGGAAGCAAGGTATCCCGCCCCGAAGCCGTTGTCGATATTGACCGTGGCGACGCCGTTCGAGCAGGAGTTGATCATGGTCAGAAGGGCTGAAAGGCCGTTGAACGACGCCCCGTAGCCCACGGAGGTGGGCACGGCGATGACGGGCTTGTCCACCAGCCCGCCGATGACGCTGGCCAGCGCCCCTTCCATTCCGGCCACGGCGACGACGCAGTTGGCCTTCTGGATGGTGTCCAGATGGGAGAGCAGACGGTGAAGCCCGCTCACGCCTACGTCGTAGAGCCTTTCCACACGGTTCCCGAGGAACTCGGCGGTGCACGCCGCCTCCTCCGCGACGGGGATGTCGGAGGTCCCGGCCGTGCATACGCAGACGAGCCCGCGCAGGAGCTTGCCGGGCTTCTCAATCCTGATGATGCGCGAAACGGGGTCGTAGACCGCATCGGGGAAACGCTCCCGGACGAGCGCCGCCTGCGCGGCCGAGGCGCGGGTCCCCAGCACCTCCCCCTCGCTTTCCATCAGTCTCTTGAAGATACCCAGCAGATGGTCGTCAGCCTTGCCCTGGCAGAAAACGATCTCGGCGGCACCCGAGCGCAGCCTGCGATGGCTGTCAAGTTTGGCGAAGCCGAGGTCGTCGAAGGGTTTCCTGCGGAAATGTTCCTCCGCCTCGCGCACGGACATCTCACCGGCCCGTACCTTTTCCAGGATTTCTCTAGTCTCCATAGTCGTAAACAATCCGTTCAATCGTGAATCCGATGCAGAAGTGAACCTCCTTGCATGGCAGTCCATGTCGCTAATGTACGGAAATTCCCGCGTTTTACCAAATTGGCCAGAAGCGCGGATTTGCAACTATGGAACAATTGATTATCTTTGCCTTGAATGACTGGAATGACTATGAAGAAGTTTCTGCTCATACTGTTTGTGCTCCTCGCGGTTCCGGGCCTCCAGGCCAGGGAACTGACGAAGGAGTGGCGTGAGTATTCCCGCCTGGTCGGGAGGGACAGGCCGCGCGACGAGATCGCCAAACTTCACGAGATCAGGGCGCTGGCCCTGGAGCGCAGGTATCCGGAGGATTTCCTGGACGCCTGCCGTTATGAGGAGAGGACATATTCCAGGCTGAACTGGAAGTCCACCGACTCCCTTCGCACCGCGCTGCTGGAGGTCGTGGAGTCCTACGGCGAGCCTATGCTCACCTTCCGCTGGCTGAACAAGGACTGGGATTACGCCCTGGCCCACCGCGAGGAGTTGTCGGCCGGGCGCCATCCCGATATTCAGGACCGGCGCATCCCCTTCATGCAGACCAGGGACGAGGACGACGTCCCGGACGACTTCGAATGGATACTCTGGGACCGCATCAGCCGGTCCGTCGCCCTTATCCCCGACTCCGAGGAGTACCGCCTCCTGTCGGAGAGGATCGGTGACCGTTATCCGGCACGGCCCTATCTGTCGTACCTGGAGGCCAAGCGGGCTGATGACCGCCTGTCCGCGATGCAGGCGCTGGCGGATCAGTACGCCGACGATCCCTTCCGCTTCCTTCCCGGAGAGCAGGTACTTCAGGAAAGGCTGTCCCGGCTCCAGAAGGATGAAACCTCGACCGAGGAGGACTATAAGGCGCTATATGACGACGCCAGGGAGTTCGCCAAGGCCGTCAAGGCCGAGAAAGGCATTCACCAGCGGCAGAGCATCTCCGTGGACTGGATAATCAACTCATTGAGCGCGAAATCATTGAACATTAGGTTCAGGAACGACTCCATAGTTCTGATCGGCCGGAATTTCGGCCGGGGGGCGCTGACTTTCCAATCGGAAGATAACCACCGCAATGTCACCGTGCGGAACCGTGACGGGAGTTTCTACATCCTGGACACGGTGATGGCGCCGGTGCCGGAACTCCCTGACGGATCCTACACCGTCTCCTCGGCCAATCCTTCGGCAAGGGCCACCTACGAGAAGCACACCATCTCGATGGCGGTGAGGCGCCAGGGCGACGACTTCGCCGTATATGTGACTGATTATCAGACTGGAGAGCCTTTTCCTTCGGCCACGATACGCCTCCGCCAGAAAAGGAAAACCCTCGAGCGGGAGATACCCCTGGACGGCTTTACCATCCTGCCGGCGGACTTCCAGAAGATGATAGGCAACAAGAAAGTCTACACCCTGGAGGCGCGGGTCGGAGAACGGAAGAGCCAGACCGTCAGCATTTACCGGACGGAGGACTTTACCGAGACCGACCGGGACAATATCATCTATGGACGCATCTACAAGGACAGGGGCGCTTACCGGCCAGGCGACACGCTCAAGGCCAAGGCCGTCCTGTTCGAGGGCAACCTGCACAAACAGGTGAAGACCGCTCAGGAAGGCGAGGACGTCAGGGTCCACATCTTCAATGCCGAGGGCAAGACACTGGCCGATATCAACCTGAAAACCAATTCCTTCGGTTCCGTGGCCTGGGAGTTCCCCATCCCCGGAGGGGAACGGAACGGCCTCTTCGGGATTTATGTCTATTATAAGAAGTCGAACGTCACTCATTCGGAGTTCCGGGTCGACGACTTCGTGCTTCCCACATTCGAAGTCACATTCGACCCTCAGGAGGAGCCCTTCCTGCCGGATACGGATATCGGAATAAGCGGAAAAGTCGTCAGTTACTCCGGTCATCCGGTGGACGGCATTTCCCTGGAAGGGAGAGTCACGCGTTATGGCACGGAAGTGTGGAAAGGCCCCGTCTCCACCTATATCGACGGGTCCTTCAGGATTCCTCTCCACCCCTCGCAACCGGGGCCTTACATCCTGAATCTCAAGGCATTGGATGCTACGGGAGAGACCCGGGAGTTCGAGCACCGCTTCCAGATGACGACCTCTCTCTCACTGAATGTGGAACTGGAGAATACCGGCGAGGGAGAGTTCTTCTTCCGCCACGCCAGATACGATGACGCTCTGCTGACAGAGCCCGTCGCGTACTTCGCCTGGACGGTCAGGAATGGGAACGAGCCTGTCAATATGCCTGTCGTCTATCAGTTGACGGACGTGAACGGCAAGACCGTCCTGGAAGGGAGATCGGAGGAGACGCTTGAACTGGACATGTCGTCCCTGCCGGACGGCCTGTACTTCATCCGGGGCATCGTCGAGGCCGGAGACAGCCGCGGCCGGGTCGACAATCCCGTCTTGAAAATGACGTCCGGGCTGGACGCCCCGGTGCGGAGTCTTTTCCTGCCCGGAGACACAGAAGTCGAGTACGGGGATGCCGTCCGCGCCCGGCTCGGAGCGGGTGGCGGGCCCCTCTGGGCCGTGGCCACCCTGGCCGCGCCGGACGGCAAAGTCCTGGAAACCAGGATGGTGCATCTGGAGGGCACCCCCGGCAAGGCCGGTTCCACATCGGATCTGACTTTCGATTACAAGGATTCCTATCCCGACCTCGTCCGCCTGGAGGTGTTCTATTTCTGCGACAACGGACAGTTCACGCACGAGGAGATATATTACAGGGTACGGCACAGCATGGACCTCCCGCTGGCGTTCTCGCGCTTCACGGACCAGACGTTACCCGGGGCGCCCGTCACACTGTCCATGCAGACGGATCCGGGCGCCGAGGTGGCCGTGGCCGTATATGACAAGAGCCTGGACGCGATGGGTACGAACGGATGGGATGCCGTGAGGCCCCAGTCTCCCCTCCTTCATACTCTCTGGTTCCAGTCGAGGGCCGG
>Ga0310786_10008820_pt1 | contig 12889 bp, 8 predicted proteins | sample AusTroGonzalo_MG_FD_203881 | JGI IMG/M metagenome (GOLD analysis project Ga0310786, IMG submission 203881) | Bovine rumen microbial communities from tropical cattle in Woodstock, Queensland, Australia - Gonzalo_03 (v2) (version 2) | ecosystem: Host-associated > Mammals > Digestive system >...
GGATTCTGCTGCTCGCGGCCGCCCTGTGCGCCGCTTCCTGCACCAAGGGTTTCTTCGGAAACTACCTGAACGATGCAATGTACGAGACCGGCCCGGGAGCCAGCGACGACACCGACCTTCTCATGTCCGGGGGAGACCAGTTTGAGCCGGTAAAGGAAAACCCCTTTATTTACACGGCGGAGATACCCGTCTCCAGTTTCTCGGTAGACGCCGACGGCGCCTCCTACGCCTACATGCGCCGCTGCATTATCAATGGGATGGAGGTTCCCGCCCAGTCCGTCAGGATAGAAGAATACCTCAACTACTTCACCTTTGACTACCCGGACCCTCTCGGGAATGAGACCCTGGCCATCAATGCCGAGACAGGCCCCTGCCCCTGGGCACCGGAACACCGGCTCATGCGCCTGGGCCTGAAGGGCAAGTCCATGAAAGACAGCGAAATCCCCGCCGCCAACTACATCTTCCTCATCGACACCTCCGGCTCCATGAACGGAGACGACCGCATCGGCCTCATCAAAACCGGCCTGTGCAGCATGATTGACTGCCTGCGTCCCCAGGACCGCGTCGCCATCATCACCTATTCCGGTTCTGTGAAGAAGCTGGTGGAATCGACCCTCATCGGACAGGGCGCCGCCACCCTCAAGAAGGCCATCCAGGGCCTGGTAGCCAGCGGCAGTACAGCCGGCGGCGAGGCCATGAAGATGGCCTATGACGAGGCATCGGCCCACTATGTCACCGGCGGCAACAACCGTATCATCATGTGCACCGACGGAGACTTCAACGTGGGTGTATCCTCCACCGAAGCCCTGGTAGAGATGGTGGAGAGTTACCAGAGCAAGGGCATCTACCTGAGCATCATGGGCTTCGGCATGGGCAATTACCAGGACAGCCGCATGGAGAACCTTTCCAACCACGGCAACGGCACCTATACCTACATCGACAGCGAAGAGGAAATGATCAAGGTGTTCGTGAACGAACGCAGCCACTTCTGGGCCGTCGCCAACGACACCAAGTGCCAGGTGCGCTTCAACCCCGAGACGGTGGCCCAGTACCGCCTCATCGGCTACGAAAACCGCCTCATTTCGCAGGAAGAGTTCGATGACAGCAAGAAGGACGCCGGAGAGATTGGCGCCGGACAGACGGTGACAGCCCTGTATGAACTGATCCCCGCCAAGGGCTGCTCCATGGCGGCCGGCACTTCCCTGGCCAGCTTCGAGACCCGGTACAAACTCTCGCTGAAAGATACGGAAAGCCGTTCCCTCAGCACAGAGGTGAAGGTCTCCACCACCGCCTCGGAAAACATGAACTTCGCCACCGGCGTCGCCGCCTACGGCCTGCTGCTGAGGAATTCCGAGTACAAAGGCAGCACTTCCCTGGAAATGGCCCGGGAGCTGGTGAACGGAGCCAAATCCTTTGACCCCAACGGATTCCGTGCCCAGCTGGTATGGCTGATGGACCATATGACGGATAAATAGTGGAAAACCGATTTCATCCGGGATGCCCCGCCGTAAGTTTAGGCTTGCAGCGGGGCATTTTTTTTCTTACTTTTGCACTGCTCAAACAACACCATGGCCAAGATAGCGGAAGATACTCCCATGCTCCGGCACTACTTCGAGGTGAAAGCACAACACCCCGAAGCCCTGCTGCTGTACCGCGTAGGAGACTTCTACGAATGCTACTCGGACGACGCCGTCACGGCCGTCCGCGTCCTGGGCCTGGTCCAGACCAAAAAATCCAACGGAGAGAAAGGTCCCGTGGCCATGGCGGGCTTCCCGCACCATGCCCTGGAGAACTACCTCACCAAACTGGTGCGCGCCGGCTTCAAAGTGGCCGTATGTGACCAGCTGGAAGATCCCAAATTTGCCAAGAAACTGGTCAAGCGCGGCGTAACCGAAATCGTTACCCCGGGCATCTCCTTCGGAGAGAACATGCTGGAGGTAAAGGAGAACAACTACCTCTGCGGCCTCACCGTAGAGAAGGACCGCTGCGGCGCCGCTTTCCTGGACGTCTCTACGGGCCAGTTCCAGGTGGCGCAGGGCACGCTGGACTACATCGCCACGCTCGTAGGTTCCCTCAAACCCCGGGAACTGGTGGTGCAGCGCGGTTATGAAAAGGGTCTGAAAGAGCGTCTGGGAGACTATTTCACCACCTCCATCGATGAATGGGCCTTTGTGTATGATGCCGCCGTGGAGCGCCTCAAGCGCCAGCTGCAGGTGGATAGTCTCAAAGGCTTCGCCATAGATCCCTATCCCCTGGGTATCTGCAGCGCCGGCGCCCTGCTGGTGTATCTGGAGCAGACCCAGCACGTGGGGCTCAGGAATATCTGCACCATCGGCCGCATAGACGAGGCCAAGTTCGTGTGGATGGACAAGTTCACCATCCGCAACCTGGAGGTCTTCCAGAGCGCATCCGGGGCCGACGGTGTCTCGCTGGTGCAGACGCTGGACAAATGCTCCAGCCCCATGGGCGCACGTATGCTGCGCCAGTGGCTGGCCATGCCCATCATGGACCTGAAGGAACTGAACGCCCGCTACGATATCGTCCAGTATTTCACCCAAAACCCGGAAATCCTGGAGGAAACGCAGATGGACCTGGGCAAGCTGGGAGACATGGAGCGCATCCTGGGCCGCATCGCCACCGGCAAGGCCAATCCCCGCGAGGTGATGCAGCTGGGCCGCGGCCTTGCGCTTACCGCGCCCATCAAGGAGCGCCTCAGCGGCTGCGACGCCCTGGAAAAACTGCTGAAAGGCCTGCGCAACTGCGAAAAACTGCTCAAGGAGATCCAGCGCGTCATGAGCCCGGAACCGGCCATCCAGATTGGAAAGGGCCCGGTCATCGGCACCGGCGTAGACGCCGAGCTGGACGAGCTGCGCACCCTCTCCTCGGGCGGCAAGGACTACCTGCTGCAGATGCAGCAGCGCGAGGCCGAACGCACGGGCATCAGCTCCCTCAAGATTGCCTACAACAACGTTTTCGGTTACTATATCGAAGTCCGGAACACCTATAAGGACCAGGTTCCGCCGGAGTGGATCCGCAAGCAGACGCTGGTCAGCGCAGAACGTTACATCACCGAAGAGCTTAAGCACTACGAAGAAAAGATCCTCACGGCCGAAGACCGCATCTACGCCATCGAAACACGCCTGTACGGGGAACTCATCGCCCGCATCCAGCAGCAGATTCCGGACATCCAGTGCAACAGCCGCATCCTGGCGAAACTGGACGTGCTGGCCGGATTTGCAGAGCAGGCCACCGAGCGCGGCTACTGCCGCCCGGAGATGAATGACGGAAAGGCCCTGGACATCAAGGAAGGACGCCACCCGGTCATCGAGACCCTCATGCCCGCCGGAGAGGAATACGTCCCCAACGACGTATACCTGGATACGGAGAAACAGCAGATCATCATCCTCACCGGTCCCAACATGGCCGGTAAGAGCGCCCTGCTGCGCCAGACCGCCCTCATCGTGCTCATGGCGCAGGCCGGCTCCTTCGTCCCCGCGAAAGAAGCGCATATCGGCTGGTTTGACAAGCTGTTTACCCGCGTAGGCGCCACGGACAACATTTCCCGCGGAGAATCCACCTTCATGGTAGAGATGCTGGAAACGGCCATGATCCTGAACAACCTCAGCGCCCGTTCGCTGGTGCTGCTGGACGAGATCGGCCGCGGCACCTCCACCTACGACGGCATGTCCATCGCCCGCGGCATCGTGGAATACATCCACGAATACGGCAAGGGCGCCAAGACGCTCTTCGCCACGCATTATCACGAGCTGAACGACCTGGAAGGCCTGTTCCCGCGCGTGAAGAACTTCCACGTCACCGTAAAGGAAGTGGGACGGGAGGTGCTGTTCCTGCGCAAGATCAAGGAAGGCGGCACCGCCCACAGCTTCGGTATCCACGTGGCCCGCATGGCCGGCATGCCCGCGCCCGTGCTGGACAGTGCCGAAAGGACGCTGAAAGCCCTGGAAAACAGCCAGAAGCTGGATGCCATCGGTGCGCTCACACCCGTGAAGCCGCACACCACCAAGGCCGGAAAGGTAGAGAAGGACGGCTCCCTGCAGCTTTCCATGTTCCAGCTGGACGATCCGCTGCTGGAATCCCTGCGGGACCGCCTCAAAGGAACCGACCTCAACAACTTAACCCCGCTGCAGGCCTTTGACCTGCTGCGCACCATGAAAGAAGAACTAGGAATTTAAACCATGCCGACGAAAGCTATGCCCATTTGGAAGTGGATCCTGCTTCTGATTGCTTTTCTCCTGTTAACCACCTTAGCCTATTCCCTGTCCCAGATCCCCCATTACTTCCTGGACGGTCCGCTCTTCTGGGCTGCCTGCGTATTGATGTCTGCGGCCATGCTGGGCCTGTATTACCTCCTTACCCGCTGGTTCGAGAAAGAGAAGCCGGCCGATATTCCCCTCGGGAAATGCGCCACGGGAACCGGACTGGGCTTTGTGATGGGCGCCGTGCTGTTCTCGGCTGTAGTGGGCGTCATGTATGCCGTCACCCTTTACACGGTAGACAGTGTTACCCTAAACACCCAAGCCCTCGTGCAGGCCTTATTCATGTATCTGGTGGTGGCCGTGGGAGAGGAAATCACCTTCCGGGGCGTGCTGTTCCGCTGGATTGACCAGCGCTTCGGCTTCTGGTGGGCCATGGCTGTTTCGGGCCTGTTCTTCGGCCTGGCGCACATCTTCAATGACGGCGCTACCGTCTGGTCCTCCGTCGCCATCGCCCTGGAGGCCGGCCTCATGCTGGCCGCCGCCTACAAGTGGTCCGGCAACCTGTGGGTTCCCATCGGCATTCACTGGGCCTGGAACTGGGTGCAGGGATCTGTCTTCGGCTTCGCCGTTTCCGGCATGCAGCAGGAGTATTCCCTGCTGCAGCCCACCATCGACGGTCCCGAATGGCTCACCGGCGGTATTTTCGGCGCCGAGGCCTCCGTTATCTCGGCCGTTCTGGGCCTCACCCTCACCGCCTGGTTCGTCAAAGAGTATCTTAAGCGTCAAACGCCCAGATAATCGCCTCTTCGAACACTTCTCCCGGTCTTAATACCGTGGAGGGGTAGTCGGGGTTGTTGGGAGCATCCGGCGCATGCTGGCATTCGATCGCCACGCCGTCATAGTCTTCGTAGGCGCGGGTCTTGCCTTCCGGGCAGCCCTTGAGCCAGTTTCCTGTATATACCTGCACGGCAGGCTGGGTGGTAAGCACCTCCAGATGGCGGCCGCTTTTGGCTGCCCAGAGCTCGGCGGCAGGCGTTAACTGGCCGGGCATGGCGCCGTCAACAAGATAACAGTTGTCGTAACCCTTTCCGTATTGAAGGGCCGGGAAATCGGCTTTGATATCCTGGCCGATGGGCCTGGCCTCCACGAAATCCATGGGCGTACCGGCTACATCCTCCGGAGCGCCCAGGGGAATGAGCGTTTCGTCGGTAGGGAGCCACTGGGAGGCGTTCAGCTCCAGTTTATGATCCAGGACACTGCCCGAAGCCTCTCCGTCCAGGTTCAGGTATACATGGTTGGTCAGATTCACCACGGTGGGCTTGTCGGTCTCGGCCGTCATGATGAGCTTGAGGGAATTGTCCTCTCCCCAGCTGTAGTGGGCCACGACCTTCAGGTTGCCGGGATAACCTGCCTCGCCGTCTTCCGAGAAGTACATGAATTCCACGGCATCCCCTGCAATACGGCTTTCCCATACCTTGTTCTGAAAACCGTCGGGGCCGCCGTGCAGGTGATTGGGGCCGTTGTTCACCGGCAGGGTGTACTCCACCCCGTCCAGCGTGAACTTGCCCTTGGCGATGCGGTTGGCATAGCGGCCGGGAATCTTGCCGGAGCAGGGGCCGTCGGCAAAATAATCGGATGCTTTCTTGTAGCCAAGGGCCACATCGGCCAGTATTCCGGCCTTGTCCGGCACCACGATGGATACGATACCCGCACCTATGCTGCAAAGCTGTACATAGGCACCGGAGGCGTTTTTAAGCGTATAGAGATAGATTTCTGTTCCGTCGGGCGCGGTGCCCCAAAGTTCTTTAGTGACAGTATTCATGATAAGAGCAGGTTAGTAGCAAAGACAACAAGGATTCCCACGGGCGCGACATAGCGCATGAGGAAATAGACCACGCCGAACAGGCGCGTATTTACGGTACCGCCGTTGGTGAATTCGTTCCGGACGCTGTCCCGGGACATCTTCCAACCCACGAAAAGGGTAAAGATGAGGCCTCCCAGCGGTAGCAGCCAGTCGGAGCACAGATGATCCAGGAAGTCGAAGAAGGTACATCCCAGGATGGTGACGTGGGACAGGGAGCCGAAGGAAAGGCTGCACAGGATACCCACCGCCCAGCAGGCGACGGCCAGGACCAGGGTGGCGCTGCGCCGCTTCATGCCCCGCTCGTCGGTGAGGAAAGCCACACCCACCTCCAGCATAGAGATGGCCGATGTGAGCGCCGCGGCCAGGATGGCCACGAAGAACACGGACGAGACCAGCGTGCTCACCAGCGGCATGCCCTCCCCCATTTTGTGGAAGATGTAGGGCAGCGTCTCGAAGACCAGGCCGGGACCGCCGCCGGGCTGCAGGCCTGCGGCAAAGACCGCCGGCATCACGGCAAAAGCGGCGATAAGGGCGAACAGCAGGTCACTCACAGCCGTCCCCAGGCCGGAAAGCATCAGGTTTTCTTCCTGCTTCACATAGGAAGCATAGGTAAGGATGGTGCCCACGCCCAGCGAAAGCGAGAAAAAGGCCTGTCCCAACGCAGCGGCATACGCATCGGCCGACAGTTTCGTGAAATCGGGCCTGATCAGGTATTCCACCCCCTTGAACGAGCCGGGAAGCGTAAGGGAATAAATCAAAATGGCCAGGATGAGCACGAACAACGCCGGCATCGCCACTTTGGAAAACTTCTCGATACCCCCTTTGACTCCTCCCAGCACGACGCCGGCCACCAGGGCCATAAAGGCCGTATGGGCAAAGATGGGCTGCCAGGGCGAGGAAATGAAACGGCCGAAGAAATGGGGGATCTCCTCGGCGGGAACGTCGGTAAAACTGAAGGAAAGGGACTTGAAAAGGTATTCAACACTCCATCCGCCTACCACGGAATAATAGCTCAGCAGCAACAGCGGCGACACCACGGTGAGCAGTCCAGCCCATCTCCAGGGCGTGCCCGGGGCCAGCTTCTTCATGGCGCCGAAGGTGTCGGAACGGGAACGCCGGCCAATGATGGATTCGGCAAAAAAGATGGGAAGTGCCAACAGCAGGCAGGCGGCCATATACACCAGGATAAAGGCAGCGCCGCCGTATTCACCCAGGATATAAGGGAAACGCCAGATATTTCCCAGGCCTACGGCACTGCCGGCCATGGCCGCAATCACCGCAAAACGGCTGCCAAAGTTTTCCCGTTTGGTTTTCATCAGGGTCGGTTTCCGTTATTGGCGGCGACGATATACCACGAATTCGAAGCGGTAACCGGTTTCGGGGTCTGTATGGGTTTCGGACGTGCTCTCACGCTCCCAGACGGCAGGATCGATCTCGGGGAAGAAGACATCGGCCCCTTCCACGACGGTGTGCACGTGGGTGATGTACAGCTTGTCCATATCCGGCAGGGCCGCCTTGTAGACGGAAGCGCCGCCCATGACGAAGCATTTGTCGGCGCCGGTAGCCTCGGCCTCTTTGTAGGCCTCTTCGAAGGAATACACGCAGCTCACCTCCGGGATGGGGTCTCCTCCCAGGTTAAGGACAATGTTCTTGCGGCCCTTGAGGGGACGGAAGGGCAGGGAGAAATAGGTGGTGCGTCCCATGATGACGGGATAGCCGCGGGTGGTATTCTTGAAATACTGCAGGTCTTCGCTCAGGTGCCAGGGGAGGTCGCCTTTCACGCCGATGCCGTAGTTGTCGGCCACGGCTACGATAATACATTTTTCCATAGGTCTAAACGGCTACAGGTGCTTTGATGGCAGGCCACGGGTCGTAGCCTTCCAGCGTAAAGTCTTCGTATTGGAAGTCGAACAGGGACTTGACTTCGGGATTCAGTTTCATCACGGGGAGCTTCCGGGGTTCGCGGGAAAGCTGCAGTTCCACCTGTTCGAAGTGGTTCCGGTAAATATGGGTGTCTCCGGTGGTGTGGATGAACTCGCCGGGCTGCAGGCCGCACACCTGGGCCATCATGAGGGTAAGGAGTGCGTACGATGCAATGTTGAAGGGAACGCCCAGGAAAACGTCGGCGCTGCGCTGGTACAGCTGGCAGGAAAGTTTGCCGTCCGCCACGTAGAACTGGAAGAGGCAGTGGCAGGGCGGAAGTGCCATTTTATCCACGTCAGAAGGGTTCCAGGCGGTAACCAGCATACGGCGGGAATCCGGGTGATGTTGTATCAAGTCAATCACCTGCGAAATCTGGTCGATTACCCTTCCGTCTGTCGATTGCCACGACCTCCACTGGTGACCGTAAACGGGACCCAGGTTGCCGTTTGCATCGGCCCATTCGTCCCAGATACTTACTCCGTGTTCCTGGAGGAATTTGACGTTGGTGTCTCCGGCAAGGAACCAAAGCAGCTCATAGATGATGGATTTCAGGTGCACTTTCTTGGTAGTGAGAAGGGGAAAACCCTCGGAAAGATTGAAGCGCATCTGGTAACCGAACACGCTTTGCGTGCCCGTTCCGGTACGGTCTTCTTTCATGACACCGTTGGTGCGGATATGTCGGAGGAGGTCCAGGTACTGTTGCATAGAGCAAAGATAAGAAAAGATTTTAGAAATCTACCCCAAAAATAAGGGAAACGGACCAGGGCCGGGACTGGTTGGTATACTCGTACAGGGAGCCGCCCAGGTAGGAGCAGGAGACGCCCACGCTGGCATCGAAGGGCAGCACGAACAGGCGGGCCAGGGAGGCCGACAGGTCGGCGCCGGCGCTCCAGAGGTTGTAGCCGGCGGGAAGGCCGGTAAAGTCGGCATGAGGCGTCAGGAGGAAGTTCTTGATGTAGGCCACTGCCGGGATGGAGAGGTCGCCCAGGTAGATGGGGATGGCATAGTCGGCCGTCAGTTTCCACTGCCAGTCGAAGTTCTGGCCCACCAGGGAGGCAGCCTTCCCCTCAAAGCCGCGCGGAAGGGTGTTCGCCAGGAGGTCGCCCACGTTGCAGGATCCCAGCTTCTTCTGGCCCATCAGCGTCCATTTCAGTCCCTGAAGGCGCGTAAGGCCCGGCAAGTAACCGTATGCATATCCGTACAGGTTGGGGCTGTAATACTGCGTAAGGAAGGGACGGAAGCCGATGCCTCCTTCCATTCCCAGGCCCCAGCGGGGATAGGTCTGGGAATCGGCGCGGGAAGCCATCACATAGCCCCTCACCGAGGCCGAGACATGCTGCGTCAGGTAGCCGGCCGAAGGGATCCCCGATGCCAGACGGTAGCTGGAGGGAAGACCCTGCAGGCGGTCGGGGATGCGATAGCAGACCGGATCCGTGATGAAGGGATTGGAACTGACAGAGTACTTGACCTGCGGCGTTACGCCGTAATGGATGCCGCCCTTGGAGAACGACAGGGGGACATAACTGCGTACCAGGGCCGTGAACATCGGCCAGTCCTGCTGCACGGCCCCAATGCCGTAACGGTAGACGCCGCCGTCGTCCAGAAGCTGCGGGAAGTAGGCGCTGGAAAGCTCATCTCCCAGGTCCATCTGTGCCTCGAACACGGGATAGAGGCCCGTGTAGGTCATCTTCAAATGCAGGGCGCTGCGCCAGTGCTGCGGAGTATCCGGGTCCGGATGGAAGGCATAGCCCACCATGCCGGAGAAGGTGCTGAGGGTATTCTGGAAATAGCCGCTGAGGCCCAGGGAGGCCGTCTCGTAGGAGAAGTCCATGCTGCCTTCCTTCACGGCATCGTAGTTCACGTAGAAGGGAAGCCAGGAGTGCAGGCGCAGCGGGTGGGCCAGCTTGCGGTAGCGGCGGGGGGCGGTCATCGGCACATCCTCCGTCCGGTCGGGCAGCGCACCGAGGGCCTTTTCCTGTGCGGTAAGCTTGTCTTCGATGACGTAGGTGTGTACGTCGGCATACTGTACCTCCTTCGGCTGAAGGTCCTTGATGAAGGTGCGGAAGATCTGGAAGCCTTCCCTGACGGGCACGTTGTAGCAGATGCAGTCGTCTTCCCAGGCGTAGTCCACGCCGCCGAAGCGGCTGTTGGTCATCTGCAGCAGTTTCCCGCTTTCGGGGAAGAAACGGTACATTTCGTTGACGCCGCTGCGGTCGCTCTCCCATTCGAGACAGCCGTCACCGGCTCCGGGATTGCCGATTTTCTGGTGCGACGGTGCCAGGACGGTTTCCCAGCTTCCATCCTCGCGGAGCTTATACAGGCCATAGCCGTCTTCGGAAAGGGCGAAGCTGTAGAAGTCCTCCCCCGCCCAGATGGGATCGGTGGCCTGGATGCCGTCCGGGAGGCGGTAGCGCTGCAGGGTGGCACCGCTGTCGATGTCCACCACCACCAGGGCGGTTTCTCCGTTCACGGCCAGCTCGGCGGCCAGCAGGCGGTTTCCGTCGGGGCTGCACTGAGGGTTATAGTAACGCGTGCCGCGGGTAACGTCGTGCATGCGGCAAGTCTTCATGTCGTAGTAGCGCAGGATGGAGGAGCCGGACAGGCCCCAGCGAGGGTCGGACAGGGTTTCCGACCAGTACAGGCGATGGCGCTCGGGTTCATACACCAGGGACGATGTATGGCTGGCGAAGGGGGCCAGGCAGGTCACTTCCCCGTCCTTGGTGATGGACACCAGGTGACGGGCTTCCCGGTAGCTTTCCCGCAGGGCGAAGAGGATGTCGTCGGCCCACTGCGGGGAGGTATAGCTCATGGCGTAGGGCTCGTCGGGGGTGACGGGCTCGGAGGGCATAAAGGGGGCGCGGGCGGCGGCATCGGCCTCCCAGACGCTCTCAAAGTGGTCCAGGATGTCCTTGAAGGCCTGTTTGAAAGGCTTTCCGGCATGCTGGCTGATGACCTTCTGCGTATTGTAGGGCGCGATGTACCAGGGCTTTTTCCAGGAAAGGTCCAGGGCCTCGCGGACGATCAGGGGATCGTTGTACAGGGTTCGGGCACCGGCGACGGTGATGTATCCCAGGGCATAATGGTCCGGGGTGTAGTGCTTGAAGGAGCCGTAGCGCCAGCGGTCCCAGCTGCGGCAGTCACCGTCGGCCAGGGCGGCGCGGTAGAAGTCCAGGAACTCGTAGGTGCGGGCGCGGGTGCCGGGGGTAAGGCCGGTTTCGGCCGTGACGGCATCCCCTTCCCCGACGGCCATGTCCAGATAGACCTGCCAGTAAACGGGAGCCCACATCTCTCCGCTGAGCCAGGGGAGGATGCCCCGCTGGCCGAACTGGAGCTGGGACTGGTGACGGGGTTCATGGGAGGCCAGCATCACCGGCCAGGAGGTGGGTTCTGCACCGTAGGCCTCCGGATGGGTGTACAGGTCCATGCGACTGGGCGCCCAGCCCACCGATCCGTTGGAATAGGGGTAGTGCGTATGCAGCACGACGGGCAGCTTCCGGCGGCCTTCGCCGGGGGTCATCCCGCCGAGGCTGCGGCCCATGGGCACGCGGAACTGCTCCAGCGCGCGGCCGTAGACGCGGGCCAGGGAATCGGCCCCTTCGGGGAAGATGAGCTCGTAGTGGGGCGTTTCCAGGCTGAACCAGTGCAGGCGGGCCGGATCGTCCCCGGTAAGGTAGAACTGCGCCCGGGCGGGTAAAGCGCAGGCCAGCAGCAGAAGCAGGATGAAGGACTTTTTACGCATACTCTACAAATGTAGAGAAAAAAGCGTACATTTGTGAAGTATGAAAGGAAGAAAGAACCTATTTCTTGCCGCTTTGCTGCTGGCGGCGCTCTCCTGCGGGCCTAAAAAGAAGTCATCGGCCCCCGTGGTACTTACGCGGGATTTCCCCAGGGCAGAGGTCCCCATGATGATCACCCAGCCGCAGGAACGCCTGGCCTGGCTGGGGCAGCACTTCTGGGACCGCTTCACGGCCCCGGACAGCCTGTACTACTGCGACTCCCTCACCGTGAACGGCGTTCCCAAAGACGAGCTGGAAAAGCAGGTGGGCGTGTTCGCCACGCTGCTCCAGGAGATGCCCCTTCCGGAGGGTAAGCGGTCCATGGAGCGGCTGTATGAGCAGCTGGAAGCCTTTCAGCAGGCCAGGCCCCAGGGCAATGTCTTCCCGCAGACAGTGGCGCTGGTTTCCCACTATCTCTACGACCCCAACTCCCCTGTCCGCAGCGAGGACCTTTATCTTCCCTTCGTGAGCCGGCTGGCGACATCGGCCCTGATCGACCCCGACTACCGCCACGGCTATGCCTGGGACGCCCGCATGTGCGAGCTCAACCGCATCGGCACCCCTGCGGCCGACTTTGTCTTCGTGGACACCGCCGGCAAGCGCCGCAGCCTGTACGGCATCAAGGCAGAAAGGATCCTTCTCATCTTCGGCAACCCGGACTGCCATGCCTGCAAGGAGATCCAGGAGACCTTTACCCAGTATCCCGAATTAACGGCCCGTATAGAGGCCGGAAGCCTCAAGGTGGTAGATATCTATATCGACGAGGATATCGAGCTCTGGAGGGCCCGTAAGGCCGCCTATCCGGCTTCCTGGATCAATGGCTACGATCCGTCCTACTCCATCCGCACAGACCTTATCTATAATGTGCGTGCGGTGCCGTCCCTGTATCTGCTGGACGCAAAAAAAACGGTGCTGCTCAAAGACGCAACACCGGAAAAAGTCCTGGAATACCTGCTTTAGCGGAAGAACTGGTCTATCCAGTCGGCATCTACCTGGGCGAAGCCTTCTGCCGGTTTGACGGAAGGGTTGCGCAGCAGGATGCCGCGGGCGTCTTCGTAGACGTTGAATCCCACGTTCACCACCTGCATCTGGCCGTTCAGGGGAAAGGC
>Ga0310786_10008823_pt1 | contig 12887 bp, 9 predicted proteins | sample AusTroGonzalo_MG_FD_203881 | JGI IMG/M metagenome (GOLD analysis project Ga0310786, IMG submission 203881) | Bovine rumen microbial communities from tropical cattle in Woodstock, Queensland, Australia - Gonzalo_03 (v2) (version 2) | ecosystem: Host-associated > Mammals > Digestive system >...
GACATCTACCGCGGGCGTGTCATTTTCCCGATTCACAACGATGCCGGCAAAGTTATCGGCTTCGGCGGCCGCATCCTGAAAAAGGACGGCAAAGACCCTCGGAAATACGTTAATTCCCGCGAAAACACGATATATCACAAGAGCGATACGCTTTACGGTATCTATTTTGCCAAAAACGCTATCCATAAGCAGCAGAATGTCTATTTGGTGGAAGGTTACACCGACGTGATTTCCATGCACGAGTCGGGCGTGGAGAATGTGGTGGCCTCTTCCGGCACTTCGCTCACGCAAGGCCAGATCCGCATGATCACCAAGCGCACCCAGAACATCACGGTGCTCTACGACGGTGACATGGCGGGCATCAAGGCGTCCATGCGCGGCATCGACATGCTGTTGGAGCAGGGACTCAAAATCCGCGTTTGCCTGCTGCCTGACGGCGAAGATCCCGATTCTTTTGCCAAAAAACATCGCGACAGCGAGTTGCAAGACTATCTGTCCAAAGAATCCAAGGATTTCCTGCTCTTTAAGGCGGATATTCTGTCGAAAGAGGCGGGCAACGACCCCATTAAGCGGGCCTCCATGGTGAACGAGATTTTGAAGTCTATCAGCTGTGTGAAGGACAACATTGAGCGGGCGTTTTACGTGAAGGAGTGTGCCAAACTGTTCGATTTGTCGGAAAACGACCTTAACCTCAACTTGCGTCGTTTTGTTTGGGAGAAAACCAAGGAACAGAGCCGTATTGCACAGCAACAACAGCACCAACAGCAGCAGCAAGGCGGAGTGGTGGTTCAAACGGATGGTCCCCAAACAGAAGTGCCCGACCTCATCGAGACGAAAAAGCATCCCGACCTTTCGCAGCAGACGGACTTGTTGTACGAGGCGGAGAAGGATCTTGTTTTGTTGGTGTTAAATTACGGCAACTATTTGATATACAAGGCAGGGCAAGAAGAAGAACAGTCTGAAGAATTGAGGGTGGATCAATACGTCTGCAATGAGATGATGAAAGAGGACATCCGGTTCCACTATCCCTTGTTGGAGAAAATCTTCAACAAATATGCGGATTGGGCCTCTTATATCGGCAACCAGGACCAGATTATCCGCAATTTCACGCTGTCGGAGGATCCGCAGATCAGCGAATTCGTGATTCGCAACATTCCCGTGGAGGAGCCCAAGTTCAGTGAGCGCTGGAAGGACAAATACGACATCCACACGCACACCACGCGCAACAACCTCCGTATTTTGCAAAATCAAGTTCAGAACATCCTGCTTACCTTGAAGTTACGTATTTTGGAGAACAATGCTGCCACGATACAGAAAGTGTTGGAAGACGAGAATCTATCGGAAGAAGACATGTCTCTCGCCCTCCAGCAGATGAACCAGATCAATCAATTGAAAAGAATCATTTCCCAGCGGTTGAACCGCGTGGTCAGCCGGTAATTATCGTTATTTCACCACCATTTGATGAAATTCGGCGGTAATGCTTTAGGGGCGAATAATCATTTGATTTTATAAAATTTGACTGCAAAGTTTAATGAGATGTCATAGCCATGATATGGGTATTGCTTAATACCACTTGTGAAACCGGTAATAAATGGATGTTGATCAGATTGTTGAGCCTTTTCTGTCCTTAACAATGCCGCATATCCAGGGCGAAGATCTACCTGAAAAGACATCTTGGGCTTTTTAAGCACTATCTCCAAACCGAAAAGAGGATTTGCACCCACTTTCCATGTTACCGGGCCATACGGTGTCAATCCTCCTGATACACCACCTCCTAAAAGGAAATAAAAACTACTTTTCTCTTTTGTTGCAAGCGTATGCTGGTAGAGGAAGTTTTGTGAGGCTTCAACTAATATGAGTATTACAGGACTTATTCCGCCTTCATCGCCAACTAGATTCAGGAAATATTTGATTCCAAGATCTGTTTGAAACATACATTTTTTCGATACCGCATATTTCATTGTGTATGCAGAGCCTAACAAGCCTATGGAAACGCCTGCAGCAAATTTATAAAGGCCTACCGAATCCGAAAGAAATGTATGTTGTGCTCCAGCACGAAAAGGTTCGTCGTTTGCCATGACAAATTGCCTGAAGTCGCAAATATCTACGGGATAGGGGATATTGGTAACATAGCTGGTCAAGTTGCTAAGCGGCAACACTCGTTCATACAGAATGCCTGTTGAGGTATGTCTTAGATCCACATGTTGGAATACACTATCAAAAGCTTGTGTGTAACTATGCGCGGAAACCCCCGCGAACACGCTGATTATCAAAAGGGTAACAATGTGCTTTTTCATACTTGTATTGTTGTTTGTTTATACTTAATTCTTTTTTCCGAAATGAAATCGTAATGTGAAAACAAAACCATAATCAAAAAAATGATATGGATTATTGTCAGAAAGATATCCATTACGTTCCCATGGTTTGACACCTTTGGTGGAATACATTATTCCGTAACCTATGCGAGAGTCAAATTGTATAGAAATAGGTGTGTTTTCAGGTATATATTCTATACCTAAAAGAGCTTTAGCTCCACTTTTCAAAGAAATTTGTTTACTATAAGGGATGTGCGGTACCCCTGCAAAATTCAATCCACCACCAACTATCCAATAAGTGTTGGTTCTTTTGGGAAATTTATCCTCATAAAGAAGATAGAACTGTGCTCCAAAATCCGCCCCTAAAGTAGGACTTTGAGGTATAAATAGAAAATTCAAGTACGCATCTCCACCAATATCAGTTTGCAAGTACAGATTATTTCTCAAGTTGAATTTCAAAGACACACCAACGAATGAGCAAAAAGCACTTACTCCTACACTGCTTTTTTTGTAAGAAGTGTGGATAACTATGTCGGAAGAATCAGAAAAGATATTTGAAAGATTATCTACAATCTGATCATAATGTTCCGATTGTTGAACTATGATATTGATACTTGTAGAATCAGTTATCCAATAATGACGCATGCCATCCGCATAATAAAAGTATTGCAAAGAATCATTCTGTGCCATACTAAAATTAAAATAGCACGATATTACAGCTAAGGCACATATAATTTTTTTCATCATAATTGCTATTTTATGTCTTTGATACAACCTATTTTATAAATATAAGAAATGCAATATTCTCGTTGTTTTTGTTAATGTCCTGATTTACGTTGCAAACATACACTTTTTCTGGTTAACGCCGTCGTCCGGCAGAGACGCGCCATGGCACGTCTCTACACCCGCGACGACCGTTCCACGCATTGCATATTCTTCATTATGCATTCTTCATTCTTCATTGTGCATTAATCATTGCTGTACGCAGGTGAGTTAGTGATATACAGCCCTGTGAAGGTGAACTGCAGTGTGGTGCTGTCCCGATAGACCAGCTGCTCCGGGATGTTCAGGTAAAAGGGGTCTTTGTTGTCATCCTCGAAATAGAGGGAACGGTCGGGCATCAGGAAGAAATTCTCTGAGGTCAGATCGAAGGTGTCGGTCGTCGTGGCGGTGATGTTCGTGCCGAATTGGTTCAGTGAAACTGCGGCAGATACCCTGCAATAATTACCGAACCCCATGCAGTCTATATGAAAGACTTGACCACCATCAGTTATACACCCCTTGCAGTCTTTGGCCTGATGCCCGATATCCATTACCAAAATAGTGGAACTGCCTGTTTTCCCATCTTCGGGCAATACGACAACGCGGTTGTGATTCTGTTCTTGAGGCACCGTTTTGGTACCCTCCTTTTCACACGCGCTGAACAGCAAGGCCGTGAGGAGTGTCATTGTTAATGCTCTTTTCATACTGATATGTTTTTGAATGATTTTCGGCGGCAAAAATACAACACGGCACCCAACAATTTATCCCTTCAACCCAAAAATATGTTCACTCACACCCAAAAATATGACGACATCTTTATTTTATGCATGACAATGGGTTCATTTTCAGTATATTAAAATAATTGAAAATTCAGATTTGTGTAAAGGGATAAGGCTGAATTTGTGTAAAGGGATAAGCGCATTTGGTAATACGCTGAAAAAAAAAATCTGTACCTTTGCCGCCGGATTCAAACCTTTTCGTTATGGAACACTCGAAAAAAATCATCAACATCCTGCTGAACATCCTGTTTTGTGCCGCCCTCCTCCGGTTTTTCACCCAGAACGCCTTCCTGCGCCCGTACGCCGGTAGCGCGGCAAAAGAACTTGCCGGAGGACTGCTCCTCCTGGCCTCCCTCTACGCCAACTATTTTCTTCTCTATCCCAAATTGCATGAAAAACACTGCTGGCTCTATTGGGGGTGTGTCATAGTCGTTTCCATAACCCTCGCAGTCGCGGATTTGGCTATTGCCTATCCTTTTATTATTAAAATAAATGGACCTCTCATTGCTAAAATAGGTGCATATAACTATTTTTCATATCATTCTCTCTATATCGCTGGGCGCAATCTCGCCTTCAACTTTTTCCCCTTTATGCTCAGAGAACGGCAAATGCTGCAACAAGCATTAAACAAGGAGGTTCAGATTGTGTATCAAGAATTCCGCAAAATTGATGTGATAGACAAAGAAAAGAACTTGGTTTTTATCCCCATAGACGACATTTACTATTGTGTGAAGAACAGCAACGAAAACCATTTCTACACGGTGGAAGGCAAAGACTACTACCGGCCCGGTTCCATGAAACATTTGGAACAACTGTTTAGCGAAGAGGAATTTATCCGCATCTCGTCCTCCATTATGGTGCCTTTCCGGTTTATCAGGTCCTGTGACGGGAACGGTGTGCTGATGAAGAATATGCCGTGGTCGCCCCAAAAGCTCTATTTCGAGTTTGACCCCAAACATCGGGTGGAAATAGCCCGAAAAGTTGACATGGGCTTGCGGAACTATAGGGCCGAATCACGCGAAAAGAGGCAGAAGCCGGTGCGGAACACTAAGAACAGGAAACCGTCCGTCCCCCCGAAAGAGAAACTGGACGAGATCCTGATCGATATCATGCTCCACCCCGGCTGTAACACCAAAAAACTCAACGAAGATACCGGTTTCTCCTTGAGTACCATCGAACGCTGCATCACCGAGCTCCGAAAAAAAAGGTTTATCCAACACGAGGGAAGCAAAAAGACTGGCGGCTACAGGGTGACGAAAAAAGGAGCCGCGGCGATTGGCGAAGAGCAAGCCGCAGTTAGCAGTTAGCTGTTGGCTCAATCCAACATAACCAAAAAATAGTATATTTGCACCCTCTAAATTATCGTGTCATTAAAAACCCCAAAGATATGAGAAAACCTTTATTCTTAACCCTGTTATTATCGCTGATCCTCAGCTTAGCGCGTGCCGACGGCGGCATGTGGATTCCCCTCTTTTTGAGCCAAAATGAGGCTGAGATGCAGCAACTTGGCTTCCACCTCACGGCGGACGACATCTACAGCATCAACCACAACAGCATGAAGGACGCCATCGTGCTCTTCGGCAGCGGCTGCACCGCCGAGCTCATCTCCTCCCAGGGACTGCTGCTCACCAACCACCACTGCGGCTACTCCTTCGTGCAGTCGCACAGCACCATGGAACACAACTACTTACGCGACGGCTTTTGGGCCAAGAGCATGGAGGAGGAAATTCCCATGGAGGGTCTCACCGTCACCTTCCTCGTCTATATGGAGGATGTGACCGACCAGGTGTTGGCGGGCGTCACCCCGCAAACCAAGGAGGCCGACCGGCAGGCCATTGTGAAGGAGAATATCGTCAAGGTGACCAACAAGGCTACCATCGGCAACGACTATAAGGCCATCATCAAGCCGTTCTACTATGGCAATCAGTACTTTATGTTTGTCACGGAGACCTATATGGATGTCCGTCTCGTGGGTGTTCCGCCGGAGAGCATCGGCAAGTTCGGCGGCGACAGCGACAACTGGATGTGGCCGCGCCATACCGGCGATTTCTCGCTCTACCGCATCTACACCGCTCCGGATGGCAAACCTGCTGGATACCACAAGAAAAACATCCCGATGAAGCCGAAACAGTACTTCCCGGTCTCCATCAAGGGCGTGCAGGAGAATGATTTCACGTTGGTGTTCGGTTATCCTGGCACTACCCGCCAATTCCTCATTTCCGACGGCGTGAATGCGGTAGCTAACATCCAGAACCCTATTGCAATACAGGCGCGTACCATCCGCCTCGACGCAATGAAGAAGCAGATGAACCTTGACCCGCGTATCCGACTCATGTACTCCGCTAAAGCCAACGGCATCTCCAACGGCTGGAAGAAGTGGCAGGGCGAGAGCAAGGGTATTCGCGAGTGCGACGTCATTGGCAAGAAACAGGCTCAGGAGAAAGAGTTCCAACAGTGGGTGAACGCAGATCCTAAACGTAAGGCGGAGTACGGCACTCTGTTGCAGGACATGAAGAAGGTCTATGACAGCTACAACAATAACCTCCAAATGGTTACCTATATTAATGAATATTTCTTCGGCGTGGAACTGATAGATGAGGTTGTATATCCTTACATGAGCAAGCTTTTTGAAGTAGAGGACATCAAGGACGCCACCCGAACCAAGATGATTGACGCAGACAAGAGTTTCCGTGCAGAATATTTCGATGTGATTGACAAAGAGTGTTTTGTGGAATTGATGACCTACTATTTCACGCATGAAAATAAAGAGAACATCCCAGCTTCTTTGCAGAAATACATCCAAAGCGAACCCGTTGTACGACAAATGATGACAGCACTGTGGGATAACAGCGCAAAGAAAGCGCCTTACTTCCAAGATGCCGCGAAATATCAAGACTTTATCTCCAAAGCCAACCCGAAACAGATTGCGAAAACAGCAAGCAATGAGATGGTGGCCTTGTATTTGTCACTGTTCGACCAGTACCGCAATGCCGTGACGAAATACCGTGCCGAATCCAACCAGCTTGACCAATATTACCGCACTTACGTCAAGGCGTTGATGGAGAAGGACAAAGACAAAGCTTTCTACCCCGATGCCAACCTCACGATGCGCGTGACGTACGGTCAGGTGAAGGGTTTCCAACCCGCCGATGGCACCGACTATGTATATTACACAACGTTGGATGGCATTATGGAAAAAGAGGATCCAGATGTGTATGATTATCAAGTACATCCGAAATTGAAAGAGTTGTGGGAGAAGAAAGATTACGGTCGTTATGCTAACAAAGACGGCAAACTGCCGGTGGCCTTCATCGCCAGCAACCACACCACGGGCGGTAACTCCGGAAGTCCCGTTATCAACGGCTACGGCCAGCTTATCGGCACCAACTTCGACCGCGTGTGGGAAGGCACTATGAGCGACATCTGGTACGATGTGGACCGTTGCCGCAATATCAGCCTCGACGCCCGCTACTTCCTCTTCATTGTGGATAAATTCGCTGGTGCGAAGAACATTGTGGACGAAATCGACGTGATCGAATAATAATGGATAGTTCAGATTGTAGAGACGCGATTAATCGCGTCTCTACGGTTCACCAATAACAGAAGAGAATGATTTCCTTCGACAACATAGACCAACATTCCCGGTGGTATGATTTCTTCATGAAGTACCTCAGTGCGGCGCATAACCATGTGTATTACCGCAACTTCTTCATCATACATCCTGAAAACATTCCACCGAAGGGGACACCGACGTTCGTGATTGCCAACCACCAGAACGGCATGATGGACGCAATGGCCATCCTGCACACCATGTACAAGGATGGTCGCCAGCCCGTGTTTATTGCGCGTGGCGACATCTTCAAAAAGGATGCGGTAGCAAGAATACTGCGTTTCTTGAAAATCCTTCCCGTTTATCGTAATCGCGATGGTGGTCGCGACGACATCAAGAAGGATTTGGCTATCTTCAACCGCGCAGCGCGTGTGCTGAAGAAAGGCGGCACGCTGGTTATTTTCCCCGAGGCAGGACACCAATCGGGGCATTATATGAGCACGTTCAAGAAGGGCTTCAGCCGTATTGCTTTCGCCGCCGAAGAGATGAACGATTTCAAACTGGGTGTGCAAATACTGCCTCTTAACATCCACTATTCCAACTATTTCAACTTCCAAAGCGACCTGATGGTCACTTGCGGAAAACCGTTTACCTACGACGAGTTCTTTGAGATGTACAAAGAATCTCCTAATCAGGCGTATTTGGCACTTAACGAGAAAGCTCGCGCTCGTGTAAAGGAGATGACTCCTGATATTGATATTCCTGAGTATTACAATGAAATAGAGGCACTCACGCATATTATGACGGAGCCGTTACTGCGTCATAAAGGTCTCCGTCCACGCTTCCTTCCCAACCAGAAAGATGCCGCCATGACGATTATTGCGGCCATTCGCCAGTTGCGCGAGGATGACCCCGACCGTTTTACCATGTTGATGGACGATACGCGGCAATATACGAGTTTGTTGCAAAAAACGGGTCTTCACCATTGGGTCATCAACCGGAAAATATCCGTACCTAAACTGATCGGTCGCATTTTCCTGATGTTGCTCACGCTGCCATTCTTCTTGTTCGGATACATCAACAATTTCCTGCCTGTGTGGCTCACCCAGCGGCTTACCAACAAGGTCAAAGACCCCATGATGCACTCCACCTTCCAATATAGCATCGGCACCGCATTCACCTTCCCAGTTTGGTACATTATCCTGTTAGTAGTGGTCAGTCTGCTTAGCCATCATTTCTGGATAGGACTGATATACATTGTATTAGCAGGTATCACGGGTGTCCTCAACGTGCATTACAAACGAGCATTACGCAAGCTCGGCAACGTATTCAAAGCGTTGCGACTGAAATGTACAGAAACGTACCAGAAACTCTGCGAGTTGAACTCGCGGATTCTTGGGGAGATGGAACGTATTCTGTTTTAAAACAAGTAGGGGCGAATCATGATTCGCCCCTACTTCTATGGAAATGATTTTACAAAATTCGATTACAAATTCTTCGTTTTCAGCACCTTGATCATATCGACCGTCATGGAAGCAAGGTCGTATTGAGGTTTGAAACCCCATTCTTCGCGGGCGCAGTGGTCGTCCATTTGGTTCGGCCAAGAGTCGGCAATGTTCTGACGCAATTCGTCGTATTTGTACTCCATTTGGAAATCAGGGATGTGCTTCTTGATTTCATTGTAAATCATCTCGGGTTCGAAGCTCATTGCTGTGATGTTGAAGGAGTTACGGTGAATCAATTTGGTGGGATCAGCTTCCATCAAATCCATTGCGGCCTTCAAAGCATCGGGCATGTACATCATGTCCATGAAAGTGCCTTTTGCGATGGGGCAGACGAACTTTTCGCCCTTCACAGCAGCGTAGTAAATCTCCACAGCGTAGTCGGTGGTACCGCCGCCAGGAAGCGTCACGTTGGAAATCAATCCAGGAAAACGCACTGAACGGGTATCAACTCCGAAACGTTTGAAGTAGTAGTCGCTGAGCAATTCGCCGGTCACCTTGGTCACGCCGTAGATGGTCTTCGGACGTTGGATGGTGTCCTGCGGGGTCATGTCGTGTGGCGTATCGGGACCGAACGCGCCGATAGAGCTGGGGGTGAAGAGGGAACAACCGAACTCGCGGGAGACCTCCAAGCAGTTGATAAGCGCACCTACGCCAACATTCCAGCCTAACATCGGGTTGGCTTCAGCTTTAGCGGAAAGGATGGCGGCGAGGTTGTAAATCGCATCAATGTTGTATTTTTTCACCGCGTCAGCGATGTCCTGTGCGTTTGTTGCGTCGATTTTGCATGACGGACCAGCATCTGCTAAATCGCCTTTCAAGGGATAAATCATGTCGGCGGCAACCACGTTGTCAGTTCCGTAAACTGCACGTAATGCGGGCGTTAACTCTGAGCCAATCTGTCCGCAAGCTCCAATAACCAGTATTTTCTTCATATTTGTCGTTTTTTTTATTTAACGCATTTTTGAACCTGCAAAAATACAATTTTCAACACATCATGTATATACCGAATTGCATTTTTTTTAATAGAAAATACAAAAAAGAAAAGAGTGTGACAGTAATCACACTCTTTAGCTTATGAACAATAACAAATTCTACCTTTTGTAACGTGTCGGGGTGAGAAGACTCGAACTTCCGACCCCTTGCACCCCATGCAAGTGCGCTAGCCAACTGCGCCACACCCCGAGTTCATTACGGCGGCAAAGATACACTTTTTTTTATTGCGTCAACTATTCTGCAATATTTTTTTGAAAATATTTTTATCTTGCTATAATACAGTTGATTACGTAGAAATATCTGCGATTTTCTTCTTCTATCCGAATTATAGAATAAACACTTTTTCGCAAAAAAGGCCTCTTTTCCTCGCCAATCTCATTAAACTAAAAAGGACGACCTTTCGATCGTCCTTTTATTCTATATTGTAGAGACGCGATTAATCGCGTCTCTACAGAAGGGATTTATTACAACGTATGGTAAGGAGTCAACAAACCCTTGCCGATTTCAACAGCTTCCTCGTTCTTGGGAATGAGGTGGTGGTGACGTTCGGGGAGGGATTTCTCCAAACCTTTGTGCAACATCTCAGGGGTGACGAGAGGTTTCACTTTCAGGAAACCGCCCAGCACGATCATGTTGAACAGCTTAGCAATACCCAGCTCGCTGGCTTTGTCGGTAGCTGCCACTTGATAGATGTTGATGTCCTTGCGGGTCGGATGGTGAGAAATACCGTTGGGGTCGTAAATCAACAGACCGCCAGGTTTCACGGCTGACTCGAACTTGTCCATAGACTGTTGGTTCAAGATGATGGCCGTGTCGAATTGGTTCAGATAGGGGGAGCAGATGCGCTCGTCGCTGAGGATGACGGTGACGTTGGAGGTACCACCGCGCATTTCAGGACCGTAAGAGGGCAACCAGCTCACTTCTTTGTCTTGCATGATGCCGGCGTATGCGAGGATCTTACCCATGGAGAGCACACCTTGTCCGCCGAAGCCTGCTATAATGATTTCTTCAGTCATTTTCTTGTGATTTTAATGATTATTTTTTTCTGAGTGAAAAGATGGTTTCGTTGGGCTGATCGAAAGTAGCCACGCGTTCGATGAACTTAGGATCGAACTTGCCGTCAACTTTCATATCGCCGAGCGGGAAGTATTTGAGAGTGTTCTCTTCCATCCATTTGTTAGCCTGAACGGGAGTCATCTTCCAACCAGAGTTACAGTTGGAGGTCACTTCCACGAAGGATACGCCCTTGTTCAGTTTCTGGTTCTCGAAGGCTTGACGGATGGCTTTCTTACACTTGCGGGCAGCTGCCGGGGTGTAAACAGCCTGACGGGTAACGTAGTACGTGCCGGGCAGTTGAGCCAGCATTTCAGTCAAGCGCATCGTGTGACCCATCAGTTTGGGATCACGGCCGTAAGGACAAGTCACGGTTTCCATACCCTCGAGGGTGGTGGGAGCCATTTGACCGCCGGTCATACCGTAAATACCGTTGTTGATGAAGATCATGGTGATGTTCTCGCCGCGGTTGCAAGCGTGAACGACCTCAGCGCAACCGATGGAAGCGAGGTCACCGTCACCCTGATAGGAGAACACGAAGGTCTCGGGGCGGAGACGTTTGATGGCAGAAGCGCAAGCCGGAGCACGACCGTGGGCAGCTTCCACGAAGTCAACGTCGAAATAGTTATATGCCAGCACGGAACAACCCACGGGGGAGATACCGATGACATTGTCTTGAATGCCCATCTCTTCGATCACCTCGGCGATGATTCTGTGTACGACGCCGTGACCGCAACCAGGACAGTAGTGCATTGTAGCATCCGTGAGAACCGGAGTGCGTTTGTACACCAAATTTTCGGGTTTTATGATATCTTCTCTTGTCATAACTTCAAATACTTAAATTATTTAATCATTTTTTTCAAAGCATCGAGAATTTCGACCGGGGTGGGGATGACACCGCCGTAACGACCGTAGTGTTCCACAGGAATCTTGCAGCCGACAGCCAGTTTCACGTCCTCGATCATCTGACCGGCATTCATTTCAACACTTAAGATTTTCTTCATGCGGCCACCGATTTCAGCAACAGCTTTGGTCGGGAAGGGCCACAAGGTGATAGGACGGATCAAACCGACCTTGATACCTTCGGCGCGAGCCAGCTCAACAGACTTCATGCAGATACGAGCTGCAGAGCCGTAAGCCACGAAGATGTATTCAGCATCGTCGCATTGGATAGCCTCGTAACGTGCGTCTTCCTCTTCGCATTTGCGGTATTTAGCCTGGATGCGGTCATTGATAGCCTCTTGTTTGAGAGCTTCCAGTTCGAGGGAAGTCACGATGCGGTGCTTGCCGGTGGAACGGTGTCCGGTGGCAGCCCAAGGACAATTTTGTTCGATGTATTCGTTGGTCCAACGAGGTTTGTAATCGTCAACCATCACTTTTTCCATCACCTGACCGATGACACCGTCAGAGAGGATGGCGACCGGGTTGCGGTATTTGAAAGCGAGGTCGAAGCCCAGTTCCACGAAGTCGTACATTTCTTGTACAGAAGCGGGAGCGAGGGTGATCAGACGATAGTCACCGTGACCGCCGCCCTTGGTGGTCTGGAAATAGTCGGACTGAGAAGGTTGGATGGTGCCGAGGCCGGGGCCGCCGCGCACGACGTTGACGCACAAAGCGGGCAGCTCAGCGCCAGCGATATAGGAAAGGCCTTCCTGCATCAGGGAGAATCCCGGAGAAGAAGAAGAGGTCATGACGCGTTTGCCGGCAGCTGCGCCTGCATAAACCATGTTGATGGAAGCCAATTCGCTCTCGGCTTGCAGAACAACCATGCCAGTAGTAAGATATGGTCTCTCCGCCATCAGGTGCTCGAGCACTTCTGACTGCGGGGTAATGGGATAGCCGAAGTAGCCGTCACAGCCGCAGCGGATAGCGGCTTCAGCAATGGCCTGGTTTCCCTTCATTAATACTAATTGTTTTGCCATTTTGATAG
>Ga0310786_10008825_pt1 | contig 12886 bp, 11 predicted proteins | sample AusTroGonzalo_MG_FD_203881 | JGI IMG/M metagenome (GOLD analysis project Ga0310786, IMG submission 203881) | Bovine rumen microbial communities from tropical cattle in Woodstock, Queensland, Australia - Gonzalo_03 (v2) (version 2) | ecosystem: Host-associated > Mammals > Digestive system >...
CCCACCGCGGTCGCCAAGGCCGTCATGGAGTTCGTGAACGACAAGGAGCTCGCCGGCAAGGCGTCCGTCAAGGGCGCCGACTACGACGGCAAGATCGTCGACGCCGCGATGGTCGAGGCGCTCTCGAAGGTCCCCGGCAAGAACGAGCTCCGCGCGACGCTGCTCATGCTCCTCAAGGAGCCCGCGACCCGCCTCGCGCGCGTCCTCTCCGAGAAGGCGAAGAAGGGCGGCGACGCCGCTCCCGCGCCTGCGGAGGAGAAGCCCGCAGAGCCCGCACAGGCGTAAACCAAATTTCCCTAGCATGAAAAACGGCTAGGGTTGACAAGTAAAAAAGGAGAACACGAAAATGACAAACGAAGAAATCATCAAGGAACTCTCGGGCAAGACCGTCCTCGAGATCAACGAGCTCGTCAAGGCCCTCGAGGAGGCGTGGGGCGTTTCCGCCGCCGCCGCAGTCGCAGTCGCCGCTCCCGGAGCCGGCGGTGCCGCCGCCGCAGAGGAGAAGACGGAGTTCGACGTCATCCTCAAGTCCGCCGGCGCGAACAAGATCGCGGTCATCAAGGAGATCCGCGCGATTACGGGCCTCGGCCTCAAGGACGCCAAGGACATGGTCGACGGCGCTCCCAAGAAGGTCAAGGAGGCCATTGCCAAGGACGAGGCCGAGAAGATCGCCGAGCAGCTCAAGAAGGCCGGCGCCGAAGTCGAGGTCAAGTAACCCCGGCAGGGTTCGTCCCGCAAAAGGAGGCGTCCGCCTGCGCAAGCCGCGGGCGGGCGCGCTTTCCGTAAAGGGGAGGCTGCAAGAAGATGAAGCAGATTGGAGTCGGAATCCTTGGCTTCGGGACTGTCGGCGCAGGCGTCGCGGACGGCCTGCTGAAGCACCGCGAAGTCATGGCTAGGCGCCTTGGCGTGGACATCGCGCTCAGAAAGGTCGCGGACCTCGACATCACCACGGACCGCGGCGTCGCGGTGCCGGAGGGCGTGCTCACGACGGACGCGAAGTCCGTCCTGTCGGACCCGGAGGTGCAGATCGTCGTCGAGACCATCGGCGGCACCGGCATCGCCAGGACGTTCGTCCTCGAGGCGCTGGGCAACGGCAAGTGCGTAGTGACCGCCAACAAGAAGCTCCTCGCCGAGCACGGCGCCGAGATATTCGACGCAGCGGCCAGGAACGGCGTGGACATCTACTTCGGCGCGGCCGTCGGAGGGGGCATCCCGATCATCCGCGTCCTGCGCGAAGGCCTCGCCGGCAACGACATCGAGTCCATCCACGGCATCCTCAACGGAACCTGCAACTACATCCTCACGCGCATGGAGAACGAGGGCCTCGCCTTCGACGCCGTGCTTAAGGACGCGCAGAGGCTCGGCTACGCGGAGGCGAACCCTTCGCTGGACGTCGACGGCTTCGACACCGCGCACAAGGCCTGCATCCTGGCGGCGCTGGCATTTGGATTCCAGCCGCGAGTCGACCAGGTCGAGGTCGAGGGCATCCGCAACCTCGCTGGGGAGGACGTCAGGTACGCGGCGGACTTCGGCTACAGGATCAAGCTCCTGGCCTGCGTCGCGCGCCACGGGGACGAGGTCGAGGTGGGCGTGCACCCGACGCTGGTCCCGTTCACGCACATGCTCTCCAACGTCAACGACGCGTTCAACGCCGTGATGGTCAAGGGCGACATGAGCGACTACACGATGTACTACGGGCGCGGCGCGGGGCGCGCCCCGACGGCCTCGACGGTCGTCGGCGACATCGGCGACATAGCGCGGAACCTCGCGCACGGCGAGACCCGCTACATGCGCGGCATCCCGGACTACGCGGAGGGCAAGGTCGGCCTCAGGCCGTCCGGCGACATCCGCTCGAAGTTCTACATCCGATTCCTCGTCGAGGACAAGGCCGGCGCGTTCGGCACCATCGCCTCCATCCTCGGCAGGCACTCCGTCTCCATATCCGCCGCCTCCCAGAAGGCGGGGGGCGTGGGCAACCAGCCGGTCCCCGTGGTCGTGCTCACGCACGCCGCGCGCGCGGCCGACCTGGCCGACGCGCTTTCGGAGATCAAGCAGAGCGGCGTCATCGGCGGCGAGCCGGTCTCCCTGAGGATCCTCTGACGCCCGCCCGCCCGCACCACAACCAAACTACACCCGGCCAGAAACAATGAAAGTCTGCAAATTCGGCGGCAGCTCGCTGGCAAACGCCGCACAGCTCAACAAGGTCATGGACATAGTCCTCGCGGACCCCGCGAGGCGCATCGTGGTGGTGTCCGCCCCCGGCAAGCGCCATTCCGGCGACACGAAGGTCACCGACCTCCTCATCGGCCTCGCGAACGTCGCGCTGAGGGGGGAGAACACAGACCGCCAGTTCGGCGCCGTGGTGGAGCGCTACGCGGAGATGGCCCAGACCCTGAAGCTCGGCGACGAAATCGTCCGCACGATCGAGATGGACCTCATGGACCGCCTCGCGAAGGTGGCGGAGCTCCAGCCTGCTGAGTTCATGGACCTCATGAAGGCCGCGGGCGAGGACAACTGCGCCAAGCTCGTCGCCGTCGCGTTCTCCGCGCGCGGGCGGAAGGCGCGCTACGCCAGCCCCCGCGAGACCGGCATGGTCCTCACCGGCCCGTTCGGGGACGCGACGCTCGACCCGTCCAGCTACGCGACGCTGTCGCGCGCGTTCTCCAACTTCGAGGGCATCGTCATCTACCCGGGCTTCTTCGGCTACACGAAGGAGGGCAAGGTCGCGACATTCCCTCGCGGCGGCAGCGACATAACGGGCTCCATCCTCGCGGCGGCGGTATGCGCCGACGTGTACGAGAACTTCACGGACGTCGACTCCGTCTACCCGGTCGACCCGCGCATAGTCCCCGAGGTCTCCGAGGGCATACCTACGATGACCTACCGCGAGATGCGCGAGCTGGCGTACGCTGGATTCGGCGTGTTCGCCGACGAGGCCGTCATCCCGGCGGTTCGCGCCCGCATACCGATCAACATCCGCAACACCAACCACCCCGGCGAGCCCGGCACGATGATCCAGCAGTCCCGCCGCGTGATCCCCGGCACGATTGTCGGCATCGCCGCCGCGGACGACTTCTGCAACGTCGTCGTCGAGAAGTACCTCCTGAACCGCGAGGTCGGCTTCGGGCGCCGCCTCCTCCAGATCTTCGAAAGCGAGGGGATATCCTACGAGCACATGCCCTCCGGCGTCGACTCGCAGTGCGTCGTCGTAAAGGGGCACAACCTGCCGAAGGAGAAGGAGCACCGAGTCCTCCAGAAGATCCGCCGCGAGCTCTCCCCCGACTTCGTCGCCGTCGAGCGCGACATAACGATCCTAATGATCGTCGGCGAGGGCATGTGCTACACGGCGGGAATGCTCGCCAAGGCCTGCCTCGCGCTCGCCTCGGTCGGGATATCGGTCTCGATGGTCAACCAGGGCTCCAGCGAAGTGAGCTTCATGATCGCCATCCGAAACCAGGACCGCGACGCCGCCGTCCGCGCCCTATACAAGGCGTTCTTCGGCTGACAGCCGGGCGGCGGACCCCGCCACGCTATTGACTTCGGCCGGGAATTTTAGGATAATACCAGCCGATATGAAAAACAGGAAGGTCTGGCTTGTGGCCGCGGCGGTTCTCGCCGCGGCAGGGGTTTTTGCGCACGAAGCGGCTCCCGCGTATCCCAACTTCGGCATGCCGAGGGTCGAGGAGATGATGTTCCTCGTCCTCCAGATCGGCGTCATCATCTTCGCGGCCCGGCTCGGCGGGGCTATTGCGTCCATGCTGCGCCTCCCGTCGATCCTCGGCGAGCTGGCGGCGGGCGTCGTGATCGGGCCGTGGGCGCTCGGCGGCATCGGCTTCGGCGGCGGGATGTTCAAGTACGGGCTCTTCCACGGCGTGGCGCTGAGGTCGATGAACGACGCGGCGGCGCTTTCCGGCGGCGCGGCGGCGGTGCTGCCGATGTTCGGGACGACGGCTGGGAACGGCGCCATGTTCGACGCGACGAGCCCCGCGCTCTACGGCATAGCGACGCTCGCCTCGGTCATACTCCTCTTCCTCTCAGGGCTCGAGACCAACCTGAGGATGTTCCTCAAGTACTCCTTCGTAGGCTCTCTCGTCGGACTCGGCGGCGTCGTGGTGTCGTTCGTCCTCGGCGACCTCTGCGCGGTCTTCCTGCTGCCGAGGTTCTTCGGGCACTTCGCCTACCTGTCGCAGATGCCGCTCGCGCAGGCGATGACGGACGCGGCGGCGCTGTACATGGGCATAATGTCGACGGCGACATCAGTCGGCATAACCGCCCGCATACTGTCCGAACGCAAGAAGATGGACTCCGAGGAGGGCACGACCATAATGGCCGGCGCCGTGATCGACGACGTGCTCGGCCTCATCGTCCTCGCCATCGGCAACGGGATCATCGCCGCTAACATGGCCGCCGCTAAGAGCGCGGGCGGCGCGGCGGACGGGATGGACTGGGGTGAGATAGGGTTCGTAGCTGCCAAGGCTTTCGGCGTCTGGCTAGGCGCGACGGCGATCGGGGTGCTCGCGGCCAGGTACATCGCGAAGTTCCTCAAGGTGTGCTTCAAGTCCCCGGCGGTCATCGCTACGATGGCGTTCGGCCTCGCGCTGATACTCGCGGGCTTCTTCGAGTACATGGGCCTCGCCATGATAATCGGCGCGTACGTGATGGGCCTCGCGCTCTCCCGCACCGACCTCAAGCACCCCGTCCAGGAGACGCTGACGCCGGTGTACACCTTCCTCGTGCCGGTGTTCTTCTGCGTGATGGGCATGATGGTGGACGTCACGGCGCTCTGCTCGCGGCCCGTCCTCGTCTTCGGCGGCATCTACACCGCCATAGCCGTCCTCGCCAAGGTCCTCGGCTGCATGTTCCCGGCGATGTGCTGCGGCTTCAACGTGCTCGGGGGCCTCAGGATCGGCGCCGGCATGGTGCCGCGCGGCGAAGTCGCCCTTATCATCGCGGGCCTCGGCCTTTCGTCGGGATTCCTGACGCAGGAGATATTCGGCATCGGCATCATGATGACGCTCGTGACGACCGTCGTCGCGCCGCCTGCGCTTGTCGCGCTCTTCAGGCCCAGGGCGAAGGGCGTGAAGCACCCGCGCCCCTCGATGGACGGGTCGCGCGAGGTGGTCCTGGAGCTTTCGGGCCGCGACGTCGCCGAGCTGATGATGTCCAAGCTCCTGATGGAGTTCCGCAACGAGGGGTTCTTCGTCACGTGCCTGTCCCAGACGGACCACATCTGGGAGGTCGCCCTCGACGCCATGGAGCTGTCCATCCACCGGAGCGGCAGCAAGATACGCTTCTCCTGCACCCCGGCCGAGGAGGCGATCGTCATGACGGCGTGGATGGAGGTCGTCAGCCAGATCAACGACCTCGCGCGCTCGATCGCGAAGCCCGTGCGCCGCGAGCAGATGGAGAAGATCATCGCGGCGACGGAGGCGGCTCCGAGGGGCCACGAGGCCGTCGGTCGCTATCTGCAGGGATTCGTGATGCTGCCGAGCTTCAGGGCCACCTCCAAGCAGGACGCGATAGAGAAGATGGTGGCGGAGATCGCGAAGGCGTGCCCCAACCACGTAAAGGACGAGAAGGCCGCCGTCGAGGCCGTCCTGAGGCGCGAGGCGTCCATGCCGACGGGCCTGGACCACGGCATCGCCGTCCCGCACGGCCGCACCGCGAGCGTCCACGGCATCGCGGGCGCCGTGGCGCTCGTCGACAACTCCGGGACGGCCGGCGGGTGCATACCCGACTACGAGACCATCGACAAGAGCCCCGTCAGGATAATCGTCCTCACGATAGCCAACGACCAGAAGCAGACGCCGTACCTGCAGCTCATGAGCTTCATTTCCCGCGCGCTTCGCGCGGAGGACGGCGCCGACAGGCTCTACGCCTGCAAGACGGCAGACGAGATGCGCAGGTTCTTCCGGCACAGGCGGTGATGGACAGGTCCGACACCATCGCAGCCGTCGCGACTGCGCCTGGCCGCGGAGGGGTCGCAGTCGTGCGCGTGTCCGGCCCGGACGCGCTCCAGGTCGCCGCGCGCGTGTCCGGCCGGGCGCCAGAGCCGGGGCGCGTCGTGTACACGGAGTTCCGCGGGCCGGCTTCCTGCGGCGCAAGGCGCCCCCTGCTCGACAAGGGGCTCCTCCTTTGTTTCAAGGCACCTCGCTCGTATACGGGCGAAGACGTCGCCGAGTTCCACTGCCACGGCGGGACTGTCGCGCCCCGCCGCGTCCTGGAGGCCGCGATATGCGCCGGGGCGCGCCTTGCGCGGCGCGGGGAGTTCACGGAGCGCGCTTTCCTCAACGGCAAGCTCGGCTACGAGCAGGCGGAGGCCGTCCTCGACCTGGTGGACGCAAAGACCTCCCGCGCCGCTGACGCCGCGCTCGCCGACCTCGCCGGAGGCGGGGATGCGGCCTGCGCAGCCGCGAAAGGGCTGGTCGGCGGGCTGTACGACCAGGCGCTCGAGCTGTCGTCCGAGGTGGAGCACGCGCTCGACGTCGACGAGGGCGACCTGCCGGAAGGGTTCCTGGACGCCCTCGCCGCGCGCGTCCGCGCTTTCGCCCGCGCCGTGGACGAGGCTATCCGCCGCCTGCGCGAGAGGCGGATGCTGCGCGAGGGGGCCCTCGTCGTTCTGGCGGGGCCGCCCAACGCAGGGAAGAGCTCCCTGCTCAACGCGCTCCTCGGCTCCGACCGCGCGATCGTGTCCGCCACACCCGGGACGACCCGCGACGCGATCGAGGCATGGGCGGACTTCGGCGGATGGCCTGTGCGGCTCGTGGACACGGCGGGGCTGCGCCGCGCGGAGGACGGGGAGGACGTCGGCGAGGTCGAGGCGGAGGGAATCCGCCGCAGCGAGGCGCTCGCCTCCCGCGCTGACGTGGTCGTCTGGCTGGACGGCGGCGCGGGCGCGCCCCCTCCCGCCCAGGCGCTGGCCGTCCACTCGAAGTGCGACCTCTCGCGCGGGGATGGCCTGAACGTGTCGTCCGTGACGGGCGAGGGGCTGGACGAGCTCCGCGCCGCGGTAGCCGCGCGGCTCGAGGCCCTTGCCGCCCGCGGCGACGAGCCCGCGGACGACGGTGAGGCGCGGCTGGCGGCGCTCCTCGAGGTCCGCGCCATTGTCGCGGATCTCCCGGCGGACCTGGTCCTGGCGGGCAACGTCCTGCGCCGCGCCTGCGAGAAGCTGGGCTCGCTTGCCGGCGCGACGTACTCCGCAGACCTCCTCGACAGGCTCTTTTCGCGGTTCTGCGTCGGAAAATAACTTCACCAGGCTATTGCCCTAAACTGCTATTGTGTGCTATAATCTAGGCAACACTTGACAAGAGGCGTGCTGTATATGGCGACATTCCAGTTCATAGCTAAGGACGCCGAGGGCAACGAGACCCGCGGCCAGATAGAGGCGGGGACGCGCAACGAGGCCATCGCGGCCGTGCGCGCCCAGGGGCTGTTCCCGACGGCCATGGGCGAGGTGCGCTCCGCGGCGCCCGCCGCCGCACCGGCGAAGCCCGCCAAGCGAGGCGGCAAGAAGGCGCCCGCGCCTGCCGCCGACGGCGGCAAGAAGAAGGGCAAGGGCCTCAACATGGAGATCAAGCTCTCCATGCCGAAGTTCCTGCGGGGCAAGGTGAAGACGCCCGTCCTGACGCAGTTCACGCGCCAGCTCGCGACGCTCGTCAACGCGGGCCTGCCGTTGATGCGCGGCATCGACGTCCTGAAGCGCCAGATGAAGGACCCGCAGATGAACGAGGCCCTCGCCGGCATAGGCGAGAGCATCGCGGCCGGCGGCACGTTCTCCGAGGCGCTTACCGCGTACCCCAAGATCTTTGACAACCTCTACGTCAACATGGTGAAGGCCGGTGAGGCCGGCGGCGTGCTCGAAGTCGTCCTGGCGAGGCTCGCGGAGTTCGCGGAGAAGTCCGAGAAGATAAAGAACAAGGTCAAGGGCGCGATGATATACCCGATTGTCGTCCTGCTCGCGGCCGTAGGCATCACGGGCTTCCTGCTCGTCACGGTCATCCCGAAGTTCAAGCAGGTGTTCGCGGACATGATGGGCGGCGCCGAGCTGCCCGGCGTCACCCAGTTCGTCATCGACGCGTCCGAGTACGTGCAGCACAACGGCCTGACCATCGTGGCCGCGGTCGCTGCCTTCATAGTCCTGAAGAAGATAATAGGCAAAACCGAGAAGGGCGCGTACCTGTACGACGTCATATCTCTCAAGACCCCGGTCACCGGGACCCTGGTGCAGCGCACGGCCATCTCGCGCCTCACGCGCACCCTCGGCACGCTGCTCGCGTCGGGCGTCCCGATCCTGCAGTCGCTCGTCATCGTCCGCGACACGACGGGCAACCGGGTCGTCTCCAACGCGATCCAGAGCGTCCACGACGCGGTGAAGGAGGGCGAGGGCATGACCCAGCCGCTCTCCCAGTGCTGGGTGTTCCCGCCGATGGTTATCTCTATGGTCGAGGTAGGCGAGGAGACCGGCGCGCTCGCGGACATGCTGACGCGAATCGCGAACACGTACGACGACGAGGTGGACAACGCCGTCGCCGGCATGACGGCCGCGATCGAGCCTGCGCTCATCATCGTGCTCGCCGTCATCGTCGGCACGATCGTCGTCGCCATGTTCCTGCCGATGATAAAGATCATATCCTCCGTCTCCGGCGGAGCCGCTTGAGGCGCAGCAAGACGATGAAGAAGGCATTCACGCTCATAGAGCTCCTGATAGTGATCGCCGTCGTGTCGATCCTGATGGGGCTGGTGTTCCGGCTCAGCTCGCTGGGCAAGGACTCCTGGCGGCGCACACTCACCGTGACGCGCATCCAGAAGGTTGAGAACTGCCTTTCAGGGTACCACGCCGCGTTCGGCAGCTACCCGCCGGTCAAGCTCCACGGGTCGCGCGACATATACCTCAGGGTGGACGTCCACGGCCTCCAGACAGGCGAGCAGAACAAGTCGCTGTGGGGCTGGAACAAGCTCGGCGACCCCTACGAGCTGCTGGCCTGGAACCAGGTGCGGGCCGCCTGCATCGCCCAGCCCGTCGCCTGCCGATTCCCATACCCGGAGGGCTATTCCAAGTTGGTCGAGATGGTCTCCCAGGAGCTGAAGCAGCGCGCGGAGTCCGGCGAGGAGGCGTACGAGGCCTTCTTCAAGGACGAGGCCAAGAGAAGGCGCCTTGTTGCGGGCTTTGACGACGGGGTGACGCAGAACGTGGGCCGCCATTCCAAGAACAGGGACAAGAAAGACTGGCGCAACGTCCAGCTCTTCAAGTTCGGCCTGATGAGCTTCCTCCTCCCGCGCTATCTGGTCATGATGAACGGAGACGAGGTGTTCTTCCGCGAATACGCGCAGTGGACCGGCAACAACGTGATCCCCAGCGACCCGTTCACCGGCGACAGCTACAACAAGAGGGGCGGCTGGGCCCAGGTGAAGCGCGACGCCACGTCGACGCAGCGGAGCAACTCCGCAAGGGTCGCCAACATCCCGTCCCAGTCCGTATGCGCCAGGTGGATGCCCAACCTCGCGGGGGTGTGCGCCGTCAACCACGACTTCACGCTCTTCGGCATCGACATCAGCGGCAACACGGAAGTCGACATGACCGAGCTCGACTCCGAGAACCCCGACATAGAGATATTCACCCCGAACACCGACTCTGACGATTCGACCGCGAACCAGTACGTCCTGGACGGCGTCTCCGTGCGCGACGGCTGGGGGAGCGACCTCTACTACTACTCTCCGGCGCCGTACCAGCGGTACCAGCTGTGGAGCGCTGGGCCCAACAGGCGGACGTTCCCGCCGTGGATCTCCCGCAAGCTGCTTGACGCAAACGCCAACAGAGGCATAGGCATGTGGATCGTGGACGACATCGTGAACATGAGCCATTAGCGGAGGAGGACATGAAGAAGGGTTTCACTCTCATAGAGATACTGGTCGTAGTCGGGATCCTCGGGATCCTGATGGCCATCCTCGTCGGCGGCTTCTCGAAGGCCCCGAAGCAGGCCGAGAAGGCCAAGTGCCAGGAGCTCGTCTTCAACACGGCCACGGCGCTCACGGCCCTTTTCGACGAAAACGGAATCTGGCCGCAGGCGCTCGTAAAGAACCACAACTCCGAGCAGGGACTGGACGCCGAGGCCGCATATCCGCTCGCGAAGTCCGGGATGTCGCTGACGAGGGACGACTCGTCTCGGAAGCTCTCCGGCCTCGACAAGTTCGGGGTCGTCTCGCCGTGGGCGCAGCTTGTGATCAAGAACAGGGGGCCTTCCGCATCGGAGTCCGACAAGGTCCCGAGCGGCGGCACGATAAGGGACCACCGCCTGCGCTACGCCCTCGACCTCGACGGCGACGGCGTCATAGAGAGCGTCAAGGTCGGCGGCGAGACCGTGAATATACGCGCGACGGCCGCGGTGTGGTGCTGCGGCGCGGACGGCAAGATCGAGGCGTACAGCCGCGGCCAGCGCAAGGACGACGTCTACAGCTGGACCGACGGGCAGACACGGGGCGTTCAGTGATGAAAAGGGCCTTTACACTCATAGAGCTCGTGGCGGTCGTCGCCATCATCGGCATCCTCCTCGGGATCGTCACGACGGCTGCGGCCAACTCCATGAAGCTCGCCCGGAGCCAGAAGGCCAAGGCCCTGTGCGTCTGCGTCAAGCAGGGCATAGAGACCTACCACGCCCAGAAGGACAAGTGGCCGGGGGGCATAGGCGACAAGATCGCCGCGGGCACGGTCCTCTCGCGCACGAACCAGGAGGGCGTTAACAACAACACGGACACCGACAAATACGTCCTCGACGGGAGCGAGGTCCGCGACATGATAAAGGAGGTCGTCCTCGAGACCGTGCGCAACAACAACCCGATGATGGACATCTCGGGGCTGTACGTCTCCCGCGACCAGGGCGAGTCCAACGGGCGCGGATACGGCCTGGACTTCATGTCCGCCGTGCGCGGCACCAAGAAGAGCCGCAAGAAGATGTCCGTCGGCGAGATGTACTTCGGCTATCCCGAGACGAGCCACGGGTGGTTCCGCAGGTTCCGGATCGTGTACTCCGTCCCGACGGACTCGATGGAGGTGAGCGCGCCATGACGAGGAAGGCGTTTACGCTTATAGAGCTGCTGGTCGTGATCGCCATCATGGGCCTGATGGGCACGATCACCGTCGGCGGGTACCGCGCCATGCGGCGCGGCATGGAGGATCGCGGCGTAATGCAGAACGTGAACCAGTTCATCCGCTCGGCCTACCAGCGCGCGCAGATAGACAGGCTGCCGGTGTCGGTGTACTTCTGGAACGAAACCCTCAGCGACGCGAAGAACGCCGACGAGGTGCCAATCATCGTCGGGCGGGCCGTAGCCGTGCGCCGGTCCGGGCGCATAACCAAGGTGAACGGCTCCTACCTGTTCGACGAGTTCGGCGACCTGAGCTTCAACCGCCTCGTGCTGGACGAGGACACGGACCAGGAGGGCATCTGCATCTCCGGCGAGGATGTCGAGGGCGAGGGCCTGTACCTGTACCGGCTGCAGGGCGACGAGGGCTCGTCCCCGAAGCGCTCCGTCATCGCGACCAGCACCTCCAAGGAGACGCTGAACGAGCCGTGCCTGATCTCGGGCGTGCAGTTCAGCATGCCCTGCTACGCCTTCTACCTGGTCGACGCCGGCGGGGTGAACTGGAAGGCCGGCGACGCCTACGGCTTCGAGTTCGCCGAGCTGACCCTGCCCCACGGCTACATCTTCGGCAGCACCTACTCCCGCTCCACCAGTTCGCCCGTCGCCGGCGAGGACGCCATCCGGTTCCGCGTCGGCACCAACTCCGGATCCGGTGCGGCGCAGGGGACCGACGGCCGGGACACGATAACGATCTCCAACCTGCGGCCCGACAAGAGCGGCAACATCTCCGCGCAGAGCGTGGCGACGTCCGAAAGCCCGACAAAGAACCTTGATTGACGAAAAATGAAAAAGGCATTCACTCTGATGGAGATCAACCTCGCCATACTCATCATGGCGACCGGGATACTTTCCATACTCGGGCTCTACTCGCTCGGCTACCGCGAGAACCGCCAGAGCCGCGAGGACGTCGCGTCCGCCGCATACGCCGACGCCGTTATGAGCCCGCTTGTGATGGCCCTCTCCGCGACGAACGTCAAGTGGAGCGCCTTCCGGAGGATTCCGAGCCAGCCTTCGAACAAAGGATGGGCGGACTACCTAAACCAAAGCACAGGCGTCGTCAGCAGCGACCCGGAGGGCAAGGCCAAGGCGGCCTTCTCCAGCGTGATGGGGCAGCTCGGGCCGGCCGCCTCCGGGCTCAACAGATGGCCTCCGTCTGCCGCCGCAGCCGGCCTTCGCGCCGGGCTGGTCATCATGCACGACGAGGACAGTTCCGTCGTGCGCATCGCGTTCCGGGCGACCAAGCACCCGGCCGAGCTGCTTGCCATGCCGCTGTACTACACAGAAGTGAGGTTCCAGGGGGTGCCTAACGAATGAAGAAGGGCTTTACCATACTCGAGCTGCTTGTGGCGAGCCTCCTCCTCGGGATGCTGGTCTCGATACTGACGATGATGTTCAACCAGTCGTCCATATCGTGGCGCACCGGCGTCGCGGGCGTGGCGGACCTGGACCTTGTCCGCCAGAACATGGCGGAGCTCCGGGACGAGGCCGACAACGCCTACGTCTGGAACAACGAATTGCACCGCCTCGTCGGGCTGTGGGACGACGAGCGCGACGGGGCCCTGCGCACACGCGCGTGGGACGTAGACGGCGAGCAGGGCCCGCAGACAGAGGCCGGCTTCGTCAGGAACAAGGCGAGCGGCGTCGCCAACGACAACGCGGCGCTCACAGACTTCAAGACCGTCCAGGTCGGCAGCGGCGACTCCGGCAGGTCGATAAGGACCTACACCGTGAACGTCAAGAGCGCTGG
>Ga0310786_10008826_pt1 | contig 12886 bp, 13 predicted proteins | sample AusTroGonzalo_MG_FD_203881 | JGI IMG/M metagenome (GOLD analysis project Ga0310786, IMG submission 203881) | Bovine rumen microbial communities from tropical cattle in Woodstock, Queensland, Australia - Gonzalo_03 (v2) (version 2) | ecosystem: Host-associated > Mammals > Digestive system >...
CAGTACGCTTTGAGTGGTTATATTCGGACTGCTGTTTCTTCGACATCTTGTCATAAGGAACAAATTTCATGTGTGTACCTCCTACTGGTCGTTCAGGATTGTTTAAAAAAATACAGGTCTCCAAAAAATATAAGCCTGCAAAATTATGACGCAGAAAAAGCCAGCAAACCGCATCCTGTAAATCTGGCAGACCAACCACCGCTGTATCGGCAGTCAGTCTTTACCGCTCTGTAAGGTTGAATACAGCAGAGCCTTCGGCGGACGGTTTAAAAAAATAATGCCAGTAAACCGCAGGTATGTAAAACTGGCTTGCTTGCTTCTTTGTGTCGGCAACCATGCTGGCAACCGCTCACCTACCGCCATACTTCGGCACAAGCTTTTCAGTACTTATCTGATTTTCGATGTTGTATGGCTCTCTATCAGTACTCGGTTTCCTTTAATGCACACCGCATGGATAAAAGTTCGCTTTCGCTATGAAACCCCATGCGGTATGACGTGCTGATCTCGCCACAGCCATGATTAGTTTCAAAGTTGCCTTTTAGTCCCACCAGTCCGGGTCTTCCGGTGTTGGCGTTTCATGAATGTGATTATTCCAGGAATACAGCTCAACATTAACAACTGTTTGCCCATCTCCACTTGGGCCTGATGATGGTTCTGCGGAGAAATCATTTCCACAGCAAAGGGCTTGAGTTATTTTATCGGTTGTCCCATGATACATGATTCTAAATGTACTTTGCTTAAAGTAACAATTTCGTATAACAACTCTTGAGATTGACCCCGGATTGTTACTGCCTGCATTATTATGATATGTTACTATCCCTGCGGTAATTCCTGCACTGTCAGTATGCATAATATCAAAATAACAATTTTCAATTAGTATATCGCCAAATTTTCCAAGGCCACCGCCAATAACTTTCTTTGATCTCCACGGTGATTCATCACCAGTTTCACCGCTATTTATTGCAATTCCAGAGTTCCAGTTATACAACTTCATTTGGCAACCTCTCCATATAACATGATACGGAGTACCATTGCCACCATTTTCATCATGTACAGCGTAACGGCAGTATGCAGCTTCCAAATTTAAGTTTTCTACAGTGCATGATCCTGAAACATTAAAAGGAGAGAAATATCTGCGAACAGTTGGATTACCGCCAACACGAATATATTTGCATTCGACAAAAGCGCCGCTGTCAAAAACAAGATGAATCCCGTTCTTAAGTTCGATTCCACGGTCGCTTGCTGTGAATGTATGACTTTCCATGTATTCTGATCCGTATTCATCAAGGATGTCATACGTTCCCGGTCTGACAATCACCTTTACATTTTCAAGAAGAATAGCTGCGGCTATTGCATCCTTCAGTTTCGTATAATCCCCACCGCCGTTTTTATCAACAATAAAAACGGTCTGCAAACCTTCAAGGTGCTTTGCCTTGTAATATGTGTTTGTCTTTGAAGAATTGTAAAAATCAAGGCTTGTTGTCATCACCTGTGTTCCGACCGAAGCGTTTTCAATGGACAGGTAGATTGTTCCGTCTTTTGTCGCTGTAAATGTCTTTGTTGTGTCTGAAGTGTCATCAGATAGTGCCACTTTTGTTCCGTCATCATATACAACTGTGCAGAAATAGATATACAGGTTCTTTAGATAATAGGTAACCCCTTCCTTGATTCGCAGCGGAGAAACAATATAGCAGTATTCATTATCAACTGCGATTTTGCTGTTGTGACTGTACACCTTGTTCGCTGTGAGCATTCCCAAATCTGTCATATTAAAGTACGAATAAACCATCTGATCGAAATTTTCTTCAAGATATGACAGACTTTCCTCCGTCCCGTTTGCTCTCTTCGCAAGTGACAGTAAATCATGCCCCATCATATTGCCGGTATCTGCCTTGATCGAAACGCTATACTCTACGTCACTTTCAGCGGAACTGATAACCAGTTGAAACGCAAGTGCCTTATATGCGTTTGGTGCATCAATTTCAAACGCAGTTTCTTCGTTGGAATAAAAGGTTGTAATCACATCTTCCGTGTTGTCTGATTTTATGCCGTATACTGCCAGCCTTGTAAACTTTGTGCCTGTGTATCCGTTGAAAATCAAGACAATCCTTTTCCCGGATGCAATACTTATACTTTCTGTTTCATTCAACGTTGTATAGCTGTTTGTTCCATACTTCGGATTAAAATACAGATATCCGTCCAGTCTGTGATTTACATCATTTTTTAGATTCTGTATTTCATTTTCGTCTTTTTCAATACGCAAAGACATAAGATTCCCATAATAGGAATGATATCCCGGTGCGTTTGTTTTGTTGTTATTGATTACAAGTTTTACTTCTCCGGTTTCTGCAGTAATAATTTTCCCTGTAATCAAGTCTGTGCTTGATTCTCTCCGTGTTACTTTATTTTCACTGTCAAGGAATGCCCATAACCGACCATTTGAACCACCTTTGCCATTGATTGTAAACACATCGCCCGGAGCACAATCTATAATTGTTGCCTGAAAATTGTTGCTTGATTGCGGTGTGTTTCCAACTGATCCGACATCTTTGTTCAGATAATATGTATTGTCAACCGTATATGGTATCGACTCGTTCCCGGTTATCTGACGCATCGCGCTCTTTACATCAGATAGCTCGCCGCCCAGGTTAACCGCAACAACGTCCCCGGAGGCCCAGCTGCCGGCAGCGTGCGCCTTCGTGAAACGGTACAGGCCGCCGTTGTATGTGACATACTGCCCGGCAGTGTATGCCGTGCTGGAGGAGAACGCCGGGGCCAGCTTCGTCCACAGGCTGGAATAATCCGCCGGGATGCTCGCCACGGCGGTGTCGATGGCGTCGATCAGGTCCTGGATGGAGCTGACGACCGTGCCCGGATCCACCACAGTGTCCGTGCTGCTCTGGTAGACATAGGCCACCGCGGCTGCCAGGGTCGTCACGACGCTGTCGCTGGACAGCTTCACCACGATCGTGATCATGCCCACCAGGGCATAGCACGCCGCCGGCAGCGTAATGGGCACAGTATTCCCGCTGATGGTCCCGCCGGTCACGGCCACCGTGCCGCCGTCGGGACGGATCACGTTCGCGCTCACGGTGCCGCCGATCGTCGCCGGCGCTCCGCCGTCCGTCACTTCGATGTTGATTATGTTCGCTGCCGCGTCCTGGCTGAACAGGTTCCCGTCAAGGTACTGCACCTTCACCGCGTGCTGCAGGTCACACTTAAGGTTAATATTGACCTCCGCCATCTTTTCGCATCTCCTTCTAATTATGATTTCGGCTCAAAGTTCGCCGTCACCCATGTCCTCAGGCTGCCGTTCAGCCCGCTGATCTTGCCGTCCGTGTAGATGTTCGCGTCCTTCGTGGCCGCCCGGCCGATGCCGTCCGTCACGTCGTCCGTCAGCTTGTTGCTGGTGATGGAGTTGTTCAGCACGTTGAACCCGGTCACGTTCTCCAGGTTCCATGCTTCGATGTTGCTCAGCTTCAGCGCCGTGATCCGCTCGTTCACCGCGTCGAATTCGATCTCGACCACCTGCACGCTCACGCTCAGGCCGACCCGCGGATCCACTGCCTTCACGCTGTCGTACAGCCGGACCTCCTGAAGGTCTCTGAACTGCCTGTACTCATCCGTGTCTCCCAGGCGGACAAAGTCGATCGTGATCTCATGCTTCAGCTGGTCGCACTTGTCCACATCGAAGCGGGCCTGCGCCTGCTTCTCCATCTCCGCACGCAGCGTCGCCTTTGTCCAGTTCGTGGCGGTTTCCGTGCCATCATCCTTGCCGACCTGGCCTTCGACCTTGATCCGTTCCATCCGGATCACCGGATAGTCGTCGATGTACTCGCTGTCTATCCATTTCGGGTCGCTGCTGTCATCGTCCACCAGGTACAGGTCGCTGCCGTCTTCGTCCTTCGCCACCGGTACGATCCGCGTGATCAAGTTGTCGCTGCTGATCTTCCAGCTCACGCCCAGCATGTTGTTCCCGTAGGTGATCCTGAAGCCCTGGTCGCGGTTCACCTTCTCCATTACGAACAGATCCCAGTTATCCCGCCGGAACGCGGCCTCGAACTGGGCGACCACGCCTTTGTCCGGATCCATCAGCGCATACATCGCGTTCTTCCCGGACATGTCCGCGCTGAAGGTCCTGTCCTCCGCCTCTGTGATGTTCGAGGCGATGGTGCCGGGGTATTCGATCATGAAGGCGCTTTCCAGCCATGCGATCGACTGGGCCGGAGGCTTCCGAACGATGTTGATGTTATTCATCAGCACGCCCGCCAGGTCGTAGCTCACATGCTCCGCCGTAACGGATACCTTTCGGGCCTTCGTGTCCACAGACACCGCCTTGATCCGGAACAGCTGATCCGTTACCAGCCGGTCGTGGGTCTCGCTGGGCGTCAGGTGCCGGTCATAGGTCACCTGGCTCTTCAGGATGTAGCCCTCCAGGCCGTAGGGCGTGCCCATCTTGTACCAGTTCGTGTTGTAGTCTTCCTCAAAGTACAGGTCCGCGCCTGTCTTCAGGTTCACCAGCACCGGAGCGCCGGCCGTATAGTTGGCGATCGGTGTCCAGAACGCGCTGGGCGGAGCGTTCCCGCCCTCGCTCATGTGCGACTGTGTACACTGGTAGTTGTTATTGTTGCTTGTTACCTTCGAGCCGGGGCTGTACACCACGCCGGACGTCCATCCGCTGTAGGTGATCCGCTGCGGAGCCTGAGGCTCTTCCCTCAGCGGGGCGTTGTCCGTGGTCGTCTTGTACACGTCAACGTCCATGCCGGCGAAGGCGTTCTCGATCAGCTCCGCCGGGATGGGCGACCTGATCACCGCTTCCGGCTGCAGGTGTGCCCACTTATTGTCCTGGTCGATCGGATGTTCAAGCGTCAGGTCATACTGGCCAGCCGCGACGATGTGCACCTTCGCGCTGGTCGGTGTCAGCACTACGTTGCCGTTCTTATCAAATGCTGTGTTTCCAATGTCGTAAACACTGATCACAGGAACCGCTCCCTCCTGGTGATCACCAGGCTGCTCCATCCGCTGCCGGTGATCGTGTTGCTCCCCGGAGCGAATACCGGGAAGTCCCCGCTGGTATCCTTTGTCAGCAGTGTCGCGCCGGTGGAGTCAGTCATCTCCATGACCTCGCTGTCAATGATGTAGCTGGATGCGGAGGTCAGCTCCGTCAGTGTCAGCGTCTTCCCGCCGACCGTGATGGTCGCGCTCGTATCGCTGGCCGTCAGGACGATCTTCGGCTTCTCCGCCACATCGCCGGCATTGACCACCGCCGTCCCGCTGCTGGTGACCGTGGTCGTCTTCGCAGTCAGGAGCTCCTTGAGGGGCTGGCAGTAGAGCTGTGCCTCGCCGACCCAGTAGTCCAGGTTGTGGCTCTGCTTGTCCAGCGTGATCGCGCCGATCACCCGCGCCGCCTGCCGGCGGTCCGGCTCTGCGCTGAAGGTGACATATCCGGGGCCGCGCAGCCACTTCCACACATCCCGCGCGTGCATCCCTCCGCGGACCTGAATGGTCGCGGTCTGGATGTAGCTGTTATAGATGTTCTCGCCTTCAGTGAGGGTCAGGTCGCCGCTCCGGCCGGGGATCTGTACGTGTTCAATCCGTTCCTCAGGACGTACGATGCCCACCGGCCCCGCCAGCGTGATGCCCATCGTCCGGCAGTCGATGCCGTTCCAGATAAAATAGCTTTTGCCCATATCATCAGCTCCCGAATCCGCTCATCGTCCGCCGCTGTGCCGCGGCCATCGCCGCCGCCAGTCCGGCCGCGTCCGTGCCGTTGTTCATATACATGCTCTCGACGTACAGGTTGCTGTTGTAGCTCCGGCTCTGGACCTCCCGCGCCGGCATGATGCGCTCGCCTTTGTGGAGGCTTGCAAGCATGCCGTCGTACGGTACGTAATGGATTCCGTTCGCCTTGCTCATCAGCACGTTGACGCCGCCCCCGCCGGATCCTCCATATTCGCTGGTCCCCTGCGGGCCGGAAAGAACAAGCTGCGCCGCGACCGGTACCGTTCCGATCTGTTCGGATAGATTCTCAGCAGCTCCTTCTGGAGCTACAGGCTCAACCTGGACCTGCGGATGCTGGTCCCTCATGTAGCTCGGTCTCTGGTCCAGCACATCCTCCGGCGCGGACTGTTTTCCGTTCAGCGAATCAGTAAACCTGTTACGCCAGTTTGTCTTGCTTTCCCATGTGTCCGATCTCAGGTCAATCGTCGTCGCTTCTTGTTCTTTTGTGTATTTTTCAGGAGTTTTGTCTTCTTTAAGAACAAGTTCCCCTTTGTCGTTCAGCGTGTACCCGTACTCCTGCGCCTCTTTGGTCAGCTTCCCTTCAGCGTCAAGCAGCTCGCTGTTTCCGACCGTGTCGTTTGTTTTTGCACTATCCGGATCTATCAGCGTCCAGAGGAACGCGAGGAAAGGCGCCGCCTTTATCGCGGCACTGGCAAACGCGGAAGCCCATGATTTGCCGGCAGCAGCTCCGGCTTTCCCTGCTGCCGTCGCGGCTCCTGTGGCCGCCACTCCGGAGATCCCTTCGATCAGTTTAACGATTTCCAGCGCTCCGCCTGTCAGTTTCAGCAGTCCCCATCCTACGACGATCGTTTCCAGCGCTCCGATCACGGCCCCGCTGTTCTGTTCCAGCCATTTGAACCCGTCAATGATCGAATTGAACACACCGGTGAAGCCTTCCACGACCTCCTGCGGGTCGATCTTGCTCAGATCAGAGAACAGGCCCTCGACGGCCTTTCCCATGTCTTCAAGCATTTGCTGCCCTTCAGGAGTTTGGAGATACTCAAGGATGCTTTTCAGAAGACCGTCCAGGGCTTCCGCAGCCGTTGTAAGAGCAGGCGCGACAGCAGATACAAGCTCAGCCTGCAATGCCTGTAGCGATGCCTCCAGCTCGATGACTTTGTCGTTCAGTGCCGTGTTCTTTTTCAGCGCGTCGTCGCTGATGGTCGCCTGTTCCTTCAGCGCCGCCGCGAATGCTTCTTTACCAAGGCCGAACAATGGCTTCAGCGCGGAAAAGTTCTTCCCGAACAGCGCGTTTCCGTAGACGTCGGCCATCTCCATCGTGATCTCGCCGCTGTCCACTTTCCTCTGCAGCTCTTCCGCGATCGCCCAGAGGCCGTCCTCCCAGTTGTCCGCGATCTCCCGCGTCCTGACCACGCCGTACCTGTCTACATACTTTCCGAAGCCCAGCGCCTTTAGCGCGACCCCTTGCTCGTTCGTCGGGCTGGTCATGGCCGTTTCGATCTTGCGCTTCGCGTTCATCCAGTCCTTGACCGTAATATCCGCGATTGTGTCGAAAACGCCCTTGTATTGCTGATACTGTTCCGGCGTCATGTCCAGGATATTCGCCTGCGTCAGGATGTCATCAGACAGGCGGGCGGAGTCCATGATGTTGTTCCACAGCGTGTCGCCCAGTTCCAGCGCCTTTTTCGCTGCGCTCTCCAGACCCTTCGTGATGCTGTTGATCCCGCTGATCACCTGGTCCAGGCTGATTTTTTTGCCGATCTTGTTGACGCTTGTGGTCAGCTGATCAGCACCGCTCGCCGCGTCCTGGGCGCTTGAGCCCAGCGCGTTCAGCTGCGCCTGTGCCTCGTTCATGCCGGCAGTCGCGTTCATCATCGTCGCGTACAGTTTCTGGTAGGACGCATCCGTCGGCTTCACACCGGCGTCGTCCATCGCTTTCAGCGCGTTCTTTGCATTGTCAACAATGCCCTTCTGGACCTGCAGCGTGCTGTTGAGCGTCTTCGTCTGGTTCGCGAGCTTCTGCTCAGAGTTGCCCGTCGCCTTGAATTCGGCCTCAGTGGCCTTCATCTCCGCGTTCAGGCCCTTCAGGATCGCCTGGCCGGATCTGATTCCCGCCTCAAAACTGCTGAGGTCTACACCCAGCTTCGCATTGACTGCCATCTGCTCACATCCTTACCGCTGTCTGCTGATCATAGTCGCGCCGATACATATACAGCGTGATGACCTCGCCCGGCCTCATCCGGTCGATTTCTTTCCGCTGCAGTCCTGCGATCAAACCATAGGAAACCACCCGCAGGTATGTCAGTTCCCTGGCTGTTTTTTTGCGTTCTGTTCCTCAAGGCCCTCATCCACCGGCCCCTTTTCTTCGTCCGGTGTCGTGCTCTCGATCTTGTTACCTTCCGTGATCACCGCTACCAGGGCGATCACGTATACCATGATCATCCCCGGCTTGATGTTCCTCAGGACCCACTTGTCCGTCAGGTCCGGATCTTTGCCTTCCTGTTCAAGTCCGGCGTTCCCCAGGATCCTGATCAGCGTGCCCAGCTTCTTCAGCTTGTCCGTGTCGGTGATCACGCCGAAGCGGACCGGGCCGTCCTCATCCTCGTCGTCCCGCTTGATGCCGAATACCACGTCGTTCAGCTGGAACGCTGTGCATCCGATGTCCTCCTGGAACGCGATCATCTCGTAGCTTGAATAGTAGAGCGGGATTTCCCTCCCGCCGATCTTGATTGTCGGCAGTTTGCTTCCTTCCATTGTTCTGCTTCCTTTCGTTATGAAAAATCAGGGACCCGGATCGCTCCGGGCCCCCGTGTGTCCCCATCAGGTCGTTGGAACGTTCAGCATTGTGTTCAGCCAGCCCTTCGCGTCCGCGATCGTGGAGAAGGTCTTGTGCAGCTGGAACCGCAGTTTGTCTGTGCCGTCGACATACAGGCCGGCAGCCGTGCCGTTCAGCGTGGGTGTGCCCCAGCTGATGGAGCCTTCCTTCGTGCTGGTCGCCTGGCTCTCTTCCTGGAACTTGATTTTCAGCGTGATCCAGGCTTCAAAGCTCTTGACGCCGTTCAGGCGCATCTTCCGGATGTACCCGAAGCCGCCCCAGGGCGTTTCGTTGTCGCTGACCCACTGGCCGGAGACACCGGATGTGCCGTAATCTTCCTCACCCAGCAGGAGCTTCCTGTCGGCATCGCTCAGGCCGGTGCTCTCGAAGCTCATGGTCAGGCTGGTCAGGCCGTTGTCCGCGTCCACGATGCGGTCGTCACCGTACAGCGGATTGTCGTTGTATGTCCGAGTGACCGTCGCGTTCCGCGCTTCCTGGATCACCGTGCCGGTGCCATAGGTCGGCATGGAGCCGTCCGTGTGGTTGGTCAGCGGGGCCCAGACAGGATACATCATACCCACATTGGGATTCGCCATAGTTCTCTACCTCCGTTTGTAAAAAGTTAGTCCAGGCTGAGCTCGTCAAGCCTGGACTGTATGCCGCGTTCAATGGCAGCGGTCGCCGCGCCTTTTGATTTGGAAAAAGCCTTCCGCAGGAACGGCTGTTTCGTCATGAAACTCGTCCCGCTGTTGATGGCGTTTGCGATCAGCGGGACCGGTTTCATACTCTGGCCGGTTCCCTGGCTCGCGTGGACCATCTTGCCCTTGCCGCCCATCTTGTACTTCGTCCGGCTCGCGGACGTCTTCGCGTGGTTCCATGTGATCGCTCCGTAACCGGAATTCTGGAAGCCCACGCTCGTATTGATGCTCAGGCCGTCGCTCTTGAACTTGGCGACGCCGTGCCGCGCGTTCATCAGAACCGCTTTTTCTTCGGGGGATGGCAGCCGTTTGTTTCCGCCTTTGGCGTACTTGAACGGCGCTGTGGCGATGCCCCGCACCGCCGCGCTGACCTGGTCAGCAACTACACCGGCACCTTCATAAAGGCCCTCGGCCGCAATCTTGCGCGCCTTATCTGGGAGCTTCTCCATCGCGTGGATCAGCTCATCCATCCCCTCGACCTGGAACGAAAAAGGCATCTTTACCCCTCCACCTGGAAGGCCCATTCCCAGTGAAAAAGGCCTGTGTCACGTTCATACGTGTGATAGTTCAGGCTCCAGCAGCTCTCGCAGTGTTCCGTCAGCGCACCGCAGATCAGCGGCACCCATCCGGCGCCGTCACGGTTGAGGCTGTACAGGTCCACACTGCCTTCATAGGCCGTCGCCACCTTCAGGTTGTCACCCCTCAGCGCGTCCACCTCGAAGTCGAGCCGAACAGTGCCGTAACTCACGGTGTCCGGCCGTGTGTTCCAGTCGTCTTCAGCCATTGGCAGCTTCACGACAGGATCCGGGCTTTCGCCCTGGGTGAGCGTCTTCAGAGCGGTCACTAAGTTCGTGTACTCTTCAGGCATTTGCACCCACCTCCTGCGCTTCCACCGGCGTCGGCGGAACAACCGGGTCTGCCGGTTCGCTGCTGTTGCCTTTCACCCGCCGGATCGTCAGGATCACGCCGTTCCAGTCCTTGTACGGATCGCTCCGCAGAACGGTCCAGCGTTCGCCCCTGTACTCCAGCGCCCGCTCGCCCTTGTAGTCCCTGTCATACGGGATCAGCAGCTTCGCCTCAGGATTGAGGCCCGTGCCGCTGGCCTGGTAGATCTCCGCCTGGGTAAGGCTGAGCTCCTGGCACTTCACCGTGCGGCGCGTAGCCACCGGATCCGTGCCGACCTCATGGGCGTCCGGGCTGAAGGAGATCAGCACACAGCTGGTCAACATCCTCATTCCGTCGTCGCCTCCCCGTACTGTGTATAGGACTTGCTGAGCCGCAGCTGGCCCTTCAGGCTTTCGTAAGCCTTCAGCAGGTTGTCATAGTTCGGCGGGTTTCCGATCCGCATGTTGCACCACACGGAGATCGCGGTCATGATCAGCTCATCCGTCAGGGTGCTGGTGTCCGTGATGGTCCACACGCCCTGCTGGTTCTGTGTCCGCGTGATCGCGATCGTGCCCGGCAGCGTGATCTCTGCCGATGTGGTCAGGTCAAGCGCGCAGGCTTTGATCTCCATAATGATCTGGGCGTCATAATCGTCGCCGCTGATCGGAAGCGTATCTTTCACTTCCTGAAACATGGTTTCACCTCTCCCGCCATGTAGTTTCTGTAGTCCTGTTCCTTGTATAGATGTACCGGGTAGCAGTGGCTGTCGATCCAGATCTCGAACCCGTGGCACACCGCCCTGATACAGAAGTACCTGTCCTCGCCGAACACAGCTTTCCGCAGGTTCGGAATAGGCGAGTAGTCAACGCCCGCCTCAAGCACCTTCCGCTTGATCAGAAACAGCGCCCCGGTGCCGCCAACCTGGTATGTGCCGGGCACATGCCATTCCGGCAAGTTGTTCACGGCGCATTGGTCGTACATCCACGCGTTGCTCCAGCCGTTCGTCCAGAACAGCCCGGCCACGCAGTCCTTGTCCGCCTTCAGCAGGTATTCAAGGGTGTGCGGTTCCAGCACCAGGTCCGTGTCCACGCTGAGCAGGTAATCATACCCGCCATCCAGCGCCTTCCGGATCGTCAGGTTCCGGTAGGTTGCCATGTTGCCGACCAGTTCACCCGTCCACAGGTGGTTCTGGTACATCGTTACGTTGTCGCTGTTGATCTCGACATACTCAGCGTCCCGGATATACGGGATCACCTCCGGGCAGTCGTTCACAACAAAAAACCGGTCGACGCTTACGCCGTCCGGTATGATGAGGCTGTCCAGCCCCTTCTGGTATTCCTCGAAGATCTTCGGATCCTGCCGCAGCGGCGCGGCGATCAGTACGCGGATCATCCCTCGCCACCTCCGAAGAGATGCTCGCCGGGATACACCGGCACGATGGCCAGGTGCCCGACCCTTGCCGTCGGCTCGCACCAGATTTCCCCGCCGATCTTTTTCACCCGGTCGCAGAATGCCAGGTCCTCACTGTAATCCTCGTTCGGCCGGAAGCAGGTCCCGAACCTGTCCCACACATCCTTCAGCAGGCTTACGCTTGTCAGCACCAAAGCAAAACCGCATCCGTCAACACGGAACGGTTCCACGCCGAAGTTTTCCACCGGCTTCATGTTTCCCGGATCTTCGATTGACGTATAGACACATGGACTGTATTTGGGCCGCCTTCCCACAAAAGCACCGCAAACCATGTCCTTTCCGCACCACAGCAGGCTGTCAAGGATGTCCGGTTCAAACGTCATGTCCGCGTCAATCCACAGTACATGCGTGCATTCGCGCTGGATGGCCAGATGCGCCAGTCTGTTCCTGGCGATATACACCAGAGACGCCGCGCAGATCTCAACCTCCGCGTCGATACCGTCCTTGCCAAGCTGCAGGCATAATCTCGATAAACTCTTGAGGAACTCCGCGTGGACATAGTCCACCGTCGGCACAGCCACCATCAGTTTCATGTTTCATTGCTTCCTTTCAAATCCGCATGAGTATTTACTTTTTTGCGGAGGATTTGGTTGTTTTCTTCGCCGCCGTCTTTTCTGCAGGCTTCTCAGCCTGTGGTGCTTCCGCCCGCTCCCTGGCTTCCGTCACCGGCACGGCGTATCCGAGGGATTCCAGCCATTCAAAATGGGCCGGGGAAACCTCAACGATCTCCCCGGTCCTTCCGAACGGTTTGCAATCCCGCAGCAGTTTTGCCTTCATCAGGCACCGGGCTTGGTGAGCTTGACCAGGCGGCCGGGAGCGGTCACGCCGAAGCCGGAATACTGACGGCCGACAACCTTCACCAGGTCGTCTTCCGATTCGCTCATGTCGTCCCACTTGATAACCAGGCCTTCGCCTTCGGGATAGTTCACCTGGATGGCGCTCAGGTCGCCCACGATGGCGTACATGTCGTTTTCGCTGGCGGTGTCATAGGCCGGCAGGGCAGAGCAGTACACCTTGGTAAAGCCCGCGAAGGGATCGATCGCGAACTGGCCGGCGGCGTACGCGGTGTTGAACTTCGCTTCGGTCAGGCGGTTCAGCACGACGCACAGGTCGGTCGCGTCCTCGCTCAGGTTGGTGGCGGCGTTGGCCAGAACCACAAGGCCGGGGGCAACCTTCACCTTCGGGATGCCGATGGCGGAAGAGCTGTTGCTGGTGCTGGCATCGTCGATCTTGTCGATGATTTCCTTCACCAGTTCCTTCAGGATCTGGTAGGTCA
>Ga0310786_10008827_pt1 | contig 12885 bp, 9 predicted proteins | sample AusTroGonzalo_MG_FD_203881 | JGI IMG/M metagenome (GOLD analysis project Ga0310786, IMG submission 203881) | Bovine rumen microbial communities from tropical cattle in Woodstock, Queensland, Australia - Gonzalo_03 (v2) (version 2) | ecosystem: Host-associated > Mammals > Digestive system >...
TGATCGTGTTGCGGGAACGGATGGTGCCGTCGGCGTAGATGGACCACTTCGTGTTCACGAAGTAATTGAAGCCCTTGCGCCAGTAGAGATCGACTTCCACGTCGACCTGCTTGGGGGAGACCTGAACAGCCTTCAGGCCGCGGCATTCGTCATCGATCTCACCGTTCATGGCGCGGTCGATGTTGCCGCCGATCCAGCCGTCGTTGTCGACGCGGGCGCGGGTGAAGTTCAGTTCCGGGCCCTTGCGGACGACCATCTCGCCGTCGCACGTGACGAACTCGATCTTGCCGTCGACGAACCGCACGACGAAGTAGTCATTGTAGACGGTGATGTTGTTGTTGCTATGGTCGATGAACGCCAGGTCGGTGGACTTCGAGGTATCGACCTTGAGCGGAGTCGCGTCGACGCCGTTGTCGAACGCCTCATAGGCGACCGCGTACTTACGGGCCTCTTCGACCTTGTTGGCCTTCAGCAATTCGACCGGGTCGGCTTCCTCGACGAGCTTGTACTGGACGAGGCTGTCCTTCTTCGACGGGAAGACGAGGATGAACATGTCCTTCTTCATGCCGGCGGGCACGTTGAACGTGAACGTGGCCTTTTCGCCGGGGGCGAGGTTCGGCACATTCTCGGTGAGGACGGTGCGTCCGACCTTGTCGTCCTGACCGGCGGTGAAGACGGCGGCGACGGTGTAGCCGGAGATGGTCTTGTGGAAATACTTGCTGGTGAGTTCGAGCGTGAACTTGGAAGCGTCGTCGGGCGTGAGGTCCTTGAAGCGGAGATACTGGTAGACCTTCTTCACTTCAAGCAGCTTCGGGGTGACCCAGCGTTCGGACGCGATCACGCCGTTGTCGCAGAAGTTGCCGTCGTTCGGGTTGTCGCCGAACATGCCGCCGAACGCGAGCGCTTCGCCGGTGAACGGGGCGGCCTTGTACTTGCCGTCGTCCTTGCGGGTGGCGCGGATGTTCTGGTCGACCCAGTCCCAGATGCAGCCGCCGATGAGGCGCGGATGCTTCTCGAAGGCGTCCATGTATTCCTGGAAGTTGCCGAGGGCGTTGCCCATGCAGTGGGCGTATTCGCAGACGAAGAACGGCCATTTTTCGCGGGTGTTCGCGCCGGTGCGGTTGAGTCCGTTCACATCGGGATACATGGTGCTGCCCATGTCGGTCACGCCGTCGGTGTGGTTCATGTCGCAGGAGTGGATGAGGCGGGTCTTGTCGAGCGCCTGGATCGCGCGGGAGGCCGCTGCCAGGTTGTCGCCGCGTCCGTTTTCGTTGCCGAGGCTCCAGAAGATGATGGCCGGGCAGTTTTTGAGGCGGTAATACTGGTTGAGGTTGCGTTCCACGTATGCCTGCGTCCATTCCGGATTGCGGGTCAGGTCCTGCTTGCCGTGACACTCGATGTTCGCTTCGCCGACCAGGTACATGCCGTACTTTTCGCAGAGTTCGTACCAGTACGGGGCATCGGGATAGTGCGAGGTGCGGACGGTGTTGATGTTGTGAGACTTCATCAGCTGGATGTCTTTTTCCATGATCTCGCGCGTGATGGCACGGCCGTAGTCGGGGTGCGTCTCGTGACGGTTCACGCCTTTCAGGATGACTTCCTTGCCGTTGATGAGGAGCTGCTGTTCCGGGCCGATTTCGACCGTGCGGAACCCGAGGTTGACCTGCACGGTCTCGGCGTTCTCGGCGGTATTCGCCGCGTCGGCGATCGTCATTTTCAGCTGGTACAGGTTCGGCGTCTCGGCGGTCCACTTATCGACGTTCGGCACGGTCACGCTGACCGGAATCGCGACATCTTCCTTGTTGTCCGCAGCGATCTGCACGTTCGCGCTGCCGGAGAGGACCTCGCGGCCTTCGCGAAGGAGCGTGTACTTCACGGTGCGGCTGGCGGCCTTGCCGCTGTAATTGCGGACGAAAATCTTGCCGTCGAGCGTGCCGGTCGTGTAGTTGTCCTTCAGGAGCGAGCGGAAATCGAAGTCGCGGATGGCGACGTCCGGCGTGCGGAAGATCACCACATCGCGGAAGATGCCGGAGTGACGGAAGTAGTCCTGGTCCTCCAGATAGGAACCGTCCGTGAAGTGGTACACCTGCACGGCCAGCGTATTGTCGCCGGCCTTCAGGTACTTCGTGATGTTAAATTCATCGGGGTTGTACGAATCCTCGGCATAGCCGACCTTCTCGCCGTTCACCCACACATAATAGCCGGCGGACACGCCGTCGAACCGCAGGAACACCTGGCCGCCCTTCTTGAAGTCGGACGGCAGCTTGAACGTCTGGCGGTAGGAACCGACCGGGTTGCGTTCGCGGAAGGAGGTGAACCACTGCTGCGGGGCGTTCGTGACGATGCCCGCGTTGTTCGTGCTGAACGGATAGTTCACGTTGGTATACAGCGGGGTGCCGAATCCCTGGACTTCCCAGGTGGACGGCACGGCGATCTCGGTCCAGGAGGAATCGTCGTAATCGGGCTTGAAGAAGCCGGCGGGACGCTGCGAGAGCTCAAGCTGGCCGTCCCGTCCGGTCATGGTGACGAAATTGAATTTCCACTTACCGTTCAGCAGGTTCTTCTGGCCTGCGTCGATCGGGAGCGCGCTGTCCGAACGGACCGGTTCCACGTTCACGAAATTGATCTTCGGATTTTCCCATTCCTCACGCATGGTCTGTGATCCCTGTTGTTGTTGAGCTTGTCCGGGGAACGCTCCGCCGGGGCGCTGGCCTTGCTGGGCGGGAGCCTGGGCGAAGAGCACGCCCATAGCCAGTGCAAACGTCGTCGTCAGACCGATAAAAGCTGTTTTTGGCGACATACCGTCATCCTTTCTGAATTATGGTTAATGAAGTTGCCGGTGAGTTCAAAAAAACAAGACACTGCCTGAAACATAGCAGTATTTCCGGAAAAATCAATCCTTTTTTCCGTCTTTTTCCGCTTTTTTCTATATGAATCTGCGCTTCCCGCCCGGAAAGGCGTTCCTTAACTGGGAAAAAAAGACGCGTTACCGGGCAAGGGTCCGGTACACCGCCGCCGCGCATTGAACTGCAAACGCCGCCGGCATGAACGACACCGTCCCGATCAGCGGGCGGCCCGCCTCGTCCAACCTCGGCTTACGCGGCGTCTCCGTGGAATAGACCGCCGTTACGCCGTGCTCGAATCCGAGCTCGCGGAGTCCCTTCCGGACAAGCTTCGCCAGCGGACACACGCTCGTTTCCGAAATATCGCCGCAGCGGATCGCCCCCGGATCGGTGCGAAGCCCCGCGCCCATGGCGCTGACCACGGGCATGCCGCGCCGGATGCATTCCGCCAGCAGGGCGATCTTCGAGGGGACGGAGTCGATGGCGTCCAGCACACAGTCGTAACGCCCCGTATTGAGCACGCCGGGCATGTCTTCGGGCGTGAGAAAACGCTCCATCACGGTCAGTTTGAGCCGGGGATCGATGTCCATGAGGCGGTCTGCCATGATGATGGCCTTCGACTGCCCCACCGTGCTCGTCAGCGCGGGGATCTGGCGGTTGATATTGGTCGGCTCCACCACGTCGCCGTCCACGATCGTCATCGCGCCGACCCCCAGCCGGGCGACGAGTTCGGCGGCAAGCCCCCCTACCCCGCCCAGACCGACGCACAGCACCTGCGAACGCCGGATCGTTTCAACCGTCCCGGCGTCTTCGAGCGCGAGCATGCGCCCCAGCCATTCCGGGGCGGGATCAAGTTCAGGCGAGTTCATGATGGAATATCCTTTTGAAGTTGGCACGGACGGCCGCGGCGAGCTCGGACGGCGGCAGCAGGTGCATGGCCGCCGCCTCGGACAGGATCTGCCCGAAAAACTCAGGCGACTCGTCCGTTTCGATCAGGATGCGTTCGAGCGGGATCTCCGCGAAATAATCCATGTTTCCGGCGTCGCGGAGCAGCCCCGCACCAAACGACAGCACACAGCCCGCGTCCAGCAGGTCGAACGCTTTTCGTTTGGTCCCTCGGAACCCGTGGATCACCCACTCGGGCACATCCCCGGAGAGCGAAGACCTGAGGCGCAGGAGTTCAGGGAAACACCGGACGCAATGGATCATCAGCGGCTTGCCGCGCCGGACAGATTCCGCGATCTGCGCCTCAAACACCTTCATCTGAAGCGGCAGTGAGGATTCCGAGGTGCGGTCGAGGCCGCATTCGCCGATGGCCAGACAGCGGGGCGAATCGAACAGAGGCGCAAATGCGGCAAGGTCATATTTCCCGGCATCCCACGGGTGGATCCCGGCGGAAAAAAAGAACGTTTCCGGCACGGCGCATAAGGGATCGCCGATACTCCACAGGCGGAACACATCATCATCCGCGCCGGGACATCCATGCGCGTGGGCGTCCGGGACAGAAAGCCCGTTCCACGGAGACCCGTTCATTTGCCACCGTTGCGGACAAAGAGCGCGGTAAAGGAACAGTCGCAATCGGCATGACAGGGAAGAGTCGTCAGCGTGCCGTCGGTTTTACTGCCGTTGTGCGGATTTTTGAACGGTTTGAGCTTGAAATCGGGGCGCGCCTTCAGGAATTTGTTCACCACCCCCATGTTCTCGATATCGAAGACGGAACATGTGCCGTAGACGAGTTTGCCGCCGGGGCGGACGGTGTTCGCCGCTTTATCCAGGATCGAGAACTGAGTCCGGGCAAGATTCGGAAGCTCCTCCTTCTTGAAGATCCACCGCATTTCGGGGTTCCGGCGCCAGCGTCCCGAGGCGGAACACGGCGCATCGACCAGCACGCCGTCGTATTCGCTCAGCGAACCGGCAAGCGGAGTTATGATCTCGATATTGCGGATATTCGCCGCAAGCATGCGTTTCCGCAGTTGCGCCAGGATATCCTGCCGAATGTCGGAAGCGAAGATGCGGACCTTTTTGCCGCCCTCGGCAGCAAGCTGAAGCGTCTTGCCGCCCGCACCACAGCAGCAGTCCCACCATTTTTCCTTCGGCAGGGGATCCGCCGGCCACACAATGCACTGGGACGAGAAATCCTGCACCTCAAAGTTCCCGGCGAGTCCCTTCACCCTGTCAGGATGCGCATGCGGCGTTTTCACCCGCACGGCGTCCACGAGCACCTCGGATCCGCGTTCCGCCTGAATATCCTGTGCGGCGAGACGGCGGATCAGTTCGGTCGCCGTGATGTTCTGCGCCCGAAGCCACAAGGGGGAATGGGATGCGAGGCCTTCGAGCCATGCCTGACGGCTCTGCTCCGGCACTTCGTCCGGCATCCAGTCCGGCACCAGGTCGTACACGTCCAGTTCCAGGTCGTTGTTCGTGACGGTGCGAATGCGCTCGAAAGGATCCTTCATCGCCGCCAGTACGTCCGGCGCCACATCGCACCAGAACGGGAACACGGGGCAGGACGGATCATCGGCGGCAAGCGCCGCGGAAAGAGCGGGTCCGGGGATATTGTCCCGGTCGATCTCGAAAAGCCTTTCAAGGCAGCCTTTCCAGCGGAAAAACGCGAACACGCTGCTCGTGATGGCATGACGGTCGCGCGACCCGTATTTGTGGTTGGCGCGGAAAAATTCGGACAGGAACTTGTCCGCAGGGGTACCGTTCTGTTCCAGCTCGTGCCAGGACAGACGGATTGCCTCAAGACATGCGGACGCCAGTGTTTTCAGTTTGTTTCCGGCCAATCCTTCCAGCATAACGACGGCCCTTTCGGTTGAAAATCAGATTTCTTCCTTCGGAAAGAGGATGACAGCGGCATGCGCCTCGATCGCCTGGCAATGCCCGACGGAATCCAGCCCCTCAGCGGTTTTCGCCTTGATGGAGACATGACCGGCACCAATGCCGAGGACAGCGGCCAATGCTTCGCGCATCCTCGGGACGTACGGGGCAAGCTTCGGCTTCTGCGCGATGATCGTGATATCGACGTTGCCGATCCGCCACTCCTGGAATTCAGGCAGCGCAAGCGTTTTCCGGAGCAGGGATTCGCCGGACGCGCCGAGATACTGCGGATCATCGTCCGGGTAATGCTGACCGATGTCGCCGAGCGCGAGCGCGCCGAACAGGGCATCGATCAGGGCGTGAACCGGCACGTCGGCATCGCTGTGTCCGTCGAGCCCGGTCTCGTTCGGAATATGACAGGTGCAGAGCATCAAATCGCGTTCCGGCGCCATACGATGAACGTCGTAGCCGATTCCGATTCGCAAGTCTTTCATAGGATCCGTGTCTCCTTCGCTTCTGCGGAAAAAGGTGGGATTATTCCTGGTTCCGTCCGCGGTTGACGATCGTGGCCGAGTTCAGCACCCAGTTCTGAAGACTGCGGCTTACGACTTCCTGCTTCCGGTATTTCAATTCAAGCTCAAGCGATTCTTTCTTTTCCGCAATCTCCTCCGCCGTGGCGGGCACATGCGCGGAGACAAAGACGAACGCGGGGAACCCGAACTGCTTGTCCGGGGAGGAAAGCTTTCCGACGTCGGTGGTAAGGATCTCATTCATGCACGGTAGGTAGGGATTGCTTTCGATCTCGAAACGGGACCGCGTGACTTCGGCATGCCAGGATCCCTTCAGGGACTTCACGAGCCCTTCGATCTCCGCAGAGGCGTCTTTCAGCTCCAGGACCTTCAGCGCGAGCTGGGAGGCGGCTTCTTCCGCCATGGCATATTCGCGCTGGGAAACGAGACGCTTCTGCGCGGTCTCCTTCACGTCCTCGTACGGCTGGACCACGGACGGACGGCGCGCGGTCATCAGGAACATGGACATGCCGTGTTCGCCGGTCAGGAGGTTGGTGTAGGAGCCCACGTTCTTCAACTCCGTAACGGCATGGATGAGGTTGTGCTCGATATGGAGCTCTTCATTTTCCGTCGTCCGGCTTGTGAGATTTTTGATCTCGCTGATCTTCAGGCCGGCCTTCTCCGCCTCGTCGCGGAAGAGCTTCTGCGGATCGGCCTGGAAAGCTTCCTTGTCCGCACGGATGGCCTCGCGGAACGACTTGTTGAAGGCACGCGCCTTAGCTTCCGCCTCGTCGCGTTCGACCGTAGTCTCGAGTTCCGCACGAATGGCATCCTTCGCCTCGTCAAACGTCTGCTCCGTGCCGTCGTCCTTGACATAAAGAGCCTTTCTGAGCTCATAGTAATCCTTCAGCTGTTCCTCGGACACCTCGTTCTTCTTCTCCGTGTAGGCGACGAACGCAAGCAGTCCGTCGGATTCCGGCTCGCTCATGAAGAGCGACGGGTTGGCTGTGTAGAAATCCTTGATCTCGGCGTCTTCGAGCTTCACCTGGTCTTCGAACGCCTCCGGGTCGAACGTGACCATGTGATATGTGATCTTCTGAAGCAGAGACTCTATGCCGGTTTCCGCCTCGCTGTCCGACACGATCACATTGGAGGCCGTCAGCATCGGGACCTTCTGCATGCGAACGATGGTGCGAACCGCCTCTTCGAGGTCGGAGAATCCGAGTCCGGAGGGCACAAGGCATTCGTTTTTGTACCGGAGATAACGTTCCTGCGAGAACTTGCCGTCTTCAGGGTTCTGGAACGCCGGCAGGGTATGGATCACATCGGCGACTTCCTTGTCGCTGGCCTGGATGCTCAGGATATCGGCGGCCTTGACCAGGAGTGCAGCCTGGAACGAGGCGTCCTCGTCCAGGGACTGTACGCGATGCGGAGACAAACCGTATGTTGCACCGCGGAACATCGAAACGACCTGGCGGGCGTTGCTCACATCGCCGTAGGTGACTTTCTGTCCGAGCACGGCCCCGTACTGGGTGCCCATGCCGATGTTCCCGCCGAGCAGCAGAGACCCGTCCACGCCCGGCGTGAAGAACCACACGAACGAGACGATGACGATCCCGGTAAAAATGGCAAATGTGACTTTTCCGTGCTTCACCAGCACGTTGTTCATTTTCTGAATGATCATGGGTTGAGTGACCTCTATTGGTGCAGATTTGGTTCAAATGAAAATACAAAACATTAATTTAATGCCAAATCACAAAATGTCAAGGGCGCACCCCGCAAAAGTCGGGGAAATATTCCGTGGTCCGCATCATCCGGCATCTCCGTCATGCCGACATCCGACGCGGTCCGGAACATCTCCGGTGCGAACCCGTTCTCCGCGGCAAAGGCACAGAAAAGCGGACCGTCCCGCCCTATTTTCCAGTAAAAAAACAGCAAGTTTTCTGTTTCCGCTTGATTTTTCTTGTTTAAGATGTATAATATATCACGACTTTTTTCCAGAGATTGATATCCTTCCCGGAGTGTATGTCATGCTCAAAGCTTTCTTTACCGCCTGCATTCTTTTCGCTGCGCACATGCTCTTCGCCGCGCAACCTCAGACTCCCGCTAACCAGAACCGTTTCGACAAACTGATCGAAAAGAAGTCCTTCGATGAACCGGAGTTGTCTGAACTCCACGCCGTCATGGCCCTGGAAAAGGAATCCGGCAGCAAGACAGACTGCACGTTCTGTCCCGATGCCTTCACCTGGTATCTTGCCACGCATGACTTCTTCGACGAGGTTTCCTGGCTCCTCGACCATAATGCCGATTACGGGATAAAGGATCAGGATGGCAAGACGCTTCTTCACGTTGTCTGCCAGGGGGGAAATCAGGAATTTGCAGAACAGCTCATCAAACGCGGCGCCGAGATCAATCTGCCGGACATGGAAGGACGCACCGCCATCCATTACGCCGCCATGAGCGGGAATGAAAAGCTCGTGGAATCCCTGCTCCTCCTCGGCAGCGACCCGAACAAGCTGACGAAAAAGAAGGAAACGCCCCTTCATTTTGCCGCAAAGTATTCGGGAAAGGAAGAGGTCAAATTCCTCGTTGAGCACGGAGCCAGCATCAAAGCCATCAACTGGACACTCGTCGAAAACCTCAAGGACCAGCGCCGCCGTCAGGACAAGCTCTACTATGACTCGGACGAAGATCATATCGCCGCTCTGAAAATGGCCCTCGGGCTGAAGACGCCGGAATCGCTTCAGGACAGAGGGGATGAAGATGAGGATGATGAGGAAGAGGAAGAAGAGGATGACGGCGGCGAACGCTATGCGGATGCCGTTGCGGACAGTGAACCGTCCGATGCAGAAAAAGACGACGACAAGCAGAAAATCCTCGACATTGACAATATTCCTTTCAATCTTCTCCCGCGCGACGTCAATGATGCCGCAAACGATGAAGGCATGACCGCGCTGCATTTCGCCGCCCTGAAAGGCGATACCGAAGTCGTGAAGTATCTGTTTGAGCTAGGTGCGGACATCAAGGCTCAGGATACGGTTCTCAGCAGGTCCGCAATCCATTTTGCCGCGGAAAATGGCAATCTCGACACGATCGTGTTCCTCGCGGACAAAGGCGTCGATCTGCTGGACAAGGACAGCTTCGGGGCGACTCCGCTCCACTATGCGGCAAAGAACAACAGGCTGGACGTCGTGAAATATCTCGTCAATAAAAGGATCGATTATACGGCAAAGGACAACCGTGGCTGGACGGCCATGCATTATGCGGCTTGCGGCGGAGCCATCGACGTCGTCAAGTATCTCCTGACGAAGGGTCTCAACATCAACGAGCTGAACAACTCCGGCCGTACGCCGCTCTTTTTCGCCAGAGAGCATCGCGAACTCCGCAAATTCATGATCTCCAAGGGCGCGAAGTGACAGCCGCCTGATCGGATCGCCGCCGGGATCATCCGGCGGGCCCGCATAACCGGCCGGGGGGTCCGGCGTTGTTTGTCCGCCCGTCTTTTTTTCGAATAAAAAATGGGTTCCGGACTTGCGAAAAAAGCCATTCCGTGATACAGTAATTGATTCATTTTTCCCAACACGGCGGCCCCTTGTGCCCGCCGATCAGATTGAAAGGATTCATCATGTCATTTGAAAACGGAAGCATCTCCCTCATGATCTGCCCGCTCCGAAACCCGATGCCGGAGAATTATCTGGAACTCTTCGCAAAGCATTCCGCCGGAAAACTCGACGATGTGAAGGACGAACCCGTCCTCGGCTGGGTCAGCGGCCGCCATCTGCTCGAAAACAAGATCGACGAGACCACGTCTGTTTGCGGCGGATACCCATACCTGAATCTCCGCAAGACGGAACGCAAGGTCCCGGCCCAGCTGCTGAATGCCGTCTGCCGCCGGGACGAGCTCGCCTACATGCAGGCAAACGACTGTCTCTTCGTCCCCCGCAAGGAGAAAAAAGCGATCAAGGAGGAAGCGATCGAAACGCTGATGCCGAAGATGGTGCCCACGATCTCCGCCACACCGTTTGTTGTCGACACCGCTGCGAACGTGCTGTATTTCGGTGCGGCCTCGCTCGCGAAGTTCGATGTTTTCGTGCAGGAATTCACCCGCGCGCTCGGACTGGACGTCGAACCCGTGCCGCTCTCCGTCGACACGCTCATGGCCGCCCTCCTGAAAAAGAATGAGACCGACCTGCCCCCGCTTACGCTCACGAACCTCGCCTCCGGCATGGACGAGCCCCAGCCCGGACGCGATTTCCTGACTTGGCTCTGGTACGAATCCGAGGTCAACGGCGGGGCCTGCTCCGTCGGCGAACTCGGCGATTTCGTGCTGGCAATCGAAGGTCCCCTCACGCTCGCGTATTCCCCCGGGAAAACGAAGGACCCCGATCTGGCCGGTTCCGGCGAAAGCGTGGTCAAACGCGGCAACCCGCTTGCCTCCGGCGAGGCGAAAGCCGCCCTTTCCAGCGGAAAGAAGCTCCGCAAGGCGCGCATCTCCTTCGCCCGCGAGGGCGGCGACGCCGAGGTCGACAAGTGGTCGTTCACGTTCGACGCCGACGCCTTCACGTTCGGCTCCGTAAAGCTCCCCGCCGGCGAGGAGATGGAACGCGAATCCGCGTTTGAGGAACGCGTCTCCAACCTGAACGTCCTTCACACCGTCTTCAACGCTTATTTCAAGAAATTCGCCGCGGCCGTCATGAACGGCAGGAACATCGCCACCGAAAAGGCGATGCGCCAGTGGGTCGCCGACCGCGAATCCCTCTGAGCTGAAACAAGGGGCCTCCCATGAACCATCCGCGGGGCAGTGAAACATCCGGATCATCCGGTGCGGCCGCTTTCGACCGCATCACGCCGGAATATTTCCTGCCCGCGCTGGAGGATGCCCTTGCATGCCGCCTGACCGGGCTGGCATCCGCCCTGCCCAGCTACATCAACCGCGTGTACGAGATCGAGGCTGCCACAGGCGAACGCCTCGTGGTCAAGTTCTACCGCCCCGGACGCTGGACGCGCGAAGCCATCCTCGACGAACACGAGTTCCTGTGGGACTGCGACAGCGAAGAAATACCCGTCGTGCCCCCCTACGAACTCGAAACGAACTCCACGCTCGGCGAGCTCGATGGCGTTTTCTTCGCCATCTTCCCGCGCATGAGGGGCCGCGAGGTCGAGCTCGAACAGGACGAGACGCTCGCCCGCGTCGGTTCCCTGCTCGGGCGCATCCACGCCTGCGGCGAACGCCGCGATGCACCCCACCGCCTCCGCATGACACCCGCAAATTTCGCCGAGGCCGCCATGCGCCGCATCTTCGAGTCCGGCGCGGTCGATCCCTCATGCGAACAGGAGCTGATCGACCTCTGCGACGCGATCCTCGACCTGGCGGAGGCGGTCTATCCGCCGGACGACGCCATGATCCGCATCCACGGCGATTTCCACCGCGCGAACGTGCTCGACCGACCCGGTACCGGGCTCATGGCGATCGACTTCGACGACATGGTCATGGGGCCGACCGTGCAGGATCTCTGGCTGCTCCTCCCCGGCACGCTCTCCGAATCCAGACGCGAGCTCGACGTGATCCTGGCCGCCTACGAGGTCTTCCGGCCGTTCGACCGCGCCTCGCTCCGCCTTGTCGAACCTCTCCGCGCCATGCGCATGATGCACTTCCTCTCCTGGTGCGCCGTGCAGTCCGGCGACGCAGGGTTCCGCAGACAGTACCCCGACTGGGGCACGCGCGAATTCTGGCGCCGCGAAACCGCCGACTTCCGCATTCAGCTCGAAAACATCCGGCGTGCGCTGGATGGAAAGGACTACTCATGGAATCGCTGACCGAAACGATTACGGAACAGAAACGTTCCCGCAAAAAGAACCCTGCCCTCGCGGCGTTCCTCCTCGGCGCGATCGCCGGGGCCGCCGCCATGTTCTGCGCCGGGTTCCTCTACCTCCGCCACAATCTCATCGTCTCTTACGAATTCCCCGGCCTCACTGCCGACGATTTCGACGACGCGTTCGAGAACGCCATGCCGGCTGATTCCGGCTGGAAATCCTCGCGCGAGGCGTGTTCCCTGCCCCTGCCCTCGGACGGACGCGCCCTCTACAACTGGAAACTCTGCAACCGCACTCACGCGCGCGGTCTCATGGACGACCCTGACCACGGACTCGTCCTGCCCGCCCTGATCCCCTGCACGGTCAGCGTCACGAACGGTCCGGACGGGAACGCCGTCGTGTCGCGTCTGAACACCTCGCTCCTCGGCGTGATCTACGGCGGAAACGCGCGCCGCGTCCTGCGGTCCGGCATCGCCCCGGAACAGGAGGCGCTGATCTCCATGCTTGCCGACGGCATCCGAAAAGAAAAAGCTCAACGAAAGGAAACTGAACCATGAGCACCGCACCCGATACTCCTGACATACCTGCACCCGACGCGTCCGCCGACGTGATCCACAACGGCAACCCGTATTTCGAGGGGAAACCCGCCGCCATCGTCCGCGAATACCCCACGCAGCTCCACGCCATCGGCCCGGACGGTCGGCTCCGCCTCGGCGCGGCGTTCGACCTGATGCAGGACATCGCCGGAGCCCACGCCGAACTCCTCGGCGTCGGCATCCACGACCTGCGCCGCCTCGGCATCACCTGGGTCCTCTCCCGCCTCATGATCAAGTTCGACGCCCTGCCCCCGCGCGCCGACTCCGTGCGCCTGAAGACCTGGCCCAGCGGCGTCCACCGCC
>Ga0310786_10008831_pt1 | contig 12884 bp, 10 predicted proteins | sample AusTroGonzalo_MG_FD_203881 | JGI IMG/M metagenome (GOLD analysis project Ga0310786, IMG submission 203881) | Bovine rumen microbial communities from tropical cattle in Woodstock, Queensland, Australia - Gonzalo_03 (v2) (version 2) | ecosystem: Host-associated > Mammals > Digestive system >...
TGTCCACAGGCCCTTTCGCTTGGCGGAGCTCATTGTGACCATGACAAGGCATCACTTAGAGCCCAAGCGCATGCGCCTTGTGCACCCCTACGCCGACAAGGAGCCCAACATGGTTCTCATTGAGGCGGTGCGCGGCGGCAACTCCCGCATGACCGTTGAGCCCCCGCTCATCATCTTTAAGGAGGCGGGAGAATATACCCAAGAAATCAAGGAAAAATATGGTTATTAGTCGTCTGCTCTTTTGGCTTTCCATGCCGACTCCCGAGTCACGCCTCCTGGGAGGATAAGCCATAAAAAAGGCAAATTCAGCAAGAATTATAGCCAAACCACGGTAGGATGGTGGAATTGTCAGGGGGAAAAGCTATAAAAAAGACGAAATTGGCGAATTTTATTAGCTGGAACATGTCTGTAAGGCATGAAATTCATGGGAAGAGGCTATAAAAATGGTCGAAATATAGATTTTATGGCCTGAGCACGTTGGAAAGAGGAATCGCCAGAGAAAAAGGCTATAAAAGGGAGGAAAAATGGCCGGTACGTTATATTTGTGCGCCACTCCCATCGGGAATTTGGGAGACATGACGCCCCGGGTGGTGGAGACCTTAAAGGCCGTGGACCTGATCGCGGCGGAGGACACCCGGAACAGCATAAAATTACTCAATCATTTTGAGATCCATACGCCCATGACCAGCTACCACGAGTTCAATAAAGTGGAGAAGGCCATGGAACTGGTTGGAAAGCTTCTTTCCGGCACGAACGTTGCGCTGATCACGGATGCGGGAACCCCCGCCATCTCGGATCCCGGCGAGGTGCTGGTGCAGAAATGCCAGGAGGCGGGCGTGCCCGTGACGAGTCTTCCGGGCGCGGCGGCATGCATTACTGCCCTGACCTTATCGGGCTTATCCACCAGGCGCTTTTGCTTCGAGGGCTTTTTGCCCACGGAGAAGGCGGACAAGAAGGAGCGCAGGGAGCTTTTAAGTGAGCTTGCAAAGGAGAGTCGCACCATGATCCTCTACGAAGCCCCTCATCACCTAAAGTCCACCCTGGAGGATCTTTACAAGGCGCTGGGGGATCGCCGCATCACCTTATGCCGTGAGCTCACGAAGAAATTTGAGACCATTTTGCCAACGACCCTTGCCGAGGCCCTTAAGAAATATGAGTCTGAGGAGCCCCGGGGCGAGTACGTGCTGGTGATCGAGGGCAAGAGCCGGGAAGAAAAAAGACGCGAGGAACAGGCTTCCTTCGAGGAGCTGACCATAGAGGAGCACATGGCCCGATACGAGTCCCAAGGCATCGACCACAAGGAAGCGATGAAGCTTGTCGCCAAGGATCGGGGCGTCTCCAAGCGTGAAATCTATGCTCACCTGCATGGCGGGGAGTAACTTACGGGAACTTGTTTTTGGAATTCGGAAAGTTTATGCTCGTTTAGGTGGCACGTACAGATCGGGGTTGCAGGGCTAGTTTGCTCCGTAAATTGGGGTTTGCGCGTTTCTACAAGCAATGCGCAGATGAGCCGAATTGCCTGCGGGGAGCTTGCTCACCAGCAGGCATATTCTGGCGAAGATGCATAGCGCGCCAGCGCGTCATGAGCATGTAGCGAAGCGGAATGCGAATGGGCACCGCTCTCTAAATCGGGATTTGACGAGACATGACTCAACTTATAAAGCAACCCCAGGGACGGGTAATCTTTCGTGGGTTGCTTCAGGCGAGCGGGCAGTATTTTTTAGCAACCTAGAGGACAAATAAGCTTCCGTGGGTTGCTTCAGGCGAGCGGGCAGAAGCTTTTAAGCAACCTAGAGGACAAATGAGCTTTCGTGGGTTGCTTCAGGCGAGCGGGCAGAAGCTTTTAAGCAACCTAGAGGACAAATGAGCTTTCGTGGGTTGCTTCAGCCGAGCGGGCAGAAGTTTTTAAGCAACCTAGAGGGTAAATAAGCTTTCGTGGGTTGCTTTAGCCAAGCGGGCAGAAGCTTTTTTAGCAACTTAGAGGACAAATAAGCTTCCGTAGGTGGTTTGCAAGAAACAAATTGAGGGTTTAAACCACCTTGGGAGAGAAAGCTTGTATAGGTGGTGCGGAAGCAGCGAATGGAAGTGGCGAAGCTGCCATCAGGGAGGAGAGCTTAACGTGGCTGCGAGTTGTGAATATTGTGCTTACTTTACGTATGATGAAGAGATGGAGAGTTACGTCTGTGACGTAAACATGGATGAGGACGATTACGGAAGGCTGATGAGCAATGGCTTCCGCGAATGCCCATACTTTAAGGACGGGGATGAATATAAGGTTGTAAGACACCAAATGTAAATTGGCAAGACGTTGGCAAGATCCCATATAAAAGAATAAAACAGGCATGGTATGGATGTTGCCGGAAAGTAAGGAGATTAGCTTCGACATTGAAAAAGAAAATCTCATTCGCATATAAGTGCATCAAGGGCATGGTTCGTTTCTTTTATCAGAAAACGGAAGTTTTCGGTGAGGAAAACCTTCCGGAGGGGCCTGCGATTGTAGTTGGGAACCATGCCCAGGCGAATGGGCCAGTGGCCTGTGAGCTGTATTTTCCGGGGCAACACGTGACCTGGACGATCGCTGAAATGATGGACAGGAAAACGGTTCCCGCCTATGCCTATCAAGACTTTTGGTCAAATAAACCAAAGAGAAGTCGGTGGTTCTATAAGATTTTGGCGCACCTCATAGGCCCCCTGGCGGAATGCATTTTTACCAATGCGGAGACCATACCCGTATACAAGGACAGGAGGATCTTCGAGACGCTGCGGCAATCCGTGGATGCCATGAAGGAGGGGAAGAGGGTCATCATCTTCCCGGAATGCTATGATGAGTACAACAACATAGTTCACCAGTTCCAGACGGGCTTTGTGGACGTGGCAAAGCGTTATTACCGGGAGACGGGGGTGGAGCCGCAGTTTGTGCCGCTGTACGTATGCCCGGCGCTAAAGCGTTTGGTGATCGGAAAGCCGATCCGCTTTGATCATGAGGCAAAGATTAAGGATGAGCAGGTCCGGATCACGTCGGCGCTCATGGAGGAGATCTCGGAAATGGCGTATGCCCTTCCCAGACATAGGGTCGTACCCTATCCCAACATTTCCAAGAAGGAATATCCGGAAAACGTAAGACCTGCGGAAGTAAAAGGGAATGATTCCGAAACGTAAGGCTTGCGGAAGCCAAAAAGAAATGAATGAAGGCGGATGAAACCGTGAAAATAAAAAAACCAGTTGTAAACTATTTGAATTTTCGAATTTCCAAAATAAACGAACCCGAGTACAGACATTTGTGGCTCCTGCTTGGATGGGTGTGGTATCTCACCATGTACGTCCTGACGGAAAATCTGATCAAACCGGAGAATTGTCATGAGGTGCACAGCGTTGTGGACGACCTGATCCCCTTTAACGCCACGTTCATTCTGGCATATTGTTCCTGGTATTTCCTGCTGGTGGGGTCCCTTTTATATTTTTTGCTCTACGACGTAAAAAGCTTTGTGAGATTACAGAAATTTATCATTGCCACCCAGGTGATCGGAATCTCCGCGTGCATCCTGTGGCCCTCCATCCAGTACCTGCGGCCTGCGGAGCCAACGGGAAACGCATTTTGCGTATTTCTCGTGAAAAGCATCTATGCCGTTGACACGCCTACGGGCGTGTGCCCCTCCTTACACGTGGGATATTCCTTGGCCATTTTGTCCGCCTGGATGAAAAAGGTGGATGCAAAGATCTGGTGGAAAGTCCTCCTCACGATCTGGGTGTTATTGATCTGCATTTCCGTATGCTTTGTGAAACAGCATTCCTTTACGGACGTCTGGACGGCGACGCTCATGTGTGCCCTGATCGAGATGGTGTTGTATGGAAACTATTGGATGGAGCGCGTGCGGGAAAGAAAGAGACGGCAGGAATCGGAAGAAGTAACGGAAGGATAGGAGAATCGTTATGACGAGAAGAAGATGGGGCGACAGAAGAGACGGAAAGCTCATCCGGGACATTGACGCCATGCATTACGTCATGCCGCTAATGTATCCCAATCGCTGTGACAATGAAGCGTTCATGACGATGCGGATCAATCTGGCAAAAACGGAAGAATACCTTCAGAAAAGACAGCAGGAGCATCCCGGAGAACACCTGGCCATTTTTCAGGTCGTCATCGCCGCAGTGCTAAAGACCATCTGGCTCAGACCCCAGATGAACCGCTTTATCGCGAATAAAAACGTTTATCAGAGAAATGACGTGACGGCGGCCTTTACGGTCAAGAAAACCTTTGCGGATGACGGGGACGAGACCCTTGCCCGCATTCAGGCGGAGGCGGGAGACACCATCGAGAGCCTAAACCGCAAGATCCTGGACCAGATCCAGCTCTGCAAGACGGGCACGGATGAGTCCACGGACGCCATGAACGTGATCAAAAAGCTTCCCGGGAAGCGCATGATCGGCGTTATCGCCAGATTTCTGGACAGGCACGGCTGGATGCCGAAATCCGTCATTGCAACGGATCCCTATCAGTGCTCCGTGGTACTCTCTAATCTTGGATCCATCGGGCTGAACGTGGGATATCATCATCTGATGAATTGGGGGACGACCTCCCTGTTCATCGTCATCGGGAAGAAACAAAAAACGCCGCATTTTGACGATCAGGGAAACGCGACGATGCGCAAGCAGCTGATGCTTTCCATCACCATAGACGAGAGAATATCGGATGGATTCTATTACGCCAGGTCCATGAAGCTGTGCAAGAAACTGATCGAGAATCCGGAGCTGTTAGAGCTTCCCATCGAACAGGAGGTTTAAGCGCATGGCTGGCATGGAACCCATCAATGAATGGCTGTCAAGATTTCCAGCCGTGGAGGAGCCGATCCTTTCCGCCGACATCTTTGTGATCAGGGGAAAGGAACGAAATTACCTCTTTGATGCCGGAAACAATGCCGCCATCACGGAGGAAATAAAGGCGCTTGATCCCAAGTATGTCTTCTTGTCCCATTTCCACTTGGATCACGTGGGAGGCCTTTGGAGGATCCCTTTTGAGGCAGCCTGCGGGAGCGCCTACACCATGGAAAGGGTGAGAAAGAGCAAGCCCCAAGGCGAGGAAAGGCAGACGTGGGGTGAGATCCGGGAGGTGACGCGCCTGGAGGTGACGGACGGCGTGAACATGGTCTTCGAGGAGATTCCGTCCACCCATTCCAAGGGAGCCTGCATCCTCACCGTAAATCATGAGATCGCTCTGCTTGGAGACTCTACGTACGTGGAGAAGATGAGATATAACGTATCTAAGCTCCATGACATGATAAAAACCCTTGAGGCATTGGACGTAAAGTGGTTTCTTTGCAGTCACGGCGGGAAACTCACCGCAAAGGAAGAGATGCTTTCGGAGCTTCGCGAGATCTACTCCATGCGGGAGAAAAACGAGCCCTTTATCAGTCTTGAACGGCTGATGAACAAATAAGTGAAAACAAGGCATAAAGTAACGTAAAAAACTAGAGAAGGAGAAAAAAGGCATGAGGAAGTTGGAAGGATTTCACAAGGGAGTAAACTTAGGGGGATGGCTTTCCCAGTGCGGCGCGCAGAACTACAACAAGGAGCATTACGACAGCTTCATGATCGAGAAGGATTTTGCCCTTGTAAAGGAATGGGGACTGGATCACGTGCGCGTACCCGTGGACGCGGAGGTCATTCAGGAGGAGAACGGAGCGCTGAAGGAGGATGGCCTTGCCTATGTTGACAAGTGCATCGAGTGGTGCCAAAAGTATGGCCTGAACATGGTGCTGGACCTTCACAAGGCGCATGGCTACGTGTTTGACGACGAGAGCAACTGCCAGTTCTTCTATCAGGAAAAACTTCAGAACATTTTTGTGGACCTTTGGAGGGCCCTTGCCGAGAGATATGGAAAGTATAAGGATTTCCTGATGCTGGAGCTCCTTAACGAGGTGACGAACAAGGAGTTCGCAGATCCCTGGAATAAGATCGCGGCTCGCGCCATCAAGGCCATCCGTGAGGTGGACAAGGACGTACGCATCGTTGTGGGCGGAATCTTCAACGACAGCATTTATGGCCTGACCCTGCTGGATCCTCCTGCGGACGAGAACATTGTCTTCACGTTCCACTGCTACAGCCCTCTTGCCTTTACCCATCAGGGCGCGCACTGGGTACCTCGCATGCCTAAGGATCCCGAGAAGTGGAAGTTTGCGTATCCCGGAACCACTGCCGGCTATAAGGCCCGCTCCCAGGAATTCTTTGGACATGATTTTGATTCGGAATTCCCGGATACCCTGCCTGAGCAGATGAGCGGCGCTTATTTTGAAAACCTCATGCAGCCTGCGCTGGAGATCGCCGAGAAGTATAACGTGCCTCTCTACTGCGGCGAGTATGGCGTCATCGACCTTGCAGATCCGAAGGATGCCCTTGCATGGTACAGGGACATGAACAGCGCCCTGGAAAAGTTCGGCATTCCCCGCGCCGCTTGGTCTCACCACAGCATGAACTTTGGTCTTGCAGATCCCTGGCTGGACGGCGTGAGAAGCCAGCTGCTGAAATATCTGTAGGAAGAAAAAAGCTGCCATAGGGCAGTTTGGGAAAACGGAGAAGGCATGACATGACGAAGTATTTGGCAAGAATCAATTTGTCCTACCCCTATGCCGAGGAACAAATGAAGGAGCTGGGGGGCTTTTGGGGTTGTTTCGTGGAAAAGATCCCGCAGGCATTTAAGGCGGAGATGCTGTTATACCGCTTTACGTTTGCCTCCGTCCAGATGATGGCGGACAACGTGACCATGTGCCGGGAGGTAATAAAATCCGCATGGAGGCAGGCCTTCGGCAGCGAGGAAGGCATCTCGGAGATCTTGGTCTGTGAGTTTGAGGATGAGGTCGCTTCCGACCTCATCAAGTCTATCTATGACGGTTTATATGGCGTGGAGGATTATCAGAGACTCATCACGGAGATGACGGGATCCATCCCTCTGCTTCGAGAGCGGGATGCGATGGATTTGCTTCGGAAACAGAGCTACCTCTTTGCCATTGACGACGGCTGCGGTTTCTCCACGCTGATCTCGTCCCTGGGAGATTACCTTCACAGGATGGGGATCTTCACGGAGAAGGGCGACGGCGTCAGGGAGCGTTATCTGGAGGTGATCATGGGGAAGGAGTCGGAGAATGGCTTGATCTCCCAGGATGACTTCATCGACATGCTGATCGACGTGGATGAAGATGCGAATCCCTATAACATAGTTGCATTGGACGTCAGCTATTTCCTGGAAGGGAAGAGATATGACGAGCTTCGGAAGTTCTTAAAGCGCTTAGAGCGCTATCAGGAACAGTTTGTATTTGCCTTCCGGATCCCATTCTTGGAGAAGAAGGCCTTTGACGACGTGAAGGACCTGTTTACGGATCAGTTATTGATCCGGACCATTCAGATCCCGCCGCTGGCAGATTGCGTTTTGATGGAGATGGCCTGGAACGTCATCAATGACAAGAAGTTTGTGCCGAACGTTAGCCTTTTGGAGCTGATCGCGGAAAAACTTCATCAGGAGAAGATGGACGGGCGTTTTTACGGGTTTAAGACGCTGGTTAAGATCGCTCACGAGATGATCCTTCGGAAGTCCGCGGATTACGCCGAAAAGCGTGCCAAGGGCTTGGAGGCGGATTCCCAGAACCTGGTGGCGGAGGACGTACAGGATCTTCTTGAGAAGAAAAAGGAGCAGGTAACCGGATATGCCGCCCTTGAGGAGCTGATCGGCATGGAGGAGATCACCGCAAAGGTGCGCGAGATCATTGCGCAGGTGAAGATCTCCATGGAGAACGAGAAGCTGGATCGCCCCTGCATTCACATGCGTTTTACGGGCTCTCCCGGAACCGGTAAGACCACCGTGGCCAGGATCATCGGCCAGATCATGCGGGAGGAGGGAATCCTTCGAAAGGGCGGATTCTTTGAATACACCGGCCGTGACCTGGTGGCGGAATACGTGGGCCAAACGGCCGTTAAGACGGCCACCATCTGCCGTGATTCCTATGGCTCCGTGCTCTTTATAGACGAGGCCTATGCCCTGTATGACGGGGATCACAATACAAATGACTTTGGGAAGGAAGCCCTGACCACGCTGATCTCCGAGATGGAAAACCACAGGGATGACATGTTGGTGGTCATGGCAGGCTACAGCGATGAGATGGACACGCTGATGACGGCGAATCCAGGCCTTCGAAGCCGCATGCCCAGGGTGCTTCACTTCCCCAATTACTCGCGGGAGCAGCTCTTCGAGATCTTCATGCTCATGGTCCGCAAGCACTTTGACTACCAGCCTGAGCTCGAGACGGAGGCGAAGGAGTATTTTTCCGGATTGTCCCAGGCATACCTCGACTCCAAGGAGTTCGCCAACGCGCGATTTGTGCGAAACCTCTATGAGAGGACTTGGTCCAAGGCAGCACTCCGCAGCAGTCTTGCGGGCATCCGGACCATTGAACTGACGAAGGAAGACTTCATTGCCGCACGCGGCGAAAAGGAATTTAGTGAGAAGATCGAGCGCCGCAAGGTGCTGGGTTTCTAAGAAAAATCTGATTTCCGAAATTGGAGGAATTTAGATGGCAAAGATTTTGGCACTCGCGGGGAAGGGCGGCGTCGGAAAGACATCCGTTTGCTCCGCGTTTGTGCGAATTTTGGGGGAGAGACATCCCGAGGCGAGGATCCTGGCCATCGATGCCGATCCTGCCGTTGGGCTTTCCACGGCCCTTGGGGTGGAGGTCACGGAGACCCTCGATGACATTCGCCTGGAGATCATCAAAAGGGCGGAGGCAGGCGCCGGAAAAGAGGCGCTGGAACTCTTGGGAGAGGTGCGGTACCGTATTTTCGATGCCCTGGTGGAGAAGGAAAAATTTGCGTTTCTGGCCATCGGAAGGCCTGAGGGGGCTGGGTGCTACTGCGCCGTGAACGCCTACCTCAAGGAGGTCATAGAGATGGTCAGCAAGGACTTTGACTACGTCGTGATCGACGGGGAGGCTGGGATCGAGCAGGTAAACCGTCGCGTCATGGAGCAGGTAACCCATCTCTTTCTGGTGACGGATGCCAGCAAGAAGGGCTTTCAGGTGGCGGAGTCCATCAAAGCCGTGGCGGATGAACTGGTCGCCTATGAGAAGTGCGGCATGATCGTCAACCGCGCGGAGGATCCTGAGCTGATCCGCGACGTGATCCGCGAAAGGCGGTTTGCGAAGCTGGAGGGAGTGGAGGTTCTTACCGTCATTCCCAACGATCCCGAGCATGCGCGAAATGACGTGCTCGGTGAGAATATTTTTGAATTGTCTTCCGAGGCTCCGCTTTACGGGGGAGCGGCGGAGGCACTAGATCATTTCGGATTATGATACCGGAGGTAACGCGGAATGACGCCGGAGGTCTTTATCAGTTATTCCTCAAAGAATGCGGAAGTGGCAAATCAGGTTGTGGACCATCTGGAGCAGAACGGCATCAATTGCTGGATCGCCCCCAGAAACGTAGCCCCAGGGCAGGAGTGGGTTCCAGCCATTCAGGATGCCCTTCGCGCGTCTAAGGTTTTCGTCCTGATCTATACGGAGCAGTCCAACGCGTCAAGGCAGGTCATGAATGAGGTGGCTCTTGCCTTTAACGCGGAAAAGATCATGGTTCCCCTGTGCCTGACCGACGAGAAAATGAACGACGAGCTGGCGTATTACCTGACTCGCGTACACTGGCTGAACGCCACCTCCGTTCCCATGGAGGAGAGCCTGGAGGAACTCTTGAAGTACGTGGAGAAGAGCCTTGGGCGGTCAGGGGAGGAAACCGTTCATCCTGCAACCGCTAAAAGCATAGGTGACGAGGCGGGAAGCGCTCAGGCGGAGAAGAACGCAGCTCCGGCAAAGGAGACGGCAAAGAAAGCTTCCGGTAAGAAGAGAGGCAAGCTTGCGCTGTGGATCGGCATCGCGGCAGCAGTGCTTCTGTGCATTGGCCTTGGCTGCTTTGCGATCTTTAGACCGAAGGGAGCAAAGCCGGAGGAGCTCATGGAGGCCGGCAAAAAAGCTTTATTTTATGGCAATCGCGGGACCGAGGACACGGAGACGGCACGGAAATGCTTTGAGGAAGCATTGAAGAAGGGCCAGGTGGACGCGTACTATTACCTAGGCCAGTTGAAGGAATTGGAATATGATTTTCAGGCTGCCAAGGAGTATTACGAAGAGGGAGTGGACGCGGACAGCAATCTTTGCAGACTGGGCCTTGGATATCTCTATCAGAGGGGATATGGCGTAAAGGCGGATTTTGAAAAGGCATGGGAGCTCTACGGTGAGGCGGCGGAGAATGATTTTGCGGAGGCAGATTATTACCGCGGCAAGTTCGTGCGCAATGGCCTCTCCGGCGAGGAGAGCAGTGACCTGGAGGCGGAGAAGTATTTTAAAAACGTCATAAAGAATGCGGAGGATCCGTATTTTATCGCCATCGCCCATAATGAGCTCGGACTGCTCTATAGAAAGGGCAGCAGTGAAGTCCCCAGGGATTATGACGCCGCGATCGCGGAATTCGAGAAGATCCAGGATGAAGACGGCATGCCCTATCTTATTTCCATGAAGTATTACAATCTCGCCCAGACCTACTTGGCCATGCGGCAGGAAGTAAATTCAGAGGATTATTTCACGAAATACTTCTATGCAAATCAGGAGATGGCAGAGGCAGGGAACGCCCTTGCCACGTATTGGTGCGGACACTGTCTTCGCTATGGCTTTGGCACGAAAAAGGATCCCGATGCAGCCAAGGAACGGTTTCAGGCGGCGAACGCGATCGTGAAGGAAAAGAATCCGAAGGCATGCTGCTATGACGCAGTCTATGATCTGGGGATCATGTACTTTAACGGGGAGGGCGGCCAGGAGCAAGATTATGACAAAGGCCTGGAATATTTGAAGGAAGCGGCGAATGCCGGATGCGGAAAGGCAGCCAATGCCATTGGGGACATCTACATCAATGGATACGTTGGGAAGGATGAGGATGGAAATGCTGACGTTGAGCTTGCAAGACAGTGGTATGAAAAGGCAATCGACTACGGAGAGACGAAGGCCTATTGCAACATAGGATATATTTACGAGAATGGAACGGAAAAGGTTCAAGCTAACAATGAGGAAGCTAAGAAATGGTATCGCCTGGGAGCGGCAGCCGGCAGCGCGAGCTGTATGTTTAATCTTGGCTTACAATATTTTAATGAAGATGACTATAAAAACGCCTTTTATTGGTATCAAAAGTCGGCTGACTTGGGGGACTTAAGTGCATGCTACATGGTTGCCCGGTTCTATGAGGTTGGCGAAGTCGTGGAGCAGAGCGATGAAAAGGCTTTTCAGTGGTATCTGACTGCGGCGGATCAGGGAGATGTGGATTCGATCGAAATCGTCACAATGGCTTACGCGCTCGGTAATTTTTCCCAGGAGGTTAATGAGGAGGAAGCACTTCGCTATTGTCTAAAGGGAGCCGAGTTAGGGAGCATTTCCTGTGAGTATTATTGCGGATTATACTATCTTGAGGGTACCGTCGTGGAGAAGAATCCGGCGGTGGCAGCAGAGTATTTCCGGAGGGCCGCAAACGCCGGGGACGTGGATTCCATGAAGGAATATGGAAAGCTTCTCTTATATGGCGCGAAGGGCCTGGACGCCGATGAGGAGGAAGGCGTCTACTGGCTGGAGAACGCTTATCAGAAGGGGAACCTGATAGCCCTTGGAGAGATTGCTGATTACTATTATCAGGGCGGAAAGTATGATAAGGCCTATCCTTACGTGTTGGAATCATGCCAGTATGACATGGAAACTGGCGACGTTTATCACATACTCGGTGCGATGTATTTATATCAGATGGGAACGGAGTATAATGAAAAGGAAGCCGCGAAGTGGTTGGCCAAGGCATACGACAAAGGTTCCCAACTGGATGGATATGAAGCCTATTTCTTAGGCATGGATTATTTTTATGGCACGACCCTTGTGGAGAATGATGACAAGGCGTTCCAGCTCTTTAAGCTGGCCGTTTCTAAGATTGACAGCTCCGACGCAGCCATGATGCTTGGAGTTTGTTACTATGGAGCCGTTGGAAACGACGGGAACTACGCGGAAGCGCTGAAATGGCTGGGAAAGGCATTGGACGGCGGCAGCCTGACGGAGAAAGCCACGGACTGGTGTAAGGCTGCGATCCAGAACATGGTGAACGAGGGATACGTCAGCGCGGAGGACGCAGCGAAGTGGCTGCAGTAAAAGTGAAAGAGAGACAGAGTATGAGATATTTTGGCGGGTGCGACGTTGGGTCGACCTATACAAAGGCAGTGATCGTGGATGAGACGGGAAAGATCGTCTCCGGCACCACGATCCGGAGCAAGATCAGGGCGGAGGAGTCAGCCAGAACCGCCATGGAGACGGTCATCAGGGAGGCGGGATTAACGGATTCCAAGGATCTGACTTACCTGATCGGCACGGGCTACGGGCGGAACAAGGTACCCTTTGCGGACGAGAACGTTTCTGAGATTTCCTGCCATGCCATGGGCGTGCACGTGACGGATCCAAGCGTGAAGGCCATCATCGACATCGGAGGGCAGGACGTAAAGGGCATCGCCATTGACAAGGACGGAACGGTCCTAAACTTTGCCATGAATGATAAGTGTGCCGCCGGCACGGGGCGCTTTTATGAGGCCATGGCCCGTTCTTTCGAGATGGAGCTTCCGGAGTTTTCGAAGCTCTCCCTCCAGGCGAAGAACGTGATCCCCATCACGGCGCAGTGCACCGTGTTCGCGGAGTCCGAGGTCATCAGCTTAGTGGGCGAGGGAAAGCCCATGGAGGAGATCGCGGCGGGGATCCAGATGGCGGTGGCGAAGAGGTGCTTTGTCATGGCGAAGAAGGCCGGTGCCACGGACAGCATTGCCCTGACGGGGGGCTGTGCAA
>Ga0310786_10008833_pt1 | contig 12879 bp, 18 predicted proteins | sample AusTroGonzalo_MG_FD_203881 | JGI IMG/M metagenome (GOLD analysis project Ga0310786, IMG submission 203881) | Bovine rumen microbial communities from tropical cattle in Woodstock, Queensland, Australia - Gonzalo_03 (v2) (version 2) | ecosystem: Host-associated > Mammals > Digestive system >...
TACTGAGGACGCGGCCCACGTTCAGAACGCCGCCGCGGATCTGGCCATCATCACCGGCCAGAAGCCCATCATCACCAAAGCCACGAAGTCCGTCTCCAACTTCAAGCTGAGAGAAGGCAACCAGGTCGGCTGCAAAGTCACTCTGCGCGGCGCCCGCATGTATGAGTTCTTAGAAAGACTCATCTGCATCGCTCTGCCCCGCATCCGCGACTTCCGCGGCATCTCCGCCAAGGGCTTCGACGGCAACGGCAACTTCTCCTTCGGTCTCAACGACCAGCTGGTCTTCCCCGAGATCAACCCGGACAAAGTGAAGCGCCAGCAGGGCATGAATATAACCTTCGTCACCAGCACGAATTCCGACGCCGACTGCAAAGCCATGCTCGTCGAATTCGGTATGCCTTTCGTCAAATCTAACGCTAAATAAAGGTTCTCAAAGTGGCAAAAACATCATTGATACAGAAGCAGAAAAGAACCCCGAAGTTCAGCTGCAGAGGCTACAACCGTTGTCAGAGATGCGGTCGTCGCCGCGGTTATATGCGTAAATTCCAGCTTTGCCGTATTTGCTTCCGCGAATTGGCCGGCAACGGAGTCATTCCCGGCGTGGTCAAATCCAGCTGGTGATTTTTCTGAAAACAAGATAATTCAATATATCAGGAGTTAAGTATGGCAATGTCAGACCCGATCGGCGATCTTCTCGCGCGCATCAGAAACGCGTGCATGGCTAAGCATCGCACCGTCGACGTCCCCGCTTCCAAGCTCAAAACCAATATTCTGGAAGTCCTGAAGGCGGAAGGTTTCATCAGCGGTTACCAGCCTGTGGAAGGCGCCCCCATCCCCACGCTGCGCGTCTATATCCGCTATTTCCGTCATGAACCGGTCATCCAGCATATCAAGCGCGTCAGTAAGCCCGGTCTGCGCCGTTACGCGGCCGCTTCCGAAATGAAGCTGGTCAGAGGCGGTCTCGGTCTTATGATCGTCTCCACCCCGGAAGGCGTCATCACGAGCAAAGAGGCCAAAAAGCGCAACGTGGGCGGCGAGCTCTTAGTGGAAATCTGGTAATCAAAGCGGGGAACCCGCGAAACCCAATAGATAAAAGAAAATGTCACGAATCGGAAGAAAAACTATTACGGTGCCCCAGGGCGTGACCGTGACGGCTGAGACCGGAAAGGTCACCGTGAAAGGTCAGAAAGGGGAAAGCAGCCTGACCATCCCGCAGGGTATCACCGTGACCGTGGACGGCTCTACCGTGAGCGTCTCCAGGGAAAGCGAAGAGCGTCATCTTTGCGAAATGCACGGAACAGTGCGCGCCACCATCGTCAACATGATCGCCGGCGTAAAAGACGGCTACTCCAAGGGCCTGGAAATGGTCGGAGTCGGCTACCGCGCCGAGGTCAAGGCCAACAAGCTCTATCTCTACATCGGCTGGACCAAACCCGCCGAAGTCGAGATCCCCAAGGGCATCACCTGCGCCGTGGATCAGAACACCAAGATCAATTTGACCGGCATCTCCCTGGATCAGGTCGGCGTCATCGCCGCCAAGATCCGCAGCATCTGCCCGCCCGAACCTTACGGCGGCAAGGGCATCCGCTACGCCGGGGAGAACGTCCGTCACAAAGCCGGCAAGTCCGTTGCCGGTAAGTAAGAGGATCTGAGAGGAACAACACTATGAAATACACAGCTAAACGCAAAGATCTTACTCCGCGTAAAAGACGTCACCGCAGCATGCGCCAGCGCGTCGTCGGCACCATAGAGCGCCCCCGCCTGCACGTGAACTGCACCCTGCGCTACATCTACGCCCAGGTCATCGATGATTCCGAAGGCAAAGTCTTGGCCAGCGCCACCAGCGCCGGCAAGGGCTACACCGCCGAGGGCAGCCGCTCCAACATCGCCGCCGCCAAAGAAGTCGGCAAGATGGTCGCGGAAGCCGCCAAAGCCAAGAACATCACCGCGGTGGTCTTCGACCGCGCCGGATTCAAGTATCACGGCAAAGTCAAGGCCCTGGCCGACGCCGCCCGCGAAGCCGGTTTGCAATTTTAAAACTTACGAGGAGTTATTTAAGTGGCAAGATTCAGAGAAGAGAAGTCAGCTGATGCGTTCGAAATTGAGAACGTTATCAAGGTCAACCGCACTTCCAAGACCGTAAAAGGCGGCCGCCGCAACAGTTTCAGCGCCCTGGTCGTCGTCGGCGACGGCAAAGGACACGTGGGACTCGGTTTCGGCAAAGCCAATGAGACCACCGACGCCATCAGCAAAGCTTACAACGACGGCCGCAAGAACGTCGTGGAAGTCAAGCTTTACAACACCACCATCCCCTTTGCCGCCACGGGCAAGTTCAAAGCCGGCAAAGTCTTCCTCAAGCCCGCCACGACCGGTACCGGCGTCATCGCCGGCGGCGCGGTCCGCGCGGTCCTGGAAGCGGTCGGTGTCAAAGATATCCTCAGCAAGTCCATGGGTTCCAACAACCCGATCAACATGGCGAAGGCCACTCTCGAGGCTCTCCAGATGATGACCAGAATGGACGATGTTTTGGCTCGCCGCGGACTGCGCGGCAAGAAGCAGGAAACCGAAGCTCCGGAAACTCCGGCTGCTGAATAAGGAAATAGATTATGCAGATCAACGATTTAAAAGCTTTTCCGGGCGCCAAGCGCACGAACAAGAGAAGAGGCCAGGGCCAGGGTACCGGCAACGGTAAGACGGCCGGCCGCGGCAGCAAAGGTCAGAAAGCCCGTTCCGGCGGCGGCGTCCGCATCGGCTTCGAAGGCGGCCAGACCCCCATCTACCGCAGACTTCCCCGCAGGGGCTTCAACAACGCCAACTTCACCATCTCTTACGAAGTTGTCAACGTCAGCGACCTGAACAGATTCCCGGCCGGTTCCACCGTGACCATCCAGGAACTCATCGCCATCGGCGTCCTCCCCAAGAAGACCCCGCGTTTCAAAGTTCTGGCCAAGGGCGACCTTTCTGTCGCCGTGACGGTCGTCGCCGACAAGTGGAGCCCTGCCGCGGAAGAAAAGATCAAAGCCGCGGGCGGTTCCATCTCCAACGGAAAACAGGAATAATTCATAATCAAGCCCAGTTAGGACAATTATGTTTAAAGCGCTTAGCAACATGTTCAGCATCAAGGAACTCAGGGAGAGGATCGTTTTCACTCTCCTGATGCTTGGTGTTTATCGTCTGGCAGGCAGCATCTGGACTCCCGGTGTCGATATAACCAAGATCGACGAGATGTTCAGGGGTATGGATAACCTGTTCGACATGATGAATATGTTCACCGGCGGCGGCATCGGCAACATGACCATTATGGCTCTCGGTGTCATGCCTAACATCTCCGCCTCCATTATAATCCAGCTGGCCGCCAGCGTCGTTCCCTCCCTGGAGCGTCTCTCCAGAGAAGGCGAAGCGGGCCGCCGCAAGATCAACCAGTACACCCGTTACCTGACGGTCATCATTTGTATTGTTCAGGGCGGCATTTTGGCCAGGTCGCTTTGCGCGAACGGCCTCAACATGATGTCTCCCGCTCTTTTCATCCCGCTCTTCATCATCTGCCAGACGGCCGGCACCACCTTCCTGATGTGGCTGGGCGAACAGATCACGCAGCGCGGCATCGGCAACGGCATCTCGCTCATCATCGCTGCCGGTATTCTTTGCCGTATGCCTTACGCTTTCGGCGATCTGTGGAAGATGTACCTCTCGCCTAATGCCAGCAACGGTATTTCCATAGGCATTTTGATGATCGTGCTCTTCGTGGTGGTGGTCTATGCCATTATCATGGTCATCCAGGGCCAGCGCCGCATCCCGGTGCAGTACGCCCGCAGGGTGGCCGGCGGCGGCAAGAGCGTTCCCGCTCACACCTCTTACATCCCGCTGCGCCTCAATCAGGCCAACGTGATCCCCATCATCTTCGCGGGCGCTCTGATGATCGTCCCGCAGGCCTTGGTCAAAGTGATCCCCTACGAGTGGCACACGCTGCATAACATAGCCCTCCAGTTCGCTTCCCCGAGCAACGCCGGTTATCTGATTCTCTACGCCGCGCTGGTGATCTTCTTCACGTACTTCTACACGGCCATTCAGTTCAACCCCGTGCAGATCGCTGACGACTTCAAGAAGAACGGCGCCTTCATTCCGGGTATCAGACCGGGCAAGCCGACCTCCGACTTTTTGGAATCCAGCATGTTCCGCATCACCACCGCGGGCGCCATCTTCCTGGCGATCATCGCGGTAGTTCCGGCCCTCATCACCGCCAAACTGCATGTTAACTGGACTATCGCCAGCTTCATGGGCGGCACCGGTATCCTGATCGTGGTCGGCGTGATCCTGGACACGATGCAGCAGATCGAGGCCCACCTCCTCATGCACCAGTACGACGGCTTCATGTCGAAGGGCCGCTTAAGAGGGAGATATTGATCTTTATGCGCGTCATTCTGCTTGGACCTCCGGGTGCCGGTAAAGGCACGCACGCCGGCCTAGTGGCCGAGACCTGCAAGATCCCGCACATCTCTACGGGTGACATGTTCAGGGCTGCCATCAAGAACGGCACGCCGGTCGGTCTGGAAGCGAAGACATACATGGACCGCGGCGAACTCGTTCCCGACTCCGTCGTCTGCAAGATGGTAGGGGAGAGGATCGCGCAGTCCGACTGTGAAAACGGTTTCCTTTTGGACGGTTTTCCCAGGACCATGGACCAGGCCAAGACTCTGGACTCCATGCTGGCGAATAACGGCCAGAAAATAGATCTTGTTATAAACCTGCAGTGCTGCGACGAAGTGGTCTTGAGTCGTCTGACGACCCGCCGCGTCTGCCGCACCTGCGGACAAATATACAACGTCGTGTCAAAGCCGCCGAAAGTGGAAGGCGTCTGCGATATCGACGGCGGTGAAGTCTATCAGCGCAGTGACGACACTGTCGAGACCATCACCAACCGTCTGAGCGTCTACAAAGCCCAGACGGCCGAGCTCATTGACTACTACAAAGGCAATGGCGTTCTTAGGGACGTCAAAGCCGACTGTGACAAGAACGAGACGGCGAAGGCCATCGCGGCTTTGCTCTGATGTCAGCCATCACCATCAAGACCGAAGAAGAGATCGAGGGATTGCGCGCTTCCTGCGCGATCACCGCTGAGCTTCTGCGCTTGATCGAGGGCTGGATCGTTCCCGGCGTCACGACCATCGAGATCGACCGCCGAGCCGAGGATTTCATAAGGTCCCGCGGCGCGGTGCCCGCTTTCAAAGGGCTTTATGGGTTTCCCGGAACGGTGTGCTCTTCCGTCAACGAGGAAGTGGTGCACGGGATCCCCGGCGATCGGATGCTCTGTGAAGGGGACATCGTGAGCATAGACACGGGCGCCCTCTACCGCGGGATGTACAGCGACGCGGCCAGGACATACCTGGTCGGGCAGGTCGACGCAAAGGTGGAGAAGCTCGTCAAGGAAACGGAAGCCTCTTTCGACGCGGGCATTAAGCTCGTCAAAGAGGGCGTCCATCTGGGCGACGTTTCCCACGCGATCCAGTGCCATGCCGAGAAATTCGGCTTCGGCGTCGTTAAGGAATACGTCGGTCACGGAGTGGGCAGGAAGCCTCACGAGCCCCCAGACATCCCGAACTACGGGAAGAAGGGGACGGGGCCCATCCTGAAAGCGGGCATGACGCTGGCCATAGAGCCCATGATAACCCTGGGCAAGCCTGGCGTCAGGACTCTAAAAGACGGCTGGACGGTCGTCACGAAAGACGGGCTGCCCTGCTCCCACCACGAGAACACGATCGTTGTCACGGCCAATGGATGTGAAATATTAACAAAGTAAATACATAAAGGAAAAACACTATGAAAGTGCGTTCTTCAGTCAAACTGATGTGCGAAAAGTGCCGCATCGTCCGCAGAAACCGGGTCATCCGCGTCATCTGCACCAACCCCCGCCACAAACAGCGTCAGGGCTAACCCTCAGTCAACTAAGCTAGGAGCAAATACTTATGCCTCGTATCGTAGGAGTAGACATTCCTAATCAGAAGCGGATCGAAGCCGCTTTACAGTACATCTATGGCGTTGGCCCGCTCACCGCGAAACTGATCCTTCAGGAAGCCGAAGTTGATCCGGACAAGAGGGCTCATGAACTGGTCAACGACGAGATCCAGCGCATCACCCAGGCTCTCCAGGCCAGGCTCATCGAGGGCGATCTCCGCCGCGAAGTTCAGCAGAACATCAAGCGCCTCGTCGCCATCAACTGCTACCGCGGTCAGCGTCATCGCAAGAACCTGCCGACGCGCGGACAGCGCACTCGTACCAACGCCCGTACCTGCAAAGGCCCCAAACGCATGATCAGCAGCGGCGGCGCCCCCAAGAAATAAGAAATCATATCAGGAGTAATATCTTAAATGGCTACAACAAGACGCAAAGGCGCGCGGAAAGTCTCTAAGAACATCCCGCAGGGCATTGCCTACATCAAAGCCTCTTTTAACAACACGATCGTCTCCGTGGCTGACCGCCGCGGCAACGTCATTTCCTGGTGCTCCGCCGGCAAACTCAAATACAGCGGCGCCCGCAAATCCACGGCCTTCGTGGCCACCAGGATCGCCCAGGAAGCGGCTGCCGTCGCCATGCAGAACGGAATGCGCGAAGTGGAAGTCAAAGTCAGCGGCCCCGGCGCCGGTCGTGAAGCGGCCGTCCGCGCTTTCGAGACCGCCGGCATGACCGTCACTTCCATTTCCGATACGACGCCCGTTCCCCACAACGGCTGCCGCCCCCGCAAGCGCCGCAGAGTGTAATAGAAGAGTCTATTCACAGCGTTTAGAGTTTCACCTGAATTTAGAGGGGTCTTCCCATGAATTTGAAAAATTTTGAAATGCCCAAAGGTATCGTGGTCGATAAGAAGTCCAGAACGGCTACCTACGCCCGCATGGACATCCGTCCGCTGGAACGCGGATGGGGCCATACTTTAGGTAACGCGCTCCGCCGCGTTATTCTCTCCTCCCTCGAGGGAGCGGCCATCACCACCGTCAAAATAGACGGCGTCCACCACGAGTTCTCCACGGTCCCCGGCGTTTTCGAGGATGTGACCCACATTATCCTCAATCTGAAGAAAGTGCTCTTCAAGGTCGCGACCAAGAAGCCCTTTACCTGCACCTTGAAGGTCAGCGGCAAGGGCGACGTGACTGCCAAGAGCATCAAGGTCCCGTCCGGTGTTGAGATCCTCAACCCCAGCTGGTACATCTGCAGCCTCGACACCAACGGCAAGCTCAACATCGAGATGACCGTGGAAGTCGGCCGCGGATACCGTCCCGCCGACAAGAACAAATCCGACGATCAGCCCGTGGGCGTCATTCCCATCGACTCTCTCTTCTCTCCCGTCGAGAAAGTCAAATACGCCGTGGAATCCGCCCGCGTCGGCAACCAGACCGACTACGACGGCCTCGTCCTGGAAGTCTGGACCGACGGCAGAGTCGAGCCCGTCCAGGCCACCGTTCAGGCGGCCGACCTTCTGAACGAGCACATCTCCATCTTCGCCAAGGCCGCCGATCCCGGCTACCTTGAGGAATACGAGGAAAGCGGCGCTTCCGAAAGCGCCAGCGAAGAGGAAGACGAGATCGATCCCGATCAGATCGCCGGCAGCGAGGTCTCCGTCCGCACGGTCGAGATCCTGAAGAACGAAGGCTTCAACACTTTCGCCGAATTGAGCGGCCTCAGGGAAGAGGACGTCAAGAAGATCAAAGGCATCGGCGAGAAGGCCTTCGAGGAGCTCAAAGACGCCCTCAAGGAAAGGGGATTGAGCTTCCAGACCACGGAAGAGATCACCGCCAGCATACTTCGCAAAGGCAAAAAGTAAGAAATAAAATCTAAGGAATATATTTATGCGTCATCAGAAGAAAACTGACAAACTCGGTCGTAAGTCCGACCACCGCGCCGCGCTGATGTCCAACGTGGTCGCCTCCCTGATCGACAACGACCGCATCTCGACAACGCTGCGCATCGCCCGCTCCGCCAGACGTTATGCCGACCGCATGATCACCCTGGCCAAGAAGGGCACGCTTCATCACCGCCGCCTGGCCATCTCTTTCCTTCGTCCCTCCGGCGAAGACCGCAAAGAGACCGTGCAGCGCCTCTTCGACGTCCTGGGCCCCCGTTTCGCCAGCCGTCAGGGCGGATATACCCGCATCCTTAAGACCGGCACCCGCCGCGGCGACAATGCCCCGACCTGCATCCTGGAGTTCGTCGACGCCGAAGTGAAGGCGAAAGTCGCGCGCGCCAAGAAGGAAGAAGAAGTGAAGGTCGAAGCCAACGTGAGCGGCGAACTGCAGTCCCAGGCCCCCGAAACGACCGAAGCCAAGGCTGAATAAGCAATTAATTAGGAGAAAATAAATGTACGCGATCATTGAAACCGGCGGAAAGCAGTTCCGCGTGGAAGAAGGAATGAAGGTCCAGATCCCCGAGCTGGAAGTTGAACAGGGCGCGGAAGTGACCTTTGACAAAGTTCTCTTGACCGCTGACGGCGACGCCATCAGAGTCGGCCGTCCGACCGTGGAAGGCGCCAGCGTCAAAGGCGTCAGCCTCGGCGAAGTCAAGGGCGAGAAACTGCTCATCATGAAGAAGAAACGTCGCAAAGATTACATGCGCAAAACCGGTCATCGCCAGAGCTACACCCTGGTCGAGATCAAATCTGTTCTGGGATAAAGGAGATTAGTTTATGGCACATAAAAAAGGTCTTGGCAGTTCCAAAAACGGCAGAGAGAGCAACGCTCAGCGTCTGGGCACGAAGTGCTTCGAAGGCCAGAAAGTCACCAGCGGCTCCATCATCGTCCGTCAGCGCGGCACCAAAATCAAACCGGGTGTCAACGTTATGCGCGCCAAGGACGACAGCCTCTTCTGCGTCGTTGACGGTATCGTCAAATTCGAGAACAAGCGTGACGGGAAGCACGTCAGCGTGAAGCCCGCCGAACAAAATTAACATAAATCTTTAGGAGTATCTTATGCCGTTAGTTCCCATGCGCATCCTGCTCGACCACGCCGCCGAAAACGGTTACGGCGTAGCCGCTTTGAACGTCAACAACATGGAACAGATCCAGGCGATCATGGAAGCCGCCCGCGAGACTGAGAGCCCGGTCATCATCCAGGCCTCCCGCGGCGCCCGCAGCTATTCCCAGGACGCCTATCTCCGCCACCTCATGCTGGCCGCCGTTGAGCTTTATCCCGAGATCCCCGTCTGCATGCACCAGGATCACGGCAACAGCCCCGCCACCTGCTTCTCCGCCATCCGCCAGAGCTTCACGTCCGTCATGATGGACGGCTCCCTCTCCGCCGACGGCAAGACTCCCTCCACCTTCGAATACAACGTCGAAGTGACCAAGAAGGTCGTGGAAGTCGCCCATATGCTGGGCGTCTCCGTGGAAGGCGAGATCGGCTGCTTGGGCGGCATCGAGGACGGCCACGGCGCCGGCCTCTCTGAAGACCAGCTGAAACTCCACCTCACCGACCCCGATCAGGCTGTCGAATTCGTCAAGCAGACCGGCGTCGACGCCCTCGCGGTCGCCATCGGCACCAGCCACGGCGCTTACAAGTTCACCAAGAAGCCGACCGGCGACGTCCTGTCCATGACCACCATCGAGACCATCCACAAGATGCTCCCCAACACCCACCTGGTCATGCACGGCTCCTCCAGCGTTCCTCAGGAACTGCAGGACATCATCAACCAGTACGGCGGCGCCCTCAAGCCGACCTTCGGCGTGCCCGTTGAAGAGATCCAGCGCGGCATCAAGCACGGCGTCAGAAAGATCAACGTCGACACCGACAACCGTCTGGCCATCACCGGCGCCATCAGGAAAGTCTTCGCGGAAACTCCGGAGAAATTCGACCCCCGCGACTACCTGAAACCGGCCCGCGCCGCCATGAAGGAAGTCTGCAAACAGCGTATGATCCAGTTCGGCCAGGCCGGCTGGGGTCCGAAGATCAAATGCAAGACCATCGACGATATGGCCAAGGTCTACGGTTACTAATATCCGCTAATCCAAAAAAGGCCGGTTCCAAAAGAGCCGGCCTTTTTTTATGAAATATGAACGTCGTTAAACAAATATCAGCCTTTTTGGTTCGGATTACTCCCTGGTTCGTCCTTCTGACGGCCGTATTGGCCTATTTTAAGCCCGAACTCTTCCTGTTCGTTCGTGGATATACCCAGACGGCCATCCTGGGCTTAATAATGCTCACAATGGGCATGACGCTGACCGTTAAAGATTTCAAAGTTATAGCCAGCCGGCCCCAGGACATCCTTATCGGCACCGTGGCGCAGTTCACCCTGATGCCGCTTATCGCTTTTATGGTCTCCAAGGCGCTCAACCTCAGCCCCGAACTTACAGTCGGCCTCATCCTGGTCGGCTGCAGTCCCGGCGGCGTCTCCTCCAATCTCATGACCTTCCTCTGCAAGGGCGACTTGGCTTTCTCCGTCGGTATGACGACCGCCAGCACTCTGCTTTCCCCGATAATGACTCCGCTCCTGATGCTTTTCCTCGCCAGCAAACATGTCGAAGTCGACGCCATAGGCATGTTCAAGGACATACTCATCATCACGATAGGCCCCGTTACCCTGGGCTTCCTTCTCAACTACTTCTTTGGTGAAAAGAAGGCCTACAAGGACATCATGGGCGTTATGCCCGCTATGGCCGTCATTTGTCTGGCCTTCATCGTGGGCGGCGTCACCGCCAACAAACATGATAAGATCCTGAATTTCAGCTGGATCATTCTCTTGGCGGCCTTTCTGCACAACACCCTGGGCTACATTACCGGTTATCTGGTCGGTCTGGCCTTCCGCTTCACCAAGTCCAAGAACCGCACCATCTCCATCGAAGTAGGCATGCAGAACGCGGGGCTCGCCACCGTATTGGCCGATAATCGTTTCAGTGATATGCCTGAAGCGGCGGTCATCTGCGCCGTCTCCTGCGTCTGGCACTCCATCACGGGCGCCTTCCTGGCCGGTATCTTCAACTTGGTGGACAAGATCTTCAGGAAGGACGAACCTTCCACTCCTGATGAGCAGGCCTGATTCCCCAAAAGGGCCACGCTAACAGAGGACGGAGCGGCAAAAATTGCCGCTCCGTCTTTTTTTCTTGCGGAAAACGGGCTGATATAATACAATATCGACGGTATAGTACGTCATTATTACAATAACCACAACGCGGAAACTACCGACATGAAAACTAAAAAAATAGTTGTCCTAGGGTCCACCAATACCGACATGGTCATCACGGGAAAGAAGATCCCCGTGCCCGGCGAGACGATATTGGGCGGACGTTTCCTTTTGAATCCCGGCGGCAAGGGCGCCAACCAGGCGGTCGCCGTGGCCAGACTTTCCGGCAAGAAGGGCGCCTGCTCCTTCATCGCCAAGGTGGGCGACGACCTCTTCGGCCGCGCCACTCTCGCCCGTCTTAAAAAGGACGGCATCACCCCGAGGCTCATCATCGACAAGAAGGAGCCCTCCGGCACCGCTCTCATCATGGTCGACAGCAAGGGCCAGAACATCATCTCCGTCGCCTTAGGCGCCAACGGCACGCTCTGCCCCAAGGACGTCGAGCCCTTCAAGAAAGAGATAGAGCAGTCCGCCATTCTTCTAATGCAGCTTGAGACGCCTCTCAAGACCGTCGAATGGGCCGCGAAAGCCGCCAACAAAGCGAAGGTCACCGTCATCCTGAACCCCGCTCCCGCCTGCAAGCTTCCCGCTTCCCTCTACAAGCTGATCGACTGGATCACGCCCAACGAAACGGAAGCCGAGCTTCTGACCGGCGTCAAAGTCACCGACGCCGCCAGCGCCCAGAAAGCCACGGAAGTCTTCAAGAAACGCGGCGTCAAGCACGTCATCATCACGATGGGCACCAAGGGCTGCTGGTGCGGCGACTGCCAAAAACTCTATCCCTGCCGCAAGGTCAAAGCCATTGACTGCGTGGCAGCCGGCGACACCTTCAACGGCGCCTTCGCCGTCGCTCTCGCGGAAGGAAAGTCCTGCTCCGAAGCGGTAGATTTCGCTCAGAAAGCCGCCGCCATATCCGTTACGCGCCCCGGCGCTCAATCATCTGTACCAACTAGGAAGGAGATCAAATAATGTATTACTGCAATAACTACGCACTCGCCGTCGCTTTCTGCGTCGTTACTATGTTCTGCTGGGGCAGCTGGGGCAACACCCAGAAACTGGCCGGCAAGACCTGGCGCTATGAACTCTTCTACTGGGATTACGTCTTAGGCGTCGTCCTCTTCGCGATCATCAGCGGCTTGACCGCCGGCTCATGGGGCGGCGGCGAATGGAGCTTCCTCAAAAACCTCGCCCAGGCCTCTCCCGCCAACATCGTCTCCGCCCTTCTGGGCGGCGTGGTCTTCAACGCGGCCAACATCCTTCTCGCCGCGGCCATCTCCATTGCCGGCATGAGCGTCGCTTTCCCGGTGGGCATCGGCCTTGCCATGGTCCTCGGCGTCTTGATCAACTACATAGCGGATGCCAAAGGAAATCCTATACTTCTCTTCGGCGGTGTGGCGATCGCTGTGGTTGGCATTCTCTGCAACGCTTTCGCCTACAAGCTGAAAGCCGATGCTTCCGCTGACGGCGGCAGCCAGACCAAAGGCATTGGAAAAGGCATTGTCCTTTCCGTGATATGCGGCGTTTTGATGTCGCTGTTCTACTACTTGGTTGGCAGAACCATGTCGGTAGTGCCTGAAAACCTGGCTTTAAGCGTTCCTGAAGCTGGCAAGATGACGCCTTACTCGGCTTTCTTCATCTTCACATTAGGTATCTTCATCTCCAACTTCATCTTTAACGCCATCGCCATGCGCTTCCCGGTCTCCGGAGAGCCGATCACTGAGAAAGAATACTTCAAGGGCGGCTTCCCCATCCATCTGGTTGGCATCCTTGGTGGCTTG
>Ga0310786_10008835_pt1 | contig 12878 bp, 14 predicted proteins | sample AusTroGonzalo_MG_FD_203881 | JGI IMG/M metagenome (GOLD analysis project Ga0310786, IMG submission 203881) | Bovine rumen microbial communities from tropical cattle in Woodstock, Queensland, Australia - Gonzalo_03 (v2) (version 2) | ecosystem: Host-associated > Mammals > Digestive system >...
GCCGATGAATTTCTCGAATTAGCAGATATATTTGGCAAAGAATATAGGCCACAAGCAGAAAAGAACTACTCCCAAAAATATATAACGTTATTTATGCTCTCAAAAGAAAAAGGAGAAACGAATTGGAGATACCTTTGGAATGCTTTCTTCAAGTATCCCAAGAATCTATTCCGTTTTTCTCCACAAAAACATACTCATTATCTCAAAAAATTATTGCATATGATTTGCCATATATAAATCTATCCATTTTTTCATCACAACAGACATCTTATATGATTCGGCAGAGATACGGGCATTATGTCCCATTTCCTTGCGCTCTTTATCATGTAAAATCAACCATTCAATCTTTGTTGACAAGTCTATAACGTCACCATTCTTTGTCAGAAATCCTGTCTTTTTATCTTTAATGATTTCTCGGGGGCCACTAGGACAATCCATAGAAATACATGGTATGCCACATGACATTGCCTCAACCAAAACTAGTGACCAAGCTTCATGTTCTGAGCAAAGTACTAACATTTCACTACGTTTATATTCATCATAGATAGTCATAGTTGGTTCATGAATTATAATACGATCACCTAATTTCAAACCATTAATCTGATTAAGAAGATTCTGTTTCTCATTGCCTTCTCCGAAAATATCAACATGCCAGTTTGGATATTTATCAGCAATCATAGAAAATGCAGTTACCAAACGATCAATTCGTTTCTCATAATTAAAGCGTCCCACAAAAATAATCCTTCCAGGATCTTTGGGTACATCATCTATGACATCTGGATATAACGTAACAGGATTGGGAATAACTGTTACATTTTTAAAATGTTGACGCCATCCACGGGCATCACTCTCAGTTAGCACAACTAATTGTGCACATTTCTTCAAACCCCTAATAGTTTGACGATAATAAAGTCGAATAATCTTAGACTTCAGCCATCCATCAGATACGCCAACCTTTCGCATGACATAATTGTAAGTATTATGGAATTCGGCAATCACAGGTATAGGACTTGCAGAATCAATCACAGCACCCATCAATGTCTGCCAGTCAGAAGCTAGGACAACCACATCTGGATTAAACTCGCGAATGACAGTTCGAAGATTCTGTCTGAATTTTCTTTTTAGACAATAGAATTGATACAGATGCATCGGCATAAAGTACTTTGACAATGTAAAGAAACGGCAATCCAAATCCCTATATTGGACCGATGGATGTAGTTCATATGGTAAAGGATGCATTCCTTGTTCATAGCTGACCAACATCAACTGATGTCCAGCTTTTGCCAAATAGTTCGCCTTGTCAGTTAATACCCGTTCTGCACCTCCAACAAGAGCAAATGACCGATGTATAATTAATATGCGCATATTACAACTTTCTATTATTTAAATTTCCATGGCATGAGCATCACTTCAGCCTTTCGAACTAATTTTCGTCCAAAGATTTTGACGAGGAAAGCCCGGCCCCGATAATAAGCCTTTGCTTTAGGAGAAAACCAAGAATTTTGGTAATGATGAATAGCATAGGTGTAAGGAGTAATCTCCACCTCACGAGAGTCAAAGACTTTGGGTGAGAAGAAGGCGTCATTAAACTCTAATACCTCCTTCTGCATATCCAACTTACGAATATTCAAACTATCCTCTAAAGATAGTACTCGGATCGGTTTGATTTGTTCTATCTGCCGAATCATAATATCTGGTACTGTCTGGATATTCAAACTGCCATCCTCATTGATAAAAGGACGATCTTGGTAATAATCCAAACAAGCTTTTATCCAATCACACCCCTTTTCTGCTCCCATAATGGCAGCCTCAGGGGTCTGAGCTTTCTCAGCTCCCATGAAATAAGGCAAGTCAAGCAAATCATCGAAACTTCTCAGCACCTCTACATCAGAATCCAAGTATATACCACCATGGTGATATAACGCATAGAAACGAATATAATCTGCTGCAAAAGCATACTTTTTCTTCTCAAAGGCCTGACGTACCCAGACGGATAAGTTTAAATCAAAACGATTTGTATCCCAGAGCATCACCTCATAATCTGGCAGATGCTTTTTCCATGTTTCCAAGCACCTGGCAATTTTTGCCGGATATGGATCACCACTCAGCCAACATAAATGTATAATTTGAGGTATCATAAAATACTAATTTCAAAATATTACTTTTTTGTTGCAAAGATAGTCACTTTCCCGGATATATCCAAATTTCAAAGCAAATATTATTTCAAGTATTTCAGAAAAAGAGATTGCCACTGGGGCATAACGAACTCTGCATGATAACGGCGCGAGGACAAGATACCTGCCAGTCCCATCTTTTGACGAAGATCATAACTTTCTATCAATTGACAAACACGTTCTACAAATGTTATAGAATCTCGATCCCTAATGACATAACCGTCTACTCCGTTGGTAATAATATCTGCTGGTCCATAAGGACAATCATATGACACAACAGGCAATCCGCAACTCATCGCTTCAGGAATAACTAAGCCAAAAGGTTCAAATAATGAAGTAGAAATCAAAATAGAACACTCTTTATAGGCTTGGAATATCTGAGAAGTCGGCTGATGAATAACAACACCGCCAACAGATGAAGCAAGTGAACATACTTCCTGACGCATTTCACCATCGCCATAGATCTCTAATACCCAATCAGGATAGCGTTCTCTTACCTTTTTCCAAATACGAATCGCATCCTGAACTCGCTTTTGGTAATCAAAACGTCCTACGAAAATAGCCTTCTTTGCAGAACAATCTGAAATATGCTCCTCATTTGGATGAATAAAATTAGGAATGACTATTACCTGAGAATGATATTCTCGCCACTCTTTGGCATCACCTTCTGTCAAGGCAACGACCATATCCACCTTGGATAGACTATGCAGAAAAGCATAGCGATAGAGTCTTCTATGCAACCAATTACGACCATTACATAATGAACGGGCACAAATAGAATGAGATTCCACTACCAATGGGATTATACCTTTCACTTTCGTTATGATACCGATATTGTCAGCTGTTGTGCAAATAATCAAATCAGGTTGTATTCTTTGTAATCGGTCTGTTAGCAAATGTCGGTATTGGCAATTCATCTTCCATGCGATCATCAGACGACGTAAACCTAGAAAACGATATTGCTGATAGAAACATATACCAAAATCTTCATGATGTACTCTATCAGAAAGTTCAAAGATAACAGGATGACACCCTTGGTCACTTGTCAACAAGTAAATTTCCATGCCATAATGCTCAGCTAGGAAATTCAATTTTTCCACTAAAATCCGCTCTATTCCACCATAGACAGCAAGAGATCTAAAGATATACAGTACTTTCATCAAGCATTATCTTTGGCAAGATCATTAAAAAGAGATTTCCATAGAGGCATAATCTGGCTTTCAGAATATCTTTTTGAGGACAACACGGCAGCTTGCCCTAATTTCCTTCTTAATTCACGGGACTCCATCATCTCAGAAAGTTTTTGAGCAAAAGCATCTATTTTACGGTCTTCAATTAAATAGCCATCTAACCCATCTGTGATAATACTTCGTGGTCCATAAGGACAATCGAAAGCAATTACAGGGAGTCCACAACTCATCGCCTCTGGAATTACCAAACCGAATGGCTCATACACGGATGTCATAACAAGAACTGAACTAACAAGATAATAATCAAAAATATTAGGAACTGCTTTATGGACATTAACACCGATCTGATTTGCTTCGTACCTCAGATTATCTTCTAAAACTCCATCTCCAAACATTTCCAGACTCCAATCTGGGTGTTTTTTATGCACAATAGTCCATATTTTTAAAAGATCGGGTATACCCTTTTGGTGTGTATAACGACCAACAAAAATAACTTGTTTCGAATCTAGACTAGTTATTCTGCCAGTTGGATTTAGATGTACAATATTCGGTATTACACATGAATGAACATATGCAGACCAATCATCGGCATCATATTTTTGTAATGCCACAAGAACATTAAACAGACCAACTTTTTTAAGTAGTACACGCATGTCATGATCACCATGAATCCTATTTGACAATGATTGATAATTCCCAGAATCAATGCTATGAATAAACCGTTTATCTACATGAGATTCGACAACTTTTGCGAATTTATTAGAACATTTACCAATCATAGATACTAAGTAACTATGATAAGTGGTTGTAACAACTATATCAGGGTTAATCAGGGACATCAACTCCTTAAATTTATTCGACAAGAGCCTTTTATAATATTCTCGAACAAGTAATCTAATTATAATATTAAAACGATATAAAAGATAAAAACAGACATCCAAATCAAAATGTTTAACTTTTTGAGATAACGGATATGAAAATGAATGACTACTTTGTTCATGAGTCACTACATAGACTTCATATTCATTATCATTAGCAAGACTATTCATTTTGTCAATCAAAACGCGCTCTGTACCTGCCAATGTCGTAAACTTAGGATATACGTAGACTATCTTCATGACTTGGGCTTTACGAGATTTTCATCACTATCTTCATAGTGGTCCTTTTTATATAAGATACGAGTGATTCCCTTACCCTGTATTTTGACATGCTGAACAAAACTTTTCCAAAGGGATTGAGAACCAATAGTACCATAACCTGTTACAGGACGCGCATGACAGTTATATAAGAAAGCAATCTTACCATAAGGCTTTAGCGATAATGCCAAAGAACCATCCTCCCCGCGTCGGATATCCGTACGGATCTTCACTTTATGGGCAAAATCTGTCTTAAATGCGAAGACCATTCCACGAACACAAAGTTCCGGACGCTTGAAATGCTGAACATACAGAAACATATCACGAATCAGTTCAAACAAGAACAAGCCGAAACGAGGATGATTTTTGTCAGGGAAGAAACTCCAGAATGAACTGACACATGACACATTGGGCTTCGTCAACTTAGACATCATCAGATCAATATAGTGTGGAGGATAGAACGTATCTGCATCAATGCAAAAATGATATTGACCACGTGCATTCTCCAATCCACATTGACGCGCAAAACCGGGACTCTGCCTAGGCTCGTTGAAATATGGGAGTCCAAGACGCTGGTACAGTTCTTCTGTTCGATCCTTTGAATTATTATTAACGCCTAGGATTTCTATAGGATACTGTGTCTGGAGTTCACTTAATGACCATAGACATGCAGCAAGTCTCCGCTCTTCGTTATAAGCAATGACCACAATTGAAACCAATGGGTCCTCGCTTTGCTGAGAACCTAACTTGTTCTTTATTTCATCAAGTATCGTATCGGACACCTCATCAAAAGGTTTCCCATAAATTGACAGATATTTATCGTACCACTTTGGCATTAATCTTCTATTTCTGTGTGCGAAGATACACATTTTTCTTCACACCACCAAATTTTAGATTAACTTTTTGACTTTTCCAAGAAACCAAATAGTAAAAACGCACAAAAAAACAGGTGATTTACCTAAAATGTGCAAAAATAGATTGTTAAAACGCGATTGTTGAAAAGAACAAATCTGACGAAAAGTGGCAGGATGTCTCATCATATGTTTTATCTCAGTATTCAATACTTTCGGCACTATATGATTCCCTAGTTTTAATATACGACAGGCAATGTAGAAGTCGGTCATAACAACCAGACGACAGCGATTAGGATAATAGGATTTAGAAATCACGTGAGGAGGACATCTTTTGAGATGGTCAATAATCTGTACCGTTTGCATAATTTCTTCCTTAGACACATTCTTACGCTCTTGATAATGAGATAGTGAATTAGGACGACAAAGATAAGTGTATGTTATATCTGGAAGAAGAACTGCTCGTGAAGTCAAAGTTACCAAATCGAAAGTAAATACCAAGTCTTCCCAAAAATTTGAATTAAGGAAATAATGTTTATTTGTTCTTAGCAATGACGTTTTGACAATATAATTACATGCAGAAGCTTGAATATTCCCATATTTACGATAAGCAAAAGTGGCCAATTGATCTGATTCGGTAAACACCTCATATGGATACTTATACAAAGTTTTTCGTCCATTCAAATCAATCTTTTCATAGGAGCCAAAAACTATTTCTGCATTGTATTCACAGGCATGTTTCATCATGAGAGAGATCGCATTCTCATCAATAACATCATCAGAGTCCAAGAAATAGACGAATTCGCCTTGAGCCTTATCAATTATTTCATTGCGCGATCCAGCTACTCCCATATTATGTTCATGGGAAATAATTCGGACATCCTTCCCCCGTGGATGCTGCTGTATCATATCCTGCACCTTAGCCAAGGATCCATCATTACCACCATCATCAATCAATAGAAATTCAATGGACTCGTAGGTCTGGGACAGTGCAGATTCTAACGTCTGGTTGATTGTGTCGACAGAGCGGTAAAATGGAATGCCTATGGTTACATCATAACTCATCTTTTGCCATTATTTCATCAAATAGGTCTTTCCATTTCTGGGCAATGTCTTCGATCAAATAACGCTTTGAAGATTCGCGTGCACGATTTCCCATCTGAGAACGTAACTGATCATCTTTTATCAAGCGGAGAAGGTCTTCAGCATATTCATCAACATCAAATGGCTTAACCAAGATTCCGTCCTGATTGTTAGTAATAATGTTACGAGGACCGTTCTCACAATCAAACACCACTACAGGAACCCCATAGGCCATGGCTTCAATAATGACCAACCCAAATCCCTCAAAACGAGAAGGGAGTGTAAAAATGGAACTACCTTGATATATATTATTCACATCAGTAATACTACCATGCAGATGACAACGTGACTCGTCAATGCCCAGCTCTTGCATGAGCTCTCGATAGGGAGTCTGATTGCCTTGGCCATAGATATCTAAGGTCCAGTCCAAGCATTGTTTCTCCACCTTGACCCAGGCTCTTAACAAAAAGTCATTGCCTTTTTCATATGCATAACGACCTATACTGACTACACGTTTGGAGGAAAGTGTGCTCACTTGGTCTACTATGAATGGAATAGGATCAGGTATCAGCTGGACATTAGATAATTCGGGCCAATCTCGCTTGGCATCCTCCGTCAGCACAACCATCCGGTCCAATTTCTTGAGGTGCTTTAACAAATCATTCATCCAGAAGCGGGCAAAGAACCGTTTCACGAGATTGTTGTCACGACTGGTAAAGTTGCGATAATTAGAACGGTTGACGTGTAATTCGCCTATTTTATGGCTACCATCAGGAATGGAATTGATAAAATTGATTTCACGTCGCAAGACACTAATGGTGATATCCGGACGAATACAGATGAGTTCTGACTTCAGCAGTCGGCGGTATTTGAACTGTTTAGTAAGATAGAGAAATACCTTTTTAATAAATGAGGCTTTCCACAATTCTTCGAAACCGAGGTTCAGATTGATCACCTTAACCTTATCAGACAAAGGGAAGAAGCAATCCTTACCCTTTCCTTCCGTCACAATTATCGTCACATCGAAGTGATATACCTCTGCAAAATAACTGGCCTTGAAAGATACAACCCGTTCTACCCCGCCAGCAGAATATAATGCAGGAGTGCAATAACAAATCTTGTATTTCCTTTGATTCATGAACTGATTATATCTGTTTTGCATGCAAATGTAGTCATTTATTTCTAAAAAAACAAAAAAAAACAAGAATATTTGGAAGTTTATGAAAAAATGACTACCTTAGCACAAAATTTTGAACATGAAGAAAGTTTTATTTGTTATCTTCCACGGATTTGATCCCAACAATGGCATCAGTAAAAAGATATTCTATCAGGTGAATGCCTTAAAGGCCTGTGGACTGGAGGTTCATCTCTGCTATATGGATGAGACTTCAGGCAAAAAACGTTTGATAGACAACCAGATCATTGCTGATTATGGAGATGGTATCATCAGTAAAATCAAGAAGAGAATTAATTTTTCTTCCATAACCCAATATGCAAAAGAGAACGGCATTGATTTCGTCTATTTGCGTTCGAACCATAATGCCAGCTTTTTTACGATTCAGATGGTGAAACAGATGAAGCAAGACGGCATGAAGGTGGTGATGGAGATACCTACCTACCCTTATGATGCAGAGTATAAGGCACAAGGCATTAGTCGTCAGATTTTCCAAGACAAGATATTCCGTGATCAACTTGCCAAACACTTAGATGCTATTATAACTTTCTCGGATTATAACGTTATATTTGGCCAACGAACCATCCGTATCTCTAATGGTATTGACTTTGATAGTGTGAAGGTGAAATCATCAGTCAACAATACTGAAAAAGAGCTCAATCTGATTGGGGTCGCAGAAATACATACCTGGCATGGGTTTGACCGTATAGTTAAAGGTCTTGCAAATTATTATTCCAAGCATCGGGATTATATTGTAAAATTCCATGTGGTCGGCTATTTCTTCTCAAAAGAGGGAGAAAATGAATTCAGAAAGCTTATCGCAGATCATCACGTGGAAAGGTTTGTCATACTCTATGGCAAGAAGCATGGAGGAGATTTGGATACGATATTTGATTATTGTGACTTCGGAATAGGAAGTCTTGGTAGGCATCGCGTAGGAATTGACCGCATTAAGACACTGAAGAACAGAGAATATGCTGCCCGCGGTATTCCATTTATCTATTCTGAAACGGACAGTGACTTTGACGATAAGCCATATATCTTAAAGGTTCCAGCTGATGAGACACCTATAGATATCGAGAAAATCATAGCATTCTATAAAACAATAAAACTGACGCCATTGGATATCAGGAATTCTATCCAGAACCTGTCATGGAAATGTCAGATGGAACATGTAATAAACAGTCTCTAAAGCATGAAAAGAATCTGTTTCCTTGTTGACAGCATCTTCAGTTATGGTGGCGTACAACGTGTCACAGCAGTCATTGCCAAGGAATTGGCAAAGACAAACGATGTAACTATCGTAACCTTTGATCATTCAAAGGATAAAGATTTGGTATTATATGAACTTCATGAAGCAAATATCAATTATATTTTCTTTGCATATCCTCCTGTTGGCTCCTTTAGAAACAAAATATGCAAAGCCTATAGTGGGTTATACCAAAAATACTTTCTACAATCAAAATGGGCATCCAATCTCTATGCACATAGTTCTTTTCCCAAACCTTTAAGGAAAGCACTTACGAAAGAACTGCGTAATGGAAACTATGATGTTGTCATCGGTGTTCATGCGCCATTGGCTGGCCGGTTAGCCACAATGAAAAATGAATTACATAACATAAAGTGTATTGGATGGATACATAATTCGTTTGAAGCGTTGTTTAGCGACAGTTTCATCTATATTGGGACAGCAAGGAAAAGGCATTACGTATTTCAATTTAGGAAATTGGATCATACAATTGTTCTCTGCAAACACGATGCGGATACCTACAACCAATATGATTCGTCATTCAAGCCCACCGTGATATACAATCCTCTGACCTTAAAGCCAGCCCCCCCCTCTACGGGAACCACTAAGTCATTTTTGGCAGTTGGTCGTTTCTCACGTCAGCACAAGGGGTTTGATTTGTTGATTGAGGCATTCCATCTGTTTTCAAAGAAAAATCAAGTATGGAAACTGGACATTGTCGGTGAAGGCGTAGAAGAAGAGCTCTACAAATCACTCATCAAAAAATATTGTCTGGAGGACAGAGTGACGATTCATCCTTTCACCAACAACATACAGGCATATTATTCAAAAGCTCAAATATATGTACTCAGTTCCAGATGGGAAGGGTTCGGACTCGTCCTGGTTGAAGCTATGGCGCATGGATTACCCGTTGTGTCTTCCGACCTACCGACCAGTAAAGAAATTATGGGAGATTTTGGGCTCTATTTCAAAAACGGAGACTATGAAGAATTAGCAGAAAGGTTAGAAGAGGCCACTCACATAGACTGGAGCAAAAAATCACAAGAAGCATTTGAAATCGCCAAACGATTTGATATTAGAAACATTATCAATCGATGGAAGGATCTTATAGTAAATGATTGAGAAAGAGAAACTTATAGAGTTCTTCAGATTCGGAATCGTTGGTTGCATAGCAATCGCCATACAATATGCTATCTATCTTTTACTGATAGACTATATGAATGAAACGATAGCCAACACTATTGGCTATATTATCAGTTTCTGTTGTAACTTCCTACTAACTACCTATTTCACTTTCAAGGTCAAGCCTAACAAGAAAAGGGCTGGAGGATTTGCTTTTAGCCACTTTATGAACTGGGGTATCCAAACCCTGCTGCTCAACTTCTTTCTTTGGGTTGGTATGGATAAGGTCTGGGCACCTTGGCCAATGTATGCTATTAGTGCACCTATCAATTTTCTATTAGTGAGATTCTTTGTTAAGACTAAGGGCAAATAAGCCAGAAAAGTATAAAAAAATTTGGAACTATAAAGAAAACTTCGTATCTTTGCAAAAATAATAAGGAAGAATGAATAGCGAACGTATCAGGGAGGTTTTAAAAAACTATCCCAAATTAAAAAGGCTCTTTGACTGGCTCATCATGAATCAGGTTCAGACGCGTCCCCGCTGGTACATCCGGATGCTGGCCCCACTGTATCAACATAGAGGCAAACAATCGGTGATTCATTGTTCTGTACGAATGGACACGCCTCCATACCGGAAATTCCATTTAGGAGACTATAGTGTCATTGAGTCATTCTGTTGCATCAACAATGCCGTAGGCGATGTAATCATCGGTGACCATACGCGCATTGGGCTCCATAATACAATTATCGGTCCAGTGACAATTGGCAGTCATGTGAATCTGGCACAAGGAATCACGGTAACAGCCTTAAACCACAATTTCCCTAATCCGGAAAAACGAATCGACGAACAAGGTGTATCAACAGCGCCCGTCACCATAGAAGACGACATCTGGATTGGTGCGAATGCAACCATCCTACCAGGTGTCAGTATTGGACAGCACTCTGTTGTTGCAGCTGGGGCAGTAGTAACTAAGGATGTTCCTCCCCACTCTCTTGTGGCAGGGGTGCCGGCTAAAGTGATTAAGCAGATATGAGAATAGGCATAGAAGCACAAAGGATATTCAGAAAGAAGAAGCATGGCATGGACTATGTGGTTCTTGAGGAAATCAAAGAACTACAAAAGATGGACACCAGAAACGAGTATTTTGTATTCGTGGCGCCCGGTGAAGACCATTGTCTAAAAGATACTCGGAATGTTCATATCATGGAAATCGGCAATGGTTTTTACCCCTTGTGGGAACAGATAGTCCTGCCACGTGCCATCAAGGAACTCAACCTCGACATGCTCCATTGCACCAGCAATACTGCGCCCATGCGCTGTAAAGTACCCATGTTATTGACGCTGCACGATATCAATTTTTTAGGGCCAAGAGATAAGTCCAACCAATCATCGTATCAGAATCTCGGTTGGTTCTATCGAAGACTGGTCGTGCCACGCATCTTGAAGAAATGCAAACGCATCATCACCGTTTCTGAGTTTGAACTCAACAACATCGTATCAAAGCTATCAATCCCCCGTGAACGGATGGCCATGATTTATAATGGTTTTAATGAATGGTTCAAGCCTTCGACAGAAGCTAACTTCACCTATCAGAAATACATTGATGAGTCGGGCTATTTTTTCTTCCTCGGTAATACAGACCCGAAGAAGAATACAGAGCGTACGTTGATTGCTTATTCGAAATACCTAGAAAGGTCAAATGTCAAACGGCAATTGCTGATGGCTGATTTGGACAAGCAATATCTGAATGACATTCTGAGTCGAAATGGTATTGAGCATATCCGCAAGATGATTGTTATGCCAGGCTATATTGTCAATAGCGATTTGCCTAACATTTATAATAATGCATTCGCATTCCTCTATACTTCACTGAGGGAGAGTTTCGGAATACCATTACTTGAAGCGATGGCTTGTGGTACACCTGTGATTACTTCCAACACCTCATCCATGCCAGAGATTGGCGGACCTCATGCCATACTCATCAATCCTGAAAATCCAGATGAAATCGCAGAGATGATGCTTAAATTGGAAAAAGACGATGAGTTCTATCGTCAACAAGAGAAAATTGGAATCGATCGTGCCAAACTCTTCTCATGGAAACAAACGGCAGAAAGACTGCTTGAACTCTACGAAGATGTCTATAAGGAGATCAACCGATCATCCAAATAAATCAAGGGATAGGTCTGGATGATTGGCTTTCTCTGGCTCTACTTCTTCAATCATAGTATGACTTTTGAATTCCAACATCAATTGTCGGGCATCTGCATTGTTTTGAGTATTCAACCGATAAATGCCCCGACGTCCAGCATTCTCAATCAATGACTGTGGAGACTTGGAATTCTTCAGAAGATATTGTTGCACATAATTCCGAATATCATCGATATCCAAAGGTGCAAACAAAGAAGTATTCAGATTATACAGATGTTTGGACAGTAGCTGAACGCTAATGCCCTTATCACCTACATCGGTCAAAATGCTTAAAATCTGCTGGTCGTATGTCATATTAAAAAAGGTCGGTAAAACAGTGCTTACCGACCTTCTTTCTATTGCTGTTAATTGTCTTATGCCAATGTAACTTTCTCTGCGTCATTAACGAGCTTGCCCTCCTTGAAGAGCCAACCCAGACCGAGAAGAGTCTCCTCCTCAGAAATCTTTGCAGCCTTAGCAATCTCTTTTACGGTGAGAGCCTTACCTGCTGCTGCCAGTGCCTGATAAACATCTCCTGCCTTGAAACCAGCATTCTCTGCGTTTACTACGAGAGTTGCCTTTGCAGCTGCCTTAGGAGCAGCGGCCTTCTTAACGGTTGTGGTCTTCTTAGCTGCGACTGCCTTTGTCTCGGTAGCCTTCTTAGCTGTTGCTTTCTTTTCTGCCATAATACTTAAAAAATTAATACTCTAT
>Ga0310786_10008837_pt1 | contig 12877 bp, 9 predicted proteins | sample AusTroGonzalo_MG_FD_203881 | JGI IMG/M metagenome (GOLD analysis project Ga0310786, IMG submission 203881) | Bovine rumen microbial communities from tropical cattle in Woodstock, Queensland, Australia - Gonzalo_03 (v2) (version 2) | ecosystem: Host-associated > Mammals > Digestive system >...
AAATCGAGATAGTAGCGGTGTTCCCCTTGGAAACGCAGTCTCGCTCCCGCCATATCCGTCCTTGCTGGGCGCGAAAGTGTGCCGAGGGAATCGTCACGGACAAATTCTCCCCCGTCATCATTCCGGAGCATCGCATAATCATCGTCCGTCCACACGCCTTTTTTCAGGCGATTCACGTCATTTTCCAACCTGAAGCCCGAAACGTCCAGATAAAGGTTCGGATGACGGTACTTGCCCGCAGCCGCATAGAGGTTCATCATGTTGTCGTCTTCGTAGGCATCGTACTCCACGCGGATTTCGTCTTCGATGCCGGGCATGCGCAGGCCCTTGAAATTCAACAGGCCTCCCGCATAGTTCACCTCGTAATCCTTGCCGCGCACGAGTTTTTCGCCGTTTATCCACACGGATTCGGACTGCGGAACCACCGAGATGTAGCTACCGTCGCCACTCAGGGCATATCCCTCGCGCTGGCCGCTCACGCCCGCAAACGTACGCACGATGCGGTTTACTTCATCCGTGCCGGCGGCAGCACGCACATCAGAATACTTTGTACGGAATCCGACCATACCGCCTAGCGAGGTCCGTTCCAGCGAAAACAGGCCCAAATCCGCATCTTTCCAAAGCAAGTCTCCCAAGTGGAGCATCCAGTGCCTGGAGGTCGCCCTGAAATAAATCTGGTCTACTTCCTGGAGCGTCGCCGTCGTCTGGTCGCCCGCACGCCGGTCTACATCGCTGAGCAAGGCGTCTATCGCAATGCTGTCGCCCATGAACCCCTGTATGGAAAGCTTGAGCTGCTGGTCGACCTGCGTATCGCCATCGCCCACGGTCACCTGCATGGTCTAGTAGCCGTGCGTCTCGAGGCGGTTTTCTGCCTGCGCCGTATCGACAGGCTCAGGCGTAGCGGCCTTATCCAACAGGATATCCGGATTCCAAACCGGCAACGAATCCACATCGAGCGCATACGAGAGCGTCGGGAACGTGAATAACGAACAGAACAGGGCGCCTGCCCGCAGCAAACGCCTCATCGGAGCTACCTATTGGATTCTATGCGGAACTGCTTGCTCGACAGGAGTTTACGCCCCGCAACAAGGTCAACACTCCATTCACCCGGCTTGAGGAGCTTCGGGGATATTTCCGTATGGCACACACCGATGCCGGACTGCGAGGATTCCTTCTCGAGGCCCTTGTGGTATTCCGCGGCCTTCATGACGCAGCGTTCCGTCTGGATGGTATCCGTACCCCAGTACCAGATGTGCAGGAGCGTATCGGAAGAATAGCGCATCGCGTTCGATATCGTGGAATAAAAGTAAAGCCTCGTATTCTCTTCGAAAACGCTGTCGACACCGAATGGGGTCCCGCGGACCACGTCACGGCAAACCACGCTCTGCGAAGGCGAAAGTTCCGCACCGGAGAAACTCTGGAGCGAAGCGTCGTCCATCCAGAAATTGACGATGCGGTGCACGAAAAAACCTAAAAAGACGAAAGCGACGACAAACGTCGTCTTCCTCAATTTGCGAAGTGGCGGAAAGCCAGCCACGGTAAACCCCTATTACCTGAGTTTACTCGTGTTCTGGGTGAATGCGGGAACGGCGTCCACCAGTTTTTCGACAAGCAGGCGGTTGAAGTCGTCGATGCGGTTCGGGAGCCTGGAGCCCGGGAACACCTGCACCAGCAGGAGCGCCTCGTCTACGGGAGAAATGTAGATGGAGCGCTTTTCGCCCGAATAGGAGACAGACTGGAACGTCTCGCCGCCGAGCATCATGCCCACCTGGCGTGCGGAGTCGAACGAAGCCGTACTGAGAACGGCAAGCGGAGTGGCGTCGATACCGAGAGTACCGACTTCGGCGATAATGGAACCGTCGCGGTGGCAAAGGACAATGTAGTCGGCCTTGACGCTAGCCTGGTAAGCAAGCATCAACCGGCGAACCTTCCCCACATCATCAGAAAAAATCGTAAAGTCGCTCATTCAAACCTGCTATAGCCTTTAAAAACCAACTACTTCTTCTTGGGCACGTACGGGCGCAATTCAATCTCGTCGTCCGAGACCTCGGTATTACCACGATCCACGGCGCGGCCAAACGCAGGCATGCGAGGCGGCTGCGGGGTTGCGCGCGGACGGCCAAACGGGGAGGATACCGGCTTCTGGAACGGACTAGCACCACCGGACGCCATACCGCCAACAGGGGGCTTCGCCGCAAAAGACGGCATCTTGAAAGGAGTTGCCGCCGGCTGGGGTTCGGCAGGCTTCGGAGCGGCAGGAGCTGTCTGCGAGACAGACACGCCTTCCTTGGTGAGGCTCACGTCGTGCACGCCAGTGTTGTTCACACTTTCGGCGGCCTTACGGAGGAAGCCCTGCTTCACGTTGAACTTTTCGATAACCAGCATGGCAATGGTCTTGAGCGTAGTAACCACGCCCTTGCCGTTGTGAGCCGTTGCCGGGAAGAACGGGACATTGCGGAGGTTGAGTTCCGCATTCATCTCGTCGAGGGTAAACACGTTTTCCATGTCGCGCTTATTGTACTGGAGCACGAAGGGCATGTCATCGAGGTCCATGCCATAGTCCTGCAAGTTCTGGCGCAGGTTCTGGAGGCTTTCCAGGTTTTCGGCCTGGCGGGAACGCTGCGAGTCGGCAACAAACACGATGCCGTCTACGCCACGGAGCACGAGCTTACGCGTACTGTTGTAATAGACCTGGCCAGGAACCGTATAAAGCTGGAAACGAGTCTTAAAGCCTTTGATATCACCAAGATTGAGAGGAAGGAAGTCGAAAAACAGCGTACGGTCGCCTTCGGTCGCGAGGGACACCATGTCCGTGCGCTTGTCCGATGGCATCTTCTGGTGGATAACCTGCAGGTTCGTGGTCTTGCCACTAAGACCCGGGCCGTAATAGACCACCTTACAACTGATTTCGCGTGTTGCAAAATTGATTGAAGACATCACTAATCCTTGATACTTGCGATTAATCTAGTAAAAAATCGGCGTATCTGTATGCTAGTCAACATAAAATAGGGCTTTTACGGACCGGCGGGCAGGCACAGGGATTTCTGTAAAAACAGAAAACACCGGTACACAGAAGTGCACCGGTATTCAAGACCGATTCAAGCCTTACTACGCCCGATTAGGCGAAGCCGTTGACGAGCTTTGCGACCTTGGCCTTGTAGTTGGCAGCGCGGTTGGCATTGAAGCCGGCGCGGCTCTTGTTGGCAGCAACGTCGAGAAGGCGGAACAGCTTCGGCATTTCGGCAAGGGCGGCATCCTTAGTAGTAGCAGTACGGATGACCTTGAGGCTTGCGCGAATTTCGGCGCGGGCTGCACGGTTCATGGCATTGGCCTTTTCGGCCTGACGCAAACGCTTTTTGCAAGATTGATGTTGAGGCACCTTATATCTCCGGGTAAAACCTACTTAAAATTTTTTGTAGGGACAAAGATAGTAAAGATTGGGAATTTGTCAACCCCCTAGAATAGGCTAAAATTGCTAAATGGCACTCAAAGAGTGCATTTAGCTAGGCTCGGCCATATCAAAACAGCTTAGTTTTGCTGCGGCACTCGCCATTTGCTAAATTTAGGCCATTATGATGCCTTTCGTGAACCTGAAAGCCCAAAGAGAAGCCTACCACGACGAACTGGAAGCGGCAGAACTGGCCGTTTTGGACAGCGGGTGCTACATAGGCGGGCCCGAAGTAGCCGCCCTGGAGGCAGAACTTGCGGATTTTTGCAATTCTGCGGGTCGGAATGCCGGAAAGGGCTCTCTTTTTGCTGGGAAGGACCGCGCGGAGCCCAAAACCAGGGCCATAACGTGTGCGAGCGGCACCGACGCCCTCACCATCGCCCTGATGGCCCTCGGGCTCAAACCGGGGGACGAGGTCATCGTGCCCGACTTCACCTTCGTGGCACCGGCGGAATGCGTCGCGTTTCTGGGTGGCATACCGCGGTTCGCGGACATCGACCCCGAGACCTTGCAAATCGACCCGGAAAGCGTAAAGGCGCTAATCGGCCCCAAGACGCGCGGGATTATCGGCGTGGACCTGTTCGGGCAGTGCGCGCCGTTTGCGCATCAGGCAGAAACAACGCTGTGGGAAATCGCCGTCGTGAACGACCTGTGGCTCGTGGAAGATGCGGCGCAGGCATTCGGCGCAGAGTATAGAATTTCGTCCGAATTTGGCAGCATAGCACAACGCGCCTGTACCCTCGCGACCATTTCCATCACGAGCTTCTACCCGAGCAAGCCGCTGGGATGCTACGGCGACGGCGGTGCGCTATTTACCAGCGACCCTCAGCTGGAAGCGAAAATCCGGCAGATCGCAAACCACGGGAGCACCGGTCGCTACCAGCACGAAACCGTCGGCATCAACAGCAGGCTCGATGCTTTGCAGGCGGCCATACTGCGGGTAAAGCTCCGCCACCTCGAAGACGAACTGAAGGTGCGTCGCGAGAACGCCCGCAAGTACGACGAGTTTTTCGCGGAATACAACGCGGGGCTCCGCGCTTCTGCGGGTGCAGGCGCTTCCGCGGGCTTATTCGCTTCTGCGGGTGCAAAAATCGTGCCGCAGCAAATCGGAGCAAATTGCAAGACGCCGAAACTTGAGATAAACTGCACGAGCACCTACGCGCAATATACGGTGCTGGCCGATGACCGCGACGCGTTTATTGCAAAGCTAGATGCCGCCGGAATCCCGCACTGCATCCACTACCCGCAGCCGCTGCACGAACAGCCCTGCTTCAAAGGACTCGCGCAGGGCAGCGAGAACAAGAACGCCATCATGGCGAGCCAGAAGGCAATAAGCCTCCCCGTCTGTGCGTTTACCGATGTCGACTTTATCATAAACAAGCTGAGGTCCGTCCTATGAAGAATACCGACCTGATCCCCGAAATCGCGAACGACATGACCCCCCGCAAGGTCAAGGACTCGCAGACCGAAACGCACGCCATCGTGCATCCGGACAACACGAACGCGCTCCACAACGCCTTCGGGGGCTACCTGATGGGCCTCATGGACGTGGCCGCCTGCGTGGTCGCCTTCAACCATGCGGGCCGCAAGGTGAACACCATCTCCATCGACGGGGTAAGGTTCTTCCGTCCGGCAAAACTCGGCACCATCCTGAACATCCACGCGAGCCTGAACCGCGCGTTCAACACCTCGATGGAAATCGGCCTGAAAATCACCGAAACCGACCCGGTAAACAAGCAGGAACTGCCCATCGCGCACGGCTACTTCACGTTTGTCGCCATCGGCGAAGACGGCCGCCCCACCGCAGTCGCCCCCGTGAAACCCGAAACCGCCGAAGAAAAGCGCAGGTACGAACAGGCGCTTGTCCGCCGCGAAGCCCGCATCGCACTCGGGAAAAAACTGGGATAACGGCGGCGCGGCCTGTATACAGGCGGAAACATTATTTATATATGGGGCTCTTTCTGGGCCCCATTCCCATTTCTAAAATTGTGGCATGCGCGGACCCAAAAAAGACGTCAAAGACCGTTCGCTGATAAGCCTCTCCTGGCCGCTTATCCTCACGTTCGCCGTGGGCATGATCCAGCCCATGATGGACAGTTGGTTCCTCTCGCGCACTTCCGAAACCGCAGCCGCAGGCGTAGGCGCCATGCTCCCCATCCTCGGGGCACTCTTTACCGCCCTCCACGCCTTCTCGCAGTCGGGCGCGAGCATTGTGTCGCAGTACATCGGCGCCAAGCAGACCAGCCACGCAAACAGCACGCAGACCATGGTCCTCTTCGGGAGCATTTTGCTCGGGGTGGCACTCACGCTCGTCATCTACCCGCTTTCGGGCACCATCCCCCGCTGGATGGGTCTCACCGAAGAACCCGCGCAATACGCGATGCAGTTCCTGAGCGTCGTCTCGTTCGGGTTCGCCTTCCGCGCGCTGCAGACCATCCTTACCGCCCTCATCGCCACGCACGGACTTACCATCTGGAACCTCGTGGGCAACACGCTCACCATCGCGAGTAACGCGGCACTGAACGTCGTTTTTTTGGAAGGCCTCTTCGGGCTCCCCAAGATGGGCGTGTACGGCGTGGCCCTCGCCACAGCGCTCTCGTGGCTGATATCCTCGGGAATCCTCTGGCTTGTGCTCAAGTTCAAGGTACATCACCAGAGCAAGGCCCGCGACTGGAAGCGTTCCCGCATTCTCCTCCCCGACTGGATCCGCATTGGCCTCCCCGCCGCCGCAGAGCCCATCAGTTTTCAGCTTTTCCAGGTGTTCATTACCGCAATGGTCGTGTACGTGGGCACCACTGCGATGACCGCCCGCGTGTTTGCGGGCAACTTTGCCGCCTTGTCTGTAATCCTTGGAGTTGGCCTCGGTAGCGGAAACCAGATTCTCGTGGCACACCTCGTGGGCGCACACGACTTTATGAAGGCGAACCGTCGCGTTTACCAGACACTTGCCGTGGGCATCACGAGCGGGCTTTTGCTCTCGATAATCGTTGCACTCCTGGGCGAGCACCTGCTTAGGCTATACACTGACAACCCCGAAGTGCTTAGGCTCGGCAAGATTTGTCTCTGGTGCGACGTGGCCGTGCAGCCGTTCAAGGCCGTCAACTTCATATTGACCACATCACTGCGCGCCGCGGGCGATTCCAAGTTCCCCGCTATTGTCGGGAGTGGCATGATGTGGACACTCGGGCTTGCGACCTCGCTCATCCTCGCGTTTGTCGTGGGGCTCGGACTGCCCGGACTCTGGCTCGGCATGGCGAGCGACGAATTCTACCGTTCGTTCGCCAACATCTGGCGCTGGCGCAGCGGCCGCTGGAAAAGCAAGTCCGTGGTTTAGTTCGTATCTCTATTTTGTTACTCAATACTAGTGGAAGCAACGGATAGAGTAAGCATCATCATAAGAACGCGGATCAACAAGGGCGGTATTATCTTCATTAACCAACCACAAGACTAAGGGATCTCCCGCATAAGCTGAACTTCTAGAGAACGAAGCAGACCAAAAACAAGTTTCGGTTCCTTCGCTCATGTAATTTGATCCATAACGAATGCCGGCAGGCAAAGCCGAAAAGCCGTAGGAATCTTCGCCATTACCGCTACTTCCATCACTCCTATTTGCCCAGCCGCTGGTAGACTTGAGATCATTACCTGCACGAGACTTGCCTTCATACCTAAGATAATCATCCATTTTCGATGAATCGGGCAGATACCAGTTTGGGGGACAGGCGTAATCCGCGGCTGCACGAGTGTAAAGCCGGCCATACTTGGCGCATTTTGCCGGATCATCGTTGTAGCAATAACTGCCCTCTATTTCGTAGTTCACGTTTTCCGCCATCCAAGACCTCCCCAATATTTCTACATACCTGTAAATTGCAGAATCCCTGAAGTCCATAAACTTATCCGTTTTATGCCACCCAGCGTTATCGCAAGAATACATATAAGTGTCGTTCAAGGGATATTCCCTATCATACATTTCCGTCACACAGGCCCGCTTCAACGAAATTTCCTTTGCACTCGGCTCCCTGAGTGTATCGGCATCCCACACTCGTTTTTTACCAGAAGGAGCCGTCAGAATTGTTCCAATTGTATCCTTGAAATAATTCCAATAGGTTAAATCCAGTTCGGTGTCTGCAACCTTGCGCCATACCATAGACCAACTCAAATCGTCCGCAGTATCAGAAACACACGTGTACCAAGCAAATTCAGACAAGCTCACTAGGGTATCCTTATGGTCCCAAACACAGCCCGTGAGAAGCATGCGATCTAGTTTTGTGCCCAGCCGCCACGCACCGTCTTCGTAAACGTAAGTCAAGTTCTTATTGACTTTTCCAGAATCTACTTTTCCCTCTTCGGCAGGAGGCCATCCGTATGTATCCATTTCATAGTTGGTCGCCTTTCTCCATGTCGCAGGCAAGCTATAACCCTCAACGACAACATACTCGTTATCGACACAGGTGTACCACGCATTAGGGTCGTTTTCACGCCCTTGCAAATTGGCGAGCGTATTCAATTTGGTTGTATCGCAAACGCCGAGAGCTTTATCTAATTCCGTACCAAAGCGCCACTTACCATTATCAAAAACGTAGTAGTGCGACTTGTTTATGTTGCCAATCTTGACAGAATCCTCCGTCTTTTGGGGTATGCCGAAACCGGCTGTGTCCGCTTCGGCGGTCGTAGCAGCACGCCATGCCGTAGAAATACGTTCACCATCAACATACACCATTTCCTTGCTACAGATAAACCACTTAGTTTCGTGATCAACGGTCATGCTGCTAGTCACACCGACACTGTCTGCGACACAGGCCTTTTTGAATGCTAGGTCCAGTTCAGTGCCATGACGCCACTTGCCTTCCTTCACGTAGACAAGATCGGTATTAATCTTGCCGGTTGCCACAGTGTTTGCCGGCAAATTCTTGACAAAGGCGGCAGTATCCTTCTCGATATCGCTTGCCAGGCGCCAAGCGGGCGTCGATCCTGTTGCGTCACAAATAAGGCGCGTGAGGCTGCTGTCGCCTTCGGTGAAAACGGAATCTTTCGTGGCATAGAATGCGGAGTTTTTGTTCTTTACCGCAAAGAGGCGGCCCGAGTTTTCCTTGGTACAGGCAGGAACATCCAGTTCCTTTGTCCAGAAGTTCGTTACGTGCTTCTCGAATGCAGGAGGTTCGCTGTCGCTCAACTTCCAGCCTTTCACGTTCGCGCGGATTGTTGCAAGCCTGCCTTCAACATCAGCCTTCATAGCCCAGTCGGCAATCTGCTTACGCTGGCGGTCGTTGTTCCACTGGCCATTGTCGCCCAAATCCACACTGAGAGATGCAAGCAATGCGGTGAGTTGCGCCTCGGTACGGTCGCCCTGGAGCATTGCAGAAACAGCGAGAAGTGCCGCGTTGCCGTCACCTTCCTTGAGAATGTTGAGGTCTTCAGCAAAGCCCTTGAATCCGGTGTTGTCTATGCTGAATGCGGCGAAGAGCGACTTTTCGGCGGCGCGCTTCGCCTCGATTACCGACTTGTTATCCTTGGTCACGAGGCGCTGCACACGATCGTATTCCAGGTGGGTCACCAGGTTAATGTTCGCGGTGCTGCGACCGTCCAGGTTCGTGAGGGCACGGAGCTTGATAGTTGCCGCGCTATTCTCGCCCGTAACCTCGTTGCGGTAGAAACCGTCTGCCACAAGGTATGCGTAAGAACTCTTCAGTTTGACGGTCCTGATATTGAAGGAACCGTCCTGATTCTCAATCTTGCCACCAAACGTCTTACCCGTCTGCTTGAGAGATCTTCCGTTCTCGAGCTCGTATGCCGTAACATCCGTGCCGGAGACGAATGGTCCTTTCTGCGAAACGCCGCTAAGGTCCACGTTATCGAGGGGCACAGCGCAATCCGCATCAGTGGAGTCGCATTCTGCCGGAACGTCCACATAGCCCGTGAAGTCCATCGTGAAGGTTTCTGAACCACAGGCAATCGTCGCGGTAAGCTCAGTCGATTCCTGAATCTTACAACCGGTGCCAGCATCGCCCTTGTCGCCCTTCTGCCCGTTCTTTACCTTGCCAATAGATTCCCCGTTACAGAAGATCTCGAAGCCGCTATCGTCGGAGAGGCTCGTGGAGGTACATACGTTGTCGCCCACGCTCACCGTGTTCGCACTGAGCGTCCGCCATTCCTTGCCGTCGCAGCCGAGGAACTCGTGCGTTTCCGAGACAAAAGCCGTCTGCCCGGCAATGTCCTTGGTGCATTCGGGCAAGTCCTTGCTCGTTTCCACCGCGCCCACATTGGCGTTGATTTCGGTAATGTCGTCACCGCAGGCAGAAAGCCCGAGGGCAAGCGTCGTAACGGCGAGAGAACAAGCGATTCTAGAGATTTTCATGGCAGACCTCTAATTTATTACTCAATGCTAGTCCTGGATACAGCGGACGGAGAACATGTCAGCAGAACCATTATAAGTACCAAAGTTCCAGTCTTTAGACATTCCAACACTCATTTCTGTCCCTATAGCCCAGAAATAAGTGATCCAGCCCATGGATTTAAACCCGTTCCAAACATTATAGCCTCCGCTCGGCAATATAGAGAACGAATATTCATCTTTACGTTCTTGAGAAATACCCTCCCAATCAGTAGTAGCATAAAGAACATATGGACGATTTCTCGTGCCATCGGAACTCGTTGCATAGGCCTCTAGCAAATCCCTCCATTCAACCTTCGAAGGTAGATGCCAACCGGCGGGGCACGCCGTCTGTGCAGCCAACCTAGTGTAAAGACGGCCATACTTAGAACAGTTTTCAGGTTTATTGTCATAACAGGCGCTATGAATGTCGCATGCAACTGTATCGACACCGATGTTGGCATCTACCATACGTTGACAATTACCCGCGCTTGTTTCTGTCATGCTATTAAGATTCTGGGCCATCCAAAGTTTGTCGGCCATTACAGCCGTTTTATATTCCTGCCCATCAGAAGTCTTAAGGGTCCCTACAAGGTTTATTCCATTGGGGCGAATCCATTCATGGTCAACACACTTGCGAAATACACCATTTACCTTATAGATATGGTTCTGGATATACCCCACACAGGCTCGATTCGCATTTATATCTTCACCGTTAGCTTCCCTAAACACGCCATTCTCGCATGCATATTTCTTTTGCAAGTTCGCACGACCGACGAGAATCGTCCCATCGCCATACTTGCCGAACGCCTTACATTCGGCTTGTGAACCGATAGTATCGTTGTAGATGTCCGGCGCAACCACCCACTTGCGCAAGGTATCCGAATCCTGCTGCTCCGTACACACATAGTATTCATTCTTGTAGCTGGCTTTTGAAGTATCACGACATACCGCCTTGCTCTCTGTACACGCAACCCCAAGCAAACGGTCCATATCCGTACCATGCCTCCAACTGCCTTTTTCAAATACATAGATTAAGCCTGCGTTCACCCTGCCGTTACGGATTGCACCCTCAACCGTATCTTTTGTCCAGCCCTTGGTATCCTTCTCCAAATCGGTCGCCTTGCGCCAAGTGTACTGTACCAGGAAGGTGTCGACGACCGTCGGATGTTCGTCGGTACATTTGTACCAGGAATCAACGGATACAGAATCACTCCATCCGACAACACCGTTCTGTAGTTTGGTACACGCATTAAGATAGGTCTTTTCCAGTTCAGTCGCCGGCCTCCATTGATCATTCTCAAACACGTACTTCAGGCCGGAACGCTTACATACCCATGTACCACCATTAAATGGAGGTATCGGATACGACTTCCACTGGTAAACATCCCTTTCGAGATTTGTCGCCTTTCGCCAGATCGTCGTGTCTCGCACGCCCTCCGTGACAGAGTATGTGTCATTCGTGCAGATGTACCAGCCGTCGAGAGCATTGGCATTGCCAGTTATTTGACGAACTTCCGTCAACTTGCTGACCATACAGGGGCCAAGATTATCGTTATCGTCGAGTTCGGTACCAAAACGCCAGTGGTCAACTTCATACACATAGTAATGCGACTTGTTAACGTTGCCTAGCCGGACAAGCTTATCGCCATCGCCGGGAACACCGAAGCCTGCGGTATCCGATTCGGCGGTTGTCGGCGCACGCCATGCGTAGGGAACAGAGGCATTGCCCTTGCCGCAGATATACCACACGGTTTCTTCATTTACGATTATGCTGTCAGCCTTGCCGACACTGTCCGCAACACAGCTGAATTTCATCACCTTGTCAAGTTCAGTACCACGACGCCAAACACCTTCCTTCACATACACAACGTCAACATTGATATTGCCGGCCATTGCCGTAGCGTTGGCAACAGAAGGCGCGAATGCCGCAGTATCCTTCTCGAGGTCGGTCGCAAATCGCCAAGCACCATCAGCACCACAAATCAGGCGCACTAGGCTACTGTCGCCATCCGTGTAGACAGAATCCTTTGCGGCATAGTAGGCAGAATACACGTTCTTCGTGGCAAAGAGTGTACCAGCGGTAGTACATTCGCCAACGCCAAGTTCCTTCATCCAGTAGTTCGTCACGTAGCCTTCAAACGCGGGAGCCTTGCTGTCGCTCAACTTCCAGCCTTCCACATTCGCGCGAATCGTGGCCAGTCTACCTTCAATATCGGCCTTCATCGCCCAGTCAGCTATCTGCGCACGGCGAAGGGAATCATTCCATTCACCATTGTCGCCCAGGTCCACACTGAGGGACGCAAGCAAGGCCGTGAGTTCGGACTCGTCGCGGTCACCTTGAAGCATCGCAGAAACTGCGAGCAAAGCCGCGTTGCCATCGCCTTCCTTAAGGATATTATAATCTTCGGCGAAGCCCTTGAATCCGGTGTTGTCTATGCTGAATGCGGCGAAGAGCGACTTTTCGGCGGCGCGCTTCGCCTCGATTACCGACTTGTTATCCTTGGTCACGAGGCGCTGCACACGATCGTATTCCAGGTGGGTCACCAGGTTGATGTTCGCGGTGCTGCGACCGTCCAGGTTCGTGAGGGCACGGAGCTTGATAGTTGCCGCGCTATTCTCGCCCGTAACCTCGTTGCGGTAGAAACCGTCTGCCACAAGGTATGCGTAGGAACTCTTGAGTTTCACCGTTCTTATATTGAAGGATCCATCCTGATTTTCGATCTTGCCGCCAAAGGTCTTACCCGTCTGCTTGAGGGACTTGCCATTCTCGAGTTCGTACGCAGTAACGTCCGTACCGGATACAAACGGGCCCTTCTGGCTCACGCCGCTCAAGTCCACGTTATCAAGGGGCACGGCACAGGTGGAATCCGTAGAATCGCATTCCGCAGGCATGTCCACGTAACCCGTCAAGTCCATCGTGAACGTCTCAGAACCGCAGGCAATTGTCGCAGTGAGTGCGGTAGACTCCTGAATCTTACAGCCGGTACCGTCTGCGCCATCCTTGCCATTCGTGCCATTGGTACCGTTCGTGCCGTTATCGCCCTTGTCGCCCTTTGCAC
>Ga0310786_10008838_pt1 | contig 12875 bp, 7 predicted proteins | sample AusTroGonzalo_MG_FD_203881 | JGI IMG/M metagenome (GOLD analysis project Ga0310786, IMG submission 203881) | Bovine rumen microbial communities from tropical cattle in Woodstock, Queensland, Australia - Gonzalo_03 (v2) (version 2) | ecosystem: Host-associated > Mammals > Digestive system >...
AACCGAAAGGACTTTCTTAATCATACGCATTAGGATTTTTAAGTTATTGATATTTCGACTGCAAATATACGAAAGAATCAAATACCCTCCAAGTATTTTTCCAAAAAAAGTTGATGATAGAATGATAGAAAAATTGTGAAAAGCTTGGAAGTTTCAAAGATAATTTCTATATTTGCCCCATAATAGTATTACTAATCATAAAATAAATAATAAATTATAGAATACATGAAGAAACTACTGATCATGGCTTTGTTGGCATTATCACAAACCATGTGGGCAGATGGTATCAGCGTACTGGGTTTCAGACTTCTGGAAACCGACCTGACAGCAAACACCCGAGGCACTGAGAAACGCGACCAGAACGGCGATAGAGCTGCACTTATCAAGATTGTTACTCCTGAGAGAGGATTCCTTTTTAATGGAGGTTCACTAGGTATAGTTGGTACAGAGGAGAAGGCTGGAGAGATATGGCTCTATGTACCGCCACGCGCCCAGAAACTAACCATCACTCATCAGGTGTTTGGTGTGCTGCGCGATTACTACTATCCCACTTCAATTCAGGGCGGACGCACCTATGAGATGCTGCTCGACATTGGTACAGGCCGATACGTTACTATCACTACATCGCAGGCAAAGAGCGATGTGACGGTTGATGGTGAATATCTGGGCAAGTCGCCTATTTATAACAAGTATATGACCTATGGACGTCATACGGTGTTTGCCCAGAACGATGTCTATGAGGGTGCCGACACCATTATAGTTGCTACAACCGATGCCAAGGAAACAAAGATGGCAAATATAAAGATGCAGAATATGAGCGACCAGTTTGCTGAGGTATATGTGAATGTTGACGACAATGCCGAAATATGGTATAACGGTCGTCAGGTAGGCACTGGTAGCTGGTTTACTCAGCTTCGTAAGGGCTCGTATACTGTGGAGACCCGCAAGGTTAACTGCGATCCGGTGAAGACAACCTTTACCGTTCAAGGTAGGGTGTTTAATCGTGTTCAGGTCAACCCACCATCACCACACATTGGTTTGCTCAACGTCTATACCCGTCCGCGTAATGTAAGGGCTCTGCTTAACGGAACCAGTCCCATCGACCTGACCACATTGGTAGGTCTGCCAATTGGCACATACCAGGTGGATATCTATAAACAGGGCTATTTTAGCGAAACCCGCGAGTACACCATTGAACACAATAGGACAACTACCGATACCGTGAATTTACAGAAGATAGAATATATTAAGGACTTTGCATTCTACTTTGGTGCAGGTTATACCTATCGCCAGATGGGCGGAGTTTACGCAACGGTAGGTTGTATACTCTTGAACTTCGACTTGCAAGCCAGCTATACCTTAGGTCTGCATTCGTCCGACCCCGTAAGGTGGTACACCGCTGATGGCAATTACTCTTACATGAGCAGTGTTACCTACAAGCGTTCTACATTAGCAGCCAAACTGGGTTATCAGATACGACTAAGCGAGCGACTGGGCTTAACCCCGCAGGTTGGTTTTTATCTTGAGCAGTTAACAGGTAAGGTTGCCGATGGTACCAATCTCTACGGCGACAAATGCTATGCCAATAGTGCTTCGGCAGGTGCTAAGTTCGTTTATGCTCCTCTTAGAAACTTCCAACTCTTTGTTACGCCCGAATATGCTTTCGGCCTTCAAAAGGACCAGGAGTTCAACCGAATAGAAGCCGCCAGCGACATCGCAGCAGGCGGATTCATGATTACTGCTGGTATGGCATTAAGTTTCTGATTTTTCCCACATATATAATATATAAGGTATGAAAACAAAGATATTCATTACGATATTGACCTCGCTTTCACTGATGGCTACTCTCACAAGTTGTGAGGGCAAATACGCCAACGAGGTTTTACCTGCCAAGGAAATGCTAAGAGTACTTGACGGCGTGATTGAAATTAAATCGGATGTTGAGGAGACTGTAGTTAATGTAACTGCCGACTGCCATTGGAAGGTAGACAGTCTAGATACTGGCGATTTCGGTAGCAGCCTCACCTTACAGCCACGCGAGGGCGTTGGCGATGGCGTACTTGTAATCGGCAACGACCAGAACACCACCAATGCCGATCGCACAGCACTTATCGTACTGGTTTCTGATGGCGGCCTGCGCCAGAAGGTATTAATCCGCCAGACGGGAAAGGGTGACGGTATCAACCTCTCTCGAGGTTCGTTCACATTCGCGACCGAACCTACTGAGGCACAGATGTTGACCATCAGCAGTAACACCAAGTGGAAGATTGTTACGCCCGAAGGTGTAAACTGGATAACGCTCGACCAGACAAGTGGCGAAAGCGGCGAGACAACGGTTCAAATCAAAGCCGCCCCTGCCTCTACCGATGCCATTCGCTCCACATCTTTGGCTGTGCAGTATGGCGAAGCCTACGATAAGGTAACAGAATTCACCGTTTCGCAGGCCGGTCTTACTAATCTTTACCTCGAAACCGTCGAGAGTGTTGGCAGTTTCGAGTCGGATGGAGGTGATATGGTGGTTCACGTAGAGAGTAATGCACAGTGGTTCGCTTTCATACCGTCTTCGGTTACATGGCTGCACTTCGATGCCAACCTCGACTCGCTGACGGCCGAAGGCACGGCCTCGCGCATAGGCAGTGGCGAGTTGCACATCAAGTGCGATGATAATCCCACCAACCGCGATCGTACCACAGGTGTAGTGATTGTGGCAGGAAGCAAAAACCCCAAACAGATTGTTGTTACCGTAGAGCAGATCAGAAACGGCTCTATACTGCCACTGGAGACCTCGGTTAGCCTTAGCAGTCTGAGTGTATCGCGCGATGCAGCCAACTTCCTCTTAAATGTTGTTTCCGAAGAGATTGTTGGCGACTTCGGACTCGTTTATAGCACCAGGACTAATCCTACAGTAACCAGTGCCACAAAGGTTGTTGTTGGCAGTGGTGGATTGTCGTCGGCCATGTCGCATAAGATAGAGGGGCTTGAGCCCAATACCACCTACTACGTACGCGCCTTTGTAGAGAAGAAATCTACTGGTGAAACGCTCTATAGCGACGAGATGACCATCACCACTCTGGCTAACTCAGCTATGATAGGCCAAGTAACTTCGCTATACGTAGGCGATACCTATGCCGACATGCGATTCAGCTATGTTGCCGACGAAGAGATTATCGATTGTGGCTTTATATATAGCGGTACTAACGAAACGCCAACTCGCGAACAGGACACGATGGTAGCCATCGGTCATAGCGGCATGGGCGGAAATGTGATGACTACCATTGCTAATCTCGAGAAGAAGACCACCTATTATATCCGTGGTTATTTGTTAACTAAAGAGGGCATTATCTATAGTCCTAATGTGGTAACTATCACTACTTCTTCAGGCAAAGAGCCTGGCGAGAGCAGTAACCCCGATCCTCAGTTTTAATTAAACTGTAAGAACATGAAAAAACATATATTTATGAGGCTGATAACCCTTGTGGTGTTGCTTTCGGCAACACTGCAAGCGGCAGCTGCAACCAAGGTGCAGAAAACGGTAACCTATTACTTCGATGAAATATGGCTTGATAATGATGAAATCAACTGTTATGGTTTTGATGAACCTTGTTGGCAGTATTCTGGGGGAGATGCGAGTTCGTCGGGATCTGAAAACGGTCTTGAATTAACGTTGGGTTCTTATGGGGGTACAGCGCGTTTATTATCCAAGGCTACTTTTCCAGAAACTGTTAAAAAAGTTATAGTTTATATGGGAGCTAAGGCTTATGCCACTTCTGAATACCCTCCTGAATTGATAATTGATAATCAATCAAAAGAGATTGATTTTGTCAACTTATATATAGAGTCATACCCTCCTTATTGGAGCGGGGTGTATCCCGATATGACATACGATGATTATACCTTTACAAATGTATCTACAGATTCTGACGGACATTTAGAGATTGAATTCTCGAATAATAATGGTGCTTATTTCTATATTCGCAGCATCACGGTAGAGTATGAAACAGATCCTGATCCCGAACCTTATGCCGTATTGAGTAATGAAAATACGGTACTTACTTTCTATTACGACAACCAGAAAGAAACACGTAGTGGAATGAGCGTTGGACCATTTAGTGATTATTCTGAAAAAGGATGGCATGATTGTGAGGGAAATATCACAAAAGTGGTATTCGATGATTCTTTTGCTCAATACACAGGACTTACCAGTACTTTCACTTGGTTCGATATGTGCAATAATCTTGCCACCATTGAAGGTCTTAGTAACCTCAAGACGGAGAATGTTGAGAATATGCGAAGCATGTTCGAATCATGTTCAAGCTTGACGAGTCTTGACTTGAGTAATTTCAACACTGCCAAAGTTAAAGATTTCGGCAATATGTTCGCAGGATGTTCTAATTTGGCAACCATCTATGTTGGCGAAGGATGGAGTACGGGGGCTGTAACGGAGGAGAGTACTTATATGTTCGCTGATTGCGCTAGTCTGGTGGGTGGAGCTGGTACAAGTTATGATGCTGAGCATGTAGATGCTTCTTACGCTTGCATCGATGGTGAATCTAATCCAGGATACCTTACGGATATAGCTGATAAAAAATATGCTTATGCTGCATTGAGCGATGATAATACGGTACTTACTTTTTACTACGACAACCAGAAAGGAACACGTAGTGGAATGAGCGTTGGACCGTTTGAACACTATTCTGAAAGTGGTTGGGATGATCATAAGGGAACCATTACAAAAGTGGTGTTCGATGATTCATTTGCTCAATACACAGAGCTTACCAGTACTTTTACTTGGTTCGATCTGTGCAGTAATCTTGCTACCGTTGAAGGTCTTAGTAACCTCAATACGGAGAATGTTTTGAATATGCGAAGCATGTTCGAAGCATGTTCAAGTTTGACGAGTCTTGACTTGAGTAATTTCAACACTGCTAAAGTTAAAGATTTCGGCCTTATGTTTGCAGGATGTACTAATCTGACAACCATCTATGTTGGCGAAGGTTGGAGTACTGAGGGTGTAACGGAGGAGAGTACTTATATGTTCGCTGATTGTACAAGCCTAGTGGGCGGAGCTAGTACAAGTTATGATGATGAACATAAAGATGCCACCTACGCTCGCATAGATGGTGGAGAGGATAATCCTGGCTACTTAACAGGTAAAATTCTAGAACCATATGCTGTGTTGAAAGACAATGATGATGAAGTTGTTGTTGATGAAGTTACTGTGAATGGAAAGACGCTCACCTTTTATTATGATGGCCAGAAAACAGGGCGAAATGGGATGAGTGTTGGACCGTTTAATGATTCTAATAATCAATCATGGAGCAATGCTAGAGAGAGTATTACTTCGGTTGTCTTTGACGCTTCGTTTGCAAATTGTACAACTTTAACAAGTACGACTTTGTGGTTCAGCGGATTAGAAAACCTGAACAGCATTATAGGAATAGAGAACCTTAACACCGCTAATGTGACGGATATGAGAAGCATGTTCTATGGATGTTCTAGTTTAACAAGCCTTGATGTTAGCAACTTCAATACCGCCAATGTAACGAACATGGCATGTATGTTCTATGATTGCTCAAAACTAACAAACCTTGATGTAAGCAAATTCAACACCGCCAATGTAACAAACATGACTGGCATGTTCATGCGCTGTTTTGGTTTAACAAACCTTGACGTTAGCAACTTTAAAACTGCCAATGTAACAGACATGTCTACTATGTTCTGTTACTGCCCTAATTTGACAAGTCTTGATGTTAGTAACTTTAACACCACCAACGTGACGGACATGTATGCCATGTTTAATGGTTGCTCTAGTTTAACAAGCCTTGACGTTAGCAACTTCAGCACCGTTAATGTGACGCGTATGAATTATATGTTCTTAGGTTGTTCTGGTTTAACAAATCTTGACGTTGGCAATTTTAACACTGCTAACGTGACATACATGAATTATATGTTCTATGGATGTACTGGTTTAACAACCATTGACGTTAGCAACTTTAACACTGCCAAAGTAAAACTAATGAATTATATGTTCAAAGATTGTTCTGAATTAACTACGATATATGTTGGTAGTGGTTGGTCAACAGCTAGTGTTACAGACGGTAAAAATCTTTTTACAGGTTGCGTAAAACTTGTTGGTGGCGACGGTACTGAATATAGTGCAGACCATGTAGATGCTTCTTACGCCCACGTCGATGGTGGAGAGGATAATCCAGGCTACCTCACTGATAAATATGGGGTTGTGATTACTGTTAAGGACTGTACTCGTGAGTATGGTGCGACCAACCCTAAATTTGAGTACACTACTAAGGGCGCTGCCATCAGCGGTAAGCCTACTATTAGTTGTGGTGCTACAGCTACTTCGCCTGTAGGAACTTATCCTATCACTGTTTCCTATACAAAAGCTGAAGGCGAATCAATGTTGAATATCACCTGTGTCAATGGTTCGATGACAATAACCAAGGCTCCACTCACAATAACCGCTAAAAGCTACACCATCAAGCGCGGCGAGGAAATGCCTACTTTGGAGGCTACTTACACCGGCTTAAAGAATAGAGAAACGGATACGGTTTTCACCAAGAAACCGGTTATCTCTACTGTGGCAAAACCTGACACGCTGCCTGGAACTTATCCGATAGTAGCGTCGGGCGCTGAAGCCAAGAACTACGAGATGAGCTATGTTGACGGTACACTGACGATTACGGATGATGTGACAGTAACGGCCAATTCGTACACAAGAGTTTATGGCGATGATAACCCCACATTCGAGTTTACAAGTGAGGGGGCAACCCTGAGTGGCACACCAACTATTACCTGCAGTGCCACAGCAACATCGCCAGTAGGTACTTACGATATTGTCATTGCAAAGGGCGATATTACTAATAGCACAGTAACGTGTATAAATGGAACCTTGACGATAACCAAGGCGCCGCTGACGATTACTGCAAAGAGTTACACCATCAAGCAAGGAAAGGCATTGCCAACACTTGAAGCAGAGTACTCTGGCTTTAAGAACAACGAAACCGATACGGTATTCACTAAAAAACCGATTGTATCTACTAACGCCACATCGGATAGTGAGCCAGGAACCTATGACATCACTGTTAGCGGGGCTGAGGCTACGAACTACGAAATGACGTATGTTAACGGTATACTGACCATCACAAAGAAAACCGAATCTTTTGATGGAATAGTACTTGTTGTGGAAGAAAATGGTAATATTGACGATGCTTTTGAAAGCTGTGGAGGAAAGGCTGAGGTTGCCAAGACGATTGCAGCTATCGTATGGAACGACTCGACAGAGCTGAAAGCAGAGATGCTTGATGGCATTAGCAATCCTAACTTGCTGATATACGTTGGCGACGAGAAACTGGCACCTTCAGGCTTTAACAACGTAGTCATAAATGGTGTGGCCAAGAACATCAAACTTACTGATGGCGGTACTGGCAATTACAACTTCTATGTGCCACAGGAGTTCAAGGCCGACAGCATCAGCTACAGTCGCGAGTTTAAGCAGGCCACCCGCGATAGCGTAAGCCGTGGTTGGGAGGGTATCGCGCTGCCATTTACCGTTCAGACCTTTACGCACGAGGAGCATGGCAATATCAGTCCGTTTGGCAACGATGCCTGCGATTATCACTTCTGGTTACGTCAGCCCACTGAGAATGGTGTGGTGAGCGCCAAGACCATTGAGGCCAACAAGCCTTACATCATCAGTATGCCTAACAGCGATGAGTATGAACCGGAGTTTAATCATGCTGGGTGGATCACGTTTGCATCAGCCAGTGTAACGGTTCCTGTTACTGATCTGGAACAGGTATTGCTGGGCGATTCGGCTTGGATAATGCCTACCTTCCTGGAGGTGGAGCAGTCGCCCGATCTCTATGTATTGAATGTGGGTGACTCTATCCAATATCATCCTGAGGGTAGCATATTTATCAGTAACTATCGTTCGGCTCGTCCGTTCGAGGTCTATGCCCAACATGAAGGAAACCATAATAGAAGTGGTGCGCGCGTCATGAGTTTGTCGAGTCTCTTTAGAGACGGCAAGGGTACTACCGACATGGGCATCGTTACCATAGAGCCGACTAGCGATGCATGGTTCGATCTCAACGGTCGCCGCCTGCAGAGTAAACCATCAAAGAGCGGCCTCTACATCCACAATGGTAAGAAGGTTCTTGTAAAATAGTTCGCACTTATCAAAAACGTGATGATAGAAAAAGGCTTGCAAACACAACGTTGCAAGCCTTTATTTCTATTTTTTTTATCCTGATTTTGTTGTTTTGTTGTTATCGTGGCTGTTACATCCTGATTATGAGATTGTTAGCTATGATAACAACAAAACTTTTTATGGCAATAAAACTGCTATTATCGCAGTTTTACCAAGTATTCCGTACCTTTTGTGGTGCGTTTCCGCTGAAGATTGGGGATATTTGATAGTGTTCTACCGAAATGATTCAGGCTATTGAGCCTCAAATCGCTACCAGCAAGCTTCTTGATGTGGGCAAAAATGGCCGATGATGTGAGATATTTGCCATCACTCTCGCTGGTTGCAGGCTCAAAGCAGTCGTTAAAGTACTGTTCAGCAGGTGTCAGCTGCTGGAACTGGCGGTTCGACTCCAGTATCTGCTGTGTCTGTTCGTCATCAAAGTAGTATGGTTCGTGATGATCGAGTGCATACAAGGCCTGCGCAAATATCTGCTCGTAATTCGGATTCTGCGATATGTCGATAGGCCCGGTAAGTTCTATCCCCAGAAAGCGGCGGCCTCCTGAAGGATCGGTCAGAACATCAGCCTGATTGGTAGCTCCGATGAACGAAGCCATACGTGGGAATGGTTCCACATGTTTGCCGTATGGGCGCTTCACCTTTACGCATGGCAGCGTGATGACATTTTTCAGGAATCCCTGCTGAAGTTGTGGAGATATCTGGTTGAACTCATCGAGGTTTATCAACAGGAACTGACTCATGGCCTGAAGCGTCTGGCGCTTCTCGCTCACATCGAGCTGATTGGTGAATCCCCACTGCAACTCTGGCGGAAGTAGCGACTGGATGAAGGTTGACTTGTTCCAACCCTGCTTTGAAATGAGCAACGGGGCAATCTGATTGCCATAGCGATCGTAGATGCTCGACTGCCACTGGCGCACCATCCCCAGAAACCATGTATAAAACCAATCGGGCCAATACGGATTCTTGGTTGGCACTTTTCGGGCCAAGTCACGGATACGGTCTTTGCCGTCCCATTTGCCTCGACACTCACTCAGATACTCCCAAACGGGGTTATACTCTGTGATATACGATGAGTGGATGTATCGCGAGATGTCTTTGTCCCACACGTTGAGGCCTGCCAATCGACACTCGATGGCCATACGGTTCAGTACGCGATCGTCCACTGGTGTGTAAGGCTGCACCCACGTGTTGTTGGGGCGATACTCGGTGTATCCCATCACAGTGTTGAAACGGAACACGTAGCGCGAACCAAGATACTCCATCATCTGCTGCTGTTCCTTGCGTATCTGCAGGGTGTTGTCGCCCGTTTTCTTCAGTTTGGTGTTCTCCTCGGCATACACCGTTCCAACGATGGTGCGGATATGGTCGTCCTCAACCTCGGTCCATAGGTGCGATCGCATGTGGAGAATGGCTTCTTCCTCAGGAAATCCCAACTGTCGCAATCTGCGTGATAGGGCAGTGAGGTAAGCCTCATCGCGATGCTTGTCGCCGTCAAATCTTGAACCCATCTCCTCCAGAACCTGTGCCGAGGCCGAACGATACAGATATTCGTAATCGTTGTATTTGTCGTAGTCGGTCTGCCGCTGTTCGGGCTGCTGAGGTTTGGCTGTTGGCAACTTCTCAAGTGCTGAAACCTGCAGAGCAGTAGCCTTCATGTTCAGTAGCGGATTATGGTCCATCGTCATGCGGAACGTCATTCTTGCCGAGGCCTTCTGATGGATGATCTGCCCAGCAAATAGTCCGCCATACACTTTCACCGCATACTTATAGCCTGTTTCGCAGAGCTTATCTGTTTCGGTTTCCGATTCTGGCATCGGCTGGTCTTTGGGCGCTATGCGAACCAGTAGTTTTACGGTCTTGCCGCTACTGCCCGCAAATGCTGCCAATGTAGATGGCATACCCATAGCCAATGCTTTGACCTGTTCTATCTGCTCGTTATCGTTAAACGCTCCGAGTGTGAGCAGTACGAGTCCGTTCCACTTACCGAACTCCAGGTCGCTGTTAGCTTTTTTCGCGAGTTCGCAGGTGGCGCAAACTCGAGGCAAAAGGTGCATGGCCTTATACTCCCACCCAAGATTTGCTATCATGGGTAGCTGGCGCCTGAAGGTGGCTATCGCATCCTTTCCGATGTCTGTTTTCATCCGTTCCATAAGCGTTTCGATGGTTCGGGTTGATACGTGCTGAATGTTCTTTTTGTCGGTTCTAATCAGTGTTACTTTCATATTTATGTCTATTTCAACTGGTTTGTAATGATCGTTCAGTTATTCTTAACGAGTTGTTCAGATAAGGCTTTACTACTATTACAGCTACCTTGTAATATCATTACAACGTAATTGTAACGCCGTTACAAGTAGCTTGTAACGGTATTACAGTGCCTTTGTAATAAGGCTCCTAAGTAAAGTCGTATTCCTCTTTTGTCTGTCCGAAAACAACCTCGTCGGTATATCCTGCGTTGCTGAAGATGCGGCGGATGTCCTCCTGCTGCTGGGGCGAGAGCCATTTCTTGCCGTTGCGATACAGATAGTAGGTGCCGTTACCCCCAAGATAGTTGGTTATCCTGTGGCGCATCTCAACAAACATGTTGGTGGCGCGCGGGTTATCCTTCACAACAAATCCTGTAGCAAGTGTTACCTTCTCGTCCTTACGATAGAATCGGCACTGCCCATTCTTGATGGCGTTAGGGTAAACTGCCCATCCGTTCTCCTTATCGGCAGGCATTTCGAGTGCTGACTGAAAGCGCAGGCAATGATCGTGCATTGGGCACTGCGCATTAAAGCAATAAAGCCAGCTTGGAGCTATCTGGCTTGAGTCATATTTCTTTGCCATATTTACTTTATTAATCTTAATGGTTTAACGCTGCAAAGATACAAAATTTTTAGCGATTTTGCAAGCTTTTTGCCAAGAATTTGCGGGTGTTTTTTAGCTTTTTATACCCTAAAATGGGCTTTGTTGTCATACTGCAATTTGTTGTTATCATAACCAATTGTCTGATACTCAGAACGTAACGCTCGCGATAACAACAAAACAACAAAATCAGGCTAAAAAATATTAAAAGAAAATCGCAAGGCCCACCATTCTGTTTGCAGACATATCTACTCCACTCATTCTATCATTCTATCATCAACTTTTTTGGCAAAAAACTTGGAAGTTTCGGGGATTTTGCTTATATTTGCCGATGGAAGTACTACAATTCCTAAAACATGTTAGCCTATGACGAAGAGTTTGTTGTATTTGATGACCGCCGTGATGGCCGGTATCGTGAGTTTAAGTATGACTGCCTGTAGCGCAGATTATGATGGCAACAGCTATGACGAAGCCGAACTGGTAGGTACATGGGATGCCATCAGCAGTCAGTATTATGCCGTGGGCGAAGGCTACAGTCAGCCCGGAAAGGGTGTGGGTTACTGGGTGATTACCGACCGCACCATCACCCAATACGGTCTGAAGGATGAGGCAGGCCCGCCATCGGGCTATACTTACGACGGCCAACGGCTGAACATCGGCGGACAGATGGTGCACGAGGTGGTGACGCTGAACAGACAGCAAATGTTGCTGCGAACAGAGGTGCGAAAAGACATTTATCAGGAAATAACATTCAAACGTAGAAATCTTTGAGTTAAAATAGGTTAACATTGTGTCTATTTGACAATAATTGTTTTGAGATACGCAAATTTTGTGTATTTTTGCACTCGTTTTGAGCAAAAAAGATTATATAATAATATAACATTACTTAAAAAACAATAGTGGAATCAGGATTCAGCCATAGACTGAAACGTTTCATTGTGTTCGTATTAATCTGTCATTGCAAGCTGGCCGTACTGGCGCAGACAGACTGGACATGTGGGTGTGGTGAAAACTACGCTCACGGTGAGAGTTTTATGTACTTTGCCCCACAGGAGCCACGCCACATGATAGCCTTGCGAACCAATCTGCTGCACGACCTGCTGTATGTGCCGCAATTCGGATTCGCACCCGGCGCAAACATACAGGCGGAGTACTATCCGCTGAGCGGCAACTACACCTTTAATGCAGGATTTACATTTACAAACCACAGACATTGGGATGAGCAGAAGTTTATGCAGATACGCGACTTCCAACTGTCGGTGCGCCGCTACTTTAAGGGTGAGGGCGAGTTTGTGGGCCCGTATGTTGACGGCTATGCAGAGTTCATGAAATACGGTATAGGCTTTGGCCCCGACAAGGGTTGGCAGGGCGAGGGTGGCGGTGCCGGAGTGGGCGCAGGATACACCTGGAACCTGAACAAACGTGGCAACCTGCGACTGGAGGTGAGCTTGAACCTGGGCCTGTTTGTGACCCGTTATGACCCATACGTGTGGGGCGACAGCAACGGCGGCGAGGGCCATGGACTGTACTACTACGACTATCACGGATCGATAAGCGACTTCAAGGAGCGCAACCACCGTTTCGTATGGCTGGGACCTACCAACGCCGGCGTACACATCACGTACGACATCATCTATCGTAAACAGAAAAGGGAGGACTGCCAATGAAACGATTACACCTTATATATATAATAGCACTGCTGGTGGGCATGAACAGTTGCATTGAGCCACCGCTGCACCTGCCCGGACAGGACATCAAGGTGGAGCTGGAGGTGGCACAGACCGAACTGCACGTGGTGTGGGACAAC
>Ga0310786_10008839_pt1 | contig 12874 bp, 14 predicted proteins | sample AusTroGonzalo_MG_FD_203881 | JGI IMG/M metagenome (GOLD analysis project Ga0310786, IMG submission 203881) | Bovine rumen microbial communities from tropical cattle in Woodstock, Queensland, Australia - Gonzalo_03 (v2) (version 2) | ecosystem: Host-associated > Mammals > Digestive system >...
GGGTAAACAAGATCACCAAGAAAGATTATGCTCCGAAAGTTGTGTCGAGAATAATGACTCAGAACAAGACCCGGCTCGAAAAACTCGGTGTGCTTTTTGAACGGCGACACAGCAACGGCAAACGAAAACTCTCGATAATATATGTCGAGAACAATTCCAAAGGTGACGATGGTGCCGATGGTGACGATATTATTTCTCCTGCCCCGGAGCAATAGTATCGACCCTGTCATCAGAGTCCGCAGATACGTTGTTTCAGAGGTGACGACAGGCAGAAAGGAGGGGCTCAACAAGTATCGTCCCTGTCGTCCCTGCTGACAACTCGCTCCACAACGCACCGTGTGCCACCAATAGTTTTTATCGGGGAAACAGCCGAGCAATAAAACAATACGCCTCACAGCGCATTTGTGAGCGTCTGTGAGGGGGATACGGTCTCCGATATTTTTTCCTTTTCACCGATATATTTTTATTCAAAAATGGTCGGTTTCCGGCAGTCCGCTGTGAGACCTCACGGGGTTGGGTTTTCGGAGGGCAAGCATAGCGCATGGCGTTCCGCCTCGGGGCGGTAAGCCATTGCGCGCGGGAGACCCGTACCCCTTTTATCGGCGAAGAGCCAAAGGTCGGGAAACCCGACTTTAAAAAGAGGATCAGTAACAAAACGTGACGGAACCTATGAAAGGAAGTGACTTTATGAGGAAAAGGAATAAAACAATAGCGATCCGCTGCACCGACGATGAGTACAGGCGTGTGCATCGGAGAGCGCAGGAACACGGAATGAAGCTGTCGGATTATGTTCTGCGGTGTGCGTTGGGCAAGAAGATCATCGTCGCCGAGGGGCTGTCGGATGTGGTTAAACAGCAGAAAGCGATAGGCAATAATCTTAATCAGTTGACAAGACTTGCGAATCAGGGAGAGGTCAGTGTAATTGATTTGCGAAGGCTTGCTGATGAGTACGCAGCGGTCACAGCTATGATCGCAGAGGTGCTGAGGGAGGTGAAATGATGGCAACAGTAACTGCGATATCAACCAAAGGCGGAGGCGGCGGAAAGGGTTCGCTGCGGTATATCTGCCGCGATGACAAGACCGAGCAAGGGCGCTGGATCACCGCGATCAACTGTACTCCGCAGACCGCCTATGAAGAATTCAGAAACACCAAACAGCTCTACGGCAAGACGGACGGTGCTCAGTATTTTCATTTCGTTCAGTCGCATCCCAGTGGATATGATATCAGTCCCGAGCTTGCCTTGAAGATCGCAAGAGAGTTCGCAGAGAAAGCGTTCAAAGGTTTTGAATGTGTGATCGCCTGCCACACCAACGCACCGCATATACACTGTCATTTCATTGTCAACTCGGTAAGCTGTGAGGACGGTCACAAGTTCCGTTCAAACAAATTCACTCTGAAAGCAATGCGTGAACTGTCCGATGAGATATGCATGAAATACGGAGTTGCTACTCTTGACAAGTCACATCTCGAACACAAGAGCAAAGGTGTCTCTCCGAGAGAATACCATTCGGGAATGAAAGGTGAGAGCTGGAAGATCGAGCTGATGAATACGATCGACTATGCTATGCGAAAGGCTAAAAGCAAAAAGCATTTCATTTGGCTTATGCGGCAGGAAGGGTACTCGGTCAAGTGGCAGGACAACCACAAGTATATTACCTACACCTGTCCCAACGGGTGCAGGGTGCGCGACGACAAACTTCACGAAGAAAAATACAGAAAGGAGATGATGATTCGTGAATTCGAGATTAGAGGAAATGAGGCACGTCTCGCAAGAGAACGTCGAGAAAGCCTTGGACACCAGTCACGCGACCTTAGTGTTCGACTCAAATTGGAAGGCTCTGATCGGTTTGACAAAGCAGACCTCGGATACGCAGGCGGAGATATTGGAGACGATGTCGGACCTGCTGACGAGAGACGACACGCAGTATCTGCTGAAGAAGATCGAGCAGAGTTCGGAGCAGGCGCTGACCGAGCAGCGGAAAGCGCTTCAAGATTTGGTCAAACAGGCTGGGAAACTGAACGAGCAGTTCTCTACGCAGACGAAGCAGCTCGAAGAGTTCAAGCACAAGCTCAAGGCCAGAATGTGGGTTGTGATAATAATCTCACAAGCGAGCTTGGCGCTGCTGCTCTCGGGCTTGGGGCTTTGGCTGTGCTGATCGCTGACGAGCCTGCCGAGGACGATGACTTCCAGATCTCCGACCGCAAGCTGCTTGCGGAGGAGTTCAGGAAGAAAGAAGAACTCGGGATGAAGATGTAAGGGAGGTGAGAGAATGAAAGATACTGAATTTGTAATTACCAAAGAGGACGGAACCAAGATCATAGTCAAGGTCGAGGATGACAAGGAGGTAATTGAGATCCAGGAAAAGAAACCTGTCAGACTCCGCTATGATTAAGGGGAAGAACCCGTGACGAACTTGCAGACCGGGTTCCCAAATCGGGGATCCGGTCTGCCTCAAAGGAGGTGAGAGAATGAAGGATATCGAAATCATTATTACGAAGATTGACGGAACCAAGGTCATAGTTAAGATTGAAGATGACAAGGAGGTAGTTGAGATTCAGGAAAAGAAGCGCATGGAACTCAAAACCGGGCAGTAAAAGCTGACAGAACGAACCGTTCGGTCAGACTCAGTCCCGGAACAGGACTGACAAGTTCAGATATACCGAGATGGTAGTTCCGAACTGCACAAATCCCGGAAGAACAATCTGTCAACATTGGTGATAGCTATTCCGCGGCGGGTGTGGTATTGTTGGTTGATAAGGAGGTGTCCCAAAATGAAAAGAGCAATCGCAATACTCATCCTCGCCGCTCTGCTGTCCGGCTGTGCGCAGACATCGGAGCCTACTGTGGAGACCGCGCCGACCACTTCGACCTCCGCAATAATAACGGAGAGAGAAGAAAGCCCGGCGGTCACAAGCAAGGCAACGAACCAATCAATAAGCACCACGCCGAGCATAACCGAATCGACAGAAACTACCACAACAACAGTTCTAACAACCACAACAACAGCGCCCGCCACGACCACCACAGCCGCCGTATCCGCCACGGAGACCGCGAGCCGCACAACCACTTGGGCAACAACAACCGAGCCTGTGTCGGCACAGCAGGAGCCTGTCAGCGCGACCACAACAACGAGGGTGACAACGCAGACCGAGCACCCAGCAACGAGAGCGACTACTACAACCAAAGCAATAACCACAGCGATACCGAGAACAACAACCACTACTGCCAAGCCTGCGGTGACAACAACCACTAAGATCACAGTGTCCAAACCGCCGATCATATCAAAAGCGACCACCACTGCGATCATAGACGGAATCACTTATGTCGAGGTGCCAAACCTTACCTGCCTTGCAACGATGATCGAGAACCTTGAGGAAACCGACACAACTCCATACTATTATATCCAAGTCGGACGAAGCCTCAAGCACGACGGCACCGACTACGGCAAGGCAGTCGCGGTGTTCAACTGGATGATCAAGAACGGCTGGGGCTCCTGTGTCTATCACGCCTTGGAGACCTACTATGTGTGTCAGGGCATCGGCTTGGAATGTGCCTATGCCTTCTGCACCGACAATGGCTGGTACGGTCACACATTCAACGTGGTCAAGGTGAACGGCGAGTGGTACGCGCTTGATACGCAGGCGGGAATCTTCCTCGACAACTGGCCTTACGTCTGCAAGCGGATGTTCGACGGCAACGACCGGGATCTCCCGCCCTTCGATGAGGATGCCTTCTATCCTTATGACGAGGACGGCGAGTATCGGGATTGGAAGATAGAACCGATGCAGTAACGAAACGTGACCTCATGATGAGGTGGTGAAACACCACCCCAGGGGTGGCCAAAACGGACACCCCCCTTGACGGTGAACAAAACGTTCACCATACCTTGGAGATGATGCCCCGAATCAGGGCGTCATCTTTTGGGTAGGTCGTGAAACCCGACCCACCAACGGTACCGACCAAACCGTTCAACACCTATGAGTCCGATCCGATCGGACTCACAAACGGGTCGGTAAAACGCCGACTCAGCCATAGGATATCGTGAAAGCCGATATCCTCCCGTCAGTTTTACTGACATCAGATCCTATCAGGGGTACGGCAAACGACCGTACCCTTATTTTTTAAACGATAAGGAATGTTAAGAATGAGCAATTCATATCTAACAACTATCAGAAGAATAACAATCACAAACACAAGGAGGATGATCACAGAATGTTTGAGAAGAAAACAGAAGCTGAAATTAAGATGCTGACTATAAAAGAAGCCGCCGCACTCGTGGACGGTCTCACAGAGTACCGTGTCCGTCAGCTGTGCAGATCGGGAGAACTGCCCTGCATCAAGGCCGGGAAAAAGTATCTGATCAACAAAAATGTACTGATCAGATATTTAGGTGGTGAGCCGGAATGATAACTTTCTGTGTTGTGAGTGGAAACTCTTTCGCAGACGCTGGATTTCCGGTCACTTCTATGGTATTCTTGACGGTTGAGAGGAGGTGGTCGAATGGCATATATCGACCCGAGGACTAACAAGAAAGGTGAGATAATATCCTACCGCATCCGGGTGAGCCGAGGCTATGATGAAAAAGGGAATCGGCTAAAGCCTTACGTTATGACCTGGGTACCCGACAAGGGGATGAGTAAAAAGCAGATCGAAAAAGAAGTGCAAAGGCAAGCTATGCTGTTCGAGGAACGATGCAACTCCGGGGAGCAGGCGGTGAACAATAATATAAAGCTCAAAGACTTCATCCCGCAGTACCTCGAAACGGTAGAGGTCAGAGCGTCACCAACCACGCTGCACTTTTACAAACGAATAATCGATACTCACATCATCCCGTTCTTCGGGAACAAGAAAATGCAGGACATCAAGCCGCAGCACATCCAAAATTTCATAAAGTATCTGACCGAGCTGACACCCGAACACAGCTCACCGACCAATGATACCGACAAGCTCTCGCCGAGTACGGTGCGCCGATACCTGACCGTCCTTCAAAGCATTTTCAAGACGGCGCATAAACTTGAAATCATCTCTACCAACTCGGCGAAGGCTGAAAAGCTCACGATCCCGAGGGTGGTCAATCCGAAGATCGAGATCTTCACGAAAGCCGAGGCCGCCGAGATGCTGAACTGTCTGACCTCCGAGGACTTACAGTTCCAGACCTATGTGCAGCTTGCGATCATTACAGGTGCAAGGCGGGGAGAAATGGCGGCGCTCAAATTCAGCGACTTTGATTACGCAGGCTGTCGGCTGACGATATCGAGAGCCGCGATCAAGGTCAGCGGTCAGCCGATACAGATCAAGCCACCGAAGGACTACGAGGTGCGGACTGTGACCGTCAACGAACACTGCATCGAGCTTGTGAAGATGCTCCAAGCGGAACACGAGAGAGAGCGACAGCGGCTCGGTGACAAATGGGCGGGGGACGAGTGGCTGTTTACCCAATGGAACGGCGAGATAATGAACCCGCAAACGCCAACCAAGCAGTTCGATAAGTTCCTCAAAAAGCACGGCCTGAAGCACCGCAAGCTCCACAGCCTGCGCCACACGTCAGCAACGCTCCTGCTGTACGGCGGCATCAACATCCGGCAGGTACAGCAGCGCCTCGGACACTCCGAACTGGAGACCACGCAGAAATATCTGCACTACCTATCCGAAGCCGATGTCGAGGCGGTAAACGTACTCACCAATATGCTTGAACCGAAGAAGGATAAGGTTATCGACATCACGGCGTGAACGAGGGAAACAAAAAATCGGGCGGGAGAAAACCTCCCGCCCGAGCTCGCTTGAGAGCGCAGTGTCCCAATAGTGTCCTCATAGTGTCCTGAGCCTGATTTTGGCAAGTACCGGGCAAAGGCCAAGTCAAAAAGAAAAGTCCGCAAACAGCGAATTTACGCCATTTGCGGACTTTCTTGCTGGTCGGAGTGACGGGACTTGAACCCACGGCCTCTACCACCCCAAGGTAGCGCGCTACCAATCTGCGCCACACCCCGATTGCCTTACTATTATACAACTTCTTGTCGGTGTTGTCAAGGGGTTCTTATCATTTTTTTGAGATTTGTGCAATGTGCACCTTTTCTTTGCCGCGCTTTGAAATGATTAGTATAGTTTTTCGGGAGAGTTGTGTTTTTGCATAAATCTTTATGTGCAATCCTACAAGTTTGGATCGGGATGATTGACGGACGGAGCGTTTGAAGATATAATTATATATAGTATTTTGAGGTCATGCAGGAAGTCGGACAGCTTGGACGGCCTGCTTGACTGATATTTCCGAAAGGCGGTGAGGCTGTGCAGGACAAGGATCCGAAATATGTTGAGGATACCGATAATGATGAGCAGGCGGGTGCGTGGGTAAAGGGACGCACTGCGGCAGCTCTGATCTGTGCGCTGCTGATAGCTGCGGCTGCCGGAGCTGCGGCGATGTCGGTGAAGTTGTCCGATGACAGTGCCGAACCAAAGATACATTATGAAAATACGGTCTCATCAGTGAGTACTGCCGCTGTTTCCAAGAAGACTTCCGCACCTGTGAAGACGTATACATCTTCTGTCAAGTCTGATGCGGTGGTTTTGAATTATTCTTTTCCTGCCGATATAAACTCTGCGGATGAAGAATGCCTTTCCTCGGTGAACGGGATAAACAGGAACGTTGCGGAGGAGATAGTCAGATACCGTGAAGCTCACGGAAAAATACATGATCTTAACGAGCTGCTTGATGTGTACGGCGTAGGTGAAAGGACGCTGGCAGTCATCAAGGAGCATTTTTATATTTCGGAGGAAGACAGGGTACCGTTAGTGACAACTGCGGTCACCAAAGAGACGAAGCCTTCAAAGACTACGACTGCCAAGGTAACAACAGAGAAGACGAGGACTATGAAGCAGACTTCGGCAGCGACATCTCAAACAACGGTGACAACACCTGCACCCGTGATGAGGGAGGTCAACATAAATACTGCGGATGCTGCTGAGATCGCCGAGGCTTTGCTGATAGATCCCGAACTGGCTGAGGCCATAGTTGAGCTGAGAGGAAAGATCGGGCGTTTCAACACCTATCTTGAACTGATGTACGTTGACGGCTTTTCGCAGAGTATGGCGGCAGAGCGCAAAGATTATATCATTTTATGACCGTGACGTGGTCAGCCGCTTTCCTTTTCGGGTTGATAATAAGATATAACGGAATTTACAGGAGGCAGCAGAATGACAGAATTGTTTTCGACAGAAAGATTGACCGTAAGAAAGTTTACTCCCGATGATTACAATGACCTGGCAGATATACTGACAGATGCTGAGGTTACCTATTTTGAGCCTTACGAAACATTTACAAGAGAAGCGTGTGTTCGGGAAGCAGTAAACTTTTCAAACAGCAATGAGTTCTACGCCGTGGTACTTGATAACAAAGTAATAGGGAAAATTTATTTTTCTGATAAGGGTTACGGCAGTTATGAGATCGGATATACGTTTAACAGAAATTATCAAGGCAAGGGATATGCCTGCGAAAGTATCATCGGAATGATGAAATATGCTTTTTCTTTTCTTGGGGTCCGCCGGATATTTGCTGAAATAGATACAAGAAATGAAAAGTCGGTCAGACTGGTTGAAAGAGCAGGGATGCGCAGGGAGGCTGAGCATAAAGAGCTGTTTCCGCGCAAAGGTGAAAATGAAGCCTATAATGATTTCTATGTCTATGCAATTCTCAAAAAGGAGTTTTTGAAATAAATCCCGATCTGTCCGCAGAAGAAAATGAGAGGTATGAAAATGATAATACGCAGAGCAAGACCCGGTGATTCCGATGCCGTCGGGGAGCTTTACACCGAACTTGAAAAGGATGCTGTTTACTATCAGCCCGAGCATTTTGTGATGAGTGCGAAAGGTGCAAGGGATATGTCTGCGCTTTTTGAGGGTGACGATACACAGGTGATGTTCATTGCAGAGGACGAGGGCGTGGTCATAGGATTTCTGCACGCGGCTATCCTCAAAGCAGCGGATATACCCTGTCTTAAACCGCAGATGAATGTTTACATCCGCGATATGGTGGTGACCGAGACATATCGTAGCCGCGGTATAGGCTCGCTGCTGATGGATGCGGTCAAGGAGTACGGCATCATGAACGGAGCGGATTTTATCAGGACGCAGGTGTTCCCCATGAACAAGGACGGTCTGAGGTTTTATTCAAAAAACGGATTCGGAGAGAAAATGATAACGATCGAATGTCCGCTGAAATAAGGAGGGAAGGTCTGTGCGTCTCGACAAATTCATATCCTCGCAGATGGCGGAGCTTTCACGCAGCGCGGTAAAGGAACTCTGCCGCAGAGGAAAGATCACCGTCAACGGGGAGACCGTGAAAAAGGCGGATATCCATATAGATGAGAACGCCGACAGGGTGTGCGTATCGGGGCAGGAGATCAGCTACAGGGAACACGTTTACATCATGCTGAACAAGCCGCAGGGAGTAGTCTGTGCGACAAAGGACAGAGTATCCGAAACGGTGCTGGAACTGATACCGCAGGAGCTTCGCAGGCGCGATCTGTTCCCGGCGGGAAGACTCGATAAAGACACCGAGGGCTTTGTGCTCATAACCGATGACGGAGAACTCGCTCACCGTATGCTCTCGCCTGTGAGCCATGTGCCGAAGACCTACTTCGTCAGACTTGAAAAACCTGTCGGTGAAGAACTTGTCGGGAAGTTTGCAGAGGGTATGGAGATCGACGGCGGAGAGGAATGTCTGCCTGCCGAACTGACCTTGACCGAAAACGATTGCGAGTGCTATCTTGTGCTTCACGAGGGAAAGTACCACCAGGTAAAGCGTATGTTTGCCTGCTGCGGAAACAAAGTGGTCTTTCTGAAACGAGTACGGATAGGCGGACTCGATCTTGACCCGAAACTGCCTTTGGGCGCGTGTTTAGAGATATTGCACAAAGATGTTGACAAACTTTTGACACACTAAAGCTTTAACTGGTAAAAAATTCCATGCGTTTGGTTTTTTTCGTCAATATTTATAAAGCAGGGGAATAAAGTTTAGTAAAAAAAACTCTTGTGTTTCGGAGCATAATTTGCTATGATAGTACTATCAGCTAATATGGCAAATTTAAAAACTTTTTTAGGAGGTTCTTATAAACATGGCAAGTGTATCACTGAGAGAAATTTATAAGAAGTATGCGGGCGGCGTTATCGCAGTATCCGATTTCAACATCGAGATCAAGGACAAGGAGTTCATCATCCTCGTAGGTCCTTCCGGTTGCGGTAAGTCCACCACACTTCGTATGATCGCAGGTCTTGAGGAGATCAGCGAGGGCGAGCTCTATATCGGAGACAGACTCGTTAACGATATTGCTCCTAAGGACAGAGATATCGCAATGGTTTTCCAGAACTACGCTCTGTATCCTCATATGACAGTATTTGAGAACATGGCATTCGGTCTTAAGCTCCGTAAGGTTCCTAAGGACGAGATCGCAAGAAAGGTAGAGGAAGCTGCAAGAATCCTCGATATCGCTCACCTGCTCGACAGAAAGCCTAAGGCTCTTTCGGGTGGTCAGAGACAGCGTGTCGCTCTTGGACGTGCAATCGTTCGTGAGCCTCAGGTATTCCTCCTTGACGAGCCTCTTTCCAACCTCGATGCAAAGCTGAGAGCTCAGATGAGAACCGAGATCTCCAAGCTCCACAAGAAGCTGGGTACTACATTCATCTACGTAACTCATGACCAGACAGAGGCTATGACAATGGGTGACCGTATCGTTGTTATGAAGGACGGTTACATCCAGCAGATCGATACACCTACCAACCTTTACAATAACCCTGTTAACCAGTTCGTTGCAGGATTCATCGGTTCTCCTCAGATGAACTTCATCGATGCTAAGCTCCTCAAGCAGGATGGCAAGTATGTCGTTGAGTTCGGTTCCGAGGATACCAAGACTTCCAGAGGCGTTAAGTACTATGTTGAGGTACCCGAGGCTAAGGTCGATGAGGAAGCTCTCGATCCGCTGGTTGACCAGGATATCATCCTCGGCATCCGTCCCGAGTGTCTCCATGATGAAGAGATGTTCATTTCTTCCGCTTCCACCGGCGTCGTAAAGGCTACCGTTGAAGTAACAGAAATGATGGGTGCAGAGACCTATCTGTACCTCACCTGCGAGGGTATTCCTCTTACTGCAAGAGTTAGCCCCAGATCTACCGCTCGTCCTCAGGATGAGATCCAGATCGCTCTCGATCCTAACAGAATCCACATCTTTGATAAGGATACTGAGAAGACCGTTATCAACTGATAAGAGCTCTCTTAAAAGATCATTCAGCCCTTCCCGAAAAGGAAGGGCTGTTTTGTTGCACTGATACGATGCTCTTGAAAAATATCGGCGGATATGGTATTATATCCTTAATGATAGTTTTCTGTGGGAAGTATCGACAAAAGGAAAAAAACGCTATTTGTAGTAACATCGTTTTTTATGATCGCGTTACGCTCCTTTGTCGCTTTGGCGGAGTGTGGGAGACAAGTGAGACGTCCGCGGGTTTTCATTTGGTGACCTCTTTTACTTTGCTATCTGGTTTTGAAAGATTCACCGGAAGCTGCAACAAAAGGAAAAGCGACGCTCTTTGTGGCAACAGCGTTGCAGGAATGAGAAATGACAGTCTGACGACAGGCGAGGCTTTAGCCGAGCCGTCTCGGAGTTAAAAAAGGAGGTGTCAGGTGTGACAGATGCGCTGGAAAAGCCGGTGACTTATATAAAGGGGGTAGGTCCCAAAAGGGCGGAATGCTATGCCAAACTGGGGATAGAGACCGCTTATGACCTGCTGTGCCATTTCCCCAGAGACCATATAGATTACACTCAGCAGACATCTATCCGTGAGGCACCCTATGACGAGCCCTGCGTGATAAAGGCAAAGCTGGTGAAGAAGCTATCGCCTGCGTTCATACGCAAGGGACTTACCGTGTTCAAGGCGATACTCACTGACGGAAGCGATGATCTGACACTTATAATATACAATGCCGAGTACCTTTTCCGTAATCTCTGTGACGGACGTGAGTATATCCTTTACGGAAAAACAGGCGGTACCGGTATGCGCCGTGAGATAAGCTCTCCGATGATAATACCTGCAGATTCACCTGACCTGATACAGCCGATATACCATCTCACTGACGGTCTGACTCAGAATGCACTGAGGCAGGCCATACACAACGCACTTGAAAGCCTTGGCAGCAGCATTTACGAGCCTATGCCGAGGGATCTTATGCAGCGGTATTCACTGTGTTCGCTGGCTTATGCACTTGAAAACATCCACTTCCCGAAGGATGAACACTCCTTTTCTGTTGCGAAGAGGAGACTTGTTTTTGATGAGCTGTTCACTCTCAGGCTCGGTATGTCCATGCTCAGACAGAAGGGTCTGACAGAGACAGGCTGCATGATGAAGAAGCTGGACATCCGAGACTATTACGCATCGCTGCCCTTTGAGCTTACGGACTGTCAGAAGCGTGCCATAGATGACTGCTGCAATGATATGTGCCGCGGATTTCCGATGAACAGGCTCGTTCAGGGAGATGTGGGTTCGGGCAAGACTGCCGTTGCCGCAGGTGCCGCTTATTTTGCCTCGGTCAACGGTTATCAGACGGCACTTATGGCTCCCACCGAGATCCTTGCCGCCCAGCATTACGATACGCTCAGAGAATTTCTCGAACCTCTCGGCATAAAAGTGGCTCTGCTGACGGGCTCGCTGACCCCAAAGAACAAACAACTGCTGAAAGAGGGCATAGAGAGCGGAGAGTACGGCGTAGTGGTGGGCACACACGCGCTGGTGCAGAAGACCACAGTCTTTAAACGGCTGGGTCTGGTCATAACCGATGAGCAGCACCGTTTCGGCGTAGGGCAGAGGGAAACTCTTGCTGCCAAGGGCGAGAATCCTCACAAGCTGGTCATGTCCGCGACACCGATACCGAGGACTCTTGCCATGATGATCTACGGAGATCTTGATCTCTCGGTGCTTGACGAGCTCCCCAAAGGAAGGCAGAAGATAGAGACTTATGCCGTAACGGGAAAACTCAGGGAAAGAGCATTCGGTTTCATACGCGAAAGGCTCGCTGAAGGCAGGCAGGGATATGTGGTCTGCCCGATGATAGAAGAAAACGATCTTGAACTCAAAAGCGTTACCGACTATGCCGAGGATCTCAGGAAAAATGCGTTTTCGGACTACAGGGTCGGACTGCTGCACGGCAAGCTGCCTGCTGCTGACAAGGAAAAAGTCATGCGAGACTTCAAGGAGCACAGGCTCGATCTGCTCGTCTCCACAACGGTTGTGGAAGTCGGAGTGGATGTGCCCAACGCCGTGATAATGCTTATCGAGAATGCCGACAGGTTCGGACTTTCACAGCTGCATCAGCTGAGAGGCCGCGTGGGCAGAGGTCAGTACAAGAGCTATTGCATACTTGTGACCGACAATGTCACCGAGGACAGTGTCAAGCGTTTGAAGATACTGTCTTCCACTTCGGACGGTTTCAGGATATCGGAGGAAGATCTCAAACTTCGCGGCCCCGGTGATTTCTTCGGGAGCAGGCAGCACGGTCTGCCCAAAATGAAGATAGCCGATCTGTCTTCGGACACTGATCTCATGCTTATGGCGAGAGAAGCTGCCGACGGTATTGCCGAAGCGGATCCAACGCTCTCGGCACCCGAAAACAAGGGCCTGAAGGAACTCTGCACCCGTCTGTTTGCACGCATCCCCACAGAGTGATGCGGAATATACAAGGGGCTGTATGAGGACGATACTTATGCAGAAGTCTACACGTTTTATTGAGGGAAACCCTTTTGAAAAAGGGTTATCCCTCAAACTCCCTTCCTAAAACTCTTAGTTTTAAATTTATCCCCCATATGGCACATACACAAGAATGTAAAACTCTT
>Ga0310786_10008840_pt1 | contig 12874 bp, 6 predicted proteins | sample AusTroGonzalo_MG_FD_203881 | JGI IMG/M metagenome (GOLD analysis project Ga0310786, IMG submission 203881) | Bovine rumen microbial communities from tropical cattle in Woodstock, Queensland, Australia - Gonzalo_03 (v2) (version 2) | ecosystem: Host-associated > Mammals > Digestive system >...
AGCCGTGGTGCTGGTCAGCAGGTCGTGCGTATTCTTATTGTACCAGTCCACGGAGAAGGTGAGGCGGTTGTGGAACATGCGCAGGTCGAGACCGAGGTCCACCTGACGGGAAGTCTCCCACTTGATGCTCGGGTTCGGCAGGACCGTCGAAGGACGGAGGCCCACCAGGAACTGGGTGTCGTCCAGGTTATAGCCATAGTTCTTGTTGCTCTCCAGGGAGGAAGCGTACTGGTACTCGCCCAGGGCATTGACGTTACCGTTCACACCCCAGGAAGCGCGGAGCTTAAGGAAGTCGAGGCTCAGTGCAGACTTGGCTCCCTTCATGAAAGGCTCGTTGCTGATGGTCCAGCCGGCGGAAACGGAAGGGAAGTAACCCCAGCGGTGATTCTTGTCCAGCTTGGAGCTGTCGTAAGCGTCGGCGCGGAAGTTGGCCTGGACGAAGTACTTGTTGGCGTAGGACCAGCCGATACGGCCGAAGTAGGACATGTTGGCACGGACTTCCGGCTGACCGCCCAAGGACATGTTGGCCGTATTGACGGCATTGTTCAGGTAGCGGAAATTGGGATCGTCCCTGGTGAGCTGGTAGGCGGTACCCCGGAGGTTGTCCGTGTTGGTCTGCTGGTAGGACATACCGGCCATCGCGGTGAGCTCATGCTTGCCGAAGGACCTGGTGTAGTTGGCGAAGTTTTCCCACTGGTAGTAGAGGCGGTCGTTGGTGGAACCGCTGATGGACATCGCCTGGTTGGTCTTGTTGGACACATAGACCTCATAGTTGTAGGTATTCGTGTGGCTGTAGCCGCCCTGGAAACCGAAGCGGGAGGTAATCACCAGGCCCTTGATCGGGGTGAAGTTGGCATAAGCGGTACCGCGCACGCGGAAGCTCTGCGTCTCGGAGTCCGAGCGGTCCAGGATGGCCTGCGGATGCCAGATGTAGCTGGTCGCGTTGAAAACAGAAACGCCGTAAACATGGCCGTCAGGATCGCGGGGAAGCTTGTCGTTCATCAAAAGCTGGACGTAGGCCGGGATGGCGTTGTCGTCATAGGTCCAGGGCATGGTCGGGTCCGCCGTAAACATGGCGCCCATGACGGACTCGGCGGTACCGGAACTCTCGGAGACGGCCCGGCGCACGCTGCGGTCGATGGTGGTGTTGACACCGACGGTCAGCCAGTCCTTGACCTTGTACTCGGCGTTGATCTGGCCGACGAGGCGCTTGAAGATATCTTTGTCGCCCTTGACGATACCGTTGTTGTCGGTATAGGACAGGGAGGCGTAGAACTTCGCGCGGTCGTTGCCGCCCTCGAAGCCGAGGGTATGGCGCTGCTGGCGGCCGGTCTCGAGCATATAGTCCGTCCACTTGGTGTTGGACTTGCCGTCATACTGGAACTGATCCTGCGTCGCCGCACCGGCAAGCATCAAATAGTCCATGTACTCGCGCGCGTTCATCATTTCAGGCAGGTGGGCGACATTCTGGATTGTGTGCTGGAAATTGTAGAAGACGCGGCCGGAGCCCTTCTGGCCGGACTTCGTGGTGACGAGCACAACACCGTTACCAGCCTCGACACCGTAGATGGCGGCGGAGGCGGCGTCCTTTAGGATCTCGATGGAAGCGATGGTCTCAGGATCCAGGTAGCTGATGTCATTCACCTTCAGACCGTCCACGATCATCAAGGGGTTGGTCTTGGAGTTGGAGGAGTAGCCACGGATCTGGATCGAAGAGGAAGCGCCCGGAGCACCGGAGGAGTTGACGATCTGCACGCCGGCCGCCTTACCCTGGAGGGCCTGGGCTACGTCGGTGGTCGTGCGGTTCTCCAGGTCGGAGTCCTTCACCGAAGCGATGGCGCCGGTGACGTCGCTCTTCCTCTGGACGCCGTAACCGATGACGACGGTCTCCTCGAGGAATTCCATATCCTCCTTCAGGGTGACGTCGATTGACGTACGTCCGGCCACGGCGACCGTCTGGGTCTCATAGCCGATGCAGGAGAAGATGAGAGAAGCACCGGACGGAACACTGATGGAATAGTTTCCGTCCAGATCCGTTTGCGTACCAACAGTCTGATTACTGCTGAGCATAACCGTGGCGCCAATGACGGGCTGACCACTCGAATCCAGGACTTTTCCCTTTACAGCGACGTTCTGAGCGAAAATACTCGTCCCAGAGGCAATCAACATCACTGAAAGGAAAAAACAGCGAATAGTGTTGAATAACTTCATAAGATTATTAATTAATAAAAGTGGTAATAAGAATTTTTGTTACGTTCAGCGAGGGATTTGTTGCGTTTGTGTGCAAAATTAATGATCTTTGCATACCGAGTAGCGGAAAAATTTAATTATATGGTGGACTATCATTTTAAGAGGGTGGATTTTTTATTGGCAGTTTTTCTCCTCCTGTTTTCGTTTCCGTGTGGGATTTTCGCCCAACCGGAGGCAGAAGACTACATCGTCATCAACCGGCTCTCCCGCGAAAACGGGCTCCCGGACCAGGACGTCAACGGCATTTGTTTCGATAGCCGTGGCTTTGCCTGGATCAGCACCTTCGGCGGAGGACTTGTCCGCTACGACGGAGATTCCTTCATCCGCTTCTCGATGAAAACGCATCCGGGGTTCACCAGCGACTTTGTCAACCAGTGCAGCGAAGACGACTACGGGCGGCTGTGGGTCCCCTGCGCGGGCGGTCTGAATATCATAGATCTTGAATCTCTCGCCCTGATCGACGAGCTGCCCGGCATGTCCCGGGCCTGGCGCCTTTCGCATTCTCCGGTGAACGTGAACAAAGACGCCAAGGGGCGCTTATGGTTCACCGCGGACGACATCCTGTACCGAGCCTCCTTCGCCGACGACGGCCGGCGCGTCATTCTTGATTCCCTGCAATGCACGGTATCCAACGTAAACCTCATGCCCGAGATCTGCGACGTGGACGAAGACGGGGCGGCATGGATCTCCCTCAACGGACATTTCTATAAGGTAAGGCATATCGAAGACAGGGGGCTCCGCATTTCGGAAATCCTGCCGGGCGTCGACATCGGAGAAGACAACAGGGCCACGGCCTATCTGCGCTCCGGGAACGACGTGTGGATCGGCACGCTGAAAGGACTGTACCGGGTGAACATCGCCACCAGCGCCTACGACTGCTATCTCCGCTCCGATTCCGACCCCCACTCCATTCCGAACAACGAGATCACGGGGCTGTGCTTCTCCCCGGAAGGCGAAATCGTGGTCGGGACCCTGGGCGGTGTCTGCATCTACAACACGGCCAGCCAGTTGTTCGACGTCTACCGGTCCCGTCCGAACGAATACGGGAACACCTTCCTCCCGGGCGAGATGGTGCGTGACATCGCCACCCTGGGCCGGCAGATCTGGGTCGGGCTGGAAGCGGAAGGTCTGGCCATCATCCAGCGTAAACCGCTGCAAATCATTAATCTACCGCACATAACAAGCACGGCCGCCAACATCCCTTCGACGCCCATCCGCGCCATGTATATCGACAGCCGGGACGTCCTGTGGCTCGCGACCACCGAATACGGCCTGTGCAAGCAGATCGGCAACCTGCTGTTCCAGAACTACAACACCGGCAACTCCGCGCTTGCGGACAATTCGGTCACGTCCTTCTGCGAAGACAAGAACGGCAGGCTCTGGACGGGCACCGTGACCGGGCGCATGAACTACATCGGCCCCTCCGGCATCCGCGTCCCGGACGGGAGCTCGTCCGAAACGGCGAAACGCATCGACGTCATCCTCGGCATGGTGTACGACAGCATCAACGACTACGTCTGGATCTCCGCGCACAACGGACTGTATTACTACGACATAGCCCATTCCACCTATAACAGCTACCCCGTCAAGACGAGCTCCTGCTTCGGAGAATGCATCATCTCGGACAAACTGTGGGTGAGCGGCATCGAGGGCATCAACGTCATCGACCTGAGGACGCTGGACTACCGGATCATCGCGGGCTTCCCCAGCTGCCTGTCGATGGTTCCCGACGGGGACACCCTCTGGGCCGGCACCTACGGGCGCGGCCTGTACCGGGTGGACAACTGCCTTTCGGAGACGCCGGAGATCACGGTGTATTCGGAGAAGGATGGCCTGGCGGATATCCAGATCCAGGGCCTGCTGGTTGACGGCATCAACCTGTGGATCACCACGGAGAACGGGCTCTCCCGCCTCGACACGCAGGTGGGGGAAATCACCAGCTTCGGCATCAAGGACGGCCTCAAATCCATGGCATTCTGCGAGAACAGCCTGGCCAAGGGCAGCAACGGCACCATCTATCTCGGCCAGAAGGAAGGCCTCAGCATCCTGCGCTCCGGCTACGTCCGGGCCGAATACGGGAACAAGCCTGATATCGCCATCACGGGTTATTACGCGAATGACGTCTTCCACAACCTGTCGTCTTCCGACGCTGTCCGGAAGGACGAGGCGGATTATGATTTCGTCCTGAAATTCTCGGACCTGTCCTATTCCCGCAGGTCGGATATCACATACGAGTGCCGGGTGCTGCCGATGGACAAGAACTGGACCCCGGTCTTCGAAAACGGCACCCACATCATCTTCGGGCACATTCCGGGCGGGAAATACCGGGTGCAGATCCGCGCGGTCGACAAGGAAGGGAACGTCCTGTCCCAGGCGGAAAAAGCCCTCCAGGTCAAGCCAGTCCTATTCAAACGATGGTGGTTCCGCCTGATCATCATCCTGATCATCATCCTGATCGCCTGCCTGGTGGTCTACTGGTACACCCAGTACGTCAACCGGTCCAGGATCCTGCTGCGGCAGGAGGTGGACAGGCAGACCAAGATTCTGAACGACCAGAAGAAAGAACTGGAGAAAAAGGCGGCGGAGCTCTCCGAGCAGAACGCCCTCCTGCAGAAGCAGAACGAGATGATCGCGAGCCACAACACGCTGCTGGCCGGCACCCTGACGGAGAAAGACTCCGATTTCTCCACCAAGCTGCTGGAAACCATCCAGAAAATGTACAAGGATCCGGATCTGGACGTCCAGACCTTCGCGGACGGGGTGGGAATGAGCCGCAGCCTGCTGAACGACAGGATCCAGCTGTCCTTCGGCCAGTCCATCGCGCAGTTCATCAGGACCTACCGCCTGAACGTGGCCAAGGAAATGATCTGCAACGGCACCAACAAGGGGATGAATATCTCCGAGATCGCCTACGAAGTCGGCTTCAACGATCCGAAGTACTTCACCCGGTGCTTTACCAAGGAATTTGATGCGACTCCTTCAGATTTATTCAAGGAGCACAATTAAGATTCGCGCTTATTTCTTGCGCTTGGCCTGGCGGGCGGCCTTGCGTTCCGCCTTGCGGGCTTCTTCGGCGCGCTTCTCCGCCTCCACCATGGCCTTGGTCCGGAAGATGATCACGCCATTCTGTCCCTGCACGCCGTAGATGGCCGCCGTGCCGTCCTTGAGCACCTCGACAGAATAGATGTCCTCCGGACGGAGGTAGGTCACGTTGTCGGTGATGATGCCGTCCACGACGAAGATCGGCTGCGTCTGGTCCGAATTGGTCGCGATGCCGCGGATGATGATATCGGGCATCTGACCGCCGCTGCCGTCGCCTTTGATAATCACGCCGGGTTCCGCCCGAAGCAGGTCGAACACGGAGTTGTATTGCGTCTTTTCTTTCGGGTCGCGGACTTTCTCCTGGGCACTGAGTGCACCGCAGAGAAGCAGCGAAGCGGCAATGAGGAGTATCGTCTTTTTCATAACGGAGCAAAGATAGGCAATTTTTCCTTATATTTACATGCATGAAACGATTCCTCCTTCTCTCCCTAGTGCTCCTGGCCGGCATGACCGCGCAGGGCGCCCGTCCGCCGCAGGCCAAGCCCAACTACGACCTGGCTTCGCAGTTTTCCGCCAAGCGCATTTCCCAGATGGTGTTTTCCACCAGCATCAGCCCCAATTGGTTCCGCGATTCGGATAAGTTCTGGTATGCGTGGAAGACCTCCGCGGGCACGCAGTACTGGATCGTGAATCCCGAGTCGGGCAGCCGCGAGCCGGCCTTCGACATGGAAAAGCTCGCGATGCAGATCACGCAGATCACGCGTGACCCCTTCGACGCGCAACACCTGCCGATCGAGAACCTGAAACTCAAGGACGACAAGTACTTCCAGTTCGACATCAAGGGCACGCAGGAAGTGCCCGACACGCTGGCGCAGAAGCGCGCCGAGCGCGCGAAGAAAGACGGCGACAAAGCCGCTCCCAAGGGCCCCCAGAAGCCGCCGATGACCAAAAAGGTCTGGCATTTCCAGTATGAGATCGCGACCGGCCATCTCACGGAATACAAGCCCGAGAAGCGCGAATATCCGGCCTGGGCCAGCATCTCGCCGGACGGCGAAATGGGTGTGTACGTGAAGAACGCCAACCTCTTCTGGATGGACAAGGAGAACCTCGCCAAGGCGGTCGAGGACGAGAAGGACTCCACCCTCGTGGAGCACCGCATCACCTCCGACGGCATACGCCAGTACGGCTACGGCGGCGACAATTACATGGGCGACACCGAGCAGGACACGACCAAGCGCTCGATGGCGCGCGTGATCTGGTCCCCGGACGCCAAGCATTTCGCGATCTTCAAATATGACATGCGCGAGATCAAGGACCTCTGGGTCATCAACGCCCTGAGCCAGCCGCGTCCGACCCTCGAGACCTATAAATACCAGATGCCCGGCGAGCCCGGTCCGAAGGAGGAACTCTACGTCTTCTCCATGCCCGAAGGCACCGCCAAGCGCTACAAGATCAACGCCTTCAAGGATCAGGATTCCGAGATCTCCACGCGTCCGCGCAAATTCCGGGAGACCTACGACAAATTCCGCTCCCGCGTGTGGCTGGGCGACAACGACGGCTTCTGGCTGGTCCGCGGCTCGCGCGACCTGCACCGCATGGACGTGTGCCGCGTGGACCTCGCCTCCGACTCCACCCGCACCTTCATCAGCGAGCGCATGAACACCTATGTCGAGAACCGGCAGATCCGCCTGGTGAACAACGGCCGGGGACTGATCTGGTGGTCCGAGCGCAACGGCTGGGCCAACCTCTACCTCTATGATACTTCCGACGGCTCCCTGGTCCGCAACCTCACCGACGGGGCCTACCACGTGGAAGACATCATCGAGGTCAATGATAAAGAGGGATTTGTGCTCTTCTCCGCCTGCGGCGTGAACAAGGACGAGAATCCCTACCAGATGCACACCTGGCGCGTGAACCTCGCCGGCGGCGCCATCCGGCAGCTGGACATGAACGACATGAACGTGGAAGCCACGGCCAGCGACGACGGCCGCTGGCTGGTGGCCGACTGCTCCCGCGTGGACTACGCCCCCGAGGCCTGGCTGATCGGCCGCGAAGGCAAGCGCAAGCTCCTCGAGAAGGCCGACCTGAGCCTGCTCTTTGCCGCGGGCTACAAGATGCCGGAGCGCTTCAAGGTCAAGGCGGCCGACGGCGTGACCGACCTCTACGGCGCCATGTACAAGCCCTTCGACTTCGACTCCACGAAGGTCTATCCCATCATCGACTACGTCTACCCCGGCCCGCAGGTCGAAGCCAACAACATCGCCTGGTCCAAGGGCATGGTGCGCACCGACCGCCTGGCGCAGATCGGCTTCATCGTGATCACGGTGGGCAACCGCGGCGGCCATCCGAACCGCTCCAAGTGGTACCACAACTACGGCTACGGGAATCTCCGCGACTATGGTCTGGAAGACCAGAAATACGCCATCCAGCAGCTTGCGGGGCGCTATGACTTCATCGATATCGATCGCGTGGGCATCCATGGCCACTCCGGCGGCGGCTTCATGTCCACGGCGGCCATCCTGCAGTACCCCGACTTCTTCAAGGCGGCCGTATCCTGCGCCGGCAACCACGACAACAGCATCTACAACCGCTGGTGGAGCGAGACGCACCACGGCGTCGTCGAGAAAGTGGAGCAGAGCGACACCACCTTCGTCTATCACATCGAGACCAATCCGGAGATCGCCTCACGGCTCAAGGGGCACCTGATGCTGGTCCACGGCGACATCGACAACAACGTCAATCCCGCGAACACCATCCGCGTCGTGAACGCCCTGATCCGGGCGAACAAGCGTTTCGACCTGCTGATCCTCCCCGGCCAGCGCCACGGCTTCGGCGACATGAACGAATACTTCTTCTACCGCCTCGCCGACTATTTCTCCGAATGGCTGCTGGGCTCCAGCGAACGTCCGGAAGTGGACGTCAGGGAGTTGAACAACGACTGATGCACCCGGCAATAATAATTGACCCCCGCGATTACCATCGAGGGGGTCTCATTGCTTATTGCAATTTCCATAGGGAATGCACCTGTAACTAACTGATGCAAATATACGCGCTTTATCCGGATGTGGTGTCACGCCTGCGTTCACACCTGTCTCCCTTGCGTTCACAACTTGTCATGTCTGCGTTCAAAAAGGCGCTGAGATGTAACTTTTTTTTTGTACTTTTGTCCGCTCATGCATTCCTCGCTCACATATTTCTGCGGTTTGGCGGCGATGGTGTACATCACCACCTGCCTGACGGTCGCGGCGGTGCGTTGGTTCCACATGTGCCGGCCGTACGACCGTCGGCCGGACTATTATTACCCCAGCCGCAGCCATCTGGTCGGCATCTTCATGAACTCGCTGGTGCTGATGCCCTATGTGATCAACCCGGAAAGCAGCGACGCGTGGTACCTGGTGCGCGTCTATTTCCTTCCCTTGACCATCTTCCATTTCGCCATCCTGCTCTTCTCCTATTTCGGAAGCCTTCTGCATTGGACGAAATGGCGCAGGCCGGTGCTCATGGTTAGCTGGCCCCTGGTGATTTACCTGGGCGCGGCTTTCGTCCTCGCCGTCTGGCCGGGCGAGCAGATCGGAACCGTGATTCCCACGGGAGTGGCCGAATTCCTCCTGCTTTCCGTCGGCTTTCTGATTACGTGCATCTGCTACACGGCGATTGTGCTCACACTCCGCTGGGCGCGGGGTTTCGACATGGACGATTTCTCGAATCCGACCGACTTCCCGGCAGTGGCAGCCCGCCAATGGCTCTGGATGATTCTGCTGAATGTTGCTTTATGCTGGATGGGCTCGCTCGGGGGCAGGCCCGCCCTGATGGCCGCCGTCCAGCTGGTGATGTCCGTCGGCATCGTCGCCTTCATCATCACGGCCCTGCACCCCCAGCACACAGAAAGCCCGGAAGAGCCCGAGGCTGAACCTGAAGCGTCGGATGAGGGACATGTGTACCAGCGGTCCATGTCCGCGAAAAAGCGCAAGGAGATCCTCACGGCCGTGAAGACGGTCGTGGAGAACGACAAGGCCTTCCTGGATCCCCACCTGACCCTGCAGGACGTCTCCGACCGCAGCGGCTACAGCCGCACCTACATTTCCGGCCTGCTGAAGGCCGAGCACGGCGGTTTCTTCGCGTATATCAACCGCCTGCGCCTGAAGTATGTGGACGACTGGCTGGCGGAGCACCCCGGCGCCACTGTCACCGAGGCCGCCGAGGAATCCGGATTCATTTCGCGACAGGCCTACTACAAGGTCCGCTCGAACTTCCCGAAAGAATAAGTATTTTTTCGTACATTCGCCGTATGAAACGATTCGCCCTACTCATGCCGGCGCTCCTTTGCTGCGCCTCTCTGCTGGCCCAGAACAAGCCGCTGGACCACGATGTCTACGACGGATGGCAGTCCGTCCGCAATGTCAAGATCTCCCCGGACGGGACGCTGCTCGCCTGGGAAGTCGCCCCGCAGGAGGGCGACGGTACGCTCTACCTGCGCAACCTGTCCACGGGAGCGGAAATTTCCGTCCCGCGCGGCACTGCGCTGAAATGGGCGCAGGACGGCGCGTGGGGCCTTTTTACCGTGAAGGCGCCCTTCGCCGAGACGCGGCAGGCAAAGATTGACAAGAAGAAAAAGGAGGAACAGCCCAAGGATTCGCTGGCCCGCATCGACCTGCGCTCCCTGGTCTGGAATATGGTGGGCGAAGCCGGCACGACGGCGCTCGGCTACGACGCCGCCCCCTGGCTCTTCGCCGCGCAGGAGGTCAAGGGCCGCAAGAGCAAGAGTCTGCTGGTCATCAATACGGCCTCCGGCGCCGTGGACACGCTGAAGAACGTGTCCGACTTCGCCGCGTCGAAGGACGGCGCGCGCCTGGTCACCATTTCCGCCAAGGAGGAGAAGGATTCGCTGTCGCGCAGCGCGGTGATTCTGTATGATTTCCCGACAGGGAGCATCGACACGCTGTCCGCCGGCCGCAAGGCCTATGCCGACCCGCGCTGGAACGACGCGGGCGACCGGCTGCTCTTCACCGCCACGGACGACGAGGAGAAGACCGACGGCACGCCCCGCCACGCCGTCTATTCAACCTTCCTGCAGGTTGACAAACGCCGCCCGAAGACGGCGAAATGGGTGACGTGCGAGCTGCTTGCGGCGGACAGCCCCGAGCTCCCGGAGGGCTGGATCGTGTCCGCGGGCAGCCGGCCGCAGTTCTCGAACCGTTCCACGCGCGTGCTCCTCGACCTGGCACAGTACTACCCCGCCAAGGACACGACCGTCTATGATTTCGAAGCCGCCCAGCTGGACATCTGGGTCTGGGACAAGAGCAACCTCCCGCCCATGGACAAGGTGGCCCGTGGACGCGCTCCGCAGCGCACGGCGGTCATCAACCTCGACCGGCCGGGCCGCCTGCTCGTCCTCGCGACGAATCCGTCCGACCGCATCCGCTTCTTTGACGGCGCAGAGGCGCCGTACGCCCTCTCCCTCAACACGGAGGCATACGACATCGACAACATGTGGGCGGCCGACAGCCGCGCCGACGTGGCCCTGGTGAGCCTGCAGGACGGCAGCCGCCGCCCGTTGCGCGAAGGCGCGAAGGGCTATACTTCTCCGTCGCCGCTCGGGAAATACCTGGCCTGGTTCAACCCTGAGGACGGCAACTGGTACAGCATCGACCTGACCACCGGCACGCAGGTGAACCTGACCGGCCCCACGGGCGTGGCCTTCTGGGACGAGGAGGACGACCACCCGACGGGAGGTTTCGTGCCCATTGAATTCCCCGACTGGGCGGGCGCCGACGAGGCCCTGCTGCTCTGCGACCGCTACGACATCTGGCGCTTCAGCCCCGACGGCAGGAAGGCCGAATGCCTGACCCGCGGCGCGGGCCGGCGCGACCGGGTGCAGTACCGCCTGGTCCAGTTCGGCCGCAAGAACAACCCTTATCTGTATCAGAATCTCGAGCCGCTTCCGCTCAAGGGCGAACTGACGCTCAGCGCGTTCAACGAAGTGGACAAGCGCAACGGCTACGCCCGCATCGACGCGGCGCGCGGCGGAGAGCCGAAGGGCTTCCTCGCGGAGAAAACCTTCTCGACCGTGACGAAGGCGGAGAACTCGGCCACGGTGGCTTATCTCAAGGGCGACTTCCGCCATCCGATGGACCTCTACGTCGCCTCCAACCTATGGAGCGAGGGGCAGCAGTTGTCCGCCATCAACCCCCAGCAGGCGGAATACCGCTGGGGCGACGTGCAGCTGGTCCACTGGCAGGCCTATGACGGCACGCCGCTGGACGGCCTGCTCTTCACGCCGGACGGCTACGACCCGAACGGCAGCTACCCGCTGATGATCTATTTCTACGAGAAATATTCCGAGACGCTCTACAATTACCGCGCGCCGGCCCCGAGCCGCTCCACGGTCAACATTCCCTTCTTCGTGAGCCGCGGCTACGTGGTGTTCATTCCGGACATCGTCTATGTGGACGGGCATCCTGGCGAGAGCGCCTACAACTGCATCTGCGCGGGCGCGGAGGCGATGTGCGCGCAGTTCCCCTTCATCGACAGGAAGCGCATGGCCATCCAGGGCCAGAGCTGGGGCGGTTACCAGACGGCCTACCTCGTCACGCGGACGAACATGTTCGCGGCGGCGGGTGCGGGCGCCCCGGTGGGCAACATGACGAGCGCCTACGGCGGCATTCGCTGGGAGTCCGGCAACAGCCGGATCAGCCAGTACGAGCACGGCCAGAGCCGCGTCGGCAAGACGCTCTGGGAGCCCGGCGGGCTGGATCTCTATATCGAGAATTCCCCGGTCTTCCACGCGCCGAACGTGACCACGCCGGTGCTCATCATGCACAATGACGCCGACGGCGCCGTGCCCTGGTATCAGGGTATCGAGTTCTTCATGTCGCTGCGCCGCCTGGGCAAGCCGGCCTGGCTGCTGGAGTACAACAACGAGCAGCACAACCTCTCCGAGCGCCGCAACAGCAAGGACCTTTCGATCCGCCTGTCGCAGTTCTTCGACCACTATCTGCTCGGCGCCCCGGAACCCGTCTGGATGAAGGAAGGGATTCCCTACGCCCGCAAAGGCAATTATTTCGCGACTGAGTATTAATCGGCCCTCGCGGGCGGCCCGGAATTATTTTCCGGACAAGTTTGCCGGAAAACCAATTCCGGCTCCGCCCTCCACAACGCCCCCGCTCGACCGGCGAATCGCTTATTCTACGCCGATATCGGCCTTCAGCTGGCGGATGGCGGCGGTGGCGTCGCCGCCGGCCTGGTCGAGCAGCGTGACGAAGCGGCTGCCGATGATGCCGCCGGAGGCGTGCTCGCAGGCGGCGTCGAAGGTCTGCTTGTTGCTGATGCCGAAGCCCACCATGCGCGGGATGCGCAGGTTCATCTGCTCGATCCGCCGGAAATAGGCCTGCTTCTGCGCGTCGAAGTCCTTCTGCGCGCCCGTCGTGGCGGCCGAGGAGACCATGTAGATGAAGCCCGAGGTGTGCGCGTCGATGAGGCGCACGCGCTCTTCGGAGGTCTCCGGGGTGATCAGCATGATGAAGCGCAGCCCGTAGCGCTCGGCCACGGCCTTGTAGCTCTCCATGTAGTCCTTGAACGGCAG
>Ga0310786_10008841_pt1 | contig 12873 bp, 9 predicted proteins | sample AusTroGonzalo_MG_FD_203881 | JGI IMG/M metagenome (GOLD analysis project Ga0310786, IMG submission 203881) | Bovine rumen microbial communities from tropical cattle in Woodstock, Queensland, Australia - Gonzalo_03 (v2) (version 2) | ecosystem: Host-associated > Mammals > Digestive system >...
CGTCTCATCGACTTGAAAAACCGTGGTTATGCCAAGTTGGAAAGCATCAATAATATTGTGCTTGATGAAGCTGACGAGATGCTGAACATGGGCTTCTCGGATGCTATTAACGAGATCTTCGACTCGTTGCCTGCCGAGCATAGCACGCTGATGTTCTCGGCTACCATGAGTCGTGCCGTAGAGCGTGTGGCCAAGCAATATCTGAAAGATTATGAGGAGGTGGTGGTCGGCTCCCGCAACGAGGGTGCAGAGAATGTGAATCACATCTATTATATGGTGCAGGCCAAGGATAAGTACCTGGCGCTGAAACGTATCGTGGACTTCTATCCCAAGATCTTTGCCATTATCTTCTGTCGTACGAAATTGGAGACGCAGGAGATTGCCGACAAGCTGATTCGCGATGGATATAATGCCGAATCGTTACATGGTGACCTCTCTCAGCAGCAGCGTGACCTGACCATGCAGAAGTTCCGTCAGCACCTGACGCAGCTGTTGGTGGCAACTGATGTGGCTGCCCGTGGGTTGGATGTCGATGACCTGACGCATGTCATTAACTTTGGACTGCCAGATGATATAGAGAACTACACCCACCGTTCGGGCCGTACAGGACGTGCCGGCAAGAAAGGTACCAGTATCAGTATTGTGCATTCGAAAGAGAAGCATAAGATACGTGAGATTGAGAAGGAGATTGGCAAGCAGTTTGTGGAAACACCTATTCCATCGGCCGAAGAGATTTGTAAGAAGCAGCTCTATAAGGTGATGGATCAGATTGTGAAGACCGATGTGGATGATGAGGAGATTGCTCCTTTCATGCAGGACATCAGTCGCTACTTCGAGTATATCGACAAGGAAGAAATCATCAAGAAGATTGTATCGCTGGAGTTTGGTAAGTTCCTGGCTTACTATGCTGATGCACCTGAAATTGAAAAGGTGGAAATTGGAAAGAGGAAAGAGGACAGGATGCAGACCGACCGTGAGAAGCGCATGAATAAGGCTCAGAAGGGTTATACACGCCTCTTTATTAACCTCGGAAAGAAGGATGGTTTCTTCCCTGGTGTGCTGATGCAGACGCTGAACCGCTATGTGGGCGGTCGTCAGGAAGTGGGTCATATCGACTTGCTTGACACCATCTCTTATTTCGAGGTGCCTGAGAAGGATGCCCGTAAGGTAATGTCCCAGCTAACGGGGATCCGCTATAAAGGGCGTACCGTCCGCTGCAACTCAGAGGATGATAAGACCCATGGGCCAACTAATGAGTTCCATGAGCCCAATAGAGCAAAGTCTAGGAATAATAAGTCCTCTGGTTCAAATAGGTCCCAGGAGACTCATAAGTCCCGTAAAAACAACGACTGGCGCTCGTTGATGAACGCCAGTCGTGTAGAACTAAAAGGTGAAGAACCCGACTTCTCCGAGGAAGGATGGGCCCGTCGTAAACCTAAAAAGAAGAAATAAAGTTACGACTTCTTCGAATTACTGTGTGATAATCGTGCCGTGCTGTCCGTCGATGGCAGTGGCCTTGGTGATAATGACGCGCTTGACGCCCGCATCGACGGCGGCGAGCGCGTTTTCAATTTTTGGTAACATACCACCGCTGATGGTGCCGTCGGCTTTATAGGTCTCGAAGTCTGCGTGGTTGATGGTGGCGATGACCGAGTTGTCATCATCAGCATCGCGCAGCACGCCTGGCTTCTCAAAGGCATAAATCAGCGTCACGTCGTAACCAGCAGCTGCCATTCCCTTAGCTGTCTCCGACGCCATCGTGTCGGCATTGGTGTTCAACATATGTCCTTGTCCGTCATGGGTCAAGGGGGCAATAACGGGGATGAGTCCGGCGTTGATGAAATGGGCTATTTTAGAGCCGTCGGCCTTTTTGACGTCACCCACGAAACCATAGTCGATACCATTCTTCAGTGGACGCTTTGTTGAGAGGATAATACTAGCATCGGCACCGGTGAGCCCGATGGCATCACAACCTAGAGCCTGCAGACGTGCCACCACGTTCTTGTTTACCAGTCCGCCATAAACCATTGTCACTACTTCGAGCATGTCGGCATCGGTGATACGGCGACCGTCAATCATCTTTGTCTCAATGCCCAACCGCTCGGCTATCTTTGTGGCCCTGCGGCCGCCTCCATGCACTAGAATCTTGGGACCTTCTATGACAATGAAATCATGTAATAACTGTGTCAGTTGGGCTTCGTCTTCAACGACAGCACCGCCCACTTTCACTATTGTAATATCCTTTCTCATTTTATCGTTGTCTCGGGGTTTCGTTATTTTGTTATAACGTTATGTCGTTATATCGACATTATTTACTCCAAATAAGTGTATCCATAGAGTCCGCTACGGTAGTTGCTCAGGAACTCCTTGCCCTCTTCGAGGGTAATCTTACCGTCTTTGACACTCTTCGATACCCATATTTCCAACTGGCGCACCAACTTCTTGGGGTTGTACTGCACATATTCGAGTACCTCTGCCACCGTCTCACCGTCAAAGATCTGGTCGATGTGGTAGTTACCGTCCTTCACCGAGACATGAACGGCGGTGGTGTCGCCAAAGAGGTTGTGCATATCGCCTAAGATCTCTTGGTATGCACCCACTAGGAAGACGCCGAGATAATATGTCTCATTGCGCTTTAGCGAGTGGACTGGTAGCGAGTGCGAGTTATGACGGTTGGTCACGAAGCTGGCAATCTTTCCGTCAGAGTCGCAGGTGATATCTTGCAGTGTGGCGTTGCGTGTGGGACGCTCGTCGAGTCGCTGTATGGGCATGATGGGGAATATCTGATCGATGGCCCATGAGTCGGGCAGACTCTGGAATAGCGAGAAGTTACAGAAGTATTTGTCGGCCAGCAGTTTGTCGATGTTCATCAACTCCTCGGGCACGTGTTTCATGTTCTTAGCCAGGGCATTGATCTCATGACAGACGCTCCAATACATTGCCTCAATCTCGGCGCGCGTCTTCAAATCTACCAGACCGTGACTGAACAGGTCGAGCACTTCTTCACGTATCTGCTCCGCATCGTGCCAGTCCTCCAGCACGTTACGTGGCGAGAGGTTATCCCAAATCTCATAGAGGTCTTTCACCAACTGGTGTGAGTTCTCGTCGGGCTCAAACTCCTCGGGCATCTCGGGCAGTGAGGCCGTCTCCAGCACATCGATGACCAGCACCGAGTGGTGGGCAGCCAATGAGCGTCCACTCTCTGTGATGATGTTGGGGTGGGGCAGATTATTCTTATTGGCCGCATCGACAAAGGTATAGATACAGTCGTTCACATACTCCTGGATGGAGTAGTTCACCGAGCTCTCACTTGATGGCGAACGTGTGCCGTCATAGTCGACGCCCAGACCGCCACCGCAGTCTACAAAGTCGACGTTATAGCCCATCTTATGCAGTTGGATATAGAACTGTGAAGCCTCACGCAGAGCCGTTTGGATGCGGCGTATCTTGGTAATCTGTGAGCCGATATGGAAGTGGATTAGTCGCAGACAGTCGCGCATATCCTTCTTGTCCAACAGCTCCAGTGCCTCTAATAGTTCTGCACTGGTCAGTCCGAACTTCGAGGCATCACCGCCGCTCTCTTCCCATTTGCCGCTACCGCTGGATGCCAACTTGATACGGATACCGATGTTAGGACGTACGTTCAGCTGCTTGGCCACGCGGGCAATGATATCGAGCTCGTTCAGCTTCTCCACGACGATGAAGATCTGCTTGCCCATCTTCTGTGCCAGCAGGGCCAGTTCTATGTAGCTCTCGTCCTTGTAGCCGTTACACACGATAATCGAGTCGCTCTGGCATTGTACAGCGATGACGGCATGCAGCTCGGGCTTAGAGCCAGCCTCTACACCCAGGTTGAACTTACGGCCGTGGGAGATGATCTCCTCGACTACAGGTTGCATCTGGTTCACCTTGATGGGATAGACCACATAGTTCTCGCCTTTGTAGTCGTATTCCTTGGCGGCTTTCTTAAAGCAGCTCCATGTTTTTTCGATGCGGTTGTCCAGGATGTCGGGGAAGCGTAACAGTACTGGTGCTGTCACGTCGCGTAGTGCCAGCTCATCCATCACCTCGCGCAGGTCTATCTGCGCCTCGTCCTTACTGGGTGTCACATAGACATTACCCTTGTCGTTGATACCGAAGTAACTTGTTCCCCACCCGTTGATGTTATAAAGTTCACGGGCGTCGTCGATGGTCCATTTCTTCATAATTTCAGTAATTCGCGGAGTTTCTCTATCGTGATTTTGATTTTGTCGTAGTTGTCCATGAGGCTCACATCGAGTGAGAATGATGCCTTGGTATAGAACGGCTCGCGCTTCTCCAGCTGTTCACGGATAAAGGCGATGAGCTCTTCAGGACTTTTGCCCTTCAGTAGCGGACGTTCTGTCTTGCCCATGAGCAGATGTTTGTAAAGCACCTCAGGGTCGGCCTTTAGGTAGACCACCTGTCCCTGCTGGTTCATGTAGTCTATGTTGTCGAAGAAGCAGGGTGTGCCCCCACCGCAACTGATGATGACATCCTCGAACTCGCCCACCTCGTGTAGCATATTATGCTCAATATTCCGGAACCCCTCCTCACCCACTTCGGCGAAGATTTGTGGTACCGTCTTGCGTCGCCTGTTCTCAATATACCAGTCGAGGTCATAGAACGGGATGTCCAGTTCCTTGGAGAGCGCCTTGCCCACGGTGGTCTTTCCGGCACCCATATAACCAATCAAGAATATTCTTTTCATCATCTTAAAATGAGAAGTGAGCTCATTTCTCATTTTTCTTAATGATAGCTATGCACTCTTCGTAGGTCAGGTCTTTGACACGCTCGTGCATTGACTTAGGCAGACGGTAGTTGATGCCGTCATAGGCCAGATAGGGGCCATAGCGACCGTTAAGGATCTGCAGCTTGTCATCCTCGCTAAAGTCTTTCAGGTGCTTCTGGGCCTCCTGCTTGCGTTTCTCCTCGATGAGCTTCACGGCATCGGTGATGCTCAGGCTCATGGGGTCAACATCCTTGGGCAGCGAGGTATATAGTTTCTTATGCAGAACATAAGGTCCGAAGCGACCAGTGCCGATAGTGACGGGCTCTCCCTCGTATTCTCCCAACATACGTGGCAGCTTGAAGAGTTCCAGAGCCTGTTCCAGCGTGATGGTCTCCATGCTCAACTCCTTGGGCATGTGAGCAAACTGTGGTTTGTCCTTATCCTCGGCCGTACCAATCTGGATAACAGGTCCGAAACGTCCAATCTTGACGAAGACAGGTTTTTTGCTCTTGGGGTCGACGCCCAGTTCGCGCTCACCGGCCTTATGTTCCGAGCGGGCGTTGAGTGTCTTCTCCACCGTTGGCTCAAAGTCCTTATAGAAGGTTTTCATCACCTTGTCCCACTGCTGCTTGCCCTCGGCAATCTTATCGAACGACAGCTCCACCTTGGCGGTGAAGTTATAATCCATGATGCCGGGGAAGTTCTCCATGAGGAAGTCGTTAACGACGATACCGATATCTGTAGGCATCAGCTTACCCTTGTCAGAGCCAGTCAGCTCCATGCGGTGCTTCGTGCTGATCTGTTTGCCTTTCAGGGTGATGACGGCATACTGGTGCTCCTCACCTTTCTTGTCGCCTTTCACCACATACTCACGTTGCTGGATGGTGCTGATGGTGGGGGCGTAGGTCGAAGGACGACCAATGCCTAGTTCCTCAAGCTTATGTACCAGCGAGGCCTCGGTATAGCGCTGCGGTCCTTGGCTGTTACGCTCGGTGGCGCTGATCTCACGACGTGTCAGTGCCTCACCTTTCTTCATTGGGGGCAGCACATGTGAGAACTCATCCTTGTTATCTTCGTCATCGTCATCCACAGATTCGCGATAGACCTTCAGGAAACCGTCGAACTTGACGACCTCGCCTTGGGCCACAAACTGCTCGTCGGTGGTACTGATGATGATGTTGGCAGTAGTCTTTTCTATCTCGGCATCTGCCATCTGTGAGGCTGCGGTGCGCTTCCATATCAGGTCGTAAAGACGCTTCTCCTGCATGGTACCTTCGATGCTGGTCTGATCCATATAGGTAGGACGGATAGCCTCGTGAGCCTCCTGTGCACCCTTCGATGAGGTGTGATACTGGCGCACCTTCGAGTATTCTTCGCCATAGAGCTCACTAATCTTCTCCTTGGCGGCGTTGATAGCCAGTCCTGAGAGGTTCACTGAGTCCGTACGCATGTATGTGATGCGTCCGTTCTCATATAGGTGTTGAGCCACCATCATGGTCTGGCTTACGGTATATCCCAGCTTGCGGGCAGCCTCCTGTTGCAGGGTAGAGGTGGTGAAGGGTGGTGCCGGTGTGCGTTTCATCGGCTTCTTCTGGATGCTCTCCACGGTGAAGGTAGCCTCCTTACACAGCTCCAGGAACTTCTCTACTTCCTGCTCGGTCTTAAAGCGCTGTGCCAATGTGGCTTTCACCTCGCTCTGAGAGCCGTCGGGGTTGGTCACGGCGAAGATGCCGTTGACGCTATAGTAGGTCTCGCTATTGAAAGCCTGCAGCTCGCGTTCACGCTCTACAATCAGTCTCACGGCGACACTCTGCACACGACCAGCCGAGAGGGCGGGCTTTACCTTGCGCCAGAGCACAGGCGAAAGCTTGAATCCTACCAGACGGTCCAGCACACGACGTGCCTGCTGTGCATTCACCAGATTCATGTCCAGCGTGCGTGGATGCTCGATAGCCTCCAAAATGGCGGGCTTGGTAATCTCGTGGAACACGATACGCTTGGTCTTTTGCTCGTCCAGTCCCAGAACCTCGCACAGGTGCCAAGAGATGGCCTCTCCCTCGCGGTCTTCATCGGATGCGAGCCACACCTGGTCTGCTTTTTTGGCGTTGGCCTTCAAATCGTTCACCAACTTTGTCTTTTCTTCGGGAATCTCGTATTCGGGTTCCAATGATTTGTCGTCGATGCTCAGCTCTCGCTTTTTCAGGTCACGGATATGACCGTAGCTCGACATTACTTTGTAGTCGCTACCCAGGAATTTCTCAATGGTTTTGGCCTTGGCAGGCGACTCTACTATCACTAGATTTTTCTGCATACTTTTGCTTGTTATGTTATTTTGGGGTGCAAAAGTAAGCAAAAAGTTTGCTTTCACCTTATATATATAGGAGATTTTTTATTTTCTTAACGATTCAGCCAAGTATCGTTCAACCCCTTTACTGATGCTTTTCAACCCGAAATCCTTTGGATTTACCTCCGCTAATGGTATCCATTGCAGGGCTGCGGCATCATCATCGGCTACGGGTTTCACGTCATGCCCGACATGTACCTCATAGAACATATCAATGGTGTGGATGAGCATGTTTGAGTAAAAATACTGGTTGGGAATGGAAAAGAGATACCTCACCTCGGTGACTGTGAGCCCTGTCTCTTCCTGTATCTCCCGTCTCATGCCGTCTTCCACCGTCTCACCTATATCCACAAAGCCGCCGGGAAGGTCCAGCGTGTCTTTGGCGGGCTCTTTTCCACGTTTGGCCACCAGCAGCTCCCCGCTGTCGTTAAGGATAAAGGCCGCCGTAGCCGAGCAGGGGTTGGCATAGTAGGTGAAGCCGCAGGTTTCGCACTTCTTACTTTTGAAGTTGTTGATGTTGAATGACTTACTGCCACATACAGGGCAGAACAAGAACTTTTCTAATGGGTGATGCATGGTACACAATGTTTGATGTAAATGGGTATTGGGGTAGTGCTGATGCTGTCTTTGGTGATGTCGACCATCACCATGCAAGCCTTCGCATTAAGGGGTTTGGTGGGGTCGAAGATAAAGTTGCCGATGCTGTAGTAGATGTCGTGACCTCGGTAGCGCTCAATGGTCTGCAGCGTGTGGGTGTGATGGCATATCAACACGTCTGCACCAGCTTGTATCAGCTGATGTGCCTGCAGTCGCTGACTAGGCACGGGCTGTAGTGTATGTTCGCCGCCCCAGTGTAGTGAGACGATAACCACGGCTTGCGGGTCCTGGCGTTTGATGGTGTGGACACGCATCAGTAGCGAGTCGAATGGCTCCTGACTGACGCAAGGCTTCTCGGGCAGGTAGCTGAAGTTCTCAAGGGCCAGTCGCAGCGAGGCAATAAGCCACACCTTCCGTGGATAGCTGGTCAGCAACACTGGTTGTGAGGCCTCGTTCATGTTACGTCCTGCTCCCACTGCCGTCATGCTGGCTTTCTGGATGTTACGCTGTGTGTCCAGTAGTCCTTCCCGTCCTTGGTCGATGGCGTGGTTGTTGGCCAGGTTCAAATGCGAAAAACCATGTTTCTTGAGCACCGACAGCCACTCGGGTTCAGCACGAAAGATGAAGCGTTTCTGTACAGGGGCTTTGATGTGGGTGGCAGGACACTCCAGATTGCCCACTACTATCTGTGAGAGACGCAACACAGAGTCGATATCCCTTGAGAAGAGATGGTCGGCTCCGTGCCGCTCAATCACCTGACGCACCCCGCGGTCTAGTAGGATGTCGCCAGTAAAGGTGATGGTGGTGTGCTTTTGGGGCCTATGGGTCTCATGCTTATTAGACCCATAGGCTCCATGGACTGCCAGACTAGCAACCAGAGCTATAAAAAACACTCTCATTATCTACGGGGGCATCTTTCAGAGGCACAATGATAGGTGTCATCCATTCAGGCACGCCAGAGCGGGGATGCTCCTCCAGGTATTTCTGCCATTCCTCGTCGGTGAGACGCTGTTCCATGATGTCACGTTGGAACTCACGATATGAGAATACTGCACCGCGAGTCAGGTAGAGGTATCCGCCAATCTTGACCACGACATAAATCTCGTCGGCATCGCCAATGGCTTCGAAGAGGATGCTCTTGGCAGGGTTGTTCCTGGCATTGGCGGTATAGACGTCGGCTACGAGTGCCACCTTGCGGTCGGGCCCCTGTACGGCATCCCATCCCCACATCTCATGTTCCTCGTCGCGCAGCAGCTCCAGCGACATGTTTTCGAACTTGGCACCGATATATTCCAGTTGGTCATATTCCTGCTCGGTCAGTTCGTTGCCGGCTAGTTCTTTTTTGCTGACGTTCAGGAAGAACTCAGCGGTCTCTATCATGCGCTCGTTGGTATCATTGATTTTTACCGTGAGGAGTCCCTGATCCTTCAGCAGCTTTTTGTTGGCTTTCAGCAGGTCGATGGCTGTCTGCCAGAACTTGACATTCGGTTCCACATAGCCTTTCACGATGGGGTCGGGTGCACCGCCACCACCGCACTCAGCACCGAAGGGCTGCTTGGCATAGAGGATGGCATCATGTTTCAGTTCGGTCCATGAGGCCAGCATGGCATTCAGCGATTTCTTGTCCCATTCGCTGCTCATCATGAAGTAAGGAGCTTCTTTCGGCTTGTCGGCCACGGTCTTCAGGGCCGCCATCCATTGCGTGGCAGAGTTTTCCTCCCACTTGATGCTGTTCATGCGCTCCTTCATGCTTTTCAGATTGATAGTGTACTTATCCCAGCGTCCAGGCTCGTCCAGTTCGTCAATCAGAATCTTCTCAGCAGGTGTTACGCCCATAGCGGCGAAGAAGTCCAGCCCCTTAGGCACATCACGTTTTGTGGGGCTCGACTCATAGTCTACCATCTCCTGTAGCACCTCTGCATCGGGCTGATAGCGCTGGGGCATCAGGTTAATCTTATATTCTCCAGAACTGATGAATTTGGGCTTGATGCGGGTTTGCTGCTCTGCCAACTGTTCCACCTGCTTTCTCACCTCCTGCATCTTGGTGGAGTTGGCAAAGAGCTGTTCCAGTGAGAGGCCAGTCTTCTTGGCGATGTCTGACACTTGCAGGATGCTGATATTGTCGGGCTGTCCCATCAGATAGGTCAGTGGCTCAGTGATGCTGTTATAGAGCGTCTTAGCGCGGGTGTTGTTGTTCAGCCAGTTGGCCAGTATTATAGCCCGTCTCATCTGAATTTCGTCATCGGTGCGGAATGGAACGGTCTGCAGCCACATCATCAGTCGGAAGTAGCGCTCCAGCTGTTTGGTGCGGGTATAATGACCGCGTGGTCTGAAGAGACTGTAGGCGAACTTCACGTCTTCATATCCCAGGAACTCCGATAGGTTGTCTTCGCTTTTCTTGACATTGTTAAGCTCCTCGCGTCCTGCTTCCGTTTCAACGGGAGTGAGTACTCCGTCCAGGTTCAAGGCAATGGCGAAAAAGTCGCTCAGCCATTGGTTCTCTTCATATTCCTTGTTGTTGTTGAAATATTGGTAACCTTCTTTACAGAGCAGGTTTGCCAGTGAGTCAAGGCCGTGGGTCTCCATGTCGCGCAGCATACAGTCAAAATAAAGGTGATAGAGCTGCAGGTAGAGATCGGTTGTGACGAAGGCAGGGAACTCATGGTAGTCGTTCTGCTCATAGACATGGAACAACTGCTGATGTTGGGCTGGCACGATGGCAAAGCCGTTGGCTCCCAGATAGTTCCAGAGCTGAGGGTCGGCATCCTTGACAAGGGAGGGGTTCACGATGTTCTTCACATTTACCCGTCCGCCGCCTTCAGGCTTGAAGTTCAGCTCCAGCAACTCAGCCTCGCGTTCTTTTACACGATTGATAAAGGCCTGTTGCTCTTCGGTCAGCTTCAATACCTCGGGCTTGATGCTACCATAATAGGTCTGGCGGTAGGTCAAATCTTCGTTGTTGGTGCTTTCAAAGTCGAAGTACTCTTCTGAACCGTCGAAGGCCCACATGAGGGAGTCGTACCAAGTGGTAGTCATGTAGATGCCCCGCACATAGGAGTCCTCAAAGGGATAGCCTTTCTGTGCCAGGAAGACGTTGCTTAGGATGTGGAGGTCGCTCACCGACAGGCCAGAGATATCCATATCCATGTCGAGGTTCTTGTACAGGCTCTCTACGTCGAGCGTTGTAACTGGCGGCTCCTGTTCTGTGGGTGCCGTGGTTTTCTGGCTGCAACCGACTGTTAGTGCGGTCAGTAGGAAAAATGCAATCTTTCTCATAGGTTATAACTGTTTTATGGCGTACTATTAAATTGCTTTATGGCATTCTTCTCATTGGTGTTTTCTACGATGAAATGGAGGAAAATGAGTCCAAAATCCTTCCATCCATACTCGGCTACGGCATAGTGCCCGCAGTTGTCGGTCTGCAACGCTCTGACGTGTCCGTCAACAAACTGGAAGTCCACCAGCGTGGCTCCTAAGCTGGACCCCAGCCACAGAGGTCGCACCTTGCCATCCACCTGTTTGAAGATAAAGATGCGGCGCCCCACCTCGGGGTGGTAGCGTGTGCTTTTGACGACTCCCACCAGGGCATCCTCCGTGCCGTCGCCATCTACGTCGCCTGTACAGAAACGATAGACGGGGTAGGGCAGTCGCCAGCCGCCTGCATGACCTTTGTTTGTTGCTACGTTCAGCCAGTAGAGACTATCGCTTACTTGGCTGAGGCGGTAGGGTTTGCCAGTAGCATCTTGATTTCTGCCTCTGCGTCGTCCATCTGCGACGAGCGCTTATAGAGGGTGTTGCTGCGGTCAATGAGGAAGTATTCAGGCAGGCTCTGCACATTATAGCGGCGGGCGGCCTGTCCCGATGGGTCGTACACGCTGATCCAAGGTAGCGCGTCAGTCTGCTGCTTCCAGAAATGCTCGTTCTCGTCAAGTGATACCTGATAGATCTCGAAGCCCTGGTTGTGGTATTTGTTATAGAGGTCGCGCAGACTAAGGATGCGGGCTGCCGACTCTTTCATGCCAAACAGGTGGAAGTCGAGCAGAACCACCTTGCCGCTGAGCTCTGTCAGCGTGCGGATGCGACCTGTAGCATCGGGCAGTTCCAGCTCCAGCACGCCTGACGATACTACCTTTTCGGCAGCTTCGGCAGCACTCATCTCGCGAGCTATTGCCCTGCGGTTGTCGTTCATGCCTTTGAGGGCGGTATTATGCAGATGCTTGGCGCGTTCTGACTCAGGATAGAAGGTGTCCCAGCTGGTGGCCACGGCGGCAAAGACCGGCACATCTTCCGGTACTTGACGATCGAAGATGTTCCATTGTCCAAGTGTCTGGAACAGAGCGAAATAGGCATAGATAGAACCAGGGTTCTCGTAGATATAATTCAGCACCACCTCTTGTTTGTAGGCATACACCAGACGATCTATAGAGTCAGCTATCTGCTGACGGCTCAGGTCGAGGTTGCGCTCCAGAGCGATGGCCTGCTGTTGCAGCTGTTGCTGTTTTAGGGCCAGCTCGCGAATCTTCTGACAGTTCTCAGAGCCTTCCACCTCATAACGCTGTGCCATATTGGGATAGTGGGCGTTGATGGTAATAGTCTCTGTGGAGTCGATGCCGAAATAGATAATCTGGTTGGCAATGTTCAGGCAGTAGAGGTCTGGAGCCTGTGGTGCCTCGGCCTCGAAACAGAAGGTGCCGTCTTTGCCAAGTTTGACGCTATCCAGCAGGACGGCGCCTCCCAGCGTGTTGTTATAGAGGCAGAGCGTGGAGTCTTGAGCACCCTCTACGCTTCCTTTGACGGTAAACATGGGTTTCTTTTCGCTGCATGCTGCAAGTGTCAATGCAGCGATGGCTAAAACGATTATCTTTTTCATTGTTGCGTTCATTTTGCATGCAAAGTTACGAATTATTTCATAAAAAATAGTAAATTATTTACCTTTTTTATTTGTTTTTGGTTTAAAATGCGTAATTTTGCACAGTTTTTGCGATGGCAGGCTTTACCTTAGCACGAAAGCCCGCTTTACTGCACACGGTTTGCTTGCTATTGCACGATTTTATATTTTTAGATGTTTTAAACAAGATGAACGTAATTACAAAAACCCTTCAATTGGCTGATGGAAGAACCATCACCATTGAAACCGGGAAAGTGGCAAAACAGACCGACGGAAGCGTTGTTCTGCGCATGA
>Ga0310786_10008842_pt1 | contig 12873 bp, 12 predicted proteins | sample AusTroGonzalo_MG_FD_203881 | JGI IMG/M metagenome (GOLD analysis project Ga0310786, IMG submission 203881) | Bovine rumen microbial communities from tropical cattle in Woodstock, Queensland, Australia - Gonzalo_03 (v2) (version 2) | ecosystem: Host-associated > Mammals > Digestive system >...
ACAAATAAAGCAAGAGTAAACCAATAACCTAATTTCGAATCACTGAATAGGCCATCAACAAGCCCAATATGATGAAGTTTGATAAATACTAAAAAGAAAAGAAATGCGGTAACAATTAGAACTGGAAATTTCTTTATAAATAAAAATTTCGCTACATGACTTGCATTCCAAATAGTTTCTTCTTTATACAAGACAAAACCACTGATAAAAAAGAAAAGGGGCATTGTGAATTCCATATAAATAGGATGAACAGAAGGCACATAATCTCCTATTCCTAAACAAAAAGAAGCAACATGATCAGCAACGACCAATATCATAGTCAATCCACGTATATTATCAATGTATTCAATTCTTTTATTTTCATTCATAATGCAAAGATATTTTACTATTAATATTTATCTATTTGAGAACACAATTAAAAAAATATTATGGCCTTAGTTTTCTTGTCTATACTTTTTGCTGCTCGGCTTGAAATGTAGTTGCATACAATGCCATATAACACCAATCCCACAAAAGTAATGAGTATAACGCCCATTATAATCATCAAATACATTGGATAGCTATTCGTTTCCAAAAGATTGCAATCCACCCTTTGTAAGAAAGATCTGATATTATAAGTTACATGAATAATATAGACTGCCAAGGTCCCACTTGCTATCCAATTGATGACTTTATTATGATACGTTTTGTAAAGGAATGGTAAAAAACTACAGACAGACGAAAGGACTACAACTGGATTGGAATAATCCCAGCACCAATTTATCCCTAAAATATGACTTAGAACTATGACTATGGTCGAGAGCAGATATCCTAATACCCAAACCCATTGACTCATCTTTTTGATATCCTCTTCATAGAGCTTGATACAACGAGCAATCATATAGATAAGGACAAAATGAATAACTGAATAGCCACGATTATATCCCAACTCTTCTACACCCATAATGCAACTAAACCAAAATTCTAATACCCAAAACACAAGTACCCATTTAAGACTGTCTCTACCATATTTCTCAATAAATGAGTTAAGTACAGGTGACAATATCATCAGCATGAAATAACACTGAATAAAATAACCTGCATAGGATATAACAAAACATTTCTCCAAAAAATCCGCAAAAACGAATTCATGTGTAGATACATATCGAAATAGATATAATGGTATATATATTAAAGCTAAATAGACATACAACTTAACAATCGAACTTAGTTTGAGTTTTATACCGAAATATCCTGAAATAATGACAAACATGTTTACACATATAATAGAAAGAGCCTCAATTACTATTTGTCCAGTTCGGAACAGGGTCGGATTACTGATGTCATAATCCGGAAGGGGCCAATCCCCCAAAAACCAACCATTAAAATGGACTATCAGCACTGCAAATGTCGCTAAAATCCTGTATAATTCAATACTTGAATTTCTTTGAGGACGATTCGATTTCTTTTCTATTAACATGATAGTATATTTCTCTTTTTCATTAATAACTTGATATTATACGATATTTACCAGCCAATAAGGGAAAATATTTTTCAATAGCAATAATAAGAGGTATGAACAATAGCGTAATCAGTATTGCAAAGACAACATCAAAAACAGATGGAGTAAAAATTGCCCATACCAAATCAATCATCATTTTATGGAAGCCAAGTATGATAATAGTACCTCGCGAAATGACATTGATAGCTTTTGGAGAACATCCGAACAATTTCGACAAGGCCCATATCATCACTGTTCCGGCAATAGCTCCTACCAAGAACAAGAAAAGGTTTCCACCGTAATTACAACAAAACAAACCTACGTATCCATTATAAGTATTGCATAATGCAACCAAAAACAGTCCGAAAGCAAACGTAACAATAAGCATCGCCTTGTTATTCAAAGCATTCAATATCTCCCTATACTTGCGCATCAGCACGCCAAAGACAAAGAAGGGAAATGCTGTACATAAATCTATGATGGCATTTGGTTCACTTATGAAAAACGGATACATAGAAAGGTCACTGTTATTGTAAACAAAAGCCAGTGCCAACATAACAGCAGTCAACGCATAAAAATTGTTGTTGGAATGACAAAACTGATAGATTATCTTCAGCAACATCAGGGTATAGACGAACCATAGCGTATCAAGCCCGGAAACCATTCCAAACGCCAAATTACGTACGAACCAATAAACATCAATAATTGTGAACGAGCCTTTGAAGAGCTGCAAGACACAGTGATAGAGTAAATTCATTACCGCCATCAGTAACATCGGAACAGCCAGATTAAACCATAGCTTTCTCCAAAACACTCGTCCGTCAGCTTCCTTCTTGTTTAGAAAGCCTGAAATAACAAAAAACAGAGGGACATGAAATACATAGATAAACTTTTCACCTATAGAATAGAAATGACCAAGAACTATCAGATAAATGCCCAAGGCCTTCATCCAATCAATCCATTCTATCCTATTATCTCGTACTCTTGTCTCTGGCATTTCTCTTTAGTATTGTATTACACTTTAGGTAGATGAATTCTGTCGCCAATCATAAGTTGAAACTCTCTGGACAAATCATTATTCATTCCAGAAGCTGAAAAAAAAGTCATCTCACCAAAATATATTTTTCCATTAACATTATAAAGATCAACACGTACTTGCGGGAATCCCTGACTGATTATCTCTGCAATTTCTATCATCCGCTCAAGATTCTTTGGGCGAGGTACTGTCAAGAAATTATCGTCCAAATTTGTTTTATATTGGTGCATCGGCTGCCAGGTTTGGATATCGTAAAGGTCAAAGATTGCATCATGTGAGCCACTTTCACTATCCAAATGACGTCCATAGATTACCTCGACGTATTGAGCCTTACCTTCGATACAGTTAATTTTATAATCGACAAGTCCAAATAAAGGATCAATACTATTATCTATTTCAATTAGACTCTCAGCAATCACTCTTGGTTTAATTTTTGTATAATGGAGTTCGCACCAACAATAGCCATAATTAACGTCAAGGTGCTTCTGCAGAAAATTAATAACTTCCTGCTTGTTCATATTTTCTTTTTCGTTTACGACCACCGTACTACCACAGTCATGAGTACACTTTAATACGAATTTTTCAGGAAGTCGATCGAAATCAATGTCCTCAGTTTTATCCCAAACACCATAGCACTCTGTAAGAATATCCTTCAGACCAAGGCTCTCTATGTACTTTCGCACTTCATATTTATCAGAATACTCTGTCCACTTTGAAGTATCAGTCATAACAGAAAGCCACGTTATCTTTTCATCCAACGTTCGTGGATTATTCCATGGGAATTTCTCTCTATAGAATCGATTCCACTTCATATCTATTGCTTTCTTAGGATTCGTTTTCTGAATTTCGATCCATTTGTCTGTAGGATGAATATAATGGATAAAATACAACGCCTTGAGCGACCTAATAGGATGCAAAAATGATTTTGCCCGCATCCGGAACTTATAAGAAAAACTCATACTATATTAATTTTATTACCATGTAAAGAACTTGAACAAAGACTTTGGCCCTACATATTTTAAATAACCAGATTTCATTGCACGCCAAAAAACTGCTGGTTTATCCTTATACGGAATAAGATGACCAGTATAGAACACCTTACTCAACGTATAGCGCAGGAACTTATGAATAATTGGCTTTTGACTAAAGAGCAATAATTGGTCAGCCACGGTAAGATAGCAATCCATATTACGACGGGTATACTTCTTCCCTACTGTTGATGATGGCCATACGCGATGTCTTACAAATGATTGCTTCAAACAATAAATAGAGGTACTGCTTAGCATCAAAACTGTTGTAAACAATTCGTCCTCATGAATGATACCTGGATAGAATGTAAGACCGATCTGCTTTAAATGCTTGTGGTTAATCAAAAGAAGCCATACCACACAATTATATGAGGTGGTATCAAGCAACAAATTTAGCAGACTCTCACCATGGTACTTCTTATTTTCCTCTGTGAACTGTGTACTATGTAGTGGTGCAGCAATGCCAACATGATCATCCATAAACAAGTCTCTATCAAAGAAAATAAAATCGGCCTCATTGTGCTTAGCATATTCATAACACTTTTGCAGAACATCAGAACTGCTCAACACGTCATCGGAGTCCATCATATAGATATATTCTCCTGTCGCATGTTGCAATGCAAGATTTCTCGCTACAGACTGACCTTGGTTCACTTGCTGGAATGCCATTATACGTCCATCCAGTTGCTGATACTTCTTTATAATTTCCCAGCTATTGTCAGTCGAGCCGTCATCAACTGCAATAATTTCTATTTCCGTTAATGACTGATTAAGGATAGAGTCAAATGCCTCCCCAAGATAGGGAGCAACATTATAGATAGGTAATATGACACTGACTTTAGCCATTTGATATTGTCTTAAAATATTGCAGACACCCTGCAAAATTAGGTATTTTTCCCGAAAACGCCAAAATTTTTAATGACATTTTTATTCTTGTTGTCTATTACTCAGCCACTCTGCCAAATCTTCCAAAACCTGTCTACGATACTTTGCAGTAAGATGACTGGCCCAACCATGTCCACCAGATGGATAGATATGAAGTTCCACGGGACGATTCTTGGCACGCATCGCGTCGCGAAAGAGGACAGAGCTTCGAGGACTCACAGCCTTATCATCATTTGCAATGGCTACAAAAGCAGAAGGAGTCTTATCTGATACATGCAATTCATTGCTAAACCGTGCCTCCAACTCCTCTGAGGCATCCTTCCCCAACAACTGATTATGTGTATCTATATGAGTCAAGTCCTTTTTCATTGAAATAACAGAATAAAAAAGAATCCCGAAGTTTGGACGAACCGAATCATTATCCATTACCATCATCGTTGAAGCAAGGTGGCCACCAGCTGAGAAGCCAACAATTCCAACATTGTTCTCATTGAAATGCCATTCTTCAGCATGTTTTCTCATCACCCGAATAGCCTCTGATCCATCAATCATAGGAATATTAAAATCATGCTTTGGCATTCTATATTCCAACATAGCAGGTGTATATCCATGCAGATAAAAATAGGGGAACCAATTATAACCTTCATACCATTTTTCCAAATAGCTATACCCACCACCTGGACATATAATAACCGCACCTCCCGTCTGAATATTTCTATAGTGTGGTAAGACATGCAAAACAGCACCATGCGGTAACTGGACGTGAATAATTGACCTTCTAACAATTATTACAAACACAGTTATCACAAATAATAATGAAAGTAATATAATGGACGTAAAAAGTAAAATTTTCTTCATACACCTACCTATTATTCTGCAAAACTATAAAAAAAAACTGATAAAACCAAAGATACTTATATAAATATTTGATAAATCATCAGATACAATCGGGGACGCTTCATTGTTGCGTCCCCGATTTTGTTTACTGTTCATCAAGTGTGATTGGTGGCATAATCGCTTTTCTTAGTATGGCCACCAACTCCTGGAATTCCTGTTCCTGACGTTCCGGGTCACCCTCATAGTGCCCGATGACAGCCCGATAGATGGCTATCAACTGAGAGATTCTTAATTCTAAGTCATGACTTTATCACGAAAATAAGTTAAAGGCTTCCATTTCGTAGGCAAAAAAGTACTATTTGTTGTTATCACTATGAAATAATCAAAGATTTTTTTGCTATATGCTTAAAATGTTGTAATTTTGCACAACATTTTAGGATAACATTTATTTTATTGAAATGAATACAACCTCAGGCTCTATTTCCTGGATTGCTTTCCTTGAAATGGGAGAGCGGCTTGAGAATTCTCCCAACTCATAGTTGTCAGTTCTTCGTTTGATGAGAACTGGCACCATCGTTGTGTATCTTTTTTTGAATAAGGCAATCCTATTGTCTTATCAAATGGTTATGTCCTTCAATTGAAATGTTAAATATGTTAATGTTGTTAACAATTGCCCCAATATGTTGGGGCAATGATTTCTGACGTTCTTTGTACCTTCGCAGCATGAATGGAAAGCAAAAACCGAAACACCACTTTGCGCGGCAGTGGATTGACGAGGTGCTCGTCCGCTGTCGCAATGTGAGAGGTTTTCTGCTACATTTACGTACCAAAGGTCATCTGAACGAGCGCTATACATCGCTAAATGACGAAATAATGCTTGATGTAGAGACATTTCTCCGGATAGAGGTCAACTTATCGATGGTAATGGATAGGGAGGCGTATTTTGAGCATTGGACGGAGATAGGCACAATGATTTATGAGTTTGCCAATGAATATGGTGAAGAATTCAATAAAATATATGAAACGAAAAAGTAAAAGACGTTGACAATGGAACTATCAATCTTACAACATGCGAAGGACAAGGCACCGCGCCAGGTAACGTTGGACGAGGTGGTAGGGCAGATTCGTGGCGACCAGTGGCCTGCGGGCTACGAGCCACTGATAGTGGTTGGTGCCGTGGTAAACGGTGGATTGCAGAAGAAGAACATCCGATGGCTTAACGGCCTCTGTGTGGCTCACATCCGGGGAGGCGCCCCGCAGGTTTGCGACGACCCACATACCAAGTTGAGTTGGAACGACCAGAACGGCGGCATCTATGTGGTCTATGAGTACGAGCTGAACGACAGTTTCGGCAAGGAGCAGCAGGCACGTTACTATAGCCGCGTACAGCATTTCGGCATGGAGTATTATTCGCATCTGACGGGAGGCGAGCCAGACCATACGCTGGTGGGCGTCACCAAACCCGTTCCGCTGTGCCATGACACCAACGTGTACTACAATGCAGAGGCCATGGCCTTCCACAGTGCCGACATCAGCGGAAAACCGCCTGAGAAACAGGTCGGCGGTAACAGCAAGACTGCCAAGCCCAAGGAAATCAAGGATTGGCTCAACGCCCGTGTCAAACTGCGCCGTAACTTAGTGACCGGGCGTGAGGAATACAGCGAATACCTCGGTGCCGACACGAACGACATCTGGTTTGACGTGTGGAAGCCCGTTGACGATATATGGCTGAATACGCAGTGGATGGAGATGGCCGACGAGCAGGCGGTGGAATTCAAACACCTGAAGCGTGTCGTCAAGTCGAACTATGTCCCGTCCTTCCATCCCTTCCGCACCTATCTCGACAGCCTGCCCAAATGGAACGGGACGGACGACGGCATCCGTGCGCTGTCCATGACCGTGCAGGTTAAGGGCGCTGATGGTACCGATGACGACAAAGAACAGGAACTGTTCTACCGCGTTCTGAAAAAGTGGCTGGTAGGTATGGTGGCTGGCTGGCTCGACGAGGAAGAGGTGAACAGCTCCATTCTGGTGCTGTTAGGGTATCAGGGTGTCGGCAAGACGACCTGGTTCAGCCATCTGCTGCCGCCGGAACTGCGCCGCTACTTCCAAATCAAGGTCAATGCCAGCAAGATGAACAACGACGACATCATTGCCTTGTCCAGGTCGGGACTGGTGTGTCTTGAAGAACTGGATACGATGAAGTCCGAGGAGAACAACAAGCTGAAATCTGTCAGTACCATGCGCTTCTCGGACGTGCGACAGCCGTACGATGTCTTTGCCGAGCACCGCAAGATCATCGCCTCTTACTGTGGCACGGGTAACAATATACAGTTCTTGAACGACCCATCCGGCAACCGTCGCTGGCTGCCCTTCGAGGTGGAGTCGATTATATCGCCACGCGACATACCGTTCGACTACGAGGCCATCTACTCGCAGGCATACGGTCTCTATCTGCAAGGCTACGAATACTATTTCTCGGATGCCGAGAACAAGTTCATCAACGAGCGAAACAAGCAGCGTTTCTGTGTGTCGGATCCTGAACAGGAGTTGGTGGAAGAGTATTTCAGCAAACCCACCGAAGGGAATCCTGGTGTGTTCATCAGTTCGGTCAGGGCGGCAGAGATTGTCAGCACGTTCAACAATCATGTCAAGCCTATTGCCATAGGCCGTGCCTTGTCGCGCTTGGGCTTTGAGAGCGACAAGCGGGGTAATAGCCGCGGCTACTATGTAGTCGTCATCGATCCCGATGAGCGTAAACGTCGTTCTGTGTCACTGGCTGTCGATGCCATGATCAGACGTCGTAAGGCCAACGGCTCATCTGCTCAGTCGGAAACGCCAGATCGGACAGATGAGCCAGATGTTTTCTAACGCGCGCATATACGTGAACTGTCAAAAATGAAAAATTATCATTCCTGCGCGCGTATGAGTATAAAAATCATCTGGCGTATCTGTCAAAGTTAGACGTAAGAAGTATGAAGTAAGATGTTATGGTAGAAGAACGAAGATACAAGAAAAAGGAGCTGGCCCGTCTGTACTGGCCGGAAACGGAGAACATCAAGTCGGCTATGAAAAACCTGCGTGAGGACATCAAACGCTGTCCGGAACTGGTGGCAGAACTGAACCGCCGCCATTGGAACATCAACAAGCACAGCTATTCAGCCGAAGAAGTACGCCTCATTCTCAAGTACCTCTGCCAACCGTAGTATAATTTTAGTTAATTTCAAAAATAATAGCCACAGATAGCCACTAACAGCGACTAACGGCAACAAAACGGGTTCCCGAATGTAGTACCTTTGCTGTTGAAATCGAGAGGATCAATTACTCCGTGAGTAAATCCGGATACTCCGAAAGTAATTTTGATTACTCCGTAAGTAATTCTAGTTATTAACGTATTAATTTTATTGCATTATGGCATTGGAATTGAATTTGACCCTGAACAACAACGACTCGATTGAGGGCGTTAAGGGTAAGTACTATCCCCGAGTGGAGTACAAGGGTACGATGAGTACGCTGCAGCTGGCGAAGCACATGTCTGAGCACACAACCTCCTTCTCGAAGGGTGAGATCAACGGTATGCTGACCGACCTGGTCACCTGTATCAAGGAGCTCTGTCTGCTGGGCTATGTGGTGAAGATTGAGGACCTCGGCCTGTTCAAGGCCAGCGTCGAGGGCAATGGCCTGACGCTGAAGTCCGGCGCAAAGGTCTCGGCGGGCGTCGGCCTGCAGCGCACCGACGAGGAGCTGGCTGCCGACATCACTAAGCAGCAGTGCGCCATCAGCGCCGTGAAGATCATCATGCAGGCCACGGGCGAGACCACCATGTCGGAGATGACGCGCGCCGCCACGACCTCGTTCACATCGAAGACAAAGGCGCTCGTCAAGAGTCTGACGGGCAGCGACGCCGAAGAGAATGGGGCCTCATCTAACTCCTCCGAAGGCGGGGAATCAAGCGCTGGCGGCAACACCGGTGGTAACACCGGAGGGAATACAGGAGGTAATACCGGAGGCGACAATAACGGCGGCGACAACGGTGGCGGTAGCAACGGAAACGGCGAAGACGAAGACTAGCAAAGAGTTTGCCCTGGGGCAACTCTTTGAATGAGGAATGAGAAATGAGAAATGAGGAATGAAAATGAAGAAATGGAGATTGCGCGTATGAGAAAGGAAACATGGAAGGCGATTATTCAGATTGCGATTACAATCCTGACCGCCATTAGTTCAACAGTATTAGTACAGTCATGCGGACTATTACATTAATCGTTATTCACTGCAGTGCGGTACGCCCTGACCAGACCAGTTCGGCAGCTCAGATAGATACGTGGCATCGCCAGCGAGGGTTCAAACTCGGTATCGGCTACCATTACGTCATCCGCCGTGACGGAACGATAGAGCCAGGCAGACCGGAATGGATGATAGGCGCACACTGCCATGTAGCAGGCCAGAACCACAACAAGTACTCGATTGGCGTATGCTATGAGGGTGGTCTGGACATCCGCGGTCAACCCGCTGACACGCGTACTGAGGCACAGAAGCAGACATTGCGTAAGCTACTCGAAGAACTTCACGAGCGTTACCCCCGCGCCGTGATAGTCGGTCACCACGACCTGAACCCCCACAAGGACTGTCCGTGCATCATAGATGTAGCTCATGAATATTGGGACCTGCAGCCGAAGTAAATCGAAAAAAGGAATAGGCCTTCCTATATCGGGAGGCCTATTTTAACAATTCCAGTAAGTAAGGGAACAGTAATTTTAGTAGAACCAAGAAGATGGCACACTAACACGCTCTTTCATCCAGTCTTGTGAAGGATCTACGGCAATAATCATCGGAGCTGTGCCTGCCTTGGGGAAGGTAATCTCAAATACCTTACCATCATTTCCGTTTACCTTAATAGATATGTTGTTAGATACAGGATTCCAACCAGTTACCTCAAACTCAGCCAACACCTTATTATAATCTATAGTACCTTGGGTATTGTACATGGTCTTCACATCGAAACCAGCCCCACTCTTGCTCCAACTGGTGTTACCAACGATCAATTCGAAGTCAATCGTACCACCCATAGCACGAACCACAGCCTTGGTAGGCTCAGGAGTCTCTTTAATAATCTCATCGGTCTTCAATACACCATTCTCGTATGTCACTTTGTGAGTAATGACTGTATTATCTTCAATATCAACAACTACATCATTGAAGTCGAAGTCATCAGTAGCTCCCAGATCTTCAATCATATAACGCTTAGCACGACAGGTCTTCACTTCATATTGGTCGTTAGTGATGATCTTCTCCTGGGGCACGTCAGGATTGCCGACGACAGCCAGTACCACGTCGTTGAAGTCGCTGTCGCCGCTGAAGCCGAGAGGTCTGCCAGTAGCGATGTCCTCGATGCCGATGTACTTCACGACGGCATCCTCCCTGAGTTCAATACCGTCAAGCTCGGGCTTCACACCTTCGGGGATTTCCACATAGATGGCACGGCCATTGGTGGTGCCAGCGACGTCAGCCGGTGCAGGGAAGGCCTTGTTGTAAGCATCGTTGCCGGCAGCCTTTGTGTGGCAGGCGATGTTGTCGATGTAGATCTCGACGGGCGTGCCGACTGGAGCCTCGATGTAGATGCCACGCATGTTGATAGTATCGCCATTGGCGTAGACGATATCCTTCACCATGCCATTGACAGTCTGGAAGTTAATCCAGTCCTTCGTGAACACCGTGACGGGGTCCTGATCGCCCACCTTCACCTTCAGGTCGTACGTCAGACAGCCGCCACTGAAGAATGGGAAGATGTAGAATCCGTTCGACGGAGCCACCAGCACAGCGGGCTGTCCCGTCTTTGCCTTTGCCTCGGGTAGGGCAGTGTTCATTGCATCGAGCAGAGCGCCGTTCTTGCTGACGCCGCCAGGAATCTGAATTTCAGAGTGCAGCCAACTGGTATTAACGGACTTCGTCTTGATCTGCGACACGTCACCGAAATCAATACCATTTTCCAAGACTTGGGTTTTGATCGTTGAAAAACCACGGGTAGCCAACTGTAGTTCATTCGTTGAGAAATCCCAATTCTGGTTTGGTGAAATAGCACCATACTTAGCTACGAAATTCGTAGCATACGTCTGTTTTTGAACATCTCCATACGAGGGATTAGACAAATCCTTTGAACATGACATCAGGGCTGTAACTATACCCAAGCCAAACACAAACTGTAATAAAGAACTTTTTACTTTCATCATTTTTATTAATTAGTTGGTTTTTATATGCAAAATTAGGCAAAACATCGAAAAGCTCAAAAGATTTCCTCACATTTATTATTCGGCTTAAGAAATATTAACACTTTGTATCATAACGTCATCCCGTAAAATTGGGAAGACTAAGAAAAAGTGTGGTCAGCGGTTCTGCCGAATCCTGCATGCTCTGATAAATTGAATCGAGGAAAATCTTATGTCCCATTTTGTATATCTTTTATGTAGTCATTGACCACTTGTAACAATATCCCCTAAAGCAGTTGAAGCTTTAGGGGATATATCATATAATGTATCTACAACTGTCTTAGAATGCTGAGGCAGCAAACAGATAGTCATAGATGCACGAACAGATGCCGAAGAGGGCAATGCCTGCGGTGCAGAGAGCCAAAGCCACACGGGTGTTGACATCGGTCTTGAACGTAGGCAGCGGATTGTCAGAGGGCTTGATATACATAGCCTTGACGATGAGCAGATAGTAGTACAAGCTCACAACGGTGTTGACCAAGGCTACAAAGACCACGAAGTAGGCCCAGAAGGAACCCTGCTCGGCGGCAGCCATGAACACGAAGAACTTAGAGAACATACCTGCAAACGGAGGAATACCAGCCAACGAGAATAGAGCCAGCGTCATGAGGAACGATAGCTTGGGGTTGGTCTGGTAGAGGCCGTCGTATGCCGACATCTGTGTGGCACCATTATTGTTCTGCTCAACGGTAGAGATAACGGTAAAGACAGCCATGTTAGCCACGATATATACCAGCACGTAGTACATGAGCGATGTCATGCCCAGCTGTGAGCCACCGATAACAGCCAACATGATGTAGCCAGCCTGTGAGATAGAGCTGAAGGCCATGAAGCGCTTGAGCTCGCTCTGACGGATGGCAAAGAGGTTGGCAATAGTGATGCTCAGCACGATAACCACGTAGAGCATGTACTCCCAGTAGTCAATCATCGGACCAAAAGCCTTAGCCAGGATGACCAGCGCAGCAAAGGCGGCAGCACCCTTGGAGCAGACGGAGAGGTAACCAGTGATAGGCGTAGGAGCACCCTCATAGGTGTCAGCCGTCCAGAAGTGGAAGGGCACCAACGACAACTTGAAGGCCAGACCGCTGAAGAAAAACACAAGACCCATCAACTGAAGGGGTGTGAAGATGTAGCGGCTATCCAGTGCATTAGCAACATCGTTGAAATAGAGCGTACCTGTAGCGGCATAGATGAACGAAATACCATAAAGCATCACACCGCTTGAGAAGGTAGCTACCAGTACATATTTGGCAGCAGCCTCGGCACTCTGCTTCTTCCACTTGTCGAAAGCCACCAAGCAGGCCATAGGCACAGAGGCGGTCTCCAGACCAAGGAAGAACAGCA
>Ga0310786_10008843_pt1 | contig 12872 bp, 16 predicted proteins | sample AusTroGonzalo_MG_FD_203881 | JGI IMG/M metagenome (GOLD analysis project Ga0310786, IMG submission 203881) | Bovine rumen microbial communities from tropical cattle in Woodstock, Queensland, Australia - Gonzalo_03 (v2) (version 2) | ecosystem: Host-associated > Mammals > Digestive system >...
TTTAATACCGCCACGCAAGACAACTCCGAGCCGTATCCTTTATAATAACCATTCGGGGTTAACCCTCTAAAACGTTTTGATACATCAAGCGCGAATAATTCGGCTTTAAAATTTGATGCGCCTTGAAATGTTACGGGTTTAGGCATTTTTTTCGCCTCCTTTTATTATTTCGGTTAAAAGTATTTTTTTAAAACCGAGTTTTATTTTAACATTTTTTCCGCTACCGTTAAACGAAGTTGTTTTTTCGCTTATCGGGAGCGTTTTGTATAGTTTATTGTCATAATATAACCCGACTTTTGCGTAAAGTTTATAATTGTCAAAATCTAATGGGTCGCGAGTGATACTGTTATCGATAATAATATTATCGACATACTTGCTATTTGCAAGTTCATAAACGGCGTCGAATTGTGCGTCGACAAGGTATTCCGCCTCAAATATTTTTTGTCGGACAGGATATATGCGCCCGCTTATATCGCCCTCGTCGTCACTTTCGACGATACTATTGTCGGTAGTCCGATAATAATAAACTTTTGCGATTTCGGACGGGTCGCCCGTGGCTGTTTCGGGGTCATATTTAATCGTTGCAACCGTTTTGTTTGTCGCGCTTGATGTCGTCGTCAACTCGTGTATAAAGTCGTTTAAATCGACGTCGACGGCTTGAGTATTCTTTACAAACGTAAAAATAATTTTGCCCGCCGTTTCGCTGTATTCGCTTTCAATGTTGTATTCATAGTATTTTAAATAACATTTTAAAAACGAATAAGCGTTTATAATTTCAAATTTGCCTTGCAATGAGCCGTAAACGTCGGTTGTATCCGTGTTGTCGGTCGGAATAACGACCTCGACGGGTATTTTGCAAAACGCAACATCGGCGGAATTAAAAACAAGTTGCTTTATTTTGGTAAAAATTGCTGATAATCGCCCGTCAAAACTACTTTCCGACGTGTAATCGAGTATAATTTCGTTATCCCAAAGAGTTATAAAATCGAGCCCTTTTATCGCGCATTTGTTACCGTCGGGAGTAATTCCGTTGACAAAGCAAGCATATTCATAATTTCCCGACTCGTCGTTTAATACGGCGACTTTTGCGTCGTTTATATCAACATCGGATACGCCCTCGGCATTAAAAGAGTCGGGGTCGTAAACGCGGATTGTTTTATCGTATGTGACGTTATCTACGTTTGTTATGTGGTTTTGATTTTCGTCGTATAATGCAATATACATTTTGCCCCCTAATCGTACATATAACGGCGTATGGATAATTGTATTTCTATACTTGAATATTCCGTTATGTTGGTTACAAAATTATATACGCCCGACGGAAGGTATAAAAACGACTGTTTCGATTTATCCGTCATAAAATAGCCGTCTTCTATTGTACCGTTATCACGAGTAATCGTGATTTTTTTATTTTTTGGGTCTATTTCTATTTTCCCGTTAAGCGCGCCCGCATTAGGAAAAAGCATTTCGGACACAAGGTCGCCGCCGAGGGTTTCAATGCGAAGATTTAAGTTATAAATACTGCCCGCTGTTATAGTTATCTTTATTTCGGCGGGCAAGAAAAAGTCGTTTCGTATTTCGCAATAATTTGCAAATTCTTTTTCGTCAAAATTTATCGGAAAAGATAACGGAAACGCCGCGCCGACATAACCGTAACCGACGCTCAATCGGTTTTCAGCAATTTCGTAATAGTACGATTGTCTTTCAAGAGTAAGCGTTTCACAAAAAACGCCCTCGGGCGATATTTCGCTTTTAGTTATAGATTTAAAAACAACATCGCAAAATTTATCCGTTATGCCGTCGTCGTATTCAAACAAAAAAGTTGTTTTTCCGCATACGCTTAAAAAGTGTAAAAAACTTTTATAATTACAATATCCGTTTGTGCCGTCGGCGTTAAAATATACTTTTAACTCGATAGGCTCGAAGGACGGTTTTATATTTGTAATGTGTTTGCCTTTTTCGCTTTCTTTATAGGATATATCAAACATATTACCAAGACCCGACGGGTTGGTTGCAAGCGCGGAGGGGTTGTTTAAATCAAACGATGTCGATTTATCCGCTGTATGTAAGTAAAATTTTCGCATTACATCGCCTCCGCAAGTTTGATATTGATTTGACGCACAAGGTCGTCGACGTCGACGTGCTCGGCATAATTTTGTATAGTTACCGTTACGTTTTGCGTTTTTTCGGTTTTGCTGTAATCGTAATTATATACATCACCGACAACGCCACTCGTATCTACGGTGTCGTATGTGTTTGTCGGGGAGTCTATGTCGGGCGCGGTCGAAGTTGTCGATGTTTCGTTTATAACGCCTTCGACGTCCGATAGATTATCGACCTCCGACGTGTCGAGCCTTAACTTAACGTCGGCAATATGGTCGATGTTTACGCCGAGCCAACCGAGGGCGGCGTTTACGCCGTCAATAAGGGCGTTAAGTATGCCAATAACAAAGTTTACCGCGTCTTCGACCCACCCCAAAACGAGGTTGACGATAAACATTACGGCTTTCATAACGCCGCTTACGACCTTACCGAAAACCTCAAATAAAGGGGTAAGCCAACCGAGCAACGTGCCGATAAGTTGCAAAGGCACTTTAAGCGCGTTTAAAACGACGTTTAAGGGTATCAACGCGACGTCCATTAGAGGCGTCAATAAATTAAAAATTACCGTTATAATATCAAAAAGCGGTTGTAATGCGTCGGTAATAAGGTTTATAACGGTCGCAAGTTGGTCGCCGATAAGCGTAATAATCGGGGTTAAAAGTTCCATAACCTTATTGATAAGACCGATTATGACGTCAAGTATGGGTTGTAAGGCTGTACCGAGCGTGCCGACAAGGTTATTTATGCTATCGCGGAAAGACTCGCATTGCGTGTACAAAATCAACAAAATTGCCGCGATTGCCGCAATAATTAAAATTATCGGGTGCGCCTCAAGCGCGGATAATGCCGCGCCGAGTTCGGGCAAAACTTTTATTACGCCGCCGACCGCCGTTATTACCTTGCCGATACCTAACGCAAGCGGAGCAAGGGCGGCGACGACTAATAACGCTTTTATCGCAAATTCTTGTTGACCTTCGGTTAAATCGCTAAACCAACTCGAAAGTTTTTGTAATTTCGGTATGATGTTTTGCTCGATAAAGTTTGCGAATTTTTCAAAAATCGGCAATAACGACGTGCCGATTTGTAAAGCGATATTACCGAGTTTTGTATTTATTTCGTTTAAAATATTATCAAATTCGGTAAGGGCGGCAACTTGTTCGTTTGTAAGCCCGCCGAGTTCGTCGTATTCTTCACAATACGCGGCGATTGCGTCCGTACCCGCGTATATCATAGGCAAAAGATTATTTGCGAGTTTGTCGCCGAAAATATCGTTTGCCGCGGCAACCATTTGCGTCTTATCGTTCATAGACGCAAGGGCGTCGACTATCGCGTAAAACTGCTCCTCCGAGCCGTCGAGCGCGTCAAAGTCAAGACCTAATCTTTGTAACGCGGCGGACGCTGTGGACGCCGTACCCGACGCGATGTCGGCAATAGCCGAGCGCACTTTTACCAAGCCTTTATAAACACTCTCGGCGTCGACGTCGGTTTGTAACGCGACGTAATTAAACTTTTGTATTGCCTCCGCCGACGTGTCGTACTGCGTCGCAAGCGTGGCAAGTTCGTCGCCCGTTTTTATTGCTTTGTTGCCAAGCGCGCCGAGGGCGGCGACGCCCGCGGCGGAAAGGGCGGATATAGGCGTTAAGGCTTTACCGACGCCCGTAATTGAATTGCCGACGTCGGTAAACTGTTTTGATAAGTTATTAAATTTTATTTTATCGAGGTTTTCAAGCGTTTTTTTAAGTTCAACGCTTTTTGCCTCGGTCTGCGTAAGTTCGGTTTGTAGTTTTCTATATTCGGACGTATCAACGTTGCCCGATTTTTCGAGTTCTTGCAAGCGCAAACGCAAGCCGTCGGCGACCGCCGCCGTTTCGTCAATCGCTTTTTGGGCGACCTCTTGCGCCCGCCGCAACGTTTCCTCGTTGTATTCAAATTTTAAGGATTTTTGAAGGGCGGCGAGTTCGGATTGCGACGCCTTTGCGTCTTTTTTCAATTCCGACATTGCCGACTTAAATTGTGTTGCGTCTGCCGCTATTTCAACGGTTAAGCCCCTTATTGTGTCCGACATATCAGCCGCCGCCTCCTTTTAAAAATTTTACGGCGTCGTTACCGCTTATATCGCGGTATTTTACGCCTTTTTTTCTGTTTGCAATCTGTTTTTGGTTGTGGATTGCTTGCCTGATGTCTGCGATGTCGAGCGATAACAACAAAACGTAAAGGTCGTTAAAATGCAACCTTTGTATTAAACAATCTTGTATTTTATGCTCGACGCACTTTTGCAAAAGTCGAATTGCCCGCGGCATAGCGAGGGCGGTATTTTCGTCGGGTATGGACGACATCTTTTTCCATACCCGATATAGCCGCTTTAATTCTTCGCTATGCTCTACGAGTTTTTTGCCGATACCGTGCTCGACGATAAAACCAAATTGAAAATAAACTTGATTTTTTCGATAAGCCTTTCAAGGTATCCGCCGCCCGTTAAGTCGAACATTTGACAAAACGACTTAAAGTCGGGTATTGCGTCGCCTTCCATAAAGCAATACAACGCTTTAAGGTTTGATAAGACCGACGCTTTATCTTCGAGTTTGCCGCTGTTTCTTATGCGTTCGATGTACGCAAAGAGCGTTTCTTTTTGGGCGTTGAAAGGAAAGTTTCTTTCCCACCTTTCCTCGGCGAAAATCGAAGTGTCAATCGTTACGTCGATATTTTTTTCGACGGTAACGAGTTCGCCTTTTTCGTTGATTGATTTTTCGACAACGGGTAAAGTCGTTTTTATCATAGTTTCACGCTCCTATTTTTAGGGGTTTGACGGCGCGGGCATACTCGGCATTATAACCGTGTCGCCGAAAGTTGCGTAACCGCTGTCGGACGGGGTAACGGTCTGTTGCCAACAGTAAACGATATTACCGTTTGCGTCTTTATAATCGTCACCGCCGCTCGTTTTTAACACAACGCCGTTGCATACGAGCGGGTAAACAAACTCGCTTTCGTTCACTTCTTCGGTCGTTTGGTTGTATTCTTCGGAAGGGCGAGTCGGCGAGGTTACGCCGTAAACCATAGTTTTTGCCGTATATTTTTTGCCGTCTTCGTCGTATGCCTCGGTTTCAAAATAAATAACGTGTTCAATGTTATTTATCTGCCTTATTTCGGCGAGTCCTTGCGCCGTCTGTATCTTACGCCCCATCGCTATCTCGTAAGCCTCGCAAAGCGTGTTGAGTGTAAGTTCAAGATTTTTTTTGCGTTCGTTGGTAAGACCGAGAATACGGCGACCGTCGCCGAATATATCCTTTGTCGTCCCGTCTATCGACGAGGCAAATTTTTTCGACGAGCCAAAGGATACAAACGACCCCCAACTATTACCGCTTTTAGTAGAGTATTTTGCATTTTTGATATTAAAACGCACGAGTTCTTTGTTTTCCATTTTTTTATTTACCTCCGTTAAGGGTTGATTTTATCGCGTTATAAATCGCGGTTTCGTTCGAGTCAAAACATTGTCTTATAAAGCCGTAATGCGGCGACTTTTCGGAATACTCAAGGACGTTTGACAACGGCACGTCTTGCCGCGCCTCGCCCTTGCCGCCGCCCTTCGTTTTTCGGTGTACGTCGCTACTTGCAACGCGGGTATTTCCGACATAACGGCGGTCGGCATATTTGTCTTTAATCTTCCACGATTGCGCCATTTTACCCGTATCACGGGGCGTTGCGCTTTCGACGGCGGATTTAAAAACCTCTGCGCCCGCTTGTATCGCTTTTTGTCTTTGCTGAAAATTCGCGTGCAAATATTCGTTTAAGACGTTTTCGAGTTCGGCGGGTAAGTTTTCAATGCTCGTCGCTACCTTCTTCGACATCTTCGGTTTCGACTCCTATAAACCTAAATTCGACGTTAATACCGCGATAATTTGTATCGACGTCGGGTAAGTCGCTTTCGTCGTTCGCAATTAAAAAACGCTCGTCGGCTAAAAAAGCCGCCTTAATTGCCTTTATCCTTGTCGCCGCGTCTTTGACCCGCGTATCGGTTTTGTTGTACCCGTAATAATAATTTACATCGACAAAATATTCCGTCCGATATGCCTTGCCGTCGCCGTAAGTCCGCCCGCGGGAGGATACAACGCGATAAATAACGTACTCGTCGTTATTTACCGTGATACTATCCGCCGACGGTGCAACCGCGATTGTGTCCGTTTCAATACGTCTTATATGGTGCGATAATACGCCGTCGGTAAGCAAAACGCCGTCGAGGATTGTTTGCACAATTTCTCTTATTTTCATTTTACCGCCCGCCTTTTTACTTGAAATTCAAGCATTTTATTTTCTTCGGCATAATTATCGACCGACGAGGTAAGTTCAAACGTATGCTCGGCGTCGGTCAAACCGTGTTTGTAGACTCGTACTTGCTTTTTTCTTAAAGCGTCGTAAACCGCTTGCACAAAAGGCAATCGGACGCGGGCGGGGTCTTGTATCCCGTCGGCTTGCTGTTGTATCGCTTGCGCGCCGAAGGAATTGCGCCACTCGCAATAAAAACAATCGGTCGTAATATCCGCGCCGAGGGCGTCTTGTCCGATAACCACCGTTAATAAAACGTAAGTTGTCGCCGACGTTCCTTGTCCGCCCGTATATACGGATTGCGGCACTCCGAATTTAATCAAAGTGCGCGTTTCTCTAACCGTTGTTTTCATTTTTGCCCCTCCGCAACTGTGCAATAAGCGATACAATCAAACCGTCCTTTTTTACGATTGCGTTGTCGTCGCCCTTGTCGCGTGCGTCCGCCCATATCGTTTTAACGACATAGGCGGAGTGCGTTGTAAGTTTTGCGGCGGGCACGCCCGCGGCGGTCATAAATTCGACCGCCTCGTCGATATACCCTTGCACTTCTGCTTTTTTCGCGGCGTCGCTACTAAAATAACCTAACTTGTATAAAATTTTATCGACTTCGGTTGTCGGTGCTGATGTTGGCATAATATACCTCGATTATTATTTATAACGCGCCGCAAAAACGCGATTTATTAGGACGCGGCTTTTATGATTTTCATAAAGCCGTTATACATTGCGGGAGAGCCGCCGACCATTTCGGACGCCTTAAACGCAATCATACCTTCCCCGAACTTGTATTCGGTAGACTTTACGACTTCGGCGTCGGTAAAGCGGGCGAGTTCGTAACCTTTGAGTTTGCCGTACAAGATGTAAGGCACGCCGTCGGCAACGGTCGCATACGGCGAAAGTTTGCTCGTGCATACGAAAGGTATGCCGTTTATCGTTCCCGTATTGCCGCGGAGTACGATTTCGTATGCGCGGCGTTTGTCCGCGCCTTTGACCTTTGCAAACTCTTTAAGGGTAAGTTTGTTAAGGATAAGGGTTGCGTCGTCCTCGACATTTTCGTCGCCGCCGTAATCGAAAATAATCTTATCGAGGGTATTTTCGTCGACGGTTGCGATAGTCTGCGTCTGGTTTGCGTCGATTATATCCGTACCCGCGTTAAGGATACCGAGGAGTTGACCGCTACCCGACCCCGCAAGGATTTGTCCGATTTCTTTCTTACGGAGCGCACCTTTGACCGCGGCGATAACTTCTTTTTCGTATTTCGCGGCGGGCAATTTTTCCGCCTCTTCGGATATTTCTGCATAAGCGGTAATTTTTACCTTGTTTATGGTGGCATAACCGAAGGTCGGCTCGGCTGTCGTATAAGTGCCGCCCTCGGCGGTTATACCGCCCTCGCCGATAGTCTTCTCGAAAGGCTTTTTATAAGACTCCGCACCGCTACCGACCAAATCGGCGTTGTTGACAAGTTTGTCAAGCGTGCCGACCTGTTCAAAGGCGGGGTTGATTTTGTCGCTTGCGACCGTGCCCGTTGCCGTGGACGAAAGACCGACGGAGCGTTTTTCAAAGACTTCGAGCATTACTTTTTCGCCGTTTTTAAGGGCTTTTGCGCGGTTCTCGAGTTCTTCTTCGGCTTTCTTGCGTTCTTCTTCGGTTTTCACCGCCGCGCCGTCGTAAAGGTCTTTTTTACCGCCGTTGGGCTTTCTTGCGGCTCTTTCTTCGTCCGCCTTTTTCTGTTCGGCGGCTTTTCTTTCTTCTTCGTCTTTTTCGTCCTTCTTTGCCTCTTCGATAGCAAAGTTAAGGCGTTCGATTTCGGCGCGGATTTCCGCAAAACGCTCGGCGGTTATATTGCCTTTAAGTTCTGCGAGTAATTTTGCGCGTTTTTCCTGCAATTCGTTCATTGTTTTTGTTCCTCCAAAAATAAAATTTTTTCAATTTCAAGCCTTAAAGCCGCTTGCGCTGTTTCCGCCGCCCGTTTTTCGTTATCCAACGCGGCGGCGCGGGCGTTATCCAACGCCTTTTTTTCGTTTTCCAACGTGCCCGCCGAGCGTGCGTGTATCTCGGTTTGCGGATACGCGCCGTCGTTCACGGCGGAAAATTCCGCAATCTTCGCGATTTTGGTTATTCTTCTTATCGGCATAGGTTTATCGAGGTCGCTCCATTCGTCGCCCTCGACGACTATGCCAAAGCGGAAAGACATATCGTCGATGTCGCCGCGGATAATTGCCGAGCATAATTCCCGTGCCGTCGAATTGTTTTCGACGTCGAGTTGCGTTTTCATTTTTACGCCGTGGTCGTCGATTTCAATATCCATTGTCGAACGCTTGCCGCGTCTGTGCCTTGCAAGCGGTATCATATCGTCGTTATGATTTATAAGGAATTTTACGTCGGTTATATCTGCGTCGTCGCAAGCGTGCGGGGCAATCTCTTCGTAAAAAAGGTCGCCTATCGAGGCGCGCTCGTTAAAAACAATCGGGTATCCGTCGACAATACCTTTTACCGCGTCGATGTGCGCGGCGTGGTTTGACGCCGTGCGTATTTCGTAATAAGGGGTTTTATTCGGTATCATTGTTGCCTCCTTTCGTTTTTGCTGTTGGTTTTTGCCCGTTCGCCATTGTTGCCATTTGATATTGATTTGCAATATTTACGTCGATGTAATTCAACGATACGCGGGTTGGCTCGCCGTCGGGCTCATATCCTAACAACTCGCGGCGTTCGTCACGGTTTAATAATGCGTCGTCTTTGGTAAACTCCGCTATTTGTTGGCGGCGCGCAATCGACAACGATTGCACGAGTCTATCGTAAAACTTTATACGGTTGCCGTATGCTATCTCGCGGGTCGTAAAAAGTGTTATTTTCATTGCCTCGGTTATTTCGATAAGCAAAGGCTCGACCGCGGTTTGATAAAAGGCGTTGTATTCTTCGTCGGTATATTTACCGAGGTATATCGGCAACGATACGCCAAAAAGTGATAATATCTCGTCGCGGATAAACGACGATATGTTTGTCGGAATATCCGCGGCGTTTATATTTACGGGCGTAAAGTCGCTTTCGTAATCGGTTACGACAATGCCGTAATCGCTGTTAAGTAAATGATTTTCAAACTCCTCGCGTGATACTTTTTGTCTGTCAGCGTCGGCAACGGTTTTCATTGTCAAAACGCCTTTAAGCGATAACGCCGCTTGCATATTTTTCGGTATCGACTCTTTTACAACGTGAAGGGTTTGCAAGTTCTTTAATAATTCGGTGTAATCACCGCCGCCGTTAGCGTCGCCACCCAAAAACTCGTTACGTCCGTATTCGTGGCGTATATGTATAACGTCGTCATACGGCAAGTCGAGCGTTATGCGGTCGTTTGACAATTCGACGCGCATTTCGTTATCTTGCGTATATAACTTAACGGTAACGTTGTCGAGCGGATAAAAACCGCGAGTAATGCGTCTTACATAGGGCGTGCCTTTTATCGGCACTTCGTCATAAGCCCAATAAATAAAGCAATTTTTATTTACGAGCGTTAAGTATGCAACTTTTTGTAAAAAATCGTGAAGGTTACAAAGGGCGTTTACTCTGCCCGCAAAAACGGCGTTTATGCTGTCGTCTTGCACTTCCACGCGGCGCGGGTTGGAGCGTTCGACAACCGATTTTATCGAACATTTTGCAACCTCGGTACAAACGCGGGTTATTGCCGTTTTAACGATGTCACTTGCGTGAATATCTCGCCCGAAAGACGTAAACAACGTTTTATTTTGACTTATAATTTGACTTAATCGGCGCGTGTTATCACCCCAACCGAGCAAATCAACGATTGCTTTTTTTAATGTCGACAAAGCGTCAAACCTCCTTTTATCGGTCGAAAAAACAAAAAATGGGTCGATACTTAATCTATACGCGGTAAACGTAAAGATTGAATATCGACCCACTTGTTTTTTGATGTGTCAAAAAATGGGGTACTCGCCCGTTTTGGGCGGATACGAAAATATTAAATTCGCTTACATTATAAATGACGCCCCGCCGATTGTCAATAATTTTTGTCAATTTTTTATTTGTCTTTTTTTTCGTCGGTTTCCCGCGGCAATGTAAACGTGTATTCTTGACGACATAACGGGCAATAATACGTTACGTTTATTACGCCGACGCGAGCGTCGTATTTGCCTAAAAGTTTTTTATGCACGGGGCAACGGATTTCGCGTTGATATTCCTTTTTTACGTCCATTTTACCCTCCGATTTTCTTTGTAAACGCCGATTTGCACTCGCGCAACGCGGCGAGGGCAATTACTTTCGACATCGTGCCGTCGATTTTATTGCCGATGTACCCGTCAATTTTGGTCGGCATAACAAAGCCGTTTTTGTTATGCTGTATCGCGGCGTTTCGCATATTCCAAATACAAATATCGTTTCGATTGTAATTGATATGCCGCGCCCGCAATTCTGCCTCAAACTGCCTTGTCGGTACGTTCAACGACTCGCAAGACATCTTTATTTTCGTTACGATGTCGTCAAAGTGCTTTTTTGTGATTTTTGCAAATTCTTTCGCGTGCCACTCGTCGTACCCCACGCGGTACGGTCTTATGTTATAATCTTTGAATACTTCCCAAATATACTCGGCAACAACGTCGTCGTCGATAACATTGCCGCTTACGACGCGGCAAAGCCCTTGTCGCTCCCACTCTTTGTAATTCTTCTTTTCGGGGTTGGTTGGCGAGTCGGTCGATTGTACGTCCGCCGCCTTCGCCTCGGTGACAAAATACATCGTGTGCATATATATAACGGGGTCATTCGGTTTTAAAAATAGGTGCGTACAAGCGCACAAATCGTTTGTTTCCGCAAGGTCGACGCCGACAATACAATACCTATCGCGGAAGTCAGAGAGGGCAAACGTGCCGTCGCACGCGATAATATCCGACTCACGCAACCACGCCGCCGCCGCGGATTGTTTTATATTAAAATCTTTTGCAAGTATAAAACCTCTATCCGCGCCGCTTTCTTGCGCCTTGTCGAGTTTATCCCGCAAATACGACTTTTTCTTTGCAATACCAACAAGCGGGTTTGATTTCTGCCACGTCGACTCGTCGTTCCATATTTCCGACTCGCTGTCTTGCGTGTATAACCATACCAACCACCGCGGGCGTGATGTTTCGCCGCGCAATACTTTTCGGGCGAGTTTTAATCTTTCGTCGAGGTATCCGTCGCGGACGATACCCTCGGTCGTAATTTCAAAGAATAACGGCTCGTCTTGCGTCGATAAAGACGTTATCAACGGCAAAATGGTCGAGGCGTCTTTCATTTCGTGTACTTCGTCCGCAATTACGGTCTTGAGGTTTCGACCTTCTTTTGCGCCGCCCCGCGCCGACATCTTCTTTATCGTGCCTTTGTTTTGGGCGGAAAACTTGCCCGTCTTTTTGCGCTGTCGGGGGTTGCCGAAGAAAATGCCTTTTATATTCTTGCGGGTAACTTTCGTTATTGCCCGCGACTCTTCCCGAAAGTTGTTGATACAATCGAAAATTAAACTTGCTTGCTCGTAATCGTTCGACGCGCACATTATCTTTTGCCCGCGTTCGCCGCAAAACCATTCGGCAAGGGCTAACGCCGCGGTAAAAGGTGTCTTGCCGTTCTTACGGGCAATAAATAATAAAACTTCTTGATATAAGCGCACCCACCGACCGCCGCCGAGGAGTTCTTCGTCAAAAATGAAAAACCCGAAAATCGCCTCGGTTATCGCTTTTTGAAATAATGCAAGTTTAAACGGCTTACCCGCAAAGGGGCTTTCAAAGTGTTTTATGTTTTTTTCGATAAAATCAATTCGTTTATGTGCGGGTTTTAGCAAAAAACGCACGTTATCGTTATTGAAAATATCTTGTATTAGTATTTCGAGTTGTGTTTTTAATTCGCGCCCGATTATAATATCACCGCGGCGGCAAGCCTTGTAATATTCGATAAGATAACTATGCCCGTCGGCGCGCTCTTCCGATAAGACCTCCCACCCCGCAAGCGGCGTAATATTCGGGTTTATAAGCCGCCAATCAATCGTTTTCGTCGTCGTCATAATCGCTTAACTCGTCGTCTTCGACAACGATTGTACCGAGCATATCTTTATTCAACTTTTGCATTGACGCCGTATATTGCGCCATATACTTTATACGGGCTTTACCCGCCGCCGTTTCTTGCTGATTATATGGGTTTTTCGGGTCATAAAGGATTGTCGGCAAATCTTTTATCGACTCAAGACAAGAAAATATCTCGGCGACCTTGCGTATCCATTCGTCGTTTATTTCGAGTTTGATTTCGTCAACGTTCGCTTTTTTATAAGCGGCAACGAGTCGGTCGTATTCTGCGGCGGCGATGTCGGCGCGGGTCTTTTTTGTTTTATTATCCTTTTTATCTGCCATTTTGAGCCTCTAAAAACTTTTCAAAACTTTTTCGTCAAAAAGTCAAAAAATCGGTGTGTGTTATAAATGCC
>Ga0310786_10008844_pt1 | contig 12870 bp, 21 predicted proteins | sample AusTroGonzalo_MG_FD_203881 | JGI IMG/M metagenome (GOLD analysis project Ga0310786, IMG submission 203881) | Bovine rumen microbial communities from tropical cattle in Woodstock, Queensland, Australia - Gonzalo_03 (v2) (version 2) | ecosystem: Host-associated > Mammals > Digestive system >...
TCACAGGCTTGTTTTCGGGGTTTGGGATAAACGCCATAGCAACAATCTTATGCACGCACTTAAATATCGGTTTCCCATTTCTCCATAGTTTTGCAACAGGGTAGCCGTACTTGTTTAATTGAGGGGTAATAAAACCGCCTCTCTTTCCGTATTTCTTGAAACTGCGAATATTACCCATATTGCTGACCAAATATTCGCCCTCAAAACCTACTACATCTTTCCAAATCTCTTCCATACTACTGCCATTTTTCGTCAAACAATGGTAACTGCCGTGCCGTCTCTTTCGGCTGCTCATCAATGTAGTCGGAGAAGTTGACATTGCGGTAGAAGTCACACCTTACGCCCATCCAGTTACGCTCGACCGCTATCTTGACCAGTATTTCGGGAGTGGCCATCGGGTAAAGTTCACAGGCTTTGGCAACCTCTTTCTCCATCAAATTGAAGGCGGTTTCGGTATTGGATGCACGCTTGGTCTTTCTTACCTTGAGCCAGTCGTCAACAATGTTCGGAGGAACACCGAGACCAATGACAGAAGAACGAAAATCAAATTTCTTTGGCATTACGTCAGTAATGCTTTCTTCTTTCTTTGGTCTTTGATTATTTTCAGTATTTAATTGTGTTCTGTTTTCCGTGTCCCGATTATCCATGTCCCGAATATTGGGAAGCGGATAATTTTCAGATACATAGCGAGGCTCTTCAAAAAAAGTGTACTCTGCCTCAAGCATCTTTCCATTCTCATCGCGACGCTGTTCGTAATGGCAGTAGCCATGTTCCTTCAACTCGTCGATGATGCCGTAAATCGAGTTCTTACCCTCCTTGACTATCTTACATAGTCCATTGATGGAAAAATCCCAGTTGCTTTCGTTGAGTGACATAACGACCAAGAAAAGACCTTTGGCCTTCAACGAAACATTCTTGTCTCTCACAATTCGGTTGGAGAGGACGGTGAAATCGCGTTCTACGCGCTCCACCCTACATTGCTGTAAGTTGCTCATTGTTTTTGTCTTTTATGTTTCGCTTTTGTCTTGTTGAATTAAAAGAGGGGCATAGGTGCAAGACAAAAACGTAGAATCACCTTTGAATGGGTGGCTCGCGACTGCACACCCACGCCCCTCTCGCGTCTATTCGACCATATTTATCACCATAACGGCACTTTATTCGCTTTATTGTACCAAAGTGAAAAAAAAATTTCAGCCCACCGTCGGAGAGTTGTTGTCGTCGTATATCATTCTGACAACGTGTTCGATAGTCTCACGGCACTTGGTGTACTTTTTCTCCGCAGCGAGGAGCATGATGTCGCGGATGTCATTGTCGAAGCCGTTGACGCGGCAAAAGACGATGATTGCTACCCTCGTGCTGTCGGGGCAGCGGTGGTAGCGTCCCAGCGTGTACTCCTCGCCCAACTCGCAGTAGTGTATGGCTTTCATCAAGTCCTCCTTTCCGTTCTTGTCGCGGTAACGGCTGGCGTAGCGGATGATAGACGTTTGCTTGTTCACCAGTTCGGGACATATCTCGAACAACTCGTCGGGCTGAAATGGCAGTTTCTTGTAGTGATTGCCAGCAACCTGTTTTTCAGACGCTTTATTCATCGTCCCTCCCTTCTATGTGTACGCGGGTGTAGTTGGGGAAGCCCTCGCCGCAGTTGGGGTAGGTCTTGATGTCCTTCAAGTTCAACTTCTGTGCCTCCTCGTATGCCATGTGGATGGCGCAGTCGTCGGGATGGGGACACTCCTCTCCGAGGCAATGCTGGTAGCCGTGGTGGAAACGTGTATTGGGTTGGCTCATAACAAAACTATTTAAGGTTGAAAAGAGGGTGCAAAGATAGGAAAAAATACCGACATCCGCACCCTCTCTCGTGGAAAAAAGTTATTCACCCTCCGCTTGAGCCTGTGCCTCACCCTCTTGTGCTGGAGCGGCGGGCGACGCGAACTGGATAGGCATTACCAAGATGGAGATATTCGGCGTGTTCTCGCCACGGAAAATCATCGGTCGGTCTTTGGCCTGTAGTTCCACGCAGACGTTCTCGTCGCACAAGGTACGCATAGCGTCGGAGATAAAGCGGCGGTTGCAGCCGATGGCCTCGAACTGAACGTCATGCTCACAGGGGACGGTCTCATCGACGGCACGGTTGCGGGCGTAGTCGCGGGACGACATGGTCATAGCCGAAGGGGAGAACGAAATCTTGATGCTGTCGTCCTCGGCGGCGGCGATGCCGATGCGGGTCATGCCCTCCAGCACGGCTGTACGGCTGACCTTGAGGAGATACGGCATATTGCGGGGCATGGCTTTCTTCAATTCGGGGTAGTTGCCCTCGACAAGACACACACAGAGGTCGGAGTAGGTGGTGTGGAACATCACGTTGCTACGTCTCACCCTTACCTCCACGACATCCTCGGAGAGGGCGATGGACTGGATGGGGTCAAACGCGCTGTCGCTGACGGTGAAGCCGACATCCAAGCCCTCGACACCAGCGTCCTCTTTCTCCGCGCAGTACATGACGAACTTGTTGGTCGCATAGCAGCCGAACACGCCGTTGCGGGCGTATAGGTGTATGCCCGACAGCAGTTTGAGAAGGGGGTCGCCCAAGGTGAAGCGGCGGGCATCGCCGACGAAAGCGGCGAGGGTCGAGCCATCGACCTTGAACACCGTAGGCTCTCCGTCCAGATTGATGGTCGGGAACAGGCTGGCGTTCATCGTCTCAAAGGTCATAACACCCTTCGAGTGCTTGATAGTCACCGTGTTGTCCTCGAACTCCATGCGTATTTCAGCATCGGACAGGGTGTTGACACCACGGCTGAACTCATCGTAGGGGATGCAGATGTCGATGTCGCCGCCCTCCACGCCCTTGGTCTGACACAAGGTACGCATGGTGTTCTCCATGTCGGTAGATTTGACGACGCACCAGCCCTTCTGTGTCGTCAGACGGACGCAGGAAGTGATGGGGGTGATGCGCTTTGCTTTGGCGTAGCAGCCTCCGCGTTTGAGTGCCTCGGTGAAGGCACTACGGTCGAATACAAGAATTTTTGACATAATGTTAGGTATTAAGTTGTTGATTTTACACGTCTTGCAATGTCGGTACTCACCTCACCCTTTGCCACCTGTTCTATCCACCCTGCAACCATGCCAGCGATGTACGCATGGCTCTCTCCTGTCTCGAATGTGCCATACGTTATACCGCAGTGGTCGCACATCCAGTCGGCGGCATGGGAAGCCTCGTGCGCGAGGGTATTTGCCGTCACAGGGACGTTGGGGTTGATGTTGAACATCACTCCGACATATCCGTGCCTCTCGCCCACTATCTGCACGCCCACAGCGGTATTCCCGCCGTACACGTTCTCCCCGCGCTTAAATTCAGAGGTGACTAACCTACCTCCTTTATCCTCTATCCTCACAAAGTGCTTGCGGATAAACAAGTCGCTTATCCCCACCCCGACAAACACAGAGTAAGGATAACAGCCATTGCGGAACTCCCAGCAAACACAACTCGTCTGTCTTTTAACCATATCTACTTTATTTTCTCATTTTCAATTTCATGCACAACATACTCGCCTTCAAACTCCACGGCAAAGATACGAATATACTCCAGTATATTATCAATCTTCCTCCTCACCCTCCAAGTTGCCGCGTAGCGGCTGGCGACCATTTCTCCCACTCAAAAACTCTGCAAAGATACGAAAAAACTCCTTACTTTCGTCCAATCTTAATAAAAAAGTAAGGATGTAGTTGTCCGCGAGGTACTTATATTCCTTTCTTTCTCGTAAGTCGGGTCGGTCGGGTCGTTTTCTACCACCTCCCGAAAGTAAGAAATGCACCTGTCGGGGTATGGGCGTTTCTTGGAAGGAAACGCCCAAGAAGATTCGGGACTTTCGTCCCTCAAGGATTTAAGATTAAAAAAGTAATGGGCGAGAGATTCCCCACACACATATTTTACACATAGGAATTTCTGTGAAGATAACAAGTATATTACTTATAAGCATTTACAAACATTATGGAATTACTGCGCAAATAAAAAAGCAGCATCGAGAGGAGTTTAAGATTCAAAAGGTAGTCAAACAGCAGTCAAATAAACACCCTCCTCATATTCAGAAAAATAAAAAACAATAGCATGGAAATGTGAGTTGGCAGTCAAATAAAACAAGATGCAAGGCAGGATGCTGAAAATAAAAAAAATAAAAAAATAAAATAGGCATAGGGGAGAGGATGGAAAGAAAAAATTTCAAAAAAAATAATTCGGAAAGGCAGCCTCGGTCGCGGTGGGGGTCGATAAGGGGCTGGGGGTGCATCGAAAAATTGACAGCCAAAAGCGGCCAAAATAACGGCCTTTTGTGTCGGCACAGACAAACACACACAAACGACAAAAAAACGTGCGAAACGGCCAAAAAAGCGGCCAAAAACGCAATATTTTTTGACAAGTTCAAGCAATGCAAACGAAGCGCAAAAGAAGCACAGAAACGAAGCGAAACGAAACAAAATGTAAATATAATTGTAAATACTTGATAATTAAACACATAAATAGATTAAACGTGCAATTAAAATACACTAATACACACATATTCAGTTATTTATAGCGTTATGTGTCAGAATACAAACAAAATAGACGCAAAAAACGCAAAACGAGGCCAAAAAATTGCATTTTGCAACCTCAAAAACGGCCAAAAACAGCCAAAGGTGAAAATTTTTTACCTTTGTAATTGCCTATAAAACAGCCCACTAATAAAAAAGTGTCAAAAAGAATGAAATTTTTTTTTGTCAGTTCAAAATAAAGTTGTATTTTCGCAAGTGAGTTGAGGCAAAAGAAACGCCGAAACGAGAAACAAAAAACAACTTATTAACAAATTAAACAATTAAAAGTTATGGCAAAAAATGCAAAGGTAAGCAACGCCAAAAGTGCAACCAAGAACAGCAAGAACAACAGCAAGAAGGCCGCGACCGTTAAGGCTGCAACCGTTGAAAGCGTTTCAAACGCTTATGCAAACAGCGCGAAACTTGCAAACCTTCTCAAACTTGCAAACGAGAAACTGAATGAACAAGCAAGTCGCAAAAATGAAGTTATTTTCACGGCTCACGAATTTTTGACGGTGCAACCAACGCCGCGCAAGGTGAACAAAAACGGCGGCTTAATTTTGAAGTGGAATGAAGGCCGCGCCGAAACGCTGGCCAATATGAAAGCAGTTGCAGCGGAATATGGTTGTAACATCCTTGGAACTTATCAACAGGCCAGCAGTTGCGCGCGCCGTTTGTACCTTGTCGAGAATTGCGGTAAAATTTCCGCTTTTACGCTGCATGAATTAAATTGCTTGCAAGCAACAGACGGCAACCGTTACGACAACCAAGAACAGACAACTGACTATTCAAGCAGTTCGCCACGTTTTGCCGCTGCAATGGCGGCGGGTACGGTTGACAGCCTCGATGCAGAATATAAAGAGTACCATGACGAACAGAAGGCAAAAAGGTTGCAGCAGTATATGAAGAGATAAAGCAACCAGCAGGACGGCGGCAAACGACAACCGCCGCCGTCCTTGCTTTTGACAATTAACTTGATTTATTGACACAATAACAACTGATTGAACATGAAAAAAGCGTTGATTTACATATCCACATTTTTGCTGATTGCCAGTTGCACCAGCGCAAACGGCCAGCAGATTGAACGGCAATCAAACAGCCAGCCGACAGAAGAGATTGAACACGCCGCCGTATTTACCATTGAATCGGTGATTGACGTTGACACAATCAACAATTCTATTCACTACATGGATTATGACGCTTTCGACCCCGACAACATGGATTGGTGCGCCGCTTACGATGCAGCGACAGACAGAATCACGGCGACGACAGACCACGAAACAGCCGTGCTGATTGCCAGCGGAAAAGTCGATATATGGAACGCCGAACAATTTACACTATGGTTTGACGAATCAGGGCGATGCACGCTGAAACATGATTGCCATTGGCTTGAATAGTCAACGAATAACAACCCATGAAGAGCGGCCAAATTTGAGCCGCTTTTTTCGTGCCTGTGCGCCTCGATTCTCCAGCCGTGGCCAACTATACCAGCCAGCAGGAGAATGACAGCCAGCGGGCAAAATTCAGACCGATTCCAACTATATCAAAAAACTTTCGTACCTTTGCACCGACAAACGAAAATAAAGCAAGCAATGAAAGCAAGAAAAGGAATCCGCGCCCGCCTACATTCGGCAGGGATAGCGGCAATTAGACAACTTACCAAGGACTACAACGAGAGCCAAATCATAATCAGCACTCTCGACGAATATGACGAGAATCCGTGGCCGACGGTGTGGTGGTTGATTGCACGGCGTATCACAAAGCGGTGAAATTAGAGCGTATTTGATTGATGGACGAATAGAATAACCTCCCCCTATTATACAACGGACAATCATCTACCATTGAATAACAGAGAAATTCGATTGCCATTATCTGCATAATTGTTCGTATCTTTGCATTGTAATTGAGAGAGTAATATATACTACTACTTAATAGCAACTTAATAATAATATAATAATAAATAGCAGTTATGGAAATCACAGACATCATCAACAACGAAAGAGTAACCTCCACCTTCTTCAATCTATGGGAACGCTGGCAGGACGAAAGTGAGTACGAGGATATCGCTGATTACGGCAAAGTCCTCGCAAAAAGCATCCGCGACGCAGGACAGCCAATCAGCCACGAGAAGCCGACCAAACGCCCATTCGGTCTAAAGTGTATGATTAACGGAGTGAACTACCACCTGTTTGTCAAGAGAAAATCACACACCTCCATAGCCATGTATGCAAAGCGTCTGACAAAATAGATTGACGCTATATTGAAATTTATTCGTACTTTTGCATCGTAATTGAAAAACAACTTAAAACATAAAACAACATGAAAGCAAGCAACACAACCCCCAGCAAGTTCACCGTATTGTGCAAGAAAAACGACATGAGCAAGGCCGAAGCCATTATACTGGCCATGTGTGCCGCCTACATCCTCGCCCAAGTTGTAAGGGCTATTTTCTAACGATTAACACCACCAATCCCCATGAAAAACGAGAACAAGGAAAATACCCAGTACCTCCAATCCCTCCCCTCGGATAAGGTGGCTGACATCGCCGTCCAATCATTCGGCATCATCCTCAATGGTAAGGGCAAAATCAGCGGAAAGCAGTTCGTGAAGGCAATCCGCAAGTTCCTCAACATCCACCTAATCACCTCCCCCTACACACGAAAGGGATTCAAAATTATCAAGGAAGCAGTAATCAAACACATCGAAGAAATTGAAGTGATTGACGGCCTCTCCCGAATCCGCTACACAAAAGACAAGAATTGATTGTTTCCATAACTCCAGCCGAGGGGCAATCCCCCTCACCAAAAACGGCATCAAAAATTAAAATGATTGCCGTTTTATTTTTTTTTAACATTTCTCCAATCCCCAATCATCACCAACACGAATTTCAATCAATTTTATTATTTTTTAACAAATTCACCAATCATCTTGAACATAGAAAGAAAAGATTGAAAGGCGTATAAACAAAAAATATAGATGGCAATCAGGTTGAGAATGATTGACATACGAATGAAGAATGATTAACGTTAAATCTATGTTAAAATCAACACTAAATGATTGAAAAAGAAAACAAAGGAGGGCAAATCTCGGAGAATTTCTACAAGGTGGTGAGCCGCCGCTAATCGGGCGCGCGCGTTCTTCGCAAAAAACGTCCTTTCTTTTCGTTTTTACATTTCCCAATCTATCGTGTATATTTCTCAAGGCATACCCCATGTATATTTTTTTTAATCTTCATGCTATTTCTTTAAGTCATACCTCCTTTTATGTATATTTTTCATCAATCAACTATTATTTTTTTTTTATTAAGCCATACTCCAGTATATGCTATTCAATCTATTACTTTTCCAGTGGTGTAATAGTAATCTGATATTTATAGACGTTATAAGAGACTTTTATATATTCTGCTGGTGTTATATATTACTATTAAATCGGTGCTTTTATAAGGTGTTAAAATGGTGTTTTGATAGGTGTTTTATTGCTATTTTGTATAACTATTTCAGTAGTTGTTCAATCGTAGTGTATAGTTGTTTAATAGTTGTTATGATTATTATTTATAACAATCACTTATAACTACTATTTATAACTATATTTATAATATATTATTATTAAGTAGTTTATAGACGCACACGCAATCGGCGCGAGTACGCTCGTGTACGCAATACGCGCGCGTGTACGCAATCAGGGTTACTCCCCCTTAATAGGGGAGTAAAGGTGCAGAAACTGATTGCCGTTATCTCCGCTTTTCTTCGTACTTTTGCAACAGAAATTAAAACCAAACGCAATGAAACAACCAAAGACCTACGATTCTGCCTTTGCAAATCTGAAAGAAGTAAACAGCCTTGTAGAGCGGCTTACTGGCAGGAAGATTCACCTCTATGCCAACAACCTCTGCCATAGAATCTACTACACCTAGGGCGACAGCACGGCGATTGAACAAAGCAAGATACTGCTTGAGGAGGAGGGCGAACTATCGGGCAAATCGTTCTACTACATGACCGTCGGGATGCTTCTGATAGTCCGAATCGTCGCCTCGTTCTTGCAGCGCAGGATGAGATAAAATTGATTGCCGATATTCGGCAAAATGTTTGTACTTTTGCAACGTAAAACAATTAAAACACACATACAATGGAAACAACACAAAAGATTGACCAGTACGAGCAGCAGGCTCTCGACTTCTGCAAGAAGCACAACGTACAAATCCACATCGTAAAGAGCGGCACGGTGCAGGGATTCCCCAACTGCAAGCACGACCGCCACATGACACACATCCGCAATCGGGTGAAGATAACGACCGCCCTCGGCAGTTTCGGATTCTACTTCTATGGCTCTTATTCCGACTGGCAGTATGGCCGCAAGGCTACCCCCTACCAAATCCTCGCCGACCTCTCGTGCTATATCTACACCCCCGACAACTTCAAAGATTTCTGCGACGAGTACGGCTACGACGATGATTCGATGTCGGCTATGCGGGTGTTCAAGGGAAGCCGCAAGATGTCGGACAATCTTCACAAGTATTTCACCAAGGAACAACTTTCCGACCTCTCCGAAATCAACTAACACCCCCGCCCTATGAGAACAGCAATCGGCGTACTCTGTATAGTGCTGCCAGTAGTAGCAGCGTATTGGGATAAGATTAAACTTATATTAACCAGTAATAAATAATATCATGGCTATTTATACGCTTGATGATTTAAGGATGTTGGCAAAGGAGAAGATCCAGCAGGAACTTATGGAGATTGTTCTCCCTTGGTGTACCGCCCGCTATAATGCAATCTACGCCGAGGAAGAGCGGAGGATAAACGACGAGACCTTTGTCAAATCATACCTCTACAACGCTTGTACGTTCATCCGCAACACCACCACGCACTTTGATTTGGACTACATCGACGAACAATGCGAGAATGTGAGTTTCCGCGATTTTGAAAAGTTCGTGAACGAGACCAAGGAGAAGATAAAGGCAATCCCCCATGTACGGCGCACCATCGTTACTGGAGAATGGGGAGGAATCACCGTATGCTGCCAACACCTCGTGCTTGTCGAGAGGGGTGTGATTGACTTCAAAGCCCGCGAACTGGCTGATTTATTCGCCTTCCGCATCCTCCATTGCAAATCAGAAAAGGACATGAGGTATCTTGAGAACACCTACAATCACCTCAAGGACTTCATGGAATAGAGCAATTTAAGTTGTTTTTTAATCAGAGGGTGAGACAGCCATAAGCCTCACCCTCATTTCGTGCAATCAAACGATATGTTTTCCGAAAACTCATTTTTAGCCGTTTTAAGCGACTTTCTCGAAGGCCGTGGATAGTTGTCCAACCCAGACCACGAAAGCCCGCCAGCGGCCACGAAAACGGCCAAAAAAAGGCATATTACACCCACACCCCCACCCACGGCAGACGATACGAAACCGATTAAAGAAAAATTCGAGGCGGCAGAGGAAGATTGACCGTATGTGGTTTTTTCTTCGTACTTTTGCAACGTAATTCAAAGAGTAACAATAATTAAAACAATTCAAAATGGAAACATTCAACGAAAAACAGATTAAAATGGAGCGCACCTTGGACTTGGTGCTGGCTCAATCGGCCAACTACATGAAGCAATTTGCTGGCGACGTTCTGTTGACCCGCTCGACAATCATCGACAAACTCCTTTGCTGGGGCAACGTCGATTGCTTCTGCCACCGTATGCACTTCGACAGCGAGGAACGATTCAAAGGCTACTACGGTCGTTATGTGTCGGCGGCAGAAATGGCAATTAAGGAACTCGGCGAGGATTTCATTCTCCGCTTCCGTTACGACCGCGAGAAGGGTACGATGGCCGTCACGATTGTCATCATCACCGACAGCGAGGACGACCTCCCCTCAATCAACGAACTGGCCGAAAGGGTGAAGAATCTCGGCATCGAGACCACGGTAGAGATATACAAAGACCCCGTAAAGAAAGATTGACGTTTATTGTGAATTTCTTTGTACTTTTGCAAACGAATTAAGAAACATAATATAAACAACTTAAACAACAAGATTATGGCAAAGCAAGTAATTAAGTACAACCAAAAATCTGGTACTATCTTTTGGGGCTTCTATGAAAGCACCCTCGAAGATTGGGACAACCTCTCGGATATGCTCTCTTGGGACGCTCACGAGGAAGGCCGTACAATCATGGTCAAGGTCAATAGTCAAGAACACCAAGAGGCTATTGGAAAGGAGATTACCAAAATGCTCCACAACTATGTGAAGGATGATGAGATTTTCGGTGAGTTCAAGTTCGTTAAAATCAACTCCCCGCGTTACTACAACTTCGAGACCGACACCTTGGAGATTGAGGTCGAGGTTGATATTGAACTGCTGGCACAGCGGATTATGGCAGAGAAAGAGGCGTACAAGGGCTTGAATCGCTACCTCCGCGAAAACTACAGCGACCGCAGCGGATTCGTCAGTTGGATTCCGAACAACTGCGCAGATTTGTTTCTCAAACTCAAGCCCGACAGCCGCGAATCTGACGTGCTTCTCGACTACTGGTTCCTCCACCTGATTTACGCCGAAAAATACTCCGAGGCGTGGGACGTGCAGGGATTTATCGAGAGCCGAGAAGAGAGTTGGTATCACGACTATTTGGTGGAGTTCGCCATGAATGAAATCTACGAGCATTACACCGAGGTTGACAACGAGCGGGAGGCTGATTTAGTTTGCAAGCCATGAGCCGCCCCTGCCTTATCGAGATTGAGGGGCTGGGCGAGGCTAAAGTCCAGTTCCACAATCTCGCTGGCGGGTACACCTCCGTCTGCGAGATTGACACAGGCTTCATCAAGGTCAAGGGAGAGGCTACCGCCCCCATGATTGCGCTCCAGTGTGCGCTCACCGACCTACAGAAAAAGATTGGCCGTATTAGAAAATAAATTCGTACTTTTGCAAACAGAAACAAAACAAAGAATTAAAACAACTTAAAACACACAGATTATGCAGTACACCGTAGATTTTGACATCAACCAGTTCCAGTTTTGGGGCGGTGCAAAGGACAGGGTTGAGGGTCTTGATTCAGACACGTTGGAACGCCTCGGCCAGCACATTGAGGAGGTTTTCGGATTCGACGAGACACCCCCGACCGACACCGCCATCAACGATTACGTTTGGTTTGATTGGGACAGCATTTGCGAGGCCATAGGAATTGACGACGAGGGTAATCCAGTAGGCAGTGAAGAATGGGTCAAGAGAGCCATTTACAAAAAGTACGATTGGGACGAAGAAACGGCACACGGCTACGCCGACGCTTTCATGGAGGACGAGGATTGCGAGAACATGGACGACGTTGACGAGTTGATTGACACCTTCGAGGAATGGTTTACCTCCACCCGCGCCCACAAGATGATTCGCGACAACTACACGGAGTTGACCGACGAGGACGACGAGCAGATTGACGAGTTCATCGAGGACGAGGTTATAACGATGGATTACGACGACGACGACATCCGCGAGGCTTGGGAATCGTGGGTCGAAGAACACAAGGATGAAGAGGAGGAGGGTGATTGATACCCCTCCCCTCCATACACTAACCGATTAAAAACAAACAAAATGAGAATAAAGGAAAAGGAACAACTGGCGGCTGATTTGCAGCGTGCCATGAGATTGAGCATCACATACAAGTTCATCCGAGCGGAGAAGGCTCACAAAATCATACAGGTCAACCTCCAGCGACGCAAGGACGGCCAGCGATTGACAGGCTCGTTCCAAATGATAACCTACGGCGATTTACCTTTGGCTTCCGAGGTGCTTACCGAGTTGGCCGCTTGTATGGAAATCGAGCAGAGTATGAACGAGTATGTTGTCAATCACGCCATCCACATCACGGACGGCGAGACCTTCCAATCGGCGCAGAAGGCGTACACGAAAGCCCGCAAAGTCTCGCTGATTGTGCAAAAAATATTCTTTGACGTACTGCCGCAACTGGCAAAATTCAAGCCCCAAAAAATTGCCGTTTAGAGCGTTTATTTTTCGCCGTTGGTGTAGTTCTCCACGGCCACAAAATAAAGCCACACAGACGGCAAAAACGAGGCCGAAAACAAGACAAACGACAACCAGCACAACCACGGCAAAAGCGGCCACCGAAACGTAGAATCAGAAAACGGCCATACGAAGTAGATTGCAATTATGTGTCAGAATGTTCGTACTTTTGCAAACGAAAAACAAAGAACAACTTAAAAGACAACATCATGGCAAAGATTAAGAAAATGACACTCAAGCATTGGGGCAACGACACTCACCTAATCTCCTGTGAGAATGTTACCAGCACGGCGGCACAGCAGGAACTCAA
>Ga0310786_10008846_pt1 | contig 12870 bp, 11 predicted proteins | sample AusTroGonzalo_MG_FD_203881 | JGI IMG/M metagenome (GOLD analysis project Ga0310786, IMG submission 203881) | Bovine rumen microbial communities from tropical cattle in Woodstock, Queensland, Australia - Gonzalo_03 (v2) (version 2) | ecosystem: Host-associated > Mammals > Digestive system >...
AAATAAGTAGAAGAAGTATTAGAAACCGTAGACCAAGAACTAGAGCTAGTAGATTTATATTTAGCAGTTAAATAAACTTTACCAACATAATCATCATCAGTATTGATTTCTAAATCAACGTATTCAGAAGTAGAAGGAGTAGTATCGTTAGTAGAGATTTCAATATCATCGTTATAAGAACTTCATCATCATCCATTTCATTCCCAACTTCCATCACCAAAATCATAATATTCTTCGATTGTCGTTGATTCATCATCTATTGTGATGTAAATCTTTACTTTTTTTGAAGAACTTCCATTGTATGTGAAATTTCCATTACATGCTCAAACATGTGTTAATGTATTGTCTGGTAACAAAATATCACACGACACTGCACAGTCACCATTACATTGAAGATCGCTTCTTGTCACTGTGTATCTGTTATTACTTTTTTTATCTATACCTACACATATAGAATAGTCTCAGAGATCTGTTTCAATACAGTCCCTAGCAGACGAAAAGCTTGAAAATAAAGCCAATAAAATTAGTGAAAACGAAAAGAATTTTAATAATTTTTTCATTGTTTTGATGATAAATTATAAAAATTTATAAAACTCAATAAAAATACTAACTTAAATTATAATAATTTCAATATTATAATCAAGGAATTTTTAGAAAATACTTGACATTTTATAAAATATATCATCATGCACAGTAACGTTAAAACAATACTATTGAATAGCTAAAATTTTTCATTATAAACTAAATGTTTAAATGCATCATTATTAAAATGAATTTATTAGAAAACGTAAATTTGAAAAAATATAATACATTTATGCTACCTATCGTTGCAAAATATTTTACTGAGATAAATAGTGTTGATGAATTATTTGAATTACTAAATTCAGATATTTACAAAAATATCCAAAAAAAATATATTTTATGAGAATGATCAAATACAATTTTTACTAAAGATTTTGACTGACTCGTAATTAAAATAAATATAAAATGAAAAGAAATATTAAAATCTGATGATGAAGTTTTTATTAAAGCTTGATCTGGAGAAGTTCGATATGATTTTGTATCTCGATGTGCTGAAAATAATTTTGTTTGAATGGAAAATTTAGCATATATTCCTAGTAGTATTTGAGCTTCTGCAGTCCAAAATATTTGAGCATATTGAGCAGAAGCAAAAGATGTTATTTACGAAGTTGAGTGAATTGATTTATCCACATGAGAAACGAAAAGATTCAAAAATTCAGATTGTAAATTTTGATATCGCGACAGTATATTCAAACATGAGTTAAAGGACGATTTTTTGATAACATATGTGACGTATAAATTAAAAAAATATTCAGATAATTATAAATTTAATTGTGAATATGCTGGAATTAACGAGAAAATTGCAGAATTGTGATTCAACCCAGATAATTTAAATCCGTCAGAATTTGTACAAGTAATTACAGAAATCAGAAAATGAAAATTACCAGATTGGCATGAAATTTGAACAGCTTGAAGTTTTTTTAAAAATCCAGTAATTTCAACTCAAGAATGGGATGTCTTGCAAAAAGAATTTCCAGAACTTAAATGATTTGAAGTAGAGGAGTGAATCAAGCTTTCAGCATGACAACTCATTGATATGTGTTGATTTAAGTGAAAATGAAATTGAAAAGTTTGAACATATAAAACTCATGCATTGATATTGATAAATGAATGAGATGCAGTATGACAAGATGTTGTCGATTTTTCAAGCGAAATCCAAAATGCAGTAAAAAATAAGTTTTGAGTAGATTTAGATCCCGAAGCTATATTTATTTAAAAAATTTTTATTTACAAAAAAGTCCTCAATTGAGGACTTTTTTTATTTTACGGTTATCAATTACTCAACAACTTCTTCTACAGCAACTTCTTCTACAGGAGCTTCTACATTTTCTTCACTATTTTCTTCAAAAACGATTTCTCCGTTCTCTTCATATTCATCACCATATTCTTCATAGTATTCTTCCATTCCTCCAAATAAATCATTTAGAGATGTGAATTCTATATCAGCAGGTTTATCAAATACAGAGTTGTCTTTTACTCATTTTACACAAGTCAAAGTACTTCATTCATCTAATTCACCAAATTCTCCAAGTTCATCTTCTATGTTCATTTCGTATTCTAAGTACATTCCTCCATCTCCATAAGAATCTCACCATCCATACATCATACCATCTCTTGCCAAAGCATGATCGTTATATGTTTCTCAATCAGTAGTTACTGATGATACTTGACTAATCATTCAGTCCTTAAAATACATAGTAGATGTTGCTGTTCATTCATCTGTCGTAGATGTTAATGTACATGTCATAGCTTTTCATTCATTATAGATAGCTATCATATCTTCACTACTTGTGATTGTAACAGGTTTTGCAGTTGTACATCCTGCTACTAATACTAATCCCAAAGAAAGGGCAGAAACTAATCATAATTTTTTCATAATTAAATTAATTTACAGAATAAAAATTTTTTCACAAACCTAATACAAAAAATGGCCCATATTTCAAGTGAAAATTCAATAAAACACTTTACATTTTATGAAAATAAGCCATTTACATTAATCTTACATAGTTCTCCAATTGAATTTATCTCAGTTCAAAGTTGTGATTATCATTGTTTTTCATCAGTCTTCATTTGCTATTATGTTATATTTTCCTCAATCAATTTTGAAAGCATCTTCCAAATCCATTGATTCTCACTCACATAGCATTAGATTCTGGACTAATGACACAGAAATTGTTCACTCATTTTCATCTCAATCAAAAGTTACATCTCATCACATATCATTACAAAATTTTGTGTACAATTTTCCATCATTTGTGATCGTCATCTTGTAGTCTCAATCTACTTCTTTTCAATTAAAAGCTAATAAATTCCATCTTTCTCAATCAATAACTTCTTCTTCTACAACATCTTCAATAATTTCTTCCTCAGGATTTTCAGGTTCTTCTACTACTACATTTTCTTCATCAATAATTTCTGATTCTGTATTTTCCTGCACTTTATTCATACATCCAGCCAACAAAATCACGCTCAAAGCAAGAGTAGAAATTATTCATAAATTTTTCATAATTGATAATTAATTTATTAAAAGAAATGTCATCCTGAGAAAAATGAGATATCAGGATGACATCATTATTTCATTTTTTACTTCATAATTATTTATTTCCGTATTGAGCTTTGTCTCCTAATTTTTCTTCAATTCTCATTAATTGATTGTATTTTGCAATTCTATCTGTCCTACTTGCTGATCCAGTCTTGATGAATCCTGTATTCATAGCTACAGCTAAATCAGCAATGAAAGTATCTTCAGTTTCTCCAGATCTATGTGAAACTATAGCTCTCATTCAGTGCTCATGAGCTAAATTGATAGCATCGATAGTTTCGCTTACTGATCCGATTTGATTTAACTTAATCAATATTGAATTTGCTAAATTTTGATCGATTCACATTTGTAATCTCTCAATATTTGTCACAAATAAATCATCTCATACTAGCATTATCTTGTTTCCAAGCCTGCTATTCATCTCTTTCCATCATTCGAAATCATCTTCAGCCATTCCATCTTCTATAGATATGATAGGGTATTTATTACATCGATCTTCGAATAATCCAACCAATTCGCTAGCATTAAATTTTCTTCATTCTCCAGCTAAATTATATACTCCATCTTCATAGAATTCAGAAGATGCTACATCCAATGCTAATTTGATTTTTCATGTATATCATGCTTTTTCTATAGCTTCTACTATTACTTGCAAAGCTTCTTCATTACTTCCCAAATTTGGAGCGAACCCTCATTCATCTCATACAGAAGTAGCTAATCCTCTTGATTTCAAAATAGCTTTCAAGTTGTGGAATACTTCAGCTCCATATCTTAATCCTTCATGGAAATTAGGTGCTCAAACAGGTACAACCATAAATTCTTGAATATCAACATTGTTGTCAGCATGACTTCATCCATTCAAAATATTCATCATAGGATAAGGCAAAACATGTCATTTTCATTCTCCTATGAAATCATATATTGCTTTGTTTTCACTCTTTGCACAAGCTACTACAAATGCCATACTTACTCATAAAATTGCATTAGCTCAGAATTTACTCTTGTTCTTTGTTCAATCTAAATCTATTAATAATTTGTCCAATTCTCTATAATTAGCAAAAGATTTTCATTCTATTGCAGCTTTGATATCTGTATTTACATTTTTTACAGCAGTCAAAGTTCATTTTCCTAAATATCTTGATTTATCTCCATCTCTAAGCTCCAAAGCTTCATGTACTCATGTACTAGCTCCAGATGGAACTATAGCCCTACCAAAACTTCAGTCAGCTAAAGTTAATTCTACTTCTACAGTTGGATTTCATCTACTATCCAATACTTCTCTTGCATATACGCTTTTAATTTCTGCCATGTCTTTCTTTATAATAATTTAAAAAATTTAATTTTATCTTATACTATTTTATATTACTAATGCAATCCAGATAATGTTTAATTACACTTGACAATAATGGGTAAAAATATATAATCTATATTGAATGTGTAAACTAAAGTCGAATCAAAAAAACAAACGTCATGAAAAACTTCTTAAAAATTTCGGCCGTCATCTTAGGATTTCTGGTCGCGGTGGGTCTTCTTTTGTTCGGTTGCCTGAAATTGGCAATCTGGAATGCTGGCGTGTTCATCGCTTGTCTGTGCATCCTTGCTGGACTGATGTTCATGTATTTCATCGTGAGCAAAAGCAAGGAAATCTTTGGCAAAGCTACGGTTGGTGCCTGGATCTCTGGCTCCCTGTTCCTGCTTGCATACTCAGTGTTGATCCCCATTTGGATGCTTGACATCGAACTCCTTTGGATTGCCTATCTCGCCGTCGGTTTGATTGGCGTAGGTTCTGTCCTGTGGGCAATCGGTAAAATTGTCCAACTGAGGAACTAACCTTACGTTCTTATGACTCCTCCTTGATTTCAAGGGGGAGTCCTTCGTATAGATAATTATTTTCTAATCATAATAGTATGATTTACTCATTGAGCATTAAAATTGTTTGGCATCTCATGCTTTGGACAGCTATGACATAACGAAATACCCAATAAAATAGTATTCACTACAGTTAAAATTCAAACAATAACTATAGCAGTAAAGTTTCTGTCTTTAAACCAGTTGCTTGTATCAAAATTTACTTTCATGATAATTGTTTAACATATAAAATTGTAATTGTATTATACACATCTACCTTAAATAAATCTTAAACTATAAAATTCCAAAACAATTGAAAAAATTATTGAAAACTTTATATAAATAATGTATTTATTTACTAACCAAATTTTCCATGTGCTGAATTTTTGGATATATTTGAGAAAAGGATTGTGCTGATAAAATTTTGTTGCATTGATTAGAGAGATTAGAATATCGTGGATATGATTCTGCATGACTTTTTGTTGGAGATAACTTAGGAAATACACAGCTCGTAAAGGCTGTCTGAAAGGTTTGAAATCTTGCAGCAAAAGTACAAAGCACATTAGATCAAACAAAAAATTGGACATTTGGAATCGCTCATACTCGTTGGGCTACTCATGGATGAATCAGTGAAGAAAATACTCATCCACACCACGATATGAACGAGAATTTTTATATAGTTCACAATGGTATCATTGAGAATTATTTTATGATAAAAAAAGAATTGGAAGCTAAATGATATAAATTTTATGGAGAAACTGATAGTGAAGTAATTGCAAATTTGCTTGATGATTTATGGACATGAGATTTTGCTGAGACAGTAGATTTAGTAGTAAATAAAATCCGTGGAGCTTATGCTTTATTGATAGTAAGCAAAAGAAATCCATGAGAAATGATGGCTGTAAAATTATGAAGTCCACTGGTTTTTGCTTATGATAACAAAAATAATTTTTATTTTTCGTCAGATAAACAGGCATTATCTGGGTATGCTGATAAATTGATATATCTGGATGATGGAGATATCTTGCATATAAAAGATAAAAATTATCAAATCAAAGCAAATTGAATTAAGATTTCAAGAAAAATTGAAGATATGGATATCAATTCATTGGAGGCTTCAAAATGAGACTACAAGCATTTTATGCTAAAGGAAATCTCTGAGCAACCGGCAATTATAAAAAGAATATGCAAATGAAGAGTAAATTTTGTAGATAAAACTATGAACGCCGAAGCATTTCACGGAATGCAAGACGAAAATTTCAAAAAGATTGTCTTTGTCGGTTGTTGAACTTCCTACAATGCATGAGTTTTATGAACATATTTCATGGAAGATTTAGCATGATTGGAATCAGTAGCATTTATTGCTAGTGAATACGAATATCAACATATAAATGTAGATGATGAGACATTATTTGTTTTCATCTCTCAATCTGGAGAAACAGCTGATAGTATCTCAGTTTTGAAGCTATTGAAGAGTAGAGGAGCTCATACATTCGGAGTAGTAAATGTAGTATGATCTACGATTTCTCGTTTGACTGATTATGGGCTATTTACTAGAGCTGGAGCTGAAATCTGAGTAGCTTCTACCAAAGCATTTACTGCACAAGTGACTTGTATATTGTTATTAGCACTGTTCCTGTGACAAAAAAGATGAATGAACAAAGCAAAATATGATAAAGTTTTGTCTGAATTGGAAAGGATTCCTGAAATGATAGATGAAATTTTGGATTCAAGTAAACAGATACAAAATGTAGCAAAAGAATTAATCAAATATAAAGATTTCTTCTTTTTGTGAAGACACTTCCAAGTACCAATCGCTCGTGAATCATCATTGAAGTTCAAAGAAATTACGTATCTACACTCAGAATTCTATCCAAGTGGAGAATTGAAACATGGACCTTTAGCATTAGTAGATGAAAATTACCCTACTGTACTATTTGCTCCAAATGATTTATTATTTGATAAAAACATTTCATCAATCCAAGAAATAAAAGCCAGAAAATGAGTTGTAGTAACCGTATCAGACAAAGATATTGCAAATTCGGATTTCAATATAAAAGTTTGAGAAACAATTGATGAAATGTATCCTTTTGTAACAGCTGTAGTTGGTCAATTATTATCATACTATACAGCAGATTTACTAGGAAGAGAAATTGATAAACCAAGAAATTTAGCAAAAAGTGTAACTGTAAAATAGTTTTATTGTAAGATATTTGAATGAAAAAGATTTTGGTATGATTAAGTGGTGGTGTAGACAGTGCTGTGGCCGCTTATTTATTGAAAGAACAATGATACGAAGTAGTTGCATGATTTATGAAAAATTATGTGGATGAAGAAAATCCAAATTGCTCTACTTATAAAGATGCAAGTGAGGCTATCAAAGTTGCAAAATTTTTGTGAATCGAGATTCTGAGCTTTGATTTGAGGCAAGAATACGAAGACAAAATAATAAAATATATTTATGATTGATACCAGAAATGAATCACTCCAAACCCAGATATTTTGTGTAATACATTGATAAAATTTGATGTGTTTTTGGAGAAAGCACTTGAAGCTGGTTTTGATTGAATTGCCACTGGACACTATGCAAGAATTGAAGAAAATAATGGAGAATTTAAATTATTGAGATGAGTGGATTACAACAAAGATCAGACATACTTTTTGTCATGACTGAATCAGTATCAACTAAGTAAATCGCTATTCCCAATAGGATGAATGACGAAGCCAGAAGTTAGGGAATTAGCAAAAAAAGCATGACTTCCAAATGCAGAACGCCCAGATAGTCAGTGACTATGCTTTGTATGAAAAGTACCAATGAGAACTTTCTTGAAAAAAAGATTGCCAGTGAAAAAAGGAGATATAGTTTTGATGGATTGAACCAAAGTTTGAGAGCATGATTGAGCATATTTTTTCACGATATGACAGAGTAGAGGATTGGATATAAATAAAAAAGCGTATGTTGTAAAAATCGATGTACAAAAAAATTTAGTATATGTCAGCTACGACAAGTACGAATCAGAACTTGTAACAAAACATATCGAAGTAAAAGATTGGCATTGGATAGGACAAGAATACAAGTTACCTTTAGAATGTAGCACAAAAATTAGATATAGGCAAGAGCCAAATCCAAGCAAAATGGAAATTAATGACTGAAAAATATTTTTCTCATATGACCAAGATCAGCGATGAGTCGCTAAAGGCCAAAGCGTCGTAGCGTATCTATGAGACGAATGTCTCGGATGATGAATTATTGAATAATTAATTATTCATCAATCATTTTAGTGTGTTAACTAATCATTGAAAACTATCTGCAAATTGTTGTAGATTTTTTTCTTCATCTTCGTTTTGGAATAAATGTTCTTCTTTACAAGTTTGGATACGTTTTTGGATTATATCATTCAATGTAGAATATTTTCGAATTTGATCTTCATAACCCGCATTAAATCATTCCCGATATTTTTGTCTACCTTCTGGTGATAACTTTTCTAAATCATTTACAGTTTCAGCAATATTACTTATTTGATCTCATAATTTTAAAGCTAAAGTTTCTGGAGTAAAATGAGAAACCTTTTCCATTTCTTCTAATTTTCTCTCTTTCCAAGTCGACTTTTCTTGTTCAGGAGTATCTCACGATTTATCTTTTTCTGTAAGATCTTTTACTAAGCGAACTATATGTTCATTATAATTTTCTTTCAAATATTGTTCTCCATTTGGGATATCCTCTCGCACATCGTGTAATAATGCTGCTGCAATTTGATCAGGTTCATAGAATCAATATTCAGCCAAAAGTGATGCAGCTTCGATACAGTGCATATATCCGTATTTATCTGGATTATTTTTTCTCTGCTTTTTGTAATTTTCGATAATATATATTAAGGCTTTTTTTACTTCTGGATACAATTCAATAGAAGATTTCAAAGACAATCTTCCCCATGCTGCGTTTTCTTCACAAAAGTTGGAAAAATTTGTTAATTTTAAAATTTCGAACAATCCTTCGTTTGTATAATTTTTAGGTGCTGTTTCTGGATTTCCGCTCAATCTCAGCTTTTTTTCTAATTTTTCTCTAATTCTTTTTTTCATTGAATAATAATTGTTAATATAAACACATCAACAATATATATTTTTAAAAAATAGTCAATTAATAATTACTAGTTAATTTAATTTTTATTACGAAAATTTGATTTATTTTTTTTTCTGATTATAATTAATATGCAGGTTTTATTTACTATGAAAAAATCATGATTAGAAGATTAATTGGGTTTATTCTTTCAGTTATAGTGGCTGCAATATTATTTATACTTTTGATTTGAATTTTTCCATCAAGAAAAAAAAGTGTAGACATAGTTAATATGTCATATATTTTTATTGACACTGACTGAACAGAGTATAATATTTTTGAACCGGTCCATTGATCTGCAATAGATTGGTCCTTTTTGTTCTGAAAAAATGATGAATCAAATGATGAAGATACTGTTGAGGAAACAAAAAATACAGTAGAAAATACAATGAAAGAGTACAATGTTTTATGAAACATTGATTATGTTTGAGATGATGAGGCAAGCACATGAGTTATATATAAAAGTGCAAATGTTTGAGACACACAAGAATTATCATGATTAAATCCAAATAATCCATTTAATCTCCCAGAATGAGCAATTGAAAAACCTGCTTATAAAGATTGTGAAACTCCTCGATGAGTTACATTAAAACATAAAGAATCAATCTTGGCATATCAGCAAAGAACTGATGTGCCAGATATCTGTAATGTACAGAGAAGAACTTGTAATAATTGAGTTTTAGATTGAACTTTTACTCAGCCTGCATGTGATGAAAGAGTGTTTTATTCGTACTGAAATAAAACATCAAAGCAAATTACTTCAGAAACAAGCAATGTTGTTTCCTACACAAGAAATAAGGTTATATCATATAATGATAAATCTGTACAAAGTGAATTAATTCAACCATCAAAATTTGCAAAAAATGAAAAGGCAGAATTTGATGAAAATTGAAAATTGAAAACAGGAGTTAAACAACCAATAACAGATCGACAAAGTGGTGATGAATGATTAATTGTTGAGCAAGATTCAAAAGAACAGGTAAATGTGAGGCATTATAACTGCCAAGCTCCATGGTGAGAAATTGTACAACATTGACAATTTGTTAGAGCATACGAACTACCATTTTGATTTACAAATGCAAGTTGTAGGGTTGAACTTAGATTATGTGTAGATTGAGAATTGATGTGAAGTTATACATACAATAAATGCCAATATTTAGATGTAACATATGAAGAATATAGTAATGTTTATGAACCAACTACTGAACAGAACTGAGAACATGAAATAACAGACAAGAAAAAACAATGATTTTGGCAATGGCTGAGAAATTTATTTGACTAAAAAACTGTGTAAAAAATGATGATATTTGCTGCTATATATTTTTATTTTCTAATACAACTGATCATGTCTTGAAAATGAACAGAATCTTTATCTATGAGCGAAATTAAAGATAAAATAACAGAAGTTCCTGCTACAGTAAATGAAAAAACAAAGATTGTAAAAAAGAAAATTACTGATGGTTCAGACTCAATAAAGCAATGAGTGAAAACCATTACCGAAAAAACTACAAAAAATTTAAAAAAATGAAAAGATTTTGTTGTAGAGACATATAACGATATCAAAACAAAAATTAGTAATATTAGTGTTAAATCAAAAGACAAAGGAGAAAAGAGTAGTACCAAATGAAATACAGACAATGATGCTGTATCAGAATTAGTAAAGTCGAATAAAGAATTAATTGATTTAGTGACAAAGTTAGTTGATAAATATGATGAAAGTTTAAAATTGTTAGAAGAAATCAATAAAAATCTATCAAAAAAGAAATAATATTATTGAAATACTAAATATTTTTACTATATAATAATGTGATATTTTATCACATTATTTTGGTATTATGGCAAAAATTACAACAAGAGCTGAAAATTACAGCGAATGGTACAATCAATTAGTACAGCAAGCAGAAATGGCTGAAAACTCAAGTGTCAGATGATGTATGGTTATCAAACCATATGGTTTTGCAATTTGGGAAAATATTAAAGACACTTTGGATAAAATGTTTAAAAACACATGACATCAAAATGCCGCATTCCCGTTATTAATACCAAAATCTTTCTTTACAAAAGAAGCTAGTCATGTAGCCTGATTTGCAAAAGAATGTGCAGTGGTTACACATTATAGACTAAAAAATGATCCAAATTGAAAATGAATCATAGTAGATCCTGAGGCTAAGTTAGAAGAAGAATTAATTGTCAGACCAACAAGTGAGACAATCATTCGAGATAGCTTCAAGAGACGAGTAAATAGTTATCGTGATTTGCCAATACTCGTAAATCAGCGAGCAAATGTAATGAGATGGGAAATGAGGACTAGAATATTTTTGAGGACTGCTGAATTCTTTTGGCAAGAATGACATACTGCTCATGCTAAAGCTGAAGATGCAAATAATGAGGCATTAAAGATGCTAGATGTATACAGAGATTTTGCTGAAAACTTTTTAGCGATGTCGCCAGTTATGGGTAGAAAACCAGCTCATGATAGATTTGCTTGAGCTTTAGAAACTTATGCAATAGAGCCAATGATGCAAGATTTTAAGGCATTACAAGCATGAACATCTCATTTCTTATGACAAAATTTCGGAAAAGCATTTGATGTAAAATTCACAAATCAAAATAATGAATTAGAATATGTTCGATGAACATCTCGATGAGTTAGTACTAGATTGATTTGATGATTGATTATGTCCCATAGTGATGATAATTGATTGGTTTTACCACCATTATTAGCTCCATATCATGTAGCGATTGTCCCAATCTTCAAAAATCAAGATGATCTGAATGATATTATGGAATATTTGAAACCATTGATTGAAAAGATGGATAATACAAGTTTGGATGCTCATTCAAAATACATAAAAAATTCTATACAAGTTAAATACAAGATTGATAGTGATACGCAAAAGACTCCAGGTCGAAAGTTCAGTGAATACGAGATGAAATGATTCCCATTGAGAGTTACAGTATGAAAAAGAGATATAGAAAACTGACAAGTTGAAGTATTTAATAGAATCACAGAGGAAAAGACTATGATGAAATTGGATGAATTGGTTGAAAACTTGGAAAATATTTTGTTAAAACAACAAAAAGACTTATATGAGAAGAACAAAGCATTTAGAGAAGCTAATACATATTATGTAAATTCTTATGACGAATTTAAAGATAAAATTGAAAAATGATTTATATTTGCGCATTGGGATGGAACAGCTGAAACAGCAGAAAAGATTCAGGAAGAGACAAAAGCCACAATTAGATGTATTCCAAATGAATGATTTGTAAAACTAAACGATGAATGAGTAGATATGATTAGCTGAAAACCAAGTGTTTGAAGAGTTTTATTTGCAAAAAGTTACTAATTTAATGGAAAAATTAAAGTTAATCAAACCAACAATTGACTATAAAGAACATGTTTTACAAACTGTGCAAGAATTTTTTGATGATAATACAACTTTTTATTGATCATGATGATTAAAAAAGTTTGTAGATAATTATGAATGACGATTAAAATATTTAAAAGAAAATGAGAGTGAAGATACAGTAAGTGAGTGATATGTACCAGGTGTTCAGTATGTTTTAATTCGCGAAATTGATAATAAAATACTTTGATTTATTAATACCAGATTTAGGCTAAATGATTCACTATTGCAACATTGATGACATATCTGATATTCTATTCGTCCGAGTGAAAGAAAAAAACATTATGCAACAGCACAATTATTTGCTGTTTTGAAGTTTTATAAAGATTTATGAATAGAGAAAGTATTATTAACCTGTGATAAAGTAAATA
>Ga0310786_10008847_pt1 | contig 12869 bp, 12 predicted proteins | sample AusTroGonzalo_MG_FD_203881 | JGI IMG/M metagenome (GOLD analysis project Ga0310786, IMG submission 203881) | Bovine rumen microbial communities from tropical cattle in Woodstock, Queensland, Australia - Gonzalo_03 (v2) (version 2) | ecosystem: Host-associated > Mammals > Digestive system >...
CGGGCTCCGCCGCGTCCGCCTCGCCGCCTGCGGCGTCCTCCGCCCCGCCGCCGGGAGAGTCCCCGTCGGCTATGCGGAAGAGGCTGGAGCCTATCTGCACGACCTTCGAGCCGTCGAGCTCGACGCGGCGGTCGATCTCCTCGCCGTTCACGAAAGTGCCGTTGGCGCTGTGGAGATCCTCCAGAAAGACCCTCCCGTCGCGGACGACGAGTATGGCGTGGCGTTCGCTGACCTCGGGGAAGTCCAGGCGTATGCGGCACATTTCGCCGCGCCCGATCATCCAGACCCCTTCGGTCAGCTCGCGGGTCTCGCGGTTCCCGCCGATCAAAGTCGTTATGGTCGCCATGCGCACCCCCTTGCCTGTTTGCGTCGGATCGTCGCCGGAAGCGTACGGCCGCAAGGCTGCCGCCCGGCCGTCACTCCGCCTTCGCGGCCGACGCGATCTTCGATTCGATGGTGTCCTTCAGCGACTTGAACTCGTCCGAATCGAACGGCGTGTCGTTCCAGTCGATGAACGTCTGCTGCAGGTCCATGAAGAATTTGCGGACGGCGTCCTTATCCCCGAACGAATACTCCGCGAGGAGCGCCTTTTCGACTACTCCGAACATGACCTTCTGGCGCGCGACGGGAGTCGTCGCGTCGGAGTCGCTGAACGCGTTCTGCTGGAGGTACACTGCGTCGAGGAACTCGGACTTGAGGTACGTCGTGAAGTCCGCGAGCGAGGTGCCCTCCTCGCCGACGACCTTCATCATCTGCCCCACTTCGCTGCCGCGCCTGAGTATCGCGCGCGCCGCCTCCACGCGCGGCTGGTCGATGACGGAGTTGTAGTGGCTCCACGAGTCGAGAGGGTCGATGGCGGGGTAGCGGCGGGCGTCGGAGCGGGCGCGGGAAAGCCCGTGGAATCCGCCCACGACCTTCAGCGTCGCCTGTGTGACCGGCTCGTCGAAGTTGCCGCCGGCGGGCGAGACCGTGCCGCCGATCGTGACCGAGCCCGTAGAGCCGTCTTTCAGGCGCACGCGGCCCGCGCGCTCGTAGAAGGCGGCTATGCGGCTTTCGAGATACGCCGGGAACGCCTCCTCGCCCGGAATCTCCTCGAGACGTCCGGAAAGCTCTCGCATCGCCTGCGCCCAGCGGGAAGTGGAATCCGCCAGCACCAGCACGTTCAGGCCCATCTGGCGGAAGTACTCCGCGAGCGTCACAGCCGTGTACACGGACGCCTCTCGCGAGGCGACCGGCATCGACGACGTGTTGCAGATGATGATCGTGCGCTTCATGAGCGACTGGCCGGTCTTGGGGTCGACGATCTCCGGAAACTCCTTGAGCGTCTCGACGACCTCGCCCGCGCGCTCGCCGCACGCGGCCGATATGACGACGTCCACCTTGGCGTACCTCGCGGTCGTCTGCTGGAGAACCGTCTTGCCGGCGCCGAACGGGCCGGGGATGCAGTACGTGCCGCCGACGGCGACCGGGAAGAACGTGTCGATCGTGCGGACGGTCGTCTCGAGCGTCTCGGTCGGTTCGAGGCGTTCGGCGAAGCACTTGATCGGCACCTTGACCGGCCAGCGCTGCATCATCTTGACCTCGGCCGTCGCGCCGTTCTGCCCTTCAAGCGTCGCGATAGTCTCCGTGACCGTGTAGTCGCCGGCGGGGGCGAGGCTCTTCACCGTCCACACGCCGCGGAGCGCGAAAGGCGCCATGATCTTGTGGCCCGGCATCGTCTTGTTGTCGAAGATGCCTTCCGTCACCCAGCCGAGCGGTTCGCCGGCCGTCACGCGGTCGCCGGCCTTCGCCGTCGGGTGCCAGTCCCACTTCCTGTCGCGCGGGAGCCCGGGCAGGTACATTCCGCGCTGGAGGAAGTACTCCGCGTCCTTCGATATCTTGCCCGCCTCCTTCGCGAGGTCCGAGAGCGGATTCTGCAGCCCGTCGTACACCTGCGCGAGCATGCCCGGTCCGAGCTCCGCCGCGAGCAGCTCGCCCGTGAACTCGACGTCGTCGTCAACGCCCAGGTCCGTCGTCGCGTCGAACACCTGCATGTCGCAGCGCGTTCCGCGCACGCGGACGATTTCCGCCATGAGCCGCTTGTCGCCGAGAATCGCGTAGCCCACCTCGTTCTGGGCCACGGCGCCGCTGAACGCGACGGTTATCATGTTGCCGTTTACGGCGACGATCTTGCCTTTTGCTGTCATTTGTTTCTCCAGTCTCTAAAGTCGGTTTCAGCGTCCTGCGGACGCGAGGCGGTCGAATGCGGCGTCGCCGGCTTCTTTCGAAATCGCCGAGCGCCTGGCCGCGATTTTGAGCCTCACGGCGTACGCCGCGAGAGCCCCGGCGCCGAGCGGGTCGGCGACATCCGCGAGCTCGCCCGCCGCGTCCCACCACACGCGGTCTATCATCTCGTCGCGCGCGGCGACGTCCTTCTCCGCGAAGCACTCCTTCACGCGGTTGCGCCAGTAGAGCGAGCAGCCTTCGGCCTTGCGGCGGCGGTTCGCGCCCCCGCGCGCCTCCGCCGCAGCGTTCCTCAGCTGCGTCTCGATGTCGGCCCATTCGCGCATCTTCGCGGCGATCCTGCCGCCGGCGAGGGCCTCGAACGCGCCCCATTCCATTGGCGCCGGTTCGCCGAACGCGAGCGCGGGCAGCGATGCGACGATGTAGTCTGTCGTCATCTGCTCGGCCTCACGCCTTGACGAGCTTCGCGAGATCCGGCCTCAGGCGCTTCGCGAGCTCCGCGGCTATCGCCTCGCCCGTGAACGCGCGCTCGACGCGGCGCCCTTCGAGCATGACCGAGAAGCCGGTCCCGAGCGTCTCGTCCGTGACGACCGTCACGTTCTTCTGCGACGCGAGCTGCGCCTTGAGCGTGGCGGCGAGGGCCGGCGGAACGGCCACTTCGGCCTCGCCAGTCAGCCCCTTCACGGCCTCAAGCGTCAGCGCCGCGACGTTCTTCGGGTCGGCGAGCGTCTTGTCGACGTTCTCTTCGAGGAGCTTCTTCAGCATCGACTCGACGGACGCGCCGACCATTATGACGGTGTCGCGCGCGGCCTGGGCTATCGTCGTCTTCGCGCGCTCGGCGTAGCCGGCGGCGTCCTTCTCGGCGTCGGCTTTCGCCTTCGCGGCCTCTTCGTTGGCGGCCTTGACGATCGCGGCGGCCTTCGCGCGCGCCTCTTCGACGATGCGCGCGGCCTCGGCGTTCGCCTTTTCGACGCCGTCGCGGTTTATCTTTTCCAGCAGTCCCTGCAGGTCTTCAGTCATTTCTTGCCTCCATTGACACATAATTATACCGATTTGCGCGCCGCAAGTCAAGTGGGGATCAATTGTTTGAGCTGATCGCGCAGATAGGCCGCGCGCTCGAACTCGAGCTTCTCCGCCGCCTCCAGCATCTCGCGCTTGAGTTCCTCGGCCAGCTCCTCGCGCGAAAGGCCGCCGTCTCCGCCCGCTGACGGCGCGGCGGCTTTCGCCGCGCTCTTGAAGAGGTACGTCGATTCGTTGATCGCGCGCTTCACCGGCTTCGGGACGATTCCGTTCTTCCTGTTGTACGCCGACTGCTTGCGGCGGTGCGCGGCCGTGATCCGCAGCAGGTCCCTGATCGCGTCCGTCTCGCGGTCCGCGTAGAGGATCACCCTCCCGTCGACGTGGCGCGCCGCGCGGCCCGCCGTCTGCACGAGCGACGTCGTGGAGCGCAGGAACCCCTCCTTGTCCGCGTCCAGTATCGCGACGAGCGCGACCTCGGGCAGGTCCAGCCCCTCCCTCAGCAGGTTTATGCCCACCAGCGCGTCGAATTCGCCCTTCCTCAGACGCTGGAGTATCTCGACGCGCTCGATCGCGTCTATGTCGCTGTGCAGATACTCGACCCTGAGCCCCAGCTCGTGGAGATAGCGCGTCAGATCCTCCGACGAACGCTTCGTCAGCGTCGTCACGAACGCGCGGTCGCCGGACTCCGCCGTCTTGCGGATCTCCGCGATCAGATCGTCTATCTGGCCCTTGAGCGGACGCACCTCCACGACCGGGTCGAGAAGTCCCGTCGGACGTATCACCTGGTCTGCGACGGTCTTCGACTCCGAGAGCTCGTATTCGCCCGGCGTCGCGGAGCAGTACACGATCTCCCCGACCTTTGCGTTGAACTCGTCGAACTTGAGCGGACGGTTGTCCTTCGCGCTCGGCAGACGGAACCCGTAGTCGACGAGCTTCTGCTTCCTCGCCTGGTCGCCGTTGTACATCGCGCGTATCTGCGGAACTGCCACGTGGCTCTCGTCTATTATCGTGAGGAACCCCTCCGGGAAATAATCTATGAGACATTCCGGCGGCGAACCGGGCGCGCGGCCCGTGAGCGGACGCGAATAGTTCTCGATCCCGTTGCAGTAGCCCAGCTCGCGCATCATCTCGATGTCGTATTCCGTGCGCTCGCGCAGCCTCTGGGCCTCGAGGAGCTTGCCCTTCGACTCGAAATACTTGAGCCTTTCCGCCAGCTCCGCCTCGATCCTCGCGAACGCCGCCTCGAACTTGTCCCTGCCCATGACGAACTGCTTCGCGGGCGTGACGACCGCAGCCGGGAGCGTCGCGCCGCACTTGCCCGTGACCGGGTCCAGTTCGCGCAAGGAGTCGATCTCGTCTCCGAAGAACTCGACGCGCAGGGCCTTCGTCTCGTATGCCGGGAAAACGTCCACGACGTCCCCGCGCACCCGGAACGTCCCCGGCGCGAAGTCGATGTCGTTCCGCACGTACTGCCCTTCGACTAGGCGGGCGATCACGTCCGACCGGGACATGCCCCTGTCGCCGACTCCGATCCTGACGGCGAGGTCGCGGTACTCGTCGGATTCGCCGAGACCGTATATGCAGCTCACGGAAGAGACTACGATGACGTCCCTTCTCGCGATCAGCGCGTTCGTCGCGGCGAGGCGGTAGCGTTCTATCTCCTCGTTGATCGCGGCGTCCTTTTCGATGTACGTGTCGGTCTGCGGAATGTACGCCTCGGGCTGGTAGTAGTCGTAGTACGATATGAAGTACTCCACGGCGTTGTCCGGGAACAGTTCCCGGAGTTCGGAAAAAAGCTGCGCGGCGAGCGTCTTGTTGTGAGAGAGTATGAGGGCGGGACGGTTCCACCTCTCGATGAGATTGGCCATCGTGAAGGTCTTCCCGCTGCCGGTGACGCCGCGCAGGACAAGACGCTTCTCGCCGCGCTCGAGTCCCTCGCAGAGCGCGGCTATGGCCTCCGGCTGGTCGCCGGTGGGCTTGAACTTGGAAGATATCCTGAAGAGTCTGCCTGACATTTGGGCATATTATAGCAAATCCTCCGGCGGCGCGCCACACGGATTTCCGCCAACGGAAAAAACAAAAAATACCCCCTTGTCATCCGCCGGGAAAAATGGTATAATATGCGCCGTTTTATCGCTCGGGTGGTGAAATTGGCAGACACGCATGCTTGAGGTGCATGTGGGTAACTCCTTGCGGGTTCGAGTCCCGCCCCGAGCACCAATCCCTACCAGAAGTTCCACGAACCTGTCGCGACGACGTATGCGCCGAGCGCGAAGTTCGTTATGCAGTGCGCCAGCGCCGCGGCGGCGAAGCCGGCGCGTACGTACGCGAATAGGTACGCGGCCCCGGCGACGGCGGCGACGGCGATCCTGTCGTGCTCCAGCGCGAAAAGACCCGTCGTCCATAGAAACGCCGTCCAGTCGAACCGTCGCGGCGGAACCGCGCGCCAGTCGGCCGAGACGAGCCGCCGGTAGAGGAATGACCTGAAGAAAAGTTCCTCGGCGGGAGCGATCACGAAAGCGCTCCCCGCGAGCCGCGCGAGAGTCAGCGACCAGCCGCAGACGTCCGGCGAATACGGCGAAGCGCCCTGCGCCGCGCCGGCGCCGCCGACGACCATCCACTCGCGATACCAGGAGAAACGCTCGGGCGCGATCCAGACGAAGGCGACGGCGAGACCGGTGGCCAGGGCGACGGACAGTACGGACGCGACACAGGCATCACGTCCGCCGGGGGATTCCCCGCGCCCCAGGACACGCCACGACCAGACGAGGGCGGCCGCAGTCGCGGCGGAGCGTAAAGCGTAGGCCGCGCCGGTCGCGGGCAGCGCGAACATCAGCGCCATCCAGACGGCGTACGGCGCTATCGCCGCCAGCGTGCAGCGGTCGACGCGCACGGTCAGATCGCCATGCTCGCGCGTTCGCGCAGTTCGGCGTCGGTGAGCGGCGAGAGCCCCTTGGCGCGGAGATACCTCAACGCACGGCGGTAGGCGACGCCAGAGGGGTCGGCGAGCCGCAGCGCGGCGGCGTTCTGGCGCGTCAGCCAGTCGCTGCCCCAGCTGCCGTCCGCGAGTTGCGTCTTCACGATTTCGCCCACTGCGCGGCTGTCGCCGGAAGCGAAAGCGAGCGTGTACTGCGCGGGGGCCGTGCGAGCGGGGGCGACCTGTGCACCGCCGCCGGCCGGCGCTTTGGCGCAGGCGAACGCCACGGCAGCCGCGCACGCGGCTACGAGCGACGCCGCCGCGAGCCTCGTCGCCGCGAAACCGCCGCGCGTGGACATCCAGCATTTCAGGAGCGAAGGCACGCGCACCGGACGCCACTCCGGCGTCGGCGAGGCGGCGAGCCTGTCCACCACGGCGCGGTATTCACCGCCCAGATCGGCGATCGTCTTCTCGAGGTCAGCGTTCATCGAACAGCTCCTTCATCTTTTTCAGGGCGTTTGACACCCTGGATTTCACCGTCCCGACGGGGATGCCCAGTATCTTGGCCACCTCCGCGTACGGCATGTCCTGCATCACGGCCAGCTCCACCGCGTCTCTCAGCGGCGGCGTCAGCCTCGAGAGCGCCCATCTCGCGTCGTCCGCGGCGCACGCGTTGGCCGGCCCCGGATTCTCCAGGTCCTCGCCCCACGACTTCTCGCGCGTCTCGCGGCGCGTCTCGCGCCTGAGCGCGTCGAGCCTGACCTGGCGCGCGAGGATGAACAGGAACGTCGACAGCTTCGCCGTCGGCTTGTACTCGGCCCGGTACTTCCAGAGCCTCAAGTACGTCTCCTGCACGAGATCTTCGCTCTCGAATGTTGAAACGCCCTGGCGCCAGAAAAAGTTCAAAAGATTTTTCTCGAACTTTCTGGCCGCCTCTATGAGCTCCTCACCCGACATGCGCGGCGACCTCCCTGGCGAGAAGCGAACGCTCCCTCGCGCACTCGAAGCGGGACGCCGCGAAAAGTATGGCCGCCGCCGCCGCGAGGCCGACGAGCACGCCCGCTATGGAGTCGGCCGGCTGGGCGAGAAGCCCGTTTACGATTTTCCTGACCGCGATCCTGACGATTCCGAAGGCGACGAGCGCCGCAGCGCCGGTCATCACGAAGCGGACCCATGTCTCGGACGACGCCTGCGCCGTGTACGGCCAGCCGTACGCCGAGACCGCAGACGCCGCGGCCGTGGCCGCGACTATGGCGACCACGCCCGAAAGCCCCCTGAAGAGGCCCATGGCGACGAGTATCAGGGCCGCCGCCGCGAAGACGTAGTCCGCAGGCTGGAATCCGTGCGGCACGGGGCTACTTCTTTCTCCTCGGGATCGTGTCGCGGTAGCGCTGGTAGACGGCGGCGGACTTCGCCTTGCCGGACTTGCGCAACGCGCGTATGAGCCCGTCCACGGCAGTTATGTCGGCGGGATTGGCCGCGACCGCGCGCGAGTACAGGACGGCTGCGGTGGAGCTGCTGTCGAGCTTCATGGCGAGGTCGCCCGCCGCGATGTGCGTCTTCACGTCCCCCGGGCTCAGCTCGCAGGCGACGCGGTAGGCCTTCAGCGCCTCCTTCTGCCCCTCCTTCGTCTTGTCGACCGCCTCCCGCGTCTTGGCGAGGCCCCTGGCCGCCGGATAGCTCAGCGGATCCTTCTTGAGAGCGTCCTCGTATGCCGCGATCGCGGCCTTGCCGTTATGCTTGCGGAGAAACGCGTCGGCCTTCGAGAGCGACGCCGCGCAGCCGACGGTGTCGCGCTTCGACGCGCCCGGACGCGACGCGGCCTTCTTCGCGATCGCGTCGCGCAGCGCCGGCAGCATCTCGCGCTGGACCCTCTGCACGCGCTCGTCCACGACGTCCTTCTGCAGATGCACGAAGAAGTCGAACTGCTCCTTCGCGGCCTCTATGAAGTTGAAGGAGTCGCGGTAGAGCCTGCCCAGATGGTAGCGGGCCGAGGCGTTGTGCTTGTCGAGCTGCGTGGCGCGCAGGAGCTCCGTCCTCGCCTTGTCGCGCAGTTCGTCGCGGGACGGGTTGAGGCCGATCTGGATGTAGTCCACGACGCCCAGCCCCGCCCAGCCCGTCGCGCGGGTCGGCAGGTCGCGCGACTCGTCGTTCGCAAGGCGCTCGTACGCCTTCGCCGCCGTGTCGTACTCCTTGCGGTAGAAAGCGATCTGCGCCCCGAGCTCGATGACGTCCGCGTCGTCGCCGTTCGTCTCCGCGGCCTTCGCGACGGACTCCGCCGCGGCGTCCACTTCGCCCGCCGCGAGGTCGCACCTGGCGAGCATCATCAGCGAATCGACGTCGCCAGGCGCGGACTCGAGGCCCTTCCTGTAGTGCTGCGAGGCGCTCTTCCAGTCGCGCAGGTCGAACGCGGCCTTGCCGGCCGCGAACTCCTGCGCCGGATCCACCTTGCCGCCGCAGCCCGCGAGCGCGAGCGCGGCGCACAGGGCCAGCGACTCAAGCGCGTATGATTTCGAGGAATTCGTCACGCTTCGCCTCCATCGTTTCCCTTGTCCTGCCCTCGAGGTTGAGCCTGACGAGAGGCTCGGTGTTGGACATGCGGACGTTCGCCCACCAGCCCTCGGCGTCCCAGGCGTCGACGGACACGCCGTCGAGTTCGAACACCTTGGCCTTGCCGGCGTACGTCGCCTTGATCTTCGCGAGTATCTCCGCAGGCGGCGTCTTCGTGCGCGTGTTGATCTCGCCGGACTGGAAATACCTCCTGAGCGGTGCGATCAGCTCCGAAAGCGGCTTGTCCGAAGCCGACACGATGTTCGCGACGGCGTATGTCGCCATCGACGACGACTCGGCCGTGAAGTTCGCCTTGAAGTAGTAGTGGCCCGAGAGCTCGCCCGCGAATATGGCGTCGTTCTCGCGCATCTGCGCCTTGATGAAGGAGTGCCCGACGCGGGACATCATCGGGCGGCCGCCCGCCGCCGCGATCGTCTCCTCGGCCATCTTCGTGGACCTGAGGTCGTAGAAGCACGCGGCCCCGGGGTTCGTCTTCAGGAGGTCCTGCGAGATGAGCGCCGTTATGAAGTCCATCGGTATGATCTCGCCCTTCTCGTCGACGAAGCCCGCGCGGTCCGCGTCGCCGTCGAACGCGACGCCGAACGCGTACTTGCCGGGATTGTCGCGGATCAGCTTCTGGAGGTCGGCGAGCGTCTCGCGCTCGAGCGGGTTCGCGTCGTGGTTGGGGAAGTCGCCGTCGTACTCGCCGTAGAGGTCGTCGTGGAGGAGCATGTCCTGGCCCTTGAACGCGGCGGCCTCGGCTATGCCCATGCCGTTGGCGAAGTCCATCGCGACGCGTATCGGGCGCGCGAGGTGCGCGAACGTCTTCACGTGCGCGGCGTACGCCTCGGAGACGTCCGCCTTCTCGATCTTCCCGCCGCCGACCGCCGGTTCGTCGTCCGCCATCTCCGCGACCATCTTCTCGATGTCCTTGATTCCGGTCGCGCCGGAGATCGGCACGGCGTTGGCGCGGCAGAGCTTGCAGCCGTTCCACTCCTTGGTGTTGTGCGAGGCCGTGATCATCACGGAGCCGTCGGTCTTCAGCGAGCCGTTCGCGAAGTAGCTCATGGGCGTCGACGCCATGCCGATGTCGACCACCGTGACCCCCTCTTCGACGAGCCCCTGCGCGAACGCCGCGAAGAGCGAGTCGGACGACTTGCGGCAGTCGCGCGCGACCGCGACCCTGCCGCCCTTCAGTCCCGCGAACCTCGCGTAGGCGCGCGCGATCTTCCTGAAGTCCTTCTCCGACAGGTCGCGTCCGTAGACGCCCCTGATGTCGTATGCCTTGAAAATGCCCATTCTTGTTTTCTCCTTGTGCGGTTGGTTGGTTTTCTGTTCCGGAATCACTTTTTCTTCGCGGCCGCCGGGTTCGCCGGCGCGGCCTTGACCAGTTCGACGATCTTCGCCGTCGTTTCGGGATTGGCCTTGAGGTACTCTATCGTCGCGAGCGAACCCTGCGCGAGCTGCTCGTCGCCGAACGAAATCCAGCTGCCGCGCTTCTCGACTACGCCGCGCGCGAGCGCCGCGTCGAGCACGCTCCCCTCCCACGATATCCCGCAGGCGTAGAGGATGTCGAACTCGGCCTCGGTGAACGGAGGAGCCACCTTGTTCTTCACGACCTTGACGCGCGTCCTGTTGCCGACGACCTGTCCGGACGCGTTCTTTATCGCCCCGATGCGCTGGACCTGGAGCCGGCACGACGCGTAGAACTTCAGCGCCTTGCCGCCGGGGGTCGTCTCGGGGTTCCCGAACATTATGCCGATCTTCTCGCGCACCTGGTTCGTGAATATGCAGAGCGTCTTCGTCGAAGCCAGAACGCCCGTCAGCTTGCGCATCGCCTGCGACATGAGCCTCGCCTGCAGACCCATGTGGCTGTCGCCCATGTTGCCGTCGATCTCGGCCTGCGGCGTGAGCGCGGCGACGGAATCGACGACGATGACGTCGAGCGCACCGGACTTGCAGAGCTGCTCGCAGATGGTGAGCGCCTCCTCGCCGCTGTTCGGCTGGGAGACTATCAGATCGTCGAGGTTCACGCCGATCTTCTTCGCGTAGATCGGGTCGAGCGCGTGCTCCGCGTCGATGAACGCGGCGATGCCGCCGTTCTTCTGCGCGTTCGCCACGACGTGCAGGGCGAGCGTGGTCTTGCCGCTGGACTCCTGCCCGTAGCACTCCACGATCCTGCCGCGCGGCAGCCCGCCGACGCCCAGCGCCAGGTCGAGGCTCAACGCACCCGTCGAGATGACGGGTATCTCCGTCACCTCGCGGTCGCCGAGACGCATTATGGACATCTCGCCGAACTCCTTGCGGATCTGGCTCATCACCGCGTCGAGCGCGGGATTGCCCGACGGCGCCTTCTTCACGGCATCCTTCGCCGCCGGTTCCTTCTTTTCCTTCTCGGCCATTTTCTCTCCTGATCGGTCTGGTGTCAAATCGCCTATATTATATCAAAAATCCGCATGTTTGTGCGGGAAATTTTGCCGGGGGCGCGCGGCCTGCGGGCCGGCGCCCCCACCTCCGCAGCCGCCCCTAGCGCCGCGCTTTGCGGCTTACGGACGACGCGTTGTACCAGCCCGTGATCTCGAAACCGCCGTCAGGCCAGACCGCGACGTCGGCGAAACTGTTCTCCCCGGCGCCCTCCTCGCAGACGAGCGCGCGGAGCGAATAGTATGGAATGCCGTTCAGCAGGTGGTAGCCGCCGCAGTGCTGGTGGCCGGTTATCACGAGCTTCACCTTGCCGCTCTTTTCGATCAGTTCGCGCAGCGCCGCCGCGTTCTTTATCTGGTGGTTCGGCTCGCACGCGTCGTCGATCCTCTGGTGGCAGAACACGACAACCGTCCCCGGGGCCGCGTCAAGCTGCGCCTTGAACCACTCCAGCTCGTGCGGCGGAACGTTCGCGTCGTTCCACGGATTGTTCCGGGAATACGGCTTCAGCGACGAGTCGAAGCAGGCGTTGAGGACGATGAACGTGATTCCGCCGCGGACGAACGAGTAGTAGCCCTCGAGGCAGACCTTGCCGTCGTTCGGGATGCGCGAGAAGAACTCCTCGTTGCCGAGGCAGTCGAAGTCGTGGTTGCCGGCGACATGGTACCGCGGACCGTTGAACTTCGCGAACTCGGCCTCTATGGCGTCGAGATGCTCTAGCGTCCTGTCGTGGCCTGCCGTGTTGTCCTTGAAGTCTCCGAGCTCTATCGCGAAGTCCAGCCCCCTCGTGTTGAACACGGCGACGGCCTCCTTGAGCTTTCGAAGCGAGTCGCGGTAGTAGCGGCGGCCCACGACGCCGCACGGACGCGGATCGGGATCTATGTCGGCGTAGTGGAGGTCGGTGACTATACCGAACCTGACCGGACGCGCCGGCGGGGCGGACGGGTCCGCAAGCGGCGTCGCGCTCGTCTCCGCGTCGCAGACCGTGCCGTTGCAGCCTGCGGCCAGCGGCGTCGCCGCGAGCATCGCTCCGCCCGCGAGGAAGAACTCTCTTCTTGTTGTCATCGTTTTCATGCGGGTATTTTAGCAAAAAACGCGCACGGATTTCAACTTGTTTTTTGCGGCGGCGTCGCGCCGGACGACTTCTCCGCGAGAAGCGCCCTGAAGTCGCTCCACCTGAAGTACGGCCCCGAAAACGGCTTGAGCCCCGCGAGCTGCGATTCGCGCTCGTTGTACAGGACCTTGACGAGCGGCTCCGCGCCTTCCTTGCGGTAGAATACGATCTGGATGTTCGCCGCCATCGGCATTTCGCGCCAGAGCGGACACGCCGCCGGCGATTCCGCGGCCGGGACGCGCGCGCCGGCGCCTTCGACGCCGAGAAGCGAGACGAGCGGCCACAATCCGCTGTCGTGGCCGAACCTGAGATCGGCGGACGGGCCCTTCCCCGCCAGCGCCGCGTCGGCCCGCTCCATGACGTCCGCCGCGAGCGTCCTGCCCGCCCACGTGACGTATTCGCCGAACTCCTCGGAGTTGCCCATGCTCAGGTAGTGGCGGAAGTTCTCGTAGCGCGCGAACGCGACAAGTTCGTCGTGCGTGAAGAACCTGTAGATGTCGAGACCGTCGAGCTCGACCGCAAGCGACTGGTACGCCGACGCCGCCTCGAAGATCGCCACCGCGAACCGGCGCGGATCGCCTATCGTCTCGCCCGCGGCCGGGGAGTCTGTGAGTATGCGGCTCA
>Ga0310786_10008848_pt1 | contig 12867 bp, 6 predicted proteins | sample AusTroGonzalo_MG_FD_203881 | JGI IMG/M metagenome (GOLD analysis project Ga0310786, IMG submission 203881) | Bovine rumen microbial communities from tropical cattle in Woodstock, Queensland, Australia - Gonzalo_03 (v2) (version 2) | ecosystem: Host-associated > Mammals > Digestive system >...
CGTCCGACGGACGACGGCGCACGCGATCGCTGTCGTAGAAAGGTGCAATGATACGCGGGAACTCTATCGAGGCGTCGAAACCGTAGAGGTAGCTGTTCATGTCGCTGCCGCCACTCTTCTGCCACTCATAGGCGCCGTGGAGGTTGAGGTCGAGATTCTCGCCACCGTGGAAAGCATTACGGCGGGTGATACCAATACGGGCCTCGGGACCATAGCGGCCACTGGTGCGCCCAATGGCGTTGAACTCGCAGTAGAAGTCGTAAGGTTTGTCGAACGTGCAGTTCAGGCGCAAGTCCAACGTATCGCTGTCCTGGCGGGGCGTGAACTGGAAGTCGACGCTGCTGAAGACACCTGTGGCGTTGATCTTGCTCACCGACTCCTGATGCTTATCGTAGCTGTAAGGCTGGCGGGAGCGCAGGCGCAGGTTGCGGAGGATGACGGCGGGACGGATGGGCGACTTCTCGCCGCTGTAGTGAATGGTCAGCGAGCGGCGGGCCAGACTGTCGGTAAGTTGCTCGCGGAACGACTTTCGGAACATGACGTCGACCTTGCCGATATACCACTTGCGCAACGACTCGTCGCTCAGTTCCGACGCCAGCTGCAGGCGCACGTCGGCCTTGTCGGCTGTGGCAAAAGTGTCGACGAGGTAGGTGGCATAGCTCGGCGAGTAGTAGTAATAGCCATTGTTGCGCAGCAACGTGGCTATGCGGCTACGCTCACCGTCGAGCGAGGCGACGCTGAACGGCTCGCCACTCTTAACAAGCTGCTGGGAGGCAGTAGAGTCGATCAGTTGCTGCATATCGTCAGGGAAACCGACATAGGCCATGCTGTCGACGGTGAAGAGCGAGTCGAGACGGATGCTATAGGCGAGCTTGGCCTTCTTGGGGTTCTTGCGCAGCACCCTCTCGTAGGTCACGTTACCACGCAGGTAACCGTAGTTTCGCAACACGGATTGTGCCACCGAGGCACGCAGGGCGGGATTCACCTGACTCATGAGCACGGGCGGCTTGCCGAACGACTTCGTCATCCACTGTGCGAAACGACTCTTACGGCCGGAGTAGTGGTTGTAAACCCATAGGTGCCACGACCAGGGGACGCTGTAGTAGCTGCTGCCGAAGAGCGAGCCGTTAGGCTCCGTGGCCAGTGCGGCCTCCACCTCCTCTTTCATCGTCACCTGATGGCTGGCGAAGCTGTCCTTCTGCTCGTCGATGTAGACGATAGGTTTCAGCCCCGTGAACAACTGGTCGCCCTCGGGGATGTTCTTCGTCATGGAGCAGCCGCACAGCAGCGCCGTCAGGCTGAGCAGCCATACTATATGTCGCAAATCACTTCTCATCTTTCCTCTCCTCTCTCCTCGTTACACTCTCTTCTCTCCTCTCTCCTCTATCGTCTATACTCTTTTCTTTCCCGAAAAGGCGGTCGAGCTTACGGCGCCAGACAAAGCCCACGCCATACTCGCCCGTGTAGCCCTCAAGCCAGTCGTAGACGTTCTGGTTGTAGAACAGCTTCAGGTTCTGCGTAGCCTCCTGATTCAGACGGTATTCCATAGTGACGTTGTCGAAGAACGACTGCTGCTGTCCCATGGTCTCCGTCTCGCCCGACGACACCTTGCCGCCTATCTGCAGCTTCAGTCGGTTGTTCATGAAACGCTTGGCGAAGCGGAACGAGTAGTCGGTACGCATCTGGCCGGTGGCATCGGTGGTGTTGTCGACACCCACCTGAAGGTCGAGCGTCTTGAACGCTGAGCCGGCTAACTGGTTGATCTCGCTCTGCAGGAAAGAGCTGAGGGCAGAGTTCATGGAGAATCCGTTGGTATCGCCGTCGAGCAGGAACATGCCCGTAGTCAGCATGGCCACAGCCACCTTGCCACGCTCCTCGTCGGACAACGTGGCCAGCACACCGCTGACATTCTGGTCCTCGGGGGCGTCGATAATGAACTGCAGGCCCATGTCGTTGAGCGTCTTCGTGATCTTCACGCCACAGTCGAAGGCGACGCCGCGAGTGCCACCACCCTGGTCGCTGACGGTGGCCTTGGTATGCTCTGTGGCAGTGATGTCCAGTCGCGGGTTCATGGGGTCGCCGGTAAACTCCACATAGCTGCCGTCGTGGATAGAGAACGTCTTCAGCGGGATGATGGGCATCGAGTACTTCATCTCGCTGCTCGACAGCGTGTAGCGGCCAGTCAGGTTGATACCCTCGCTGTTGTACCTCATGCGGAGGTCGCCGCCACCGTTCATGTCGAGGTAGTTCGTCTGCTCGGTGTTCAGGTAGCACAGCACATGGGCACCCGACGACACGTTGATGGTCAGGTCGGCATCCAAGCCCGAGGGCGTAGGACGTGTGACGACGGCGACGGTGCTGTCGCTGAAGTCGGTGAACTTCACCAGCTCGTCGAGACGGTTGTCGGTGGAGAGCGGTGAGTCGAGGAGCATATAGACCATATCAGTAGAGCCCAGCACATCGAGACGGCCACGCATATTCAGTGCCTCCAACGGACCCTGCATACGGGCGAAGAAGTTGACGAAGGCCTTGCCAAAGGCTATCGACTTAGGCTCCTGGCGGGCATTGATGAGTAGCATATTGCGGGCACGCATCTGGACATCCATCATGATACGCTCAGTGTTGCTGAAGTCAATCTCTCCCTTCATGTTCAGCGGTTCCTCGTTATAGGCATAGAGACCGAAGTTCTCCAGCAGCAGCTTCGAGTCGACGATACGCACGGGGTCGTTGTCGAAACGCATACGGATGCCATAGGGATGGCTGACGAGGTAGGCATCCTCGACGTACACCTCGCCATTGACCTTCGGACGGCTGGTGGGGCCCTTGATGGTGAGACTGCCTTCGGCATAGCCCTCCAGACCCACCAGCTGGTCGGGCACGAAGCCGTTGGCCACGGACAAGGGGAAGCGCGTCATGGTGAACGTCGCATCGATGGTGCTCTCGCCCTTGGGCGTGGGACTGGGGATGAGGTGACCGCTGAGCAGGCCGAACTCCTCGTCGTCGAGCATCAGGCGTGCCTCGATGATGTGGCTGTCGGCATCGCCCTCGCCATCCTTCATGAGGTAGTCGAGCTCCATGCTGATGTTGCCTATCGGCGAGCCTTCATAAGCCATCTGCTCGATGGCCATGTCGCTGACTACGGAAATATTCTCCTGACGGTCCAGCACGATATGGTAGTCGCCGTTCAGACGACCTGTGATCTGCGGAAGGAAGGGCATCACCGACGTCAGCTCGCCAAGGTCCAGACGATTCACGGAGACAGTCAGGTCCTGAAGGTTGGAGTCATCGCCCGAGGTGTCCTCCGTATAGATTTTCAAGCCGGTACGGTCGTCGGCGACAAGGTCGACCATCGCCTTGATGCGCTTGTCACTACCCAGAAAGATGTAGTTGTCCTTGTTCAGATTGAACTCCTTATAGCCTATCGTCGGACGTTCGGGCATCAAGTGGAACCTGATGCCGCCCTCCTCCATCTCGGCCGTTGCCCCGAGACGAACGCCAAGACGGCCGCGGTCGTCATAGAAGCGGAGGCCGGCGAGGGCGCCGTGCTCATGGAGATGGCCGTCGATGAGGGCGTTGAACACCATCTGCGGGTTGCGCTTGCCGTTATGTACCTGTGCCTGATATGTCAGGCGGTCGCCCTGTTGTTTCAAGGACAGCCGGACGGTGTCGATGCGGGTGCTGTCATAGGTCAGCGAATAGACGTGTGCCTGGCCGTTGACACCTGTCTCCGGCGATGTAGTCAGGTCGAGGAACATATCCTTGAACTCGATGTTGCTGGTCTTCAGGAAGGCTGCCAAGGGGTTGTCGTTGCCGCTGGTGGCATAGAGACGCATGGTGGGCAGCAGGCGACGGATGGCGGGCTGGTCGATACGTCTCTGACGGTACTGCGCAACCACGGAGTCGCCGAGTGTCGTCAGCTGGCTGAGCAGCCGTTCGTAGCCGCCGCTGAAGTCGGCCTTCACCGTCAGGTTACCACTCTGCAGACGGGCGATGGTGGTATCGGCATCGGTCTTCAGGTAGACGTCGAGGTTCTCAGGATGATAGGTATTACTCTCGTCCTTGATGTAGAGACTGCCCAGGCGGCCACTCAGCTCGTGGCTCTGCTTCATGTCGGAAGTCAGGTCGACAGTGCCCCGGACACCAATAGCCAACGGCTCGTCGGAGAGGCGCAGCCGATGGAGGTCCACCAGCTGGAGGTCAGTGGTGACGGCGGCCGTGACAAGTTTCTTGCCGAGCTGTGCATCGACGCTGACGGTGCCGTCGAAGAGCGGGTTGCTGCCGGTCATCTCAGCGAGGGCATGACCATTCTTCAGAGTCGCCTGTGCCTGGACGTTGTCGATGTCCAGATGACCGTAGCGCAGCTGGCGGATGGTAGCATCGGCCGTCAGGGTGCTGTGGGGGTTGAGGAAGTCCAGTCCCCTACCCTCCACCTTCGCGTCGGCCGTCAGGGTGTAGATGGAGTCACGGGGCAGGAAGTTATGGATGTTCAGTCGCTTCACGCTGACATCGGCAGCATAGCGTTCGGTCACGCCGTTGTAGTTGCCCTTGAGGGTCATCGTTCCCCCACCCTGACGGGCGATGAGGTCGGCGGCATAGTTCTTGCCATTGGCGTTGACCATACCCTTCAACGAAGCGGGCGGAATGACGACGGACGACGGCAGGAAAGGCTTGACGAAGTTAGAGCCCATCAGCTCGCCGTCCACATTGAGGTCAGCGCGCAGGCGCTCCATATCGGTGGCATTGTGGATGGTACCGTCGGTCTTCAGATGGAAGGCCGTGGGCAACAGGATGTCGAGACCCGTCAGCTCCATACGTTCCATGTTGCCGTTGACAGAGCCCTTGACCGTCAGCGGATGGTTGGGCAACTGGCGGACAACGTCCTTAGGCAGGCTGCTGCTAAAACGCATGATATCCTGCTTGCCTATCTGGGCATTCAGGCGCATACGGGCCTTACCGGGGTTCAAGGAGTCGAGGACATTGAAGTCGAGGTCGACCTCGGCCTCGATGTCGCTGTCGGGGGTGCGCAGCACCATTGCGGGCATCTGGAGGTGGCTGAAGGCGGTGTCCAGCCGCACGCCGCCCCGCAGTTCGGTGAGCTGCAGTCCCGTCTGCTCTTCCTTCAGCGACGCCTGACGCACGTAGAAGGAGGTGCCCTTGGGACCGTAGTAGATGGAGTCGACACCAAGACGTATCTGCGAGACATCGGCCACCTCGCTCACACTGCCATCATGGAGGTCGAGACTGCCGATGCGGTAGGTGCTGGTGGCGAGGTCGATGTCGGCCTGACGGGCTACGGCCTGTCCCATATAGGCACCGATATGTGTCGTATCGCCAGGCAAGTGGACGGCCAAGCGCGTGCGGTTGATGGTCAGGGAGTCGGCATTGATACGCCAGTTGATGTGCGTCGTCGTGGTGTCGACGGCGGCGGTATCGCTTAACGCGATGTCGAGGTTGGCATCCGACAGACGAGCGCCATTCACCTCGGCCGTCTCACGGTCGAGGTCGATGCCGCGGGAGCTAAGCCAGAGGTCGCCGACATGGCCCTTCACACGTAAGTCGCTGATAAAGCCGTTGGTATTGATCTTTGCGTCATTCATCGACAACTCATTGATTACCACGCGCTTGTCGAACAGCGGTTTAAGCTTTACGTCAAGTACCATCTGGTTAACGTCGGCCAACGTGTCGCCCTCGTGGATGGCTAAGAATCCATTGAGTTGGAGGTCGAGTGGCCACTTCAGACTGACACGCTCTACGCTGACCGTCATCCCCATCTTCTCTGAAGCGATGGCAGCTACCTTATGGACGGCCCAGTTCTGGACGGGCGGCAGGTAGAGCAAACCGACAAGCACCACCGGCAGCAACAGCAACGTCACCACGATGACACTTATCCACTTCAGCGCTTTCTTCATACGACGGGTTTATAACAATACGAATTTCAGGGATTCATACAGCTGCATGAACAGCATATATAGAACTATCAATGGAGCTGCCTTCGCGATACCGAAGGTGAGCGACCAGACGGCATCGGTGAGGGTGGCAAACTGGCCGGACATGAGACCGTAGGTGAACGACGCCAACAGGAGGGCAAAGGCGATGAAAGGAACCAGAGCCCGACTGAAGGCCGAAGGGAACAGGGCTCCCGTTGACGATAGCAGGACGGCATGAGGCACAACGGTGAGCAGCGCCAGCACTACCAGATAGAGCAGCAACAGCAGCACGACGGCTGTCAGGGCGGCACGCTCACGGTAGGTGACTGTCGTCGGACGACGGCGCAGCAATAGCGGCAGACCACTCTGCCACAGGCTGCCGCAGGCCACCGCCAGCAGCAACAGGCAGGTGAGCCACGGCGATGCCAGCATGGAGGTGACTGAGCCGAGATACCAGCGGACGCCCTCGGAGGACAGCAGCGAGCGCACACCGTCGGTCATCGTGGCCGACAGCAGCCACGAGGCCAACACAAGTACCAGCTCGGCCAGCACCAGGGTCACCACACCGTATGCAAACAGACGTTTCATAGACTACTCTTCGTCCGGCTCAAGATTGTCGAGGTCGAGGATACGCAGCTCCAGTGCCCTGACGACGAGACGTGTAGCGTTGATACCCGTCACGCTGTCGGGGAACAGCTTACGCATGAGCTCCGACTGGCGTTTTTCCAAGCTCTTCACGCCGAAGGGCATACCGCGCAGACCGGTGATCTGCTCCTTGGTATAGCCGAGGGCCAGATGGCGCAGGAAACGCTCGTCGTACTCGTCAATCTCGTAGTTCACCAACGCCTCCTGCTTGGCCAGCTGGGCGTTGACGGCGCGCTTGAAACGCTCCACAATCTTGCGAAGTATGGGCTCGTTGAACACCAGCTGTTTGCCGTCCATGACACTCTGCACATCATTGCGTGTCAGCAGCTCGCCGGTCTTTAGGATGATGCCGTCGGCACCGGCGTCGAGGACGTCGACCCAGAGTTTCTCGTTGAGAATCTCGCCCGTGAAGATGAGCACCTTCACACCAGGGTGCATCTCCTTCGTCGAACGGCACAGTTCGACACCGATGGTGGTAGAGCCGCCCAGACCGAGGTCAAGCAACACGAGGTCGGGCAGTTGCTGCTTCAGCACTTTCCAGTATTCCGACTCGTTGGAGGCGGTGCCGATGACCTCTGCCTCGGGGATGTCGTTACGGATGATACCCAACGTGCCTTTCATCTCAAGGGGCACATCCTCAACTATGATTACTTTGAAGTTTTCCATAAGCGGGTAAAGTTATGATCATTTTTGTTTCGTTGTCATTCTGTTCCTCCCTGATGCTGCAACCCCGTCGGTGACTGGCCTCGCCGTGGTCGCGGGCTATCTGGCGACACAGCAGCTGGTCAATACTCTTCATCGGTGAGGCTTCATTGGTGATGGGCGAAGGGACGTTAAGGGTGAGCTCCACATACTGCTCATCACGCTGCTGGTAGCTGAGCTCCAGCTGTTTCTGTCCCGTCATACGCTTCAGGATATCGAAGAGGTAGCGTATCTGGACCTCATCGCCCAGAATTCCGTGCTCCAGACGGGTCAAGTGCAGACGGGTACGGTCGGCCTGGTTCTGTGCCTGCTCGCTGAGCAGTCCATAGAGCTCGCGGTAGTAGGCCGTCACCTCGGGCAGCGCAGTGAGGTCCTGCTGATCGATGAGCTGCCGTATGCGCGAGGGGTAGTACATCGTCTCGTGCTTCAATGCCGACAAGCAGTTGTCGAGGACGGCGTTCGACACATGGAGCTTCGCCAGCTCAAGGTCGGCACGGCGTATGTCGTCCTCTATCGTCTCCACATCGTCGCGCTGCTGCCGCTCGGCGGTATAGCGCTCGTAGAGACGGTGACGGAGGTAGAGGAAGTAGTAGGCGGGAACAATGGCTATCAGCATCACCACGAAGAGTATCAGGGCGATGGTCCTGTTCGTGCGCGACTGCTGCATCGTACGGCAGTAGTCCGAAAGGGTATTGTCGGCAGAGAGCTCCTTGAAGAGCTGGGTGTAGATGCGGTTGTTATACTGGTACAGCTGCCACTCGTGCAGAGCCAGCGCGGCAACGGCACTCTCGTTGCGCATGTCGAGGATGGTATGGTAGTTAGTGGCTACGGAGTCATGGAGCCAAACGACCTCCGGCGGCGTCACCGATGTATCGCCCTCGCCGAGGAGGAAGACCGTCCCCTGCGGATGGAGCCGGCGGTAGTGGTCGTTCAGACACTGGCGGCAGCTGTCGGCAAAGCGAAGCGTCTTCGCGTATTCGCCGTTGATGTTCGAGAAATAGGCGGAGTCGGCATAAACGGCAGCCTTCTCAATAGCGGTACTCGGCTGGACGACAGTCTGTTCGACGGTAGCTTTCTGCTCTGCATAGGACGCAGTCGGGCTCATCAGGCTCATGAGGCCTATCAATCCTATAAGCGCAACGGGGCTGAAAAGGCTCATCATCTTGCCCTTCGGCAGACGGAAGAAGAAGCGGCTGCCCCTTCCCTCCTCGCTCTCGGCCTGCAGCGTGCAGACGGAGAATATCTGGCTGGTCTTGCGGTATTTCTCGATGATGCCTTTGCAGTTCAGCAGTCCGAAGCCGTGACCTCCCTCCACCTTATGTTCGAAGACATGGGCCAGCTGCTCACCAGTCATGCCGATGCCCGTATCGTTGACGCTCACCTCGACGTAGCTGTCGGCCTCGGCGGCGCTGACGGTCACCGTCCCGCCCTGCTTTGTGAACTTCCTGGCGTTGTCGGCCAGGGTGTTGATCATGAAGAGAGTCAGTATGCGGTCGGCCTTGACGACGGCGATGGTAGGCTGCACATCGAGGGTCAGTTCCTTCATCAGGAAGCTGCGGCGGCTACGCGCCACGATATCGAAGACCGTCTGCAGCGGGAAGCTCTCAATGCGCAGGCTCAGCTCTCCCTGGCGCAGCTGTATCCATTGCGTCAGCAGGGTGTTGTCCTGCTCTATCTTCTCCGTCAGCTCACGGATATACTCCAGCCGTTCGCTGTTCTCGGGAATATCGAGTGCTTCCGAGGACGCCGGTTCCTCCGAGGTCTGCAGGCGGTTTGCCTCATGCAGCATACGGTCGATGAGCGGCGTGATGGTATTGACGAGCGACACTTTGGCGCGCTGCTCGAGGTTCAAGCGCTGGGCTTTCTCCAAATGGAGACGGCGAACGGCCAACTCCTCCTGCCGTTCCTCCATGAGGTCATCAAGGGGATTGGCGCGGCGCTGTTTACGGTTCAGGTGGTTGAAGAGCCACAACAGGAAGAGGAGCAGGATGATAGCTGCCACGACAGCCAGGAGAATCCAGTTCAGCTGGCTGACGGTGCTCTCCAGCTGGCTGGCACGGGCTTCCAACTGACGGTCCTGACGTGTCTGCTCCTGCAGGTCCAGGTAGAGGTTACGGTAGTGGTCGCTCGAAGGCTTGTCGTTGACGGCGGCATAGGCCACGCTGAGCTGCTCGTAGATACTGGCCACGAGATCTGGCGCCTGGTTGATGAGCGTATCGGTGAGTGCCTGCTCCAGGTAGTAGAGTGCCCCCTCGTAGTCACCCTGCGCACGGAAGCAGGTTGCCAAGGTACGATTGGCACCGGCAATCTGGTAGACGTCACCGTAAGCACGGAACAGCATCAGCGCCTGGTCGGCGAGCCACAACGGCAGGTCGTCGTCAGTGATATTATCGTAACAGACCATCGCAAAACCCGCGGCGTTGTTCTCGATAAGTCGCTGCCGGCTCTCGGCATCCGTCAGGTGCTCGGCCATGGCCTCCTGGGCGTTGGCGGCAAAATAGGGATAGTCATACTGACTGGCTATCTGGAAACAGCGGAGCAGGCAGTCGAGCTCCTGCTGGCTGACCTCCTCCTGCGTCCCTTCTGTCAAGATGCCGCCGGCACCAATATTGTACAGGTAGTTCAGGAACTGTGCGGTGTCGCTCTCGACCAACTCCGGGTCGATGGCCATCAACGCCTCGCTGGACTGCCGTTCCAGTCCGACATAATAATAATAGGTAGAGGTGACAATGGCCAGCTCGCTTTCGGCATAGACGAGACGGCTCTCCTGTCGGGGCGACAGGTCGTCCCGCTCCTCGTTGACACGTGCCAACGCACGGACGGCCCGCTCGCGGTAGTCGTAGAAGTCACGGTTGCGCGAATGGCGCTGACAGAGCCTCATCTGCTGCACGTCAGCCACGAGCAACTCAATCTGATTGTCGGTAAGCAACGCCACGGAGTCGAGCTGCTGCTGGGCGCGGTCGTAGTCCATGCGGACCATGCTGACGAAGGCCAGGTTGTTCAGGGCCTCTGCTTGTACGTCGGCATTGTCCGACAGACGGAGCGCCTGCTGGGCGTAGTACTCCGTAGAGTCAATGTCGCGGTAATGATAGGCGTAGGAAAGTGAATTCAGCTTGTCCACCTGCTGCCTATCAGAGGGTGAACAAGCTGAAATAACAAGTGTTACGGCAATGAGCTTAAGCGCGTGCCTTAGCCACATAGCCAAGCGCCTCCTTGCACTTGTCGGTCACATACTGCCAGTCGCCGGCCTTCACCTTGTCCGAGGGGAAGAGCTTCGAGCCCATGCCAACGCAGAAGACGCCGGCCTTGAACCACTTCGTCAGGTTCTCCTCGTCGGGAGAGACACCGCCGGTGACCATGATCTTTGACCAGGGCATCGGGGCCTTGAGACCTTTCACCATGTTCGGACCAACGACATCGCCAGGGAACACCTTCGTCAGGTCGCAGCCCAGCTCCTGGGCCTTACCAATCTCGCTGACGGTCATACAGCCCGGGCAGTAAGGCACCAGACGGCGGTTGCAGACGGGAGCGATGTCGGGGTTGAACAGCGGGCCTACGACGAAGCAGGCACCCAGCTGCAGATACATAGCTGCGGTGGGAGCGTCGACAACGCTGCCGATGCCCAGTGCCAACTCGGGGCACTCCTTATCGGCCCACTTCACCAGTTCGCCGAACACCTCCTGTGCGAAATCGCCACGATTGGTGAACTCAAAGGCACGGACGCCACCCTCATAACAGGCCTTCACCACGTTCTTACAAGTCTCGAGGTCTTTGTTGTAGAACACGGGGACCATACCCGTGTCGCCGATTTTCTTCAGTACGGCTATCTTGTCAAACTTTGCCATTTTTCTTTGCGATATTACGTTATAACGATTAACGAGTTAACGCTGCACGCGGCCGTTGGCATTTCCGCCAGCAAGGCTCTCCACTTCGTCAACGCTCACCAAGTTGAAGTCGCCGTTGATAGTGTGCTTCAGGGCACTGGCAGCCACAGCAAACTCGAGGGCCTCGCCCTGAGTCTCCTTCGTCAGCAGGCCGTGGATGAGACCGCCAGAGAACGAGTCGCCACCACCGACGCGGTCGATGATCGGGTTGATCTCGTAGCGCTTCGACTGATAGAACTCCTTACCATCGTAGATCAGGGCCTTCCAGCCGTTGAACGTAGCGCTGTAGCTCTCGCGGAGCGTAGAGACGACATACTTGAAGCCGAACTCCTTCATCATCTGCTTGAAGATGCCCTCATAGCCGCTGGCGTCGGTCTGACCGCCCTCGACGTCGGCATCGGGCTTGAAGCCCAGGCAGAGCTCTGCGTCCTCCTCGTTGCCGATACACACATCTACATATTTCATCAGCGGGCGCATGATGCTGATAGCCTTCTCCGAGGTCCACAGCTTCTTGCGGAAGTTCAGGTCGACACTGACGGTAACGCCGTGACGCTTTGCAGCCTCACAGGCGAGCTTTGTCAGCTCGGCAGCCTTGTCGCTGATAGCAGGGGTGATGCCACTCCAATGGAACCAAGCAGCACCTTCCATGATCTTGTCGAAGTCGAAGTCCTCAGGATTGGCCTCGGCGATGGAGCTGTGGGCACGGTCATAAATCACCTTCGACGGACGCATCGACGCGCCAGTCTCGGCATAGTACAAGCCTACACGGTCACCGCCACGGGCAACGAACTGTGTGTTCACACCATAGCGGCGCAGGGCGTTAACAGCAATCTGACCTATCTCGTGCTTCGGCAGCTTCGAGACGAAGTAAGCCTCGTGGCCGTAGTTGGCCACGGAGATAGCAACGTTAGCCTCACCGCCACCGGGGATGATACGAAAAGATTCACTCTGGATGAAACGGTCATTTCCTTGCGGAGACAGGCGAAGCATAATCTCGCCCAATGTTACGATTTTTGCCATTGTTTGTTTGATTTAGTTTCGATAGATTAATGTTTCCATTTTTTGCAGCGACAAAGTTACGCCATTTTTTTCATTCCACCAAATAAAGCGCGAAAAATCTTCCGTAACCGATTTCGTGAAGCGGAAATTTGGCAGTATCAAAGTTTTTCTTTACCTTTGCCGCGCATTTTCAGCGAATTGAACTCTATGGCAAAGGATAATATACGTATCAAGGACATTGCGGAACGCGCCGGCGTCAGCGTCGGCACCGTCGACCGCGTACTGCACAACCGCCCCAACGTGTCGAAGAAAGCACTCGACAAGGTGAACAAGGCACTCAAGGAGATGGACTACAAACCCAACATGTACGCCTCGGCGCTGGCCTACAACAAGTCGTACACCTTCTACTGTCTGCTGCCCAAGCACGAGTCGGAGGCATACTGGGAAGAGATTGAGGAGGGCTGTCTGGCCTCCTGCGAGCATCGCCGCGACTTCGGCATCTCCGTGGAGTTTATGTTCTACAACCGCTTCGACGTGAAAACCTTCGAGAAGGCCACCGCCGACTGTATGAAGCAGTCGCCATCGGGTGTCATCATCGTACCGTCGACCCTTGAGGTGACACGCCGATTTACTGACCAGCTGCACGCGCAGCAGATACCCTTCATCCTGCTCGACTCTTATATGCCCGACCTCCGTCCGCTGTCGTTCTA
>Ga0310786_10008849_pt1 | contig 12867 bp, 12 predicted proteins | sample AusTroGonzalo_MG_FD_203881 | JGI IMG/M metagenome (GOLD analysis project Ga0310786, IMG submission 203881) | Bovine rumen microbial communities from tropical cattle in Woodstock, Queensland, Australia - Gonzalo_03 (v2) (version 2) | ecosystem: Host-associated > Mammals > Digestive system >...
CAGCTCTTTGCTGAGTGTAAGGGCCTGTGCTGTGTTGTTATGCGTTTCGTAGTAGTGAATGAGTGAGCGCAAGGCACTGATACGTACGTTTGGTGCAAAGCTGCTGCGGGCGATGTGCCACATGCCGACGGCTGTTTCTTCCTGTCCTTCGCTGGCAAAGATGTTGGCCTGTAGCATGTAGCCCTTGTCAAGTGGCATGAGTTGCAGGGCCTGTTGCAGTAGTTGTTTAGCCTGTTGGCGTTCGCCTTGGTGGAGCCGGTAGCTGGCTTCGTTGATGAGTGCCGTGGAGTGGACTTCTCTGCTGGTGTTTGCCAACAGAGGACGGCAGCAGTCGATGTAGTATGCAGCACTGTCCGTCTGTTCCATGTCCTCGAAAGTAGTGGTTAGGTTGTTCATGGTCCGTACCTGTCGCTCGGTGTCTTCCATTTGTCGGGCAACGTCGAGTGCCATGTGGTAATAATGGAGTGTGGCGGTGTTGTTGTTGGCATTGTCATTCACGTCGCCCAATACGCTATAGAGCAGGAAACAGACATTATCGTCAGCACAGTCAGCCTGTTGCTCGGCCTGTTTCAATAATGTGATGGCTTCGTGGGTACGTTGCAGGTTGTAGAGGGCAATGCCATGCTGCAGCTGGGAGCGTAGCAATAACGATTTGTCGTAGTGTTCTTCATGATATGCATGACTTCGGGCAATGAGCGAGTCGTCGCCCATGACGATACCATTGGCATGTGCTGCCTCCGTAAACAGCAGTCCGTAGTAGGCGCTGTCGGCTTCTGTCGTCAGACTGTCGGTATTGATGGCGGCCAGCAGGTTCATGGCAGAGTCGGGGTTCTGGCTTAGCTGTCGCTCAGCTTCCTGCAACGTGGCATTGCGGGAGTGCTCGGCTGAGCATCCCGCAATGACGAGAGAGAGAAGGATAATGAGTTGTCTCATTTAGTTGAGTTTGAAGACAATAGGTAGGGCAAATTTTACGTTGACGGGTTGTCCTTCCTGGTATCCTGGCGTCCAACGTGGCATCAGTTTCACCACACGCAGGGCCTCGGCGTCCAGTGAGGGGTAGGCGCTTTGCAGGATTGTAGGGTCTTTGATGTTTCCCTCCTTATCCACTATGAACTCCACGAGGACTCTTCCTTGAATCTTGTTCTTGGCAGCGTCCTTCGGATATTTGACGTTCTCCATGAGAAACTTTGCCAACTCGGAGTTGTTCTCGCCGAACTGAGGCATCTGTTCGCAAGTGTCGAGTACGCGCTCCACGGGTTTCTTCTTAGATACGACGGTCTTCTGGCCCGAAATGGTTGTCAGTCCCAGCATGGCCACGAGTGACAATAGGATGATTTTTTTCTTGTTCATTGCTTTTTCATTTTAGGGTTTGACTTGTTGGTTGTCCGGACTATTATTGGTTTTGTACAATTCTAAGTATTTGTGCGCTTCGTTGATCATCTGACGCGTTTCGTCGTCCTGTTCCTGACCGTTGTCCTCAGCCATTTCGAGGAACATCGTAAAATAGTCGATGGCTTCCTGCAAAGGTCTTGGTATTGCCGTGTCATAACGCTGGTCAAAGTCAGGATTCAGGGCCTTGGCCTGTTCGTACATCGCAACACAGCAGACCGCAATATTATAGAGGTAAGACAGTGACGTGCCATCACATTCACGGGCTTTCTTCCATTCTTCGTAGGCGAATTCGTATTTCTCCATGCCATAGTAGGCTTTTGCCAGATAGTCATGAATTAGCTTCATGACCGTTTTGTCAGGCTGCAACATGTAATAGGCATTGTAAAGGTAGTCCAGCCCCTCTTCATAGTGTTTCAGCTCCACACTGATCATGCCCAGACGGTAAAGACAGCCAGGTTTCTTGGGCTTGCTGAAGTTGTTGGCACGTAAGAGGTACTCGTATGCCTGTTGCTTGTCATTCATGTAGTCATAGGCCATTCCCATGGAGTATAAGGCCAGGAAGGTGGTATCGCCGGCGGCCAGCAGCTTCTGATACTGCTCGGCGGCAGGACGGAACTGACGGTCGAGGTATAGGCAGTTGGCCAGTGTGCGGTTGATGAGCAGGTTGGTGGAGTCGCGATGATAGTAGTCGCGTGCAAAGGTAACGGCGTCCCCAGCTTTGTCCTGGTCACAGAGCACCGTGCACAGACGGGCCAGTACCTCAGCATCCATCGGGAAACGCTGCAATAGTTGCAAACCGCTATTGAGCAACTGCTTGTTTTCTTTCAGGTAGCTGTAGCTAAAGAAGAGCTGGCGCATGGCGTCGTGCGTCATGCTGTCGGCTGGTATGTCGGCCAGCAGCGTGATGCATTGCCGATAGTCACAGCGCTGATACAGGCAGTTGGCCAGCTTCTGTTGTGTCTCGTGTGTCTGGTCTTCGTTGTACGCCTGTTGGTAATAGCCCAGTGCAGCGTACGTGTCGTACAGCTCCATACAACTGTCGCCAAGAGCAATCAGTGTCTTTTGGGCTGTTGCGACTGTCAGGCTCAACAGTGTCAGCATACAGAGTAGTAGTAATCTTTTTCTGTGCATGATTCTTTTCGTTTTCTGCTGCAAAAGTAGTTTTTTCGGCATTCCCCTGCAAATAAATCATTACAAATTATTACACACATGCCGAAAAAGTTGTATCTTTGCCCCATGAACATAGAACCGATTGCCTATTTCCATTCACCGCTGACGTCGAAGTTCGGTATTCCGCGACAGGCGGGTATTGTCCGTGAGTTGTGCGGACAGATTGTGTTTGAGCCTGCATACAGGAATGCGGAGGCGTTGCGTGGGCTGGAAGCGTTTGATTATCTTTGGATAATCTGGGGATTCTCGGAGAATATGGGGGCAAGGAGCAAGGGGCAAGGAACAACTTTCTCTCCGACCGTGCGTCCGCCGTTGCTGGGTGGCAACGAGCGGCGTGGGGTGTGGGCGACGCGCTCACCCTTCCGTCCGAACAACCTGGGACTGTCCAGCGTGCGCATCGAATGCATCGAAGACGGCGTAATCCACGTGTTGGGGGCAGACCTCATGGACGGTACACCGATTTATGACATCAAGCCTTATTTGGAGTATGTGGATAGTCACACGGGGGTGCGTAGCGGTTTCGTGGATGAGCGGCAGTGGCAGGAGCTGGAGGTCGAGATGCCCGAGGAACTGCAACGGCAGTTCACCAATGACGAGCTGCAGGCACTCTTGGCCACACTGCGGCAAGACCCGCGTCCACAGTACCACGACGACCCTCAGCGCACGTATGGAATGCCGTTTGCAGGGCGTGACGTCCACTTCCGTGTGGAAAACGGTACGTTATTCGTCACACTCGTCGAGCCTGTTGCGCCATAGGTACTTTCGTGTCTCGTGGACAACGATACCGCTGAGGAACAGCAGCGAGAGCAGGTTGGGAATGGCCATGAGGGCGTTGGCGCAGTCGGCAAACGTCCAGACGAGGCTTAGGTTGATGATGCTACCCACAAAGACAGCAGCGATGTAGAACACACGGAATACCTTGACCCAACGCATGCCGCCGAGGTACTCCACCGCACGCTCACCGTAGTAGCACCAGCCGAGGATAGTGCTGAAGGCAAACGTGAGCAGTCCGAACGTCAGCAGGGGAGTGCCTAAATAGGGAATCTTCGAGAAGGCTTGCTTTGTGAGAACCGCACCGTTGGAGAAGTCGATGTCGTTGTAAGCCAATACGCTGCTGACAATGACCAGCCCCGTGATGGCACAGATAACCACGGTGTCCCAAAATGTTCCACTTGACGATACCAGTGCCTGACGTACAGGGTTGCGTGTCTTGGCGGCAGCAGCCACTATGGGTGCTGAACCCAGACCTGACTCGTTGGAGAACAGTCCTCGGGCGATACCGAAACGGGCGGCCATCATGACCGTGGAGCCAATGAAACCGCCTCCAGCCGCCTCGGGCGAGAAGGCCGCATTGACAATGAGCTTGAGGGCCGGCCATAGGTAATGCCAGTTGATGCCGAGGATGACCAGACAGCCTAATACATAGAAGAACGCCATGAAAGGCACCAACATGGAACAGACGCGGGCAATGCTCTTGACACCGCCCAATACGACGGCTCCCGTCAGCGTGCAGACGACAGCACCTGTGAAGTAGGGGGAGATGCCGTAGGACTCGTTGGCCAGTACGGCAATGGCATTGGCTTGTACGGTATTGCCAATACCAAACGAGGCACAGGCAGTAAATACGGCAAAGACGATGGCCAGCCATTTCCATCCCAGTCCGCGCTCCAGCGCATACATGGGACCGCCGAGCATGCGGCCGTCCTTGGTCTTCACGCGGTATTTGATGGCCAGCAGACCCTCGGCATACTTGGTGGCAATACCGAATACACCTGTCAGCCAGCACCACAGCACGGCACCAGGCCCACCCAGAGCAACGGCCGTCGCCACACCGATGATGTTACCCGTTCCGATGGTGGCAGCGAGGGCAGTGGCCAGGGAACCGAATTGTGACACGTCGCCATGTCCGTCTGCGTCTTTCTTGACGGAGAGGCGGATGGCTGTGAAGATGCGCAACTGCGGAAAGCGCAGGCGAATGGTGAGATATAGGTGGGTTCCCAAGAGCAGGATGATCATAGGCCATCCCCACAGGAAGTCGCTTACAAGCGTCAGTATGTCATTTAGTCTTTCCAAGGCGTTGTCTTATTTTTGTTCGAATGTGATGATTACTTGTTTGAAACCCATGGCGTGGAGCATGCCGCTGACCTGTTCCTCGGCATTCTGCTGTGCCTGTCGGATATTTTGTGGTGTCAGGCACTGTCGTAGCATCTTCGCCTTGGCACGGTGATAGAGTGCCTCGCGGTCACTGGTGTTCCAGTCACCCTTGGAGATGAACGAGCGGGTGCGGGCCTCGTCGATGAAGTTCTGGTCAAGCAGTTGGATGACTGGCAAGGTGGCAACGAGTGTGTCGCCACGGGAGGAAAATGCGCTATCGCTGAGTTGTTGCATATCGATGCCCAGTCGGAGCGTACCGTAATAGATGCGTACTAGTTGGTCGTCGAAGAAGATGCCGTGACGCAGCGTGTCAACCATCTCCTCGTCGCTGACGGACAGAAATTCCCATTCGCCGATGGCCCGTATAGTCCGTATCTGCTGTGGCGTGACGTCGATGCGGTCGTCGGTGGTCAGGCTGATACTGTTGGACGATACCTTATTATATATATGGCGGATGCCGTTGAACAGTCCCCACAGGAGACAGCCCACGATTAGCACTCCACCGCCAATCACCAGATATTTTCTTACGTTCTGATTCATTCTGTACTCCTTTCAATGATGTTTTGTGTGTTCAGGTCCTGACGGAACGTGATGGTAATGTCCGGTTCGCTGAACCCCATTTGCTTGAGCATGGGGATGAGCAGGCGGGCAGCGTTCTGACGGGCGGACTCTATGATGCCCATCTCAGGAATGGTATTGATGATGGCCTCGCGCCCCTGTTGCTCGTAGGACGACAGTTCGGCATCGGTAAAGTCACTGCGTAGCAGAGCTACGTATTTCTTGATGTTGGCGTGGTCTATCCTGGAACTGGTCAGCTGTACCTTGGGGTCGGGCAAGGTGATGGTGATCTTGTTGTCCTGACGTTCTATGTTCTGTTCTGAGAAACCGTCGAAGTCGATGTAGGCCTTCAGCGTGACGTCCATGGGAATGGCAATCTTGCGGTCGCCCAATATGGGCAGCTCCACGTCGTGGTCCTGTCCCGCCAGCTGCCCTTGCAACCGCAACACGTCGTCATGGGTCACTATTTTGTGTATCTTGTATTCAGCGGTGTAGAGGCGAGAACACTGTCGTACTTGGGTAATCAGTACCAGCGTGGTGTCGGTTATAGCGCCTTCGCCATTGCTTTGTTTTGACGAACAAGCCGTCAACAGCCAACAGCCGACAGCTAACAGCCAAAGTAGCTTTCTCATGTTGATTGATAATTTTGCTGCAAATATAGTAAAAAAATGTCAGTTCGCTTAAAGTTTTCTCTTTTTTTTCGTCTTCCGTTAAACTATGCAGGGCCTTTAACGTCAAATTGATAGTTGCGTAACTAAAAACAAATTAAATTTACGTATTAATAAAAAAAGGTATTCAAGATGAAAAGGATATTCATGGCTCTCGTAGCCGCAGTAGCAATAGGTACAACAGCGGTGGCCCAGACGGACCTGCCGCAAGGTAATCAACCCGACAAAACTGAAATGGCCAAGAAACGTACGGAACGGATGGCCGAGAAATATGGATTGAACGATGCGCAGCAGTCAAAGCTGTTAGCTTTGAACACCAAGTATGCTGACAATATGGGCCCCATGATGATGGGCGGACACCGTCACCAAGGTCCACGACCGGAAGGTGGCATGAGACAGGGAGGCGACCAGCGCCGTATGCCGGAAATGACGGAAGAGCAGCGTACCAAGATGGAGCAGCACCGCAAGGAGCGTCAGGCAGCCATGGAGGCTTATGACAAGGAACTGCAGGACATCATGACTGCTGATCAGTTCAAACAATACAGGGAGGACATGAAGAGGCGCCCGGAGGGCGGTCCGAGAGGTCCTCGTCGATAATAGAAACTGAATTTTACATGATAGATTTTGATAGTGTATTTGTCAAGGCAAGCGTGCCTATTAAGGTTGAAAAGATTATTTAGGTTTGAATTATTTGGTAAAACTGAAGTGAGGCTTCCTGTGTGATACAGGGAGCCTCTTTCTATTGAAAATAACCAAATAATTTGGCGTTTTACATTCTTCTTTGTATCTTTGCGCTGTCTAAAAACGAAAACGACAATGAAAAGACTACTTCCCCTGTTGGCATTTGCCCTTTTGCTGACCTGCATGCTCTCGTGCAGCAGCAAGAAGAAACGTGATGACATTATTACCACCAAGTATGAGAAACCTGCTCCGCAGGGACCCATCCGAACGGACAACTATAAGGACAGCAAACCCTTCAAGTGGCAGGACCGCGATTATGTATGTACCATTGAGCGCATAGCCGATGACTCGTTGCCTATGGTGAAAGACGAGACGGGACAGCAGTTTGTTGACAACCGTGTAAAGGTAGTCATTAGCAGGGCTGACGGCAGCGTGTTCTTCAACCGGATATTTACGAAGACAACGTTTAATTCCTATATTGACAAAGACTTCCAGCAGCGAGGCATCTTGGAGGGCTTTGTTTTTGACAAGGTTGAACCGAACGAGGTGCGTTTTGCCTGTAGCGTCAGTCTTCCGCAGTCGGATGAATACATCCCCCTCATCCTGGCTGTGACGCGCAATGGTAATATTGCCATAACCAAGGACTCCCGTCTGGATACGGAAATAGAGGATTCTCCTTCTTCTGAATTGGAAGACGACGAATCAGGAGTCTGAAGGGCACAGCTGTGGCAGAATGGCGGCAACTTCGTCCATGTGTTTGACGACGAGGTTGGCGCCTTCTTTTTTTAGCTGCTGGTCAGGCAACGGGCCTGTGTTGACGGCAATGGTGAAAATATGAGCCGCAACGGCAGCACGCACGCCAAGCGGTGCATTCTCAATGACGATGGCTTCCCATGGTTCAACACCTACTTTCTGAAGTCCTGCGAGGTAGGGCTCAGGATCTGGCTTGCCTCGCTTGACGTCCATGCTGGTCACCATCAATTCTCTTTTGAGTAGTCCGGGGAATGACTGTTCCAGTCGGTCGAGCAGTGTGTGCTGCCCGCTTCCGGTTACTACTCCGATGGTCATGTTGCTGTCTTTTATTTTCTGCATTAGCGACTCCACGCCAGCCATCTTCTGAGCAGGTGGACAGTCGGCGAAGTATTGCGTCTTCAGGGTGTACATGCGTTGTGCTTCCTCGTCGCTGATGTCGCGGCCCCATTGTTGCCTTGCTTTCATCTTGATGGTTTCTACGCCGCGCATGCCCTCGTACGCGTAGGCTTCGTCCTCGGTCATCTCAATGCCGCACTGTTTCATGGCCTCGTGCCACGACCGTGCGTGGTTGGGCATGGAGTCGAAGATTACGCCGTCCATATCGAAAAGCACGGCTTTCGGGTTGAATGTCCGAAATCCGTGCTTTAATTGATAATTGATAATTGATAATTGACAATTATGATCACCTTGCGTGTTGCCCATAGTCATATCATAATTCTCCATTCCCAATTCTCAATTCTTAATTTTCTTTAGCCAGACGTTCCTTGATGGCCTTCGAATCAGCCTCGTATCCAGGTTTGTCGAGCAGGGCAAACATGTTCTTCTTGTAGGCCTCCACGCCAGGCTGGTTGAAGGGGTTGACACCGAGGACGTTGCCACTGATACCACAGCCAATCTCGAAGAAGTAGATGAGCTGGCCGATGTAATACTCGTTCAGTTCGGGAACGCTGATGCGGATGTTGGGTACGCCACCATCGACGTGAGCCAGACGGGTGCCGAGCTCTGCCATCTTGTTGACTTCATCCACGCGTTTGCCAGCCAGGAAGTTCAGGCCGTCGAGGTTCTCCTCATCGCTGGGGAAGAGCAGCTCACGGTTAGGCTTCTCCACGGAGATGACAGTCTCGAAGATGGTGCGTTCACCGTCCTGAATCCACTGACCCATGGAGTGCAGGTCTGTCGTGAAGTCGCAGCTGGCAGGGAAGATGCCCTTCTTGTCCTTACCCTCGGACTCTCCGTACAGCTGTTTCCACCACTCACTGATGAAGTGGAGCTTCGGCTGGTAGTTGACCATGATTTCAATCTTCTTGCCAGCACCATACAGGCCGTTACGAACGGCAGCATACTGTGCAGCGAGGTTCTCCTCGAAGGGAACGTCCTTACCACAGGCTTTCTCCATGTCCTGAGCACCCTGAACGAGTGACTTGATGTCGAAACCGGCACAGGCAATGGGCAGCAGACCGACCGGAGTTAGTACAGAGAAGCGTCCACCTACGTTATCGGGGATGATGAAACTCTTGTAACCCTCCTTGTCAGCGCAGGTGCGGGCGGCACCACGTTTGGCATCGGTAACAGCGACGATGACCTCCTTGGCTACGTCCTTGCCCATCTGAGCCTCACACTGCTTCTTCAGCAGACGGAAGGTAAGGGCGGTCTCGGTAGTTGTACCTGACTTCGAGATATTGATGACGCCGAACTTCTTGTCCTTGAGGTATTCAGTCATCTCGCTCAGATAATCCTCGCCGATGTTGTTACCGGCAAAGAGGATGACGGGGTTCTTCTTATCTTGGATGAGCCATGCAAACGAGTTGCCGAGGGCTTCAATGACAGCACGGGCACCAAGATAGCTGCCGCCGATACCGGCAACGACAACCACCTCGCACTTCTCGCGCAGCGTGTTGGCCACTGCCTGCACCTCATCAAGGAATGCAGGGGTGATGCTGCTGGGCAGGTGCAGCCATCCTAAGAAGTCGTTACCTGGGCAGGTTCCATTTTCCAAGGCCTCTTGGGCGGCCTTTACTTTTGGCTCGAAAGCCTTTACTGCGCCTGCTTCTAAGAAACAGGCCGCCTTAGTAATGTCAAGTTTGATGTTGCTCATTTTTACTTTGTTTTTATTGTTCTGGTTTTAATGTCTGATATTCCTCTGCCAAGTGCTTGCCTTCGCCAGTCTTGCTGAAATCTGTCGCCAGGAAAGCATCATACGTGTTGGAAGCTTCTCTGCGCCTGCCTAACATCTTCAGTGCCTTGGCTTTGTAAATGGTATATCGTCCTACTTGGCGATCCATATAGGCAGCATCTGCCTCCGGACGATGTTGGTATTCACTGAGCAGTTCACCGAAACTACTCGTGTAATAAAGGGCTGCTTGGTATTTTCCTGCATTGACACAGTAGTAGGCAATATTGACCAGTCCGGCGATGGCTTCTTTGTAGGTTGCATCGTTACGGTTTCTCGCAATATTCTCCTGGTGCTTTTTGCGGGCAAGCAGGAAAGCACTCTCAGCATCATCTTCTGATGCACCTGTGCTGACCTGGCTAAGTCCGATGTATATCAGCAGGTTTACATAGTCGCTTGTGGTGTCGCGTTTTTGCTCGTCTAACAATTTGATGGCAGGAAGGGCCATCTGCAATGTTCCTTTGAAGTCACTGTTTAGACAAAGCAGGTTAGCCAGATGGCTGGCTGACTTCTCATACATGTCTATGTCTTCATTACTGCCAGACTTAGAGACGATATCCATGGCTTGCCTCCAATAAGCTTCTGCCTTGTCCTTTTCTTTCATTCGGTCGTAAGCATAGCCACGCCAGTAACAGGCTTGCGCTTGTGACATACATCCTTCTGCTTCCAGACTATCGGCCAGCTGAAGCACCTTGTTATAGTCCTTCTGTTTTTGAGCAGCCTCCATCATCTGCTTGTTCCTCATCTTCTGTTCCTTGCTCACGCCTTTGCTGCATGAGATGATGGTCACTATTGCGATAAGAATGACGAGTAGGCTCCAGGAATTTGTTTGTTTCATAGTCTAACCTTTTAGTTAAAACATGGGTGTTTTTATCTGAATGAATCTGTCAGCAGCTTGATTTCAATCTGCGGACTGATGCGTTCATATAGGATGTTATAGACGGCATCGAGGATGGGCATGTTGACGTGCTGGTGACGGTTAATCTCCTTCATGCACTTCGTGCCAAAGTAACCCTCTGCAATCATCTCCATCTCTATCTGTGCCGACTTGACGCTGTAGCCCTTGCCGATCATGGTGCCGAAGACACGGTTTCGCGAGAAGTTGCTATAGCCAGTAACGAGCAGGTCGCCCAGATAGACCGAGTCATCCATGTTGCGCTCCTGAGGATGTACGCTCCTGAGGAAGCGCGTCATCTCCTGTACGGCATTGGAGATGAGCACGGCCTGGAAGTTATCGCCGAACTTCAGACCTGAGCAGATACCGGCAGCGATAGCATAGACATTCTTCAACACCGAGGAATACTCGATGCCGATGACGTCGGTCGAAGTCTTCGTCTTGATGTATTCGCTGGTAAGCACGTCGGCAAAGGCCTGTGCCTTGTCACGGTCGGAACAGCCGATGGTAAGATAGGACAGTCGTTCGAGGGCTACTTCCTCCGCGTGCGACGGACCGCCCAGGCAGGCCAGGTTCTCGTAAGGTACATCATAGACTTGATGGAAATACTCGGAGCAGACAAGGTTCTCGTCTGGCACAATACCTTTGATGGCTGTCACGATGAACTTGTCACGCAGGCGGGTCTTGAGTTTCTTCAGGTGGCTTTTCAGATAGGGTGACGGGGTGACAAAGACCAGCGTATCGTATTGCTGGGCAATCTTGTTGATGTCGCTGGAGAACTCTATCTCGTTGATGTTGAAGTGTACACCAACCAGATAGGCCGGGTTATGTCCCAAGCGCCGGAAGTCCTCGATACGGTCGTCGCGACGCATGTACCAGCCGATGTGGTGAGTATGCCCCACCACAATCTTGGCTATGGCCGTCGCCCACGAACCGCCGCCGATAATCGCTATCTTTCCGCAGTCAAACATATAGTTTCCCCTAGATTAGGGCACTCTGTACATGCTCAATCCACTTGGCAATCTCGTCAACTGAAGGCTTCTGCATGTCGAGCTTGTATTTCTTGACGATGTCGCCAATCTTCTGCTGCAGGCCCTGTGCCTTCTCAGATGCGATGTTCTGCACGAGATTGAAGCCAGCTTTGCGCAGCACGGGTACCCATTCCTCTGCAACGCCGACCTCGGCCCATTCTGCCACAGTTGACTGTGGAATCTTCTTCTCGGGCTTCATCTGCGGGAAGAACAGTACCTCCTGAATGAATGTCTTACCAGTCATGAGCATCACCAGACGGTCGATACCGATACCGATACCTGATGTCGGTGGCATGCCATACTGCAAAGCACGCAGGAAGTCCTGGTCGATGATCATCGCTTCGTCGTCGCCCTTGTCGGCCAGCTTCATCTGCTCCACGAAACGCTCTTCCTGATCTATCGGGTCGTTCAGCTCAGAGTAGGCGTTAGCCAACTCCTTACCGTTGACCATCAGCTCGAAGCGCTCAGTCAGTCCGGGCTTTGAGCGGTGCATCTTCGTCAGCGGCGACATCTCCACGGGATAGTCGGTGATGAAAGTCGGCTGAATGAATGTGCCCTCGCAGAACTCGCCGAACAGTTCGTCGATGAGCTTGCCCTTACCCATGGTCTCATCCACGTCCATACCCTTCGACAGGCAAAATGCGCGAATCTCCTCCTCGGCCTTTCCGTCGCAGTCGAAGCCAGTCTTTTCCTTGATGGCATCGAGGATGGGCAGACGACGGTAGGGGGCCTTGAACGATACAATCTGTCCGTCAATCTCGCGTTCGGGCTTTCCGTTCACAGCAATACAGATGGTCTCGAGCAACTTCTCCGTGAATGACATCATCCAGTTATAGTCCTTGTACTGCACATAGAGCTCCATGCAGGTGAACTCTGGGTTATGGTTGCGGTCCATACCCTCGTTGCGGAAGTTCTTGCCAATCTCATAAACACCCTCGAAACCACCCACGATAAGACGTTTCAGGTAGAGCTCAGTGGCAATACGCATGTACATATCCTGGTCGAGCGCATTGAAATGGGTAATGAACGGACGGGCAGATGCACCACCGGCAATGCTCTGCAATGTCGGGGTCTCCACCTCCGTGTAGCCAGCCTCGTCGAGAACGCGGCGCAGGGTACGGATAACCGTGGCACGCTGCAGGAATGTATCCTTTACGCCCTCGTTCACCACGAGATCCACGTAACGCTGACGGTAGCGCAGTTCGGGGTCATCGAACTTATCATAAGCCACACCGTCCTTGTATTTCACGATGGGCAGTGGCTTCAGAGCCTTCGACAACAGTGTCAGTTCCTGGGCATGTACGCTGATTTCGCCCGTCTGTGTACGGAATACGAAACCCTTAATGCCGATGAAGTCACCGATGTCCATCAGTTTCTTGAAAACAATGTTGTATA
>Ga0310786_10008850_pt1 | contig 12867 bp, 13 predicted proteins | sample AusTroGonzalo_MG_FD_203881 | JGI IMG/M metagenome (GOLD analysis project Ga0310786, IMG submission 203881) | Bovine rumen microbial communities from tropical cattle in Woodstock, Queensland, Australia - Gonzalo_03 (v2) (version 2) | ecosystem: Host-associated > Mammals > Digestive system >...
TGTCTCACTGCCGTTCTTCAACGGAAATGCAGTAAGCGAATTCGACAAGGCAGCCAAGGAAGGCGTTTTCGACTACATTATCGGAACCAACGCCGTCTACCACGGCGATGACCTTCTTTCATGCAGCTGGTACGTCCAGACAGATATTTCCGAACTCTTTGCCAGGGTTATCAGCAGACTTCACCACGGACGTGCAATCAGCCCCGTTCTGGACAACAGAAGAATTGCCCAGCGCCTGGTTGATGACACACAGAACGCCGCACAGAACACGGAGAACTAAATGGATATTTCCTACAGAATCAAGGGCTTTCAGGCCTCACCGATAAGACGCCTTTCACCCTATGCCATCCAGGCAAAGAAGAGGGGAGTAAAGGTCTATCACCTCAACATCGGCCAGCCGGACATCAAGACTCCGGTCCAGGCCCTTGATGCAGTCAGAAACTATCCCCATGACATAATCGCCTACGGCGAGAGTGACGGAGACATTGAGCTCAGAGAGGCTCTGTGTAAGTACTACCACAGCTTCGGAGTAGAGATTCAGCCCCAGGACGTCCTTATCACAAACGGCGGATCGGAGGCTCTGCTCTTCACCTTCATGACTCTCTGTGACCCCGGTGATGAAATCATTGTCCCGGAGCCTTACTACACCAACGTCCACTCGTTTGCAAGAATGGCAAACGTGAACATTGTCCCCGTAACAAGTCTTCTTGAGCGCAACTTTGCACTTCCTCCTCTCAGGGAAATTGAGGAGAAGATTACAAGCAAGACAAGGGCAATTCTGCTGTGCAGCCCCAACAACCCCACAGGACACATCTACACTCCGCAGGAGCTGGAAGTAATTCTGGACATGTGCGTGAGAAAGGATATATTTCTTGTTGTGGACGAGGTTTACAGAGAATTCTGCTATGACGGAAAGAAGTTCACAAGTGCCCTTACATACACAGATTTCTGTGACAGAATCATTGTTGTGGACAGCTTCTCAAAGCGCTTCTCAATGTGCGGAGCAAGAGTTGGTGCCCTTGTTTCAAAGAACAGGGACGTAATCCGTGAAACACTCAAGCTCTCACAGGCAAGACTCTGTCCTCCTGCAATAGAGCAGACTGCAGCCCTTGCTGCATTCTCAGCACCGCCTCAGTACATAAAAGACGTCATCACCGAGTATGAGACAAGGCGCAATACACTGGTAAAGGCCCTCAGGGCTATTCCAGGAGTAAAGTGTTCAAGTCCCAACGGGGCGTTCTACCTTGTTGCAAAGCTTCCGGTAGAAGATGCAGAGGATTTTGCAATCTTCATGCTCAGGGATTTCAATCTGAACGGAGAGACAGTCATGCTGGCTCCGGCAGAGGGATTCTATGAGACAAAGGACCTTGGAAGAAACCAGGTGAGAATAGCCTACGTACTTAATCCTTCAGATCTTGAGAAGGCCTGTCGCTGTCTGAAGGCCGGTCTGAAGGCGTATCGGGAGAAGACTGGATTTGTTCTTGAATAGAGACCCTTCTGGTGCTCTTCTCAACAAACTCAACTGAAAAGACAATATCTGTTTCTCTGCCTGCAAAATCTATGCGCACCTTGATGCGCTTGTGATGTTTGTCCACTTTGACAACGTTTCCGTCCATTCCCTTGAGCGGGCCTTCAAGAATGTGGAGGCGCTGGCCTTCCTGGAGAAGGACCTTGGACTGTCTGATAAGGCCGTTGTTTGTGTGTATCCATCTTGCATAGACGGCATCGCTTCCCTGGAGGTTGTGTGTTCCGTCGTCGTATTTCAGAACCCTGACCACTCCGGTCATAAGGTAGACATCGTAGAAGGGGAAGTCCGCTTCGTCTTCGCCGCTCCACCAGATGAACAGATAGCCCGGGAAGAGGGGTCTGTTTCTTGTTTCAGTCTTCTGGTTGCGCTTTTCACTGTTTTCCTTCAGGGGAAACCATACCTGGTAGTCCTGGGTAATGTTCAGACTGAGGAATTTTGTGATTCTGTTACGGATTTCATCTTCCTTTCCCGTAACGACGTTTAAGCAAAAGTACACGGCAAGATGGATATTACAATAATTTACAGCAGTTGAAAATATTTTTTGTCTAAAGCGGTTCTAATTTTACCCCTAATAAAGATAGAATGAAGTTGAGAGGTTCTTATGGAATCAGAGGAATACAAAGGTCTGATAAGTCCGGATGCCTATGAGTATCTGGATCTGACTCCTGAAGAGGAATTGCTTCATGACCCCTACCTGGACGAGCAGGAAAACCTGTCGGATGCCTATGACGGCATAGATGACGACTACCTGTATGACGGCCGGGAAGATGAGACCGTCTACGACGATTCCGAAATGTATTCCTACAGCTCTCTCTTTGATGAAGCAGACGAAGAAGCTTCCGAACAACCCCCGGTACATGAAGCAGAACACGAAGAAGCGGTTGCCTCTTCATTTTCCGATCATGACATTGATCCGGATGAGGAATCTTCCCAGCTTCTTCCCGAGCCTCTTGCAACAATTGTTTCACTGCTTCCTCCCTGTGCCTGTTCCTCATACCTGTCCGAGTGCGATACTGATATCCGCAATGCGATAGTCAGGGCAATCTCAACGGCCATTTCCTCATGCCTGAGGGACGGAAAGGACAAGATGTTCACAATCCCGGGAACCTCAATCTCAATTGCCGTCATCAAGCCCTCTGAAGATCCCATGATCCAGTCCCAGAGACTCCAGAGCATAGCTGCCGTAATGGCATGCCATGATGCAACTTCCTGGACAGGACTGTTCATCTCCGCAGACGAGCAGTATAACGTTACCGGCGCATGGGTCAAGGAAATCAGGAAGGACGATTTCCTTCCAAGGCAGTGGAGAACAATCATGATCAACGCAGAGCGTATGAAGGCCGGCAAATGAAGTACAGCGCTGTTTTCATTGATTTTGACGGAACTCTGATGGACACCTCGGAAGGTGTTCTGAACGGTGCCCGCTATGCAATGGACAAGGCAGGCCTTGTCATCGGCCCCGATGCCAACTGGGGAGGCTTCATAGGACCGCCCCTGCACGAGTGTTTTGAAATAACCTTCGGAATCAAAGACAGAAAGACCCAGGACATACTCTGTAGCTACTACAGGGAGTTCTATCAGAAAGAGGGAATGTACCAGGCTGTATTCTACGACGGAATGCTTGATGTGATAAAAACGCTCAGAAATGCAGGAATCCACACAGCCATAGCCTCAATGAAGAACACGGACCTTGTATGCAAAATGTGTGACCACTTCGGTGTCACGGACCTTTTTGACGGAATGTTCGGTCTGAACCTTGCAGAGGACAACACAAAGGCCGATGTCCTGCGTGAAGGCTGTGAAAAGTTCGGCCTTTCCCCAGAGCAGTGCGTCCTTGTAGGGGACACCTACGTTGATGAAAAAGGCGCACAAGAAGCAGGCTGCGACTGCATAAAGGCGGGGTGGGGCTTCGGCTTCAAGCCCGATACTCCCGGTGCCCTGAAGAGCCCGCGTGAAATTCTCAAGGCGGTGGGTCTTTGATTTACGAACGCCTTTTCATAGACGGAGCCTTTCTAACGGTCTATGCCCCGTCTTCACTTGATGAAACACACACAAGACAGAAACCCTACATGCTTATCTGCCCCGGCGGAGGTTACGACCATATGGGAAAGCGGGAAGGGGAGCCCGTTGCGCTGAGGTTCCTCTCCATGGGCTATGTCTGTGCAGTTCTTGAATACTCTGTTGCCCCTGCACGATATCCCGTTGCACTGAGCCAGCTTGCAGAAAGTGTAAGATACCTCAAAAACCACTGCGACAAGTACGGGGCGGACCCGTCCAGATTCTACGTCATGGGCTTTTCCGCAGGCGGACACCTTGTAGGCTGCCTTGCAACAATGTGGAGGGACTGGGGAGATGACTGCAGACCCGATGCCGCAGTTCTGTGCTATCCGGTGATATCGTCCGGAGCATATGCCCATAAGGCCTCTTTTGAAAACCTGCTTGGGGACAGATATGAGGAACTTAAGGATTACATGAGCCTTGAAAACAGGGTTTCCCTGCTTACTGTTCCCACCTTCCTGTGGCATACAAAGCAGGACAGAACCGTTCCCTACATGAACTCGGTGCTCTTTTCGCAGGCATGCGACAGGGTGGGGGTCAAGAACAAACTTGTACTGTTTTCCACCGGAGACCACGCACTCTCACTTGCTGACCGTACGGTGCTGAATTCAAAGCACCCCAAGGTCAATGATGAGGTTGCCTGCTGGCCCTCTCTGGTTGATAATTGGATTAATACTCTTTAGGAGGAAGAATTTTGGATTTGCGAACAAAAGCCAAGGAAACGCTTCTTTCTCTGCTGCCCATAGTGGGAGTGGTTGTGATACTGAACTTCACAATCGCACCTATGAGTGGCCACATGGGACCTTTCCTTCTGGGCGCTGCCATGCTGTTTGCAGGCCTGACTCTGTTCCTTGCCGGAGCAGAAGCCGGTTTCTCTCCGGTCGGAGAAAGACTCGGTGTTGTAATGGCACAGAAGAAGAACCTGCCGTTCATGCTGGCAATAGGTTTTCTGATCGGATTCGGAGTCACATTTGCAGAGCCTGATGTCAACGTACTTGCCTACCAGGTAAGTTCAATGAACAACAGCATAGACCCCACCGTTCTGAAACTGCTCATTGCTGTGGGACTGGGTCTGTTCATTGATCTGGGCCTTATCAGAACAATAAAGCGCATGAGGCTGAATCTGCTTCTGGACATACTCTATCTTGTGACTTTTGCACTGATAATCATTGCCGGACAGGCCATGGCCTCAATTGCCTTTGACGCCTCTGGATCCACAACAGGACCTCTGGCTGTTCCGTTTGTACTTGCAATAGGACTCGGTGTTGCACAGTCTTCATCCGGAGGCTCCGAGGACAGTTTCGGTCTTACTGGAATTGCATCTGTAGGACCCATCTTTGCAGTTCTTCTGATGGCTGTTTTCACCACCGGAAACGCAGCTGCAGCAGCAGAGAGCGGGGAAGTTGCAGAAGAAGCAATAAAGCTCTTTCCCAAGATGCTTGAGGTTACAAAGAACACGGCCATAGGCCTTGCTCCTCTTGTAGGAATGATTCTCATCCTGCAGTTCACCCTGCTCAAATTCCCGCCGGTCAAGTTCCGCTTGATCTGCACCGGAATCTTCTACGGCTTTATCGGAATAGTCATCTTCCTTACAGGTGTTGAATACGGTTTTTCTCCCGTAGGCAGACTGCTTGGAGAGATTCTGGGCGCAAAGTACAAATCAATGCTTGTTCCGTCCCTGATAGCCCTGCTGTTCGGTGCAATAGTCGTTACTGCAGAACCTGCAGTCTGGGTTCTTACAAACCAGGTTGAAGATGTAACAGCGGGAAGAATCAAACACACAACAGTACTTCTTGCACTCAGTGCCGGAGTTGCCGTCTGTGTTGCACTTTCCGTAATCCGCGTATATCTGAACATAAACTACATAATTTTCATCTTTGCACTTGTAGGTCTTTCCCTGATACTTTCATGGATTGCACCGCCCTTGTTCGTGGCAATTGCCTTTGACAGCGGCGGAGTAGCAAGCGGACCTATGAGTACAACCTTTATCCTCAGCTTCATAATGGGCCTTTCCGGTTCTGCAGAACTTGGTTTCGGAGTTGTAGGAATGATTGCCATGTCTCCTCTTGTTGCCATCCAGATTCTGGGTGTTGTCTTCAAGGTGAAGGAGAAGCAGGTTTCAAAGAAGAAGGAGGAGAGAAAGAATGTTGGTGCTTGAGAAAAATCTCCTTTATTCAATAGTCCGTTACGGAGATTCCGGACGTTTTGTAGAACTTGCCCGCAGTCAGGGAGCCGGTGGAGCAACCGTTTTCCTTGCAAAGGGTACGGCATCAAGTGCAGTTTTAAGGGCACTTGGACTGGGAGAGAAGAGACGTGAGGTTGTCCTTGTCCTTGCAGGAGAGGAAACAGCCCGCAGCATTATCAAGGCTGCTCAGAAAGACAACAGGATTGAGGGAGTGAGCATTCTCATTGGAAACGCAGGAGAAGAAGATATGGACACAAAGCTCAAAATGATAACAGTAATAGTGAATTCCGGATATGCAGAAGATGTAATGGATGCTGCAAGAAAGGCCGGAGCAACAGGCGGAACAATCACACATGCCCGCGGAACCGCTCCCAATGACGGTTCAGAGAAGTTCTTCGGTGTAACAATCGTCCCCGAAAAGGAGATGATCACAATTGTTGCCGACCAGGAGAAGACAAAGGCCATTGTCCAGGCAATCAAGACTCTGCCCTGTCTTCAGACACCCGGCGTAGGAGTTCTCTACGTCCAGGATGTAAAAGAATTCGAAAATCTGGGGACAAAATAATGGTAACAATCAGGGAAGGAAGAGAAAAAAGTCTGCTCAGAAGGCACCCGTGGGTGTTTTCCGGCGCCATTGAATCCTTCCCTGAAGGTGAGACCGGCGTTCAGAAGGTTGTTTCACACGAAGGCCGGTTTCTTGCCTGGGGCTGGTTTGACGAGCAGTCCCACATCCCCCTCAGGCTTCTTTCGTGGAAGGAAGACCAGCAGCCGGACAGCCAGTGGTGGCGCCTTATGGTGCGCCAGAGCGTCTACAGGCGCAGCAGCTTCTTCGTTCCCGATTCGCCCACAAACACCTTCAGAATCATACACGGGGAGGCAGATTTCCTTCCAGGCGTTGCCGCCGATGTCTACGCCCAGTCAATCCGCGTCATTATTTCCGCACGCCCTGCCTTTGAAAACAGAAAGGCAATACTTGATGAGCTTCTGAGTCTTCTCAAACCCCAGTGCATAGTTCTCAGTACAGATCCTTCATTCTGCGGCATTGAGCGTATGAAAGAGGTGACAGAGGTTTATCCCGAAGGGGCAAAAGCAGGTGAAACCATAGTCCGTGAGAGTTCAATCCGCTATTCTGTGAATCTTCTCGGAGGACAGAAGAGTGGCTTTTTCTGTGACCAGCGCGAGAACAGAAACCGCTTTGAGCGCTATGTCAAAGACCAGACAGTGCTGGATCTGTGCTGTTACAGCGGAGCCTTTTCACTTCATGCACTGCGTGGCGGAGCCCAGTATGTGGACAGTGTTGATGCATCGCAGGATGCACTGGACAACCTTGCAAGGAACCTTGAACTGAACCCCGAGCTCAACACATCACGCCTTAAGATGGAGAAGGGCGACATGTTCGAATACCTGCGCTCAATGCCAAGAAACAAGTACTCAGTCATAGTTCTCGATCCTCCAAAGCTTGCAAAGACATCAAAGGCCCTGGAAGAGGCAAAGAAAGGCTACAAGGACCTGAACCGAGTTGCAATGGAGAAGATTAAGGACGGAGGAATCCTTGTTACATGCTCCTGCTCAGGAGCCCTTACAAGGGAAGATTTCCGTACAGTCATTTCTTGGGCTGCAAAGGATGCAGGTGTTGAGGCCCAGGTTCTGGAAACACTGGGACAGGCCGAAGACCACCCTATAAGGCTTGCCTTCCCTGAAAGTGAATATCTGAAAGTCTTTATTCTGAGAGTGCTGAAGTAAGTTCTGCAAGTTTTGATGCAGAAAGAATCTCGGCCCGTTCGTCAGGCGAAATGCCTGCCTTTTCCAGAGCTTTTTCTATCTGCTCAGGTGTCTTTCCAAGGGCCTTGAGGTTATTTCTGACAGTCTTACGTCTCTGGCTGAAAACAGCTCTTACAAGGGGGAAGAACTCTTTTTTAATAGAAGGATCAAGAAGTGATTTCTCCCTCTTTTTCATCGTCACAACTGCACTGTCCACGTTGGGGGCAGGCCAGAAGTTTCCCGGCTTGAGCATCAGTGAAAGGCTGTTTTCGTAGTCTGCGCATGCAAGGACAGAAAAGCCTGAGTAGTCGGCATCGCCCGGGAGGGCGCAAATACGGCGCACAACCTCTGTCTGCAGGGTATAGACCATCACAGGCGGGAGGCAGCGGTTTTCAATAAAGGATGCGATGAGGACAGAGCCCACATTGTAGGGCAGGTTGGCACAGATGATGTCCGGCGTTCCCGTTTCCTGCCATACCTGCTTCCAGGTTTTCAGGGCGTCGCCTTCAACCAGGGTGAAGTTCTTTTCGTCGGCGAAGGCCTGCTCTTTGAGGATCTTGCAGAAACCGCGGTCAATCTCAAAGGCCGTAACCTTTGCACCGGTTGCCAGCAGGTGGGAAGTAAGGGCTCCGATACCCGGACCTACCTCCCATACAGACAAACCACGGGCGGCTCCGGACAGACTGACAATCTTTTCCAAAGCCGCCTTGTTGATGAGAAAATTCTGCCCGAACTTCTTTGTCATGCCCAGGCCGTTTTCCTTGAGCAGACTGTTCAGGGCAGCAGTTGAACAGTAATCAAAATCCCAGCTCACGCTATTATTTGACTATGGTTCCCTTCATGTCTCTGCCACATGCTGCAGCGTTTGATTCATCTGTATCAATGTGCATTGCAAGGGCAAACTTGTCGGAAACACGGATTACGGTATCGCCGTAGATTGTCTTTCTGCCGTTTCCTGCGTCGAGAAGAACGTCAACAATCTGACCGTTTGAAACACCGAATTCCTTAGCGTCGGCCTCTGTCATGTGGATGTGTCTCTTTGCAACGATTGCGCCTTCTGAAAGCTCTACTTCACCGTTGGGGCCTACAAGCTTGCATGCGCCGGATCCTGCAATGTCACCTGACTCTCTGACAGGAGCGTCAATTCCTGCTGAGCGTGCATCTGTTGCGGACAGTTCCACCTGGTCGAACTTTCTGCAAGGACCAAGAATTGAAACGTTGGGAATCTCTTTCTTTGCACCGACAACTGTTACTCTTTCGTTGGATGCATACTGACCGGGCTGAGAGAGCTCTTTCTTGACTGTGAGCTTGTATCCCTTGCCGAAAAGTTTCTCGAGAGTTTCTTCTGTTACGTGTACGTGTCTTGCACTGGTTTCAACCATGAATTCTTTTGCCATGTTTTCCTCCTGATAAGGTGCTTCTGATTATAATCGAAACGAGGCAGAAAACCAACAGCAGAATGTATTCTTTAAGGCCCGAGTCGGGAAGAGAGGAGAAGAGGGCAAACAGTTTCTCCAGCAGGGCCGATGTGTATCCTGCAGCCTGTTGGAAAAACCGCATCCCCGGAAAGGCCAGTCCGCCAAGGCAGAGGGTCATCTGAAGCGATACAAGCACAGCTGCCGGAGGCCCGGCGATGATTGCACCCGGGTGCCACTTTCCGTTTAAAAGCATCTGAAGCGGGGCGTTGTAAACCATAACCGCAACCGAGGTCCCCAACGGCCTTGCCAGAACTTCGGGCATGAAGTTCTTCAAAGCAGCCTTCACAAGAGGGGCCAGCGTAGCAATTGCTGCAATACTTACATAGCCGTAGGCCGCACCCTGGGTGAAAATACTGTACGGAACAAGGCTCAGATGAAGAAAAAACGCACAGGCATTGCGCTCACGGTAGTCAATGAAAAACAGGGTGTAGAACAGCCATGCCCTGATAAGGGACGGCCGAGGCCCCGCAACAAAGACAAAAAGGGATGCAGCAAGAACAGACAGAAAACGTGCAAGCCTTGTGCGCCTTGTGAGCTTTTTCACTGCTGTGTAAACAGTGGTTCCAATAACACCCAGATGCATGCCGCTCAGGGCAAGAACATGCATGCAGCCACAGTTCTGGGCAAGATCCACAAGGTCCTGGTCGGGGCTGTCCTTTTCAAGCCTTCCCAGAACCAGAGTCCGTCCAAGCCTGAAACCCGAAAGCCTTTTTGAAACAAGTAGGATCAGGTGGCTTCTTATGTACTCCAGAGGGCCTTTTTCAACAACCTGCAGAGAATCGCAGATAAACAGGTCGTCGGCAAACTTTCCTGTAAGATGCACAGTGCTTCCGGTGCAGAGCAGGGTGTCCTTCTTGTACACGGCAGTAACACTTCCACCGCAGGATGTACTGTTGCCGAAGGAATTTTCAACCTCCGACACTGCCAGGTGCAGGACAAGGTTGCCGTTTGAACTGTACGAGGAATCAAGCCACAGCTTGCCTGTAAGGCCTGTTATGTAGCGTTTTTCAAGGGAAGGTCTGAAGCGGTTGAACTCTCCTGCATAGGCTGTTGCACAGGCAATAAGGCACAGGGCGGCCAGGGCTGTGAACAGGCGCTCCTTCCGTTTAAACAGAATCCCGCCGGACAGAGCTGCAAGGAACAGCAGGACGCTGTATGGAAGAAGAACAGCAGTCCGTCCGGCGGGTTGTATAACGGTAAGGAAACAGACCATTGAGAACGATAGGGAAAATGATAAAAGGGAGGGTCTGTCCGTACTATTTGTCATACGCCTTTATTATGGTTCCGCAACGGCAAAATCTTTCATCGGTTCAGGGCTTATGTAAGAATTGAATGAGCACTTTTTCTCTGTTATTCTTTAATAGAAAACTGCACAACAGGAGATTCGAAATGAAGCTCAATTACAAACGCACATTCCTGGTCGGTTTTGCCTTCTTCGGAATCCTGCTTCTCTGGCAGGTATACGATTCGTGGTGTCCCACACTTCTTACCGAAATCATCAAAGGCAGACTCGGAGTAACAGACGAACTTGAAGTCCAGTGGATGGTAGGTATCATCATGGCATGTGACAACCTTGCCGCACTGATACTTCTTCCCATCTTCGGAAACCTGTCTGACAAGACACATACCAAGATAGGAAAGAGAATGCCCTACATCCTGGTAGGAACATTCGTTGCAGCATTTGCCTTCCCGTTCATTCCGCTTTTCTTCCACATGAACAACGTAGCAGGCATGGTCATCATGATGGCCGTTGTCCTTCTGTTCATGATGATGTACCGCAACCCCGCAGTTGCCCTTATGCCGGATATCACACCCAAGCCCCTCAGAGCAAAAGCAAACGGCATTATCAACATCATGGGTTACCTTGGCGGAGCATTCGCAACAGTTCTTGGAATGGTCTTTGTTCTGAGCAACTACCTGAAGGGTGAGCACAGACTCCTGACAATCGAGATGCCGTTTGTAATCGCATCAGTCCTGATGGTCATCTCCGCTCTGGTCCTGTTCTTCAACATCAAGGAGAACAAGATTGAAGAGGAGATCAAGGACGAACTTGCAGAAGGTGAGCGCCTTGCAGCAATTGCAGACCCGGTAGACGATGACAAGCCCATGTCAAAGGCAAACAGAAACATGCTCATTGCCATCCTGGGTGCAGAGTTCTTGTGGTTCATGTCTGACAACGCCCTTGGAACATATCTGAACAACTATGTCTTCTACGCAATGGGTTCAGCAACAAGCAATACATCAATCATGGTCATTGTCGGAGGCCTTGCCTCTGTAGTCGGTTTTGCAACTGCAGGTATCATCGCAGACAAGATCGGACGCAAGTGGACAATTTCTTCAGGTCTGGGATTCACCTTCCTGGGTCTGATTCTGATGTGCTTCATCAAGGCCAGCCCCACAGTCCTTGATTCCGGCATGAGAGCCTTCCCCAAGTTGCTCCTCGTTGTCTGGGTTGTCAAAGGCTTCGGTATGGCACTTGTACACAACTGTTCATTCCCCATGGTTGTAGAACTTTGTTCTTCAAAGAAGATCGGAAAATTCACAGGTTTCTACTATGCATCCAGCATGGCTGCACAGACTGTAACACCTGTTCTTCTCGGTCTTATCCTCAAGGCAAGCAAGGCATGGAGCGTCCTGCCCCAGTATGCAACAGTTCTTACACTGTGCAGCTGCCTTGTCTTTACCATCTGCGTCAAGAACATCAAGGCAAAGAAGGTTGCCAACGCCAAGGGTCTTGAAGCTCTTGGAGAGAACGACTGATAAATGGTCTTCCAGGGTTTTCAGAAACTTGATCTTGTAAATTATCCCTCACATGTTGCAGCCACCGTTTTCACCGGTGGTTGCAATCTGCGTTGTCCCTACTGCCACAATCCCGAACTGGCAAAGGGTACTCTGGACGAACACCATTCCGAAGAGGAGATACTGGAGTATCTTGAACGCAGAAAATCAATGCTTGAGGGCCTGGTGATATCGGGCGGAGAGCCCACTCTCCATGACCTTGTGCCCTTCATTGAGAAGGTGAGGGCCCTGGGGCTTGCCGTGAAGCTTGATACCAACGGTCTGAGGCCGCAGGTGCTTGAAAGCCTTCTTGAGCGCGGCCTTGTGGACTATGTGGCTGTGGACATAAAGGCTTCACCGGCCGGCTACACTCTGCTGGGGTCTTTTACCGCCGATGAGGTGTCGCAGAACCTGACACGCAGCCTCGATGCCTTAAGGGCCTGGGGAACTGCGTGGGAGGTCAGGACAACGTACACCGAAAAGCTTATCCCCGACAGTGAAATTGAGGCTCTGGCAAAGCTGGGAGGCAAGGTTCCGGTGTGGTACATCCAGGCCTTCAACCCTGCAATCACCCTCGATCCGGAGTGGAGCGCCCTCAGCTCTCCCACAAAGGAAAAACTTGAAGAAGTAGCCCGGAAGATGAAGGATCTGGGCGTAAACGTGGAAATCAGGTAAATCATGCTCGAAGTAAAAGATCTGTCACTCAAACTTGAAGGCAAGCAGATATTTGAAAACATCTCCTTTTCTGTAGGCAAGGGGGAGCTTCTTGCAATCTGCGGCCCCAACGGAAGCGGAAAGAGCTGCCTTCTCAAGACGGTGAAGGGCCTTCTGAAGCAGAACAATGGAAGCGTGCTTGTACAAGGAAAGGAGCAGGACTGCTCCGAAAGGCTGCTGTCCACAGGCCTTGTGTTCCAGGATGCCGATGTACAGACGGTAGGTGAAACGGTAGAGAAGGACATAGCCTTCGGACCGCGCAACCTGCGCTGGAGTGATGAGAAGGTTAAACAGAGCACAGAAGAAGTAATTTCTCTTCTGGGTATGCAGGAATACAGGAAAAAGAGGCCCCAGATACTCTCGGG
>Ga0310786_10008851_pt1 | contig 12865 bp, 10 predicted proteins | sample AusTroGonzalo_MG_FD_203881 | JGI IMG/M metagenome (GOLD analysis project Ga0310786, IMG submission 203881) | Bovine rumen microbial communities from tropical cattle in Woodstock, Queensland, Australia - Gonzalo_03 (v2) (version 2) | ecosystem: Host-associated > Mammals > Digestive system >...
AGTTACGTTCCCGTCTATGAGCTGAGCTCGAAGAAGTCTAATCCCAACGATGATGTCAGCCAGAGTCAGTCATACAGCATCCGTTGGTCATTGGAGAATACGCTGAACTATGTGAAGTCGTTTGGCAACCATAATGTCGACGTCCTCTTAGGACAGTCTATTGAGAAGTGGGGCTATGGTAACGGCGTCAGCGTGACCAACTCCAACTCACTCTTCCCCGGATCCTTCGACCATGCTTATATCGCTAATGCCAACGTGGTGGATCCCGCCTATACTTCCATTGGCGGCAGTCCTGAATCGGAGGGAGCCCTGTCATCGTTCTTCGGTCGTATTAACTATAACTACGCTGAGACTTACCTGCTGTCGATCGTGCTCCGTGCCGATGGTTCTTCCAACTTCGCACGCGGCCACCGCTGGGGTTACTTCCCCTCCGTCTCTGCAGGTTGGGTGATCAGCAATGAGACGTTTATGGAGAAGACCAAGAGCTGGCTTGACTTCTTGAAGATCCGTGCCAGCTGGGGACAGAACGGTAACTGTAACATCTCTGCCTTCCAGTATCTGGCCACTATCGACCTCAATGATCCTTACTACTTTGACAACAAGGATAATCCTGGTATCGGTGCCTATCCCAACATCCTGCCCAATGAGGATGTGAAGTGGGAGACCTCTGAGCAGCTCGACTTTGGTTTCGATGCCCGTTTCCTCAATAACCGTCTGGGTGTAGCCTTCGACTGGTATAAGAAGACCACTAAAGACTGGCTCGTACGTGCCCCGATGTTGCTCTCTTACGGAACAAATGCGCCTTATGTTAACGGTGGTGATATCCAGAACAAGGGTTATGAGATACAGCTGAGCTGGAACGACAGAATCGGTAAGGACTTTGTATACGGTGTATCATTCAACTTCTCGCACAACAAGAACGAGGTGACCCGTCTGGCTAACTCAGAGGGTATCATCCATGGTGGTTCCAATGCCATCGCCCAGAACACGGCAGAGCTCTACCGCTTGGAGGTGGGCTATCCTATCGGTTACTTCTGGGGCTACGAAATGGAGGGTATCATCCAGAACGAGGCAGACCTGCAGGACTACATCAACCGCAACTGTGGCGGCGACAAGAAGAACTCGCTGCAGGGTGAGTCGTTGCAGCCTGGTGACGTGAAGTTTGTCGACTACAACGGCAACGGTAAGATCGACACTGGTGATGCAGACAAGACGATGATCGGTGACCCGAATCCCGACTTCACCATGGGTCTGAACATCAACCTCTCTTATAGAGGCTTCGATTTCGCTCTGAACGGCTATGGTTCCTTCGGACAGCAGGTGGCTAAGAGCTATCGTCAGTTCTCTGACCATCCCGATGACAACTACTGTACCGACGTCTACACCAAGTACTGGACTGGCGAGGGTAGCACCAATGAGTATCCGCGCTTCTCTGACGGTAAGACAGCCAACATGTCTGAGATCTCACGTGTATGGATCGAGGATGCTGACTTCTTCAAGATCTCCCGCATCTCCCTCGGTTACGACTTCAAGAAGCTCTATTCGAAGCTTCCCGTGCAGAAGTGCCGTCTGTATATCTCTCTTAGCAACTACTTCTGCTTCACCGGCTACTCTGGTATGGATCCTGAGGTGGGCTTCGGCAACGGTACGAGCTGGGCTTCCGGTATCGACTGTGGTTACTACCCCTCATCCCGTTCTTTCCAGGTGGGTATGAATATCAACTTTTAAGTGATTGAAGATTGATAATTGAAAATTGAAAATAAAAAATGAAGATTATGAAAACTATATATCGATTAATCTGCGTCATCTTCGTAATCTGCGGATTATGCGCCTGTGACGATTTCCTCGACACAGACAACCTGACGATGAAAGATACCTCCAACTTCCCCATTAACGAGACCGACGCCGTGCAGATGGTGAATGGTATCTATTCTGTGATGAACCGCAACCTGGCAGACCCTGAGGAGGATCCCTTCTTCGTCTTTGATATCGCTTCCGACGACCGTCTGGGCGGTGGTAGCCAGAGTAATATCGGTGCCCAGGGCGTGGACCGTCTGATGAACGCCTACGTCGATTGGATGAAACCTCTTTGGCAGCAACGCTATGCCGGTATCAACCGTGCCAACAATGCCTTGGAGACCATCGATAAGGTGACTGAATGGTCTTCTTCGGACAAGAAGAACCAGTTGCTCTGTGAGATTTATTTCCTCCGTGCATGGTACTATTTCAACCTCGCACAGGTATTTAATGGCGTGCCTCTGGTCTTATCCACCGTGCCGCAGAACCTTCCCAGGGCCACGGCAGATGAAGTCTATGCCCAGATTGCTTCTGACATGAAGAAGGCCATCGAGTTCGGTCCTTCCACCAAGTATCCTGAATTTGGCGAGGGTCGTGTCTCTAAGTGGGCTGCCGAGGCTATGATGGCCCGCATCTGGCTGTTCTATACCGGTTTTTATAAGAAGGCTGAACTGCCCCTCGTCGAGGGTGGTAGCATCTCGAAGGCTCAGGTGGCTAGCTGGTTGGAGGATTGTATCCAGAACAGTGGCTTCGGACTCGTGTCCGACCAGCGTAACCTCTGGCCTTACACCAATCCTTATACCGCAAAGGACTACCAGTATGATATTGACAATGGCCTGAACTGGGAGACTGACGAGAACAAGGAGAGCATGTTTGCCGTGAAGATGTCGAACAAGCCTGGTTGGAGTGCCGATGCTCAGTTGCGCCACAACCGTATTGTCGAGTTCTACAGCCTGCGCAAGACTAACGAGACAGCATTCCCATTCTCCGTACAGGGCTACTCCAACGGTCCCGTTTGCGAGAAATTGTGGACTGACTGGGCTGAGGATCCGGACTATGCAGGCGACTATCGTCGCGTAGGTTCTATCTGTGACCGTGCTGTAGAGATTCCTGATTATCCTGGTGATCCCGCCAAGGAGGTGGAGAACACCAATCTGCTGGCCAAGAAGTATATTGGCTGTGAGGCATACAATGAGGATCACAGCGGTAGGTATCTGAGCTATGGTTACTACTATGGCAGTGAGAACAACCGTCAGACAGGTCTGACACAGTCGCTTGTATGGCTCCGCTTCGCTGATGCGTTGCTGATGCACTCAGAGTTGACAGACGGTAAGGTTATCTATAACGGTAAGAGCGGTATGAACGCTGTTCGTGAGCGTGCCGGTCTGCCCGACATGACCTATAGTCTGGAGAACCTGAAGAAGGAGCGCCGTTATGAGCTCTGCTTCGAGGCTCTGCGCTGGAACGACCTGCGCCGTTGGGGCGATGTTCAGGAGAAGGTGAAGAATCAGGTGGGCAACAAGATCACCAATCAGGGTATCCCAGGTGAGTATGCCTTCACCAATGACTTCATGCAGCGTTACAACGAAACCGGTGGTGGCTTCTTCAAGATTCCTGAGGATCAGGTGACACTGTCGGAAGGTGTGTTGGAACAGAACCCCGGCTGGGGCGATGGCACCAACTGGGCTAAGGGCGACCTGCCTTATAAGTTCAAATAAAGTCTAATCAAGGAGCCCGCCAGACGGCGGGCTCCTTTTTTTCATGTTTAGGGATTTTCCCTTGAAAGAGTAGGGGAAATCCTTTTCTGTTGTTATTGGAAAGGACTACCTTTGCAGCGTGAACTTAATACTTGACGCTTATGAAAAGAATGATGATTGCCTTGATGAGCCTCGTGCTCACGGTGCCTGCCCTCGCTCAGTATGGCAGACCCCATTATTATATCAGGCCAAGCAGGCCCGTGCCAGTGCATGCCCCTCACCGCAGCTATACCGATGTGTACTATGGCTTGCGTTTTGGTGCTGCTTTCGCTACCGTGAACTCCGACGACCGTTATCTCGACGGCGGCTCGGCTAAGACCGGTCTCAATGTCGGTGCCGTGGCAGGTTTTCAGGTGGCCTATGGCTCTCCTGTGTATTTCGAGACAGGACTCTCGTATGTGGAGAAAGGTGGTAAAGGGCAATATGAGGGGACGAAGTTCTCATATAGCCTTGACTATCTGGAGGTGCCGTTGGTGATGAAGTATATGATCGACATGGACCGCTCGTTCAGCATCCAGCCCTATGTCGGTGGCTATCTGGCCTTAGGCGTTGCAGGAAAAATCAAGGACTTCGGTCATCGTCAGGCTTATAGCTCCTACGACAATGAGGGGTTCCAACGCTTTGATGGCGGTATCAGGATTGGTTGTGGTGTCCAGTACGACTTCGTCTATGCGGAGTTGGGCTATGACTTTGGTCTGTCGAATATCTCGCACGACTATTTCGACACATCTCGTACAGGAACGTTCTTCGCCACCGTTGGTTTCAACTTCTGATGAGAGGGTGTGACATAAAAAATAATAGGGGCGGCACCGACATGCCGCCCCTATTATATATATAATAAGGTGTAGCTTACTTCTTCTTCAGCAGATCACGGATTTCTGCAAGCAGTTCCTCTTGCGTCGGACCCTTGGGAGCAGCGGGCTCTGCGGGAGCAGGCTCTTCCTTCTTACGACTCAGCTTGTTCATGCCCTTGATCATCAAGAAAATACAGAGGGCGACGATCAGGAAGTCGATGATGTTCTGAATGAACTGTCCGTAGGCGAAGACGGCAGCGCCAGCCTCTTTGGCCTCAGCCAGCGTCTTGTAACTTCCCTCACCCAGGTTGAGGAAGAGGTCGGTGAAATTGATACCGCCAGTCAACTTGCCGATGAGTGGCATAAGCACATCACTAACCAGTGAAGTGACGATTTTGCCAAAGGCACCGCCGATGATGACGCCGACTGCCATGTCCATCACGTTGCCCTTCATGGCAAACTCTTTGAATTCTTTAATAAATCCCATAATCTTTTTAAGTTTTAATGTTAATAATGATGGTGAATTGTAATCTTCGTTTTGCAATCTCAGACTTATCAACTCCGTTTTATAGTCTTTTCACTTTTAAGTTTTATCTTTTCACTTTAATTTAGTATGAAACTGAGTGCAAATATAAGAAATATTTCGTAACTTTGCATCCGAAAAAGGAAAAAAGTGCTGAAAAGGTATAAAAAATAGAGATTTTTAGGTATAACCCATTTAAATAACAAAGTAAAAATGACAAAAGTAGCTATTAACGGCTTTGGCCGTATTGGTCGCCTCGCTTTCCGTCAGATGTTCGAGGCTGAAGGTTATGAAGTAGTAGCAATCAACGATTTGACAAGCCCGAAGATGCTTGCTCACCTGTTGAAGTATGACACCGCTCAGGGTGGTTTCTGTGGCAAGTTCGGTGAGAACAAGCACACTGTAGAGGCTGGTGAGGACTTCATCGTTGTTGATGGTAAGAAAATCACAATCTATGCTATTCCTAACGCTGCTGAGCTGCCTTGGGGCAAGCTGGATGTAGACGTTGTTCTCGAGTGCACAGGTTTCTATACTTCTAAGGAGAAGGCTTCTGCTCACATCCAGGCTGGTGCTAAGAAGGTTGTGATCTCTGCTCCCGCAGGTAATGATCTGCCCACCATCGTTTACAATGTGAACCACAAGACTCTGACTCCCGCTGATACCGTTATCTCAGCTGCTTCTTGTACAACTAACTGTCTGGCTCCTATGACGAAGGCTCTGAATGACTTCGCTCCGATCCAGAGTGGTATCATGACTACTGTTCACGCTTACACTGGCGACCAGATGATTCTCGACGGTCCTCAGCGCAAGGGTGATGTTCAGCGTGCCCGTGCCGGTGCCCAGAACATCGTTCCTAACTCTACTGGTGCTGCTAAGGCTATCGGTCTCGTTATCCCCGAGCTGAACGGTAAGCTGATCGGTGCTGCACAGCGCGTTCCGACTCCCACAGGTTCTACCACTATCCTGCACGCTGTTGTTAAGGGTGAGGTGACTGTTGAGGGTATCAACGCTGCCATGAAGGCTGCCACCAACGAGTCGTTCGGTTACACTGAGGAGAAGCTCGTTTCTAGCGACATCATCGGTATGAAGTTCGGCTCACTGTTCGACGCTAACCAGACTATGGTTTCTAAGATTGGTGATGGCAACTCTCTCGTTCAGGTTGTTGCTTGGTATGACAATGAGAACTCTTACACTTCTCAGATGGTTCGTACCATTAAGTACCTCGCTGAGCTGAAATAAGCTGTAGATTACACAGATAATCAAATAAGATGAGCCGTCCGATTTTGTCGGACGGCTTTTTTTGTGATATTATTTGGTATTTTGCTTACTTATTCGTATCTTTGCACGCAGAAGGAATCAACAGATAAATCAAAACTATATGGATATGAGTGACTTTAAGCAAGTAATGGGTAAGATTTTCAAGGGATGTGGTTGTCTCAGCATCGGCTTCGTCGTGTTATGTATCTTGGTAGCTATCTTTGTGGATGACGAAGAGAATACAGAGACTACGGATGATGCATCCCAGAAGACAGAACAGGTGGAGAAGAAAGATTCCGTCATTGTGAATGAACCCTTGGAAGGTGACCCCTACAAGGAACTCGATGACCTGATCGGACTCGGCTCGGTGAAGGAGGAAGTACGTTCTTTGGCTAACTTTGTGAAACTACAGAAACAGCGTGAGGCACAGGGGTTGAAGACTGCCAAGGTGTCATATCATCTGGTGTTCTACGGCTCTCCTGGTACAGGTAAGACGACGGTGGCCCGTATCGTGGGACGTATCTATAAAGACCTCGGTGTACTGAAAAAAGGCCATACAGTGGAGACAGACCGTGCAGGACTGGTGGCGAAGTATATGGGACAGACGGCCCAGCAAACGGATACCGTCATCCAGAAGGCACTCGATGGTGTGCTCTTTATCGATGAGGCTTATTCACTTGTGCCTGAGGGTGGCAACGGTCAGGACTATGGTCAGGAAGCCATTGCGACCATCCTGAAACGTATGGAGGACTATCGTGACCGTCTGGTCGTTATCATCGCTGGTTATAAGAACGAGATGCAGCGTTTCATCGATTCGAATCCCGGTCTGCAGTCACGTTTCAACCGCTATATTGACTTCCCCGACTATTCGGGTGCAGAACTGGCAGACATCTTTAAGATGTATATGAAGAAAAACCAGTACACTTTGGCATCTGATGCCGAGGACTATCTCAAGGAGCGGTTTGATGATGTCGTAGCGCATAAGGATCGTAACTTCGGTAATGCCCGCTATGCCCGTAATGTATTTGAGAAGACCATCCAGGAACAGGCCAACCGTCTTTCGGGCAGATCGAATCTCAGTAAGTCGCAGTTGACAGAGCTGACTATCGATGATCTCAAGGTTGGCTTCTCTGCCAGGACGAGTATTGATCATTGAGCATTGAACAATGAAGAGCCTGCTTTTATATATGGTTACCATCATGACGCTATTGGGTTGTGGCAGTAAAAAGAAAGATGTGGCTGTCGATGGCGGTCATGGAATCGGCATTGATACCGAAACCATCCGACAGATGGAGTTAGAGGATGGCCATAATAAAGAGGCAATCCTCGATGGCCCTGACGGTACGTCTACCCAAGCCTTTACGGGAAGCGGAGATGGTGTGGAAGTTGACTTGCTGGAGATCGATGAGATGCCAAAGACGGCCGTGCGCCAACCGAATGCCTACTTCCAGCATGCCGTCTATATCAATGTAGACCGGCCGTCTGCCAATGAAGGCGAAGTGGAGGCTATTTGTTCTGTATGGCTTGCCGACGAGAAGGCAGGAACAGTCGTGAAGGTCTGTGTAACCAATCCGATGGCCGAACTGCAATGGGAACGGATGAAAGGCAGGGATGCCGATGGTGTCGAGGTGCCTATCACCCAGATCGCCGCGGCAGATAAGGCCTATTTGGTGCCTGGTGACGTGAGTAAGGTTATTGTTGAGGGATGTCCTGACTCCCGAAATATCTGGACATATATCATCGACCCATACACTCAAACTGCTAAGCAGCTGCCATCCACGGAGGGCGTGGTAAGCCTCGATTGGGAGAAGAAAGAGATTATCGCTGCTTCCTACGGTTACGACGATGACGGACGTTACTCCGTCAAGAAAGCATATTCCGTTGATGGCAAGTTCCTTCGTAGAGTTGGTGACAAGGAAAGAGAGTAAATAAAGTATATAGAATATGAAGAAAATTATTTTACCATTGATGATGCTTTGCGCTGCTGTGACGATGCAGGCGCAGGATAGCTGGACCTACGGTGATCATTCTTACACGATGAAAGGCAATCTGACCGCCGAGAAGTATAGAAGCTCAGCCACAGGCATGGTGACGTTTACCAATGTCCCCTCTGGCTATGAGGAGTTTGAGGCGCTTTATAAGCAGTTCCTTGGCAAGACCCCTCATGGCACGGCAGCCATGATGCCGATGGCAATGGAGATTTATGGTCGTGACCGTGAAGAAGGTTTGCGTTGTATCCAACTCATCTGTTGGCCCTCGAACGTCAATTCCGTCGTATCACAGCTGAAAGAGAAGTTCGGCACATCACAGTATGCTCCCGAGAATGACGGCTATCATCAGCGCTATCTGCCTGCTGCTGTATTGAAAGGGGCGAAGCCTCAGAACGGTTATACTCCACAGCAGCCCTATACGGTGGAGATGAAAGCCAGTGTCAACAAGCACCAGGAACTGACGTTCATGGGTTCTGGTACGGTGGTGTATCTTTATATCATGGGTGATGGTTGGGATACACACCAGCGTAGTGTCGAGATTATCAAACAGCCTGGAAAAGAGCTGCATCAGGTGTTCAACTGTCCCAGTCTATATACACAGTGCAAGCAGATTCAAGGTGAATGGAAAGGACTGAAATGAAGAAGACGCTACTGGTCATATCGGTCATGCTGTTGTTTGGCATGAGCCTTCTTGCCCAGAACAAGGAGGCCCAGCTCAAGCATATCCGGGAGATGTATGCCCAGGCCAAGGAACAGATTGCCCAGAACGGCAAGGATGGCCGTGCGCCTCTGGACATGAAGATCCTGATTAATGACGGGTCGTACATAAGTGATGATCTCGTCATAAATGATGTGACGGAACTTCATTTCTACTTCAATAAGTACCGCATCAATTCGGATCTTGACTACCCGGATGCTTCCTCATGCTATTTCATTACCGAACAGTGGGGTGCCAATGGACACACCCGTTATCGGGAGATCCTCTTTGATTCCAACGAGGGTGTTCTGCTCTTCTCCTATATGAAGGCAGAGACCCATGCCGGTTTCACGGTAGAGACGCGATATTACTACGACGGTGAAGGCCGTCTCATCGATGATAAGCACAAGGTTGGTGGACAGGAGGTCAATGCCAATGCCCATTCCTGGAGTAGTGCTGAAGGTGACAAGGCTATTGCCGAGGCTTATCTCAAGATCTTTGAGGACCTGATGAACCATCAGACCGATATTTCAGTGGAAGAACGTCCTGGGGCCAAGGTTACACCAAAGGCCCAGCGTATGAAGTACATCCGAAGCACCTATGCCGAGGCCAAGGAGAAGATTGCCAAGAACGACAAGTCGGAGTTGCCGCTTGACGTACAGGTAGTTATCCGAGACCAGTCATGGGGGCCGCCAGAGATTACCGAGCTGAAGTTCTATTTCGATGCCGTGACCGATCAGGTGGAGCCTGATGCTGTATCGGTGGAGAATTACTGTTATTTTATCTCTGAGCACCGTCATCATAATAATATGGGGTTTGATAACTACGGCGAATTCTTGTTTGCTCCAAAGAGCCATGACCTCATCTTCTCCTATAGCTGTAGCAAAGAAGAAGGTGAAAAGCGGGAGTGGCGTTATTATTTTGATGAACGCGGTAAGTGTATTGAGGTGAAGAGTGAGGCCGAGGAGGTAGACTATGGCTTCTCTGATAAGATCACCGTCAAGCACTACTTGAAGATCTTTAAGGCACTGTTTAACAGACCGATGTAACCAGAGAGTATGCGGCAGATGATCACGATATTGGGTCCGACGGCCTCGGGGAAGACACCCGTAGCGGCACGACTGGCGGCGGAGATTGGTGGAGAGATTATCTCTGCCGACTCACGACAGGTATATCGTCGGATGAATATCGGGACGGGCAAGGACTTGGCTGACTATATGGTGGACGGTCGTCAGATACCGTACCATCTGATAGATATCCGGGAGCCGGGCACGAAATACAACCTCTTTGAGTATCAGCAGGACTTCTTTGATGCCCACGAGGATATCAGGAGTAGGGGAGCAGTGCCTATCCTCTGTGGTGGAACAGGCCTCTATATCGAGGCGGTGCTGAAAGGCTATCATCTCTCGCCAGTGCCACAGAATCAGGAACTGCGCGACAGCCTCGAAGGAAAGTCGCTGGCAGAACTGACGGAGATGCTTACGGCACTGAAGGCCAGGACAGGTTCGAACATGCACAATACCACTGATGTGGACTCTTGTCAGCGAGCCATTCGTGCCATTGAGATAGAGACCTATAACTTGGAGCATCCGACCCCACGACGGGAGTTGCCGCCAGTAGATAGTCTGATCATCGGTATAGACATCGACCGCGAGTTAAGACGTGAGAAGATTACCCGTAGGCTGAAGGTCCGTCTGGAAGAGGGCATGGTCGATGAAGTGAAGGCTCTGCTCGATGAGGGCATCCCTGCCGATGACCTGATCTACTATGGCTTAGAGTATAAGTTTGTGACTGAGTACCTGACGGGTCAGACCACCTATGACGAGATGTTCACCCGTCTTGAGATTGCCATTCATCAGTTTGCCAAGCGGCAGATGACTTGGTTTAGAGGCATGGAGCGTCGGGGCTTCAAGATTAATTGGATTGACGCAACCCTCCCCATGGAGGAAAAGATAAAAAGAATCATTGAATTATGGCAGTAGACACAAAATGGGGCATCGTGTATTGCCCGAAGACTGGTATCAGTAATAAGCGCAAGCGTTGGGAGAAGATACAGAAGGTGCTCGACGAAAGAGGGGTGGACTACGACTTCGTGCAGAGCGAGACCGCTGACAGTGTAGAGCGACTGATGAAGATGATGATCTCCAATGGCTATAAGACCATCATCATCGTGGGTGGCGACTCGGCACTCAACGATGCCGTGAACTGTCTGATGATGGAAGAGAAAGAGGTGCGTGACGGTATCGCCTTAGGTGTAATCCCTAATGGCGTGATGAACGACTTCGCCCGCTTTTGGGAGTTTGATGAGGATAACATCGCCCAAACCGTTGACTGGCTCTTGAAACGCCGCGTCCGTCAGGTAGATCTCGGCTGCATCCGATATACAAATGCCAAGGGAGAGAAGTGCCACCGCTATTTCCTGAACTGTGTCAATATCGGCATGACGGCCGATATTATGAACCTGCGCCGCCAGACACGCCGTCTTTTCGGCTCGCGTACCTTATCTTTCATATCGTCGCTTTTCGTGATGCTCTTCCACCGCATGGAGTATAAGATGAAACTGAAGATCAACAGCGATGTGATCGACCGAAAGGTTATGACTGTCTGCATTGGCAGTGGTCCCGGTTACGGACAGACACCCAATGCCGTGCCATATAACGGTATGCTTGATGTGTCGGTGGTCTATCATCCAGAGATGGTGCAACTGATAGAGGGTATCTGGCTCTTGGTGACCGGTCGTTTCCTGAATCACCGTAGTGTGCACCCCTTCCGAACGAAGGAGATCATTGTGGACTATGCCAAACATGCGATGGTCGGTGTCGATGGCCGGATGATGAAGACGCCCGTCGGTACTTATCGCATCAACGTCGAGCAGGAAGTCATCAACTTCCTTATACCAGCTTGATTTGTATTTCCTTAATCCTCCCCCTTGTGGGGAGGTTTTGTTAGGCAGGGTCTATAATAATTGTTAAATATCCTGCTATTCCTTTGCTATATCGTGAAAAATGTGTACTTTTGGGAATTCATTGCTAAAACATTAATATTGATTATAAAAACCTATTAGGAACTATGAGTTATTTGCGATTAGAGAAAGCCGTGATGACTAACTTGCAAGAGAGTCTCCGTCGTGAATTCCTCCGGACGAATCGATCTGGCGCTTATAGCAGTTCTACTTTGGTAGACTGTAATACCCGCAAGTATCACGGTCTGCTGGTTGTTCCTGTACCTGAGCTTGACGATGAGAACCATGTGCTCTTGTCGTCGCTCGACTGTACGGTCATCCAGCATGGAGCGGAATTCAACCTGGGACTCCACAAGTATCAGGGCAACAATTTCAGTCCTAACGGACACAAGTACATCCGTGAGTTTGATGCCACTAAAGTACCGACGACGACGTATCGAGTTGGTGGCGTGATCCTGAAGAAGGAGGTCATCTTCCAGCACTATGAGGACCGAATCCTCATCCGTTATACGCTGGAGGATGCCCATTCTGCCACGACCCTGCGTTTCCGTCCGTTCCTGGCCTTCCGTAGCGTCAGGCAGTTTACGCATGAGAACGCTACCGCCAGCCGTGAGTACAGTCAGGTGGACAATGGTATCAAGACCTGTATGTATGCCGGTTATCCCGACTTGTATATGCAGTTCTCGAAGAAGAACGAGTTTATCTTCCAGCCAGACTGGTATCGTGGTGTGGAGTACCCGAAGGAGCAGGAGCGTGGCTACGCCTCGAACGAGGACCTCTACGTGCCCGGTTATTTCGAGATGCCTATCAAGAAGGGCGAAAGCATTGTGTTCTCGGCCTCTACCTCACAGATTAAGACCTCGACGCTGAAGAAACTCTTCGACGAGGAGGTGGATGAGCGTGTACCCCGCGACAATTTCTATCATTGTCTGGTTACAGCCGCCCACCAGTTCCATTTCCGCGATCGCCACAGTGGTACGATGGAGAAAATTGACAAGAAGGATGAACGCTATCTGCTGGCAGGTTATCCTTGGTTCAAGGCCCGTGCCCGCGACACGTTCATTGCGGTTCCAGGACTGACGCTGGC
>Ga0310786_10008852_pt1 | contig 12864 bp, 12 predicted proteins | sample AusTroGonzalo_MG_FD_203881 | JGI IMG/M metagenome (GOLD analysis project Ga0310786, IMG submission 203881) | Bovine rumen microbial communities from tropical cattle in Woodstock, Queensland, Australia - Gonzalo_03 (v2) (version 2) | ecosystem: Host-associated > Mammals > Digestive system >...
TGCAACGCCCGGACTTGTATCAAGCAGGTCGCACGCTGTTCGGTGCTGCTCCCGCTAAGCACCAACAGATGGATGACCACTATTTTGGCAGCATCCCGGCTCGCATTCTGAACTTCATGAACGAAGTCGAAATCGAACTTTGGAAACTCGGCATTCCGGCCAAGACCCGCCACAACGAAGTGGCTCCGGCTCAGTTCGAACTTGCTCCGATGTTTGAAGAAGTGAACCTCGCTTGCGACCACAACATGCAAATTATGGAAGTGCTTCGCAACGTGGCCGACAAGAATGGCCTCGTCTGCCTGCTGCACGAAAAGCCTTTCGCAGGCGTGAACGGTTCCGGCAAGCACAACAACTGGTCGCTCTCTTACGGTAAGGGCAACCTCCTGAATCCGGGCAAGGACCCGCACCAGAACGCCGTGTTCCTCACCACGCTCTGCGCCATTATTTACGCCGTTGACACCCATGCTGATTTGCTCCGCATGACGACTGCTGGCGCTGGCAACGATCACCGTCTCGGTGCAAACGAAGCGCCTCCGGCCATTGTCTCTATGTTCCTCGGCGACCAGCTCATGGACGTCATCGAACAGATTGAACAAGGCGTGCCCAAGTCCAGCAAGCAAGCAGGCGCACTCCGCATTGGCGCCGATATGCTCCCGGCTCTCCCGCGTGACGCTACGGACCGCAACAGAACTTCTCCGTTCGCCTTCACTGGCAACAAGTTCGAATTCCGTGCACCGGGCTCCAGCCAGAGTTGCTCCGAACCCAACGTGGTTCTGAACACCATCGTGGCCGAAGCATTCGACATGATTTCTGAACAGCTCGAAAAGCTCGACGAAAAGAACTTCCACACGGGCTTGCAGAAGATTCTGCAAAAGATCGTGAAGGAACACAAGCGCGTGATCTTCAACGGTAACGGCTACACCGATGACTGGGTTGCCGAAGCCGAACGCCGTGGCCTTCCGAACATTCGCACCTCCGTGGAAGCCCTCAAGGCTTTGACCAAGGAAGAAAATATTCAGTTGTTCGAAAAGTATGGCGTCATGAACCGCCGCGAAATGGAATCCCGCTACGAAATCAATGTCGAAGATTTCCACAAGCGCATCCACATCGAAGGCGAAGTCTGCCGCGACATGGCCAAGAACATCATCTTGCCGAAGGTTGTCGAAGCTTACTCCAGCGCTCTCAAGACCAACGAAATGGCTCTCAATCAGGGCTTCCCTGGCGTTGATGCCTACGTGAAGTCTCTGGGCGAAGGCGTTAAGAATCTGAGCGCCGCAATCGCTACCATGGAAGAAAGCCTGAACGGTCTCCACGAAGGTATTCTCGATGCGATGGCTGCCCTCCGTAAGGTTGTGGATGGCCTTGAAAAAGTCGTCCCCGACGAAATGTGGCCTCTGCCGAAGTATCGTGAGATGCTGTTTATTTACTAAACAACATCGGCCATACGTCAAAAATTTTCCCTGCCCTCGGGCGGGGATTTTTTTGTATCTGCAAACGACGCTAATTGTCGTACGCTCAATCTATATTCGTGATGTTCCCCTAAAAGGAGTGCATCATGAACAGATTGGAAAAACTTGAAATATCGAATGTCATCGGTGACTTTCGTGCGGCCCTTGAAACTCTGGACCGTTACGACCACCAGCAACTGGAATTTCCGAAGACCGGTGTGGACTACAGCGAAACGGATGGCCCCATCACCTACGAATTGGCGATGGAAGCGATTTCTGTGCTCAAGGAAAAGTTCCGCGACAGCGGAATCTTCGGTGTCGAAAAGGATGCGTCTTTCAAGAGTTCCCTCGGACAAATTTATCAGACCTTTGATGGCAAGGATCTTTATCCGACCGTGCAGATGAAGGCTGCAACGCTCCTGTATTTGCTTGTCAAGAACCATTCCTTTGTCGATGGCAATAAACGTATTGCTGCATTCATTTTCTTGTGGTATATGTCGCGCAACGATATCCTTTATCGAGTGGACGGCTCCAAAATCGTAAGCGATGGCGCTCTGGTCGCGCTTACGCTGCTTATTGCCGAAAGCAAAACCGAAGAACGCGAATCCATGACCAAACTCGTGGTAAACTTGATTTTGTAGGAGGCTCTTATGATTAACTCGTATTTTACAGACCCGCGAGATGGTGAAACCTACCGCACTGTAAAAATCGGCAATCGGATTTGGTTTGCCGAAAACTTGCGGCATAAATGCGAAGGTGCGCAGGCGTATGCTGGCGGCGTGGGGTATCTATGCTTGAATGGTGAAACTCCGCCTTACGATTGGAACTGCGATCCAGATGTGAAAAAATACGGTCTGTGCTACTATTGGAAATTTACGGAAGCTGCAGTCCCCGAAGGTTGGCGCCTGCCGAACAATGACGATTGGCGGGACCTGTTTAATGCCGTTGGAGCAAAATGCGAAATGGGTGAGCATGGTACCGAAACTTACCTTGGGGCGGCACTCGCATTAAAATCTAAAGATGGTTGGGAAGAAGATGAATTGTTCCCTGTCGGCAAAAGCCTTGATGCGTTCGGCTTTACGGCGTATCCGGCAGGCTGCATGGAGGAATTCGGCTTTTGCGGAGCTCGTGGCAGACACACGCGTTTCTGGAGTTCCGTCGGGCAAAACAAGTGGGCGTACCGCGTTTGCCTGGACAACTTCTATGACGATGCCGTTCTTGACCGCTTTTGGAACGACTTTTCTTGCGCAAATTCAATCCGCTGTGTGAAAGACTGCTGAAAGGGTACTTATTCCAAGTTGGAGTGCCTAAAATAACGTTTTTTGAGGGAAAACTATAGTTTTTGTGGGGAATTGTGCTCTTTTGTAGAAAATAGGATATATTTCTTTTCAAGAAGGAAGAAAATATGGATAAAGAACCCGAAGTTTTTGATATGAACGGCGCATCTCCTTTGCAAAAGGGACTCGCCGTTTTCTTTGTCATCATGTCGCTTTTGTACACCGCGTCGCCCATCGACTTGGCGCCTGACGCAATTCCTGTAGTGGGCTGGCTCGATGATGTTGGCTTCCTTTTGACCGCTACTATGAATGCTGTTCAGCAGTTCGCAAAGGACCAAAACTCCGCCATGGTGAAAATCCTGAAATACGCCAAGTGGTTCATGGTCATCGTCGTCGTGATTGCCGCGCTGTTGCTCGGCGGCTTGATTGCAGCGATTGTGGCGCTGGTGGTGAAGTAGTTTGGAGGCTATGTATGAATTTATATTGCAAAAAATGCGGACAGTCTTATGACGCCTGGACTATAGCAAACGGAGGGTGTAGCAAGGGAGGCAAACATGATCCTTATCGCGGAATGCAACAAGGCCCGAAATACGTGTGCGCCAAATGCGGACTAGAATACGACTTTTGGACAATCGCCAACGGCAATTGCAACCGTGGTGGGAAACATGAAGTGATGTAAAAATTGGAGTAAGTTGGAAATTTTCATTGCTTGCGAATGTCATAGAAAACGGAGCTTTATATGGTAAAGTTAAATTTAGATGTAATCAAACAGAATGCTCAAAAAATTGCTGAAAGTACGAAAATCATTAGCGATGGCTTGGAACGTGTGACTTCTGTTTTTAAAAAAGACGAAAAACCTATTAAAGATGTTGCGGATCAAGATGTTCAGGCTAATGAGCAAGTGTCGGAAGAGCTTGATCCTCAAAAAGAAATCAAAAATGAGGACTCTGCTGATAATCAAAGTAATGTTGTAGTAAAGGCTATTGATAAAATATATGGCGTTGTGGTGGATGGATCAATTCCTGGTGTTGATTCCGCGTCAGATTTGGCTAAAACTTATCTAGCTAAGTATAAAACTCCAATAAAAGCTGCAAATGCGCTTGTTCGGTGGCAGAATACAAAGGCCGCTGTAGATGGAGCTATTACTGGATTTGGAGGTTTCGCTACAATGATAGCGACGCTTCCGATTAATGTTTCGAGTATTTTGTTTATTCAAATAAGAATGATAGCTGCGATTGCTTATATTGGTGGAATTCGTGATTTAAGAAATGACCAATTGCAGACTGCTGTCAAATGTTGCTTATTAGGAGAGAGCGTGCAATCATTCTTAAAAAAGGCGGGAATAAAAACGACGGAAAAAGTTTTTGTAAAAAAGATAATGCCTAAAATTACAGGAAAAATGATTACAAAAATCAATAGGGCAATTGGATTCAGATTCCTTACAAAAGGTGGATCAACTGGGATTGTTAACATAGGAAAAATGGTTCCAGTTTTGGGATGCGTTGTTGGTTCAATTTTTGATGGGGTGTCAACAAATATTGTTGGAAATGCCGCTATTAAAACATTTATTGAAAGAGATTGTGTAAAAGAAGACCTTATAGAAAATGGAAATGTTGATATAAATGAATGAAGATACTTATAATCGACTGTGGTTGGAATGTCGTAAGCCTTTTGAGAATACTTGCGTCAATTTTATACCATTTATTGGAAAGGATTATTGGGATTCTAATCCTCGGATTCTTGTTTTAGGAGAATCTCATTATTCGGAGAAAGAGAGAAGAAGAGAAAAGGATTGTTTGCTTTGCTATACATTTGAAGTTATTGTTGGTGAATATTTAAATCAAAATTGGAAATATAATTTTTCTTCTTTTAAGGAGTTCCCCAAAGGACAGGCTAAAGGTATAAGAAAAAATTTTAGACGCATGGCGAATCTGTTGAAGACCGCTTCTGAAAAAGATCGTAATTGTGATAGTGTGTGGGACTCGTTGGCTTTTTACAATTATTTTCAAAGATGCGTAGGTACTCCTAAATTTCATGATCATAGCTGGCTAGAAGAAAATAAACAGGTTTTTCAGCAAGAGGCTGAAGAATTATTCTTTGGTACGAAAAATAAAGAAAAATGTGTCTTAAACATTTTGAAGCCTAAACTAGTTTTTGTTTGGGGCGAATATCTGAAGAAAATGATGCCAAAACCTGACAGAAATGTGGACGGTTGGATGAAAGACATTGGGTGCTTTGCCTATTCAACATATCCTTCAGTATTATTTTATCCCATACATCATCCTTCAAATAAAAAATCATGGAATCATTCTGAGGAAATAAGAAAGTTTAAAATATTAAATGAAAAATATCTCAATTTTCCCATGGCTTCTATTGATATATTGATAAAGAATAAAATTGAGGAAATGTATCATCGAATTCATAGAGTATATAAGGGAAAATTTGAATACAAGGTTAGTGAAATCGCTCTGACGTGTATTTTGTATGCGTATGAAGGTGGAACGATAAGGTTTGATTCAAAACAAACGATGCAATTGGAAGTGAAATTTGATTCTAACAATATAGGTGTACGTTTTTATACACATGATTTTTCTTGTTGTACAGCAGGAAACATATTAATGTCGTCTCCTTTTAATTTATCAACGAAAGAGATTCCTGTATGTGAAGGGAAGTATATTTTGTTGGAATCTACTCCAATGTCATTGGATGATTTGTTTAGTGTTTTGTGCGAATTCATGGATAAAATGTTAAAATGGCGAGATAATCAAATTGCAAGGAGTGCTATTCATGTCTAACGAAAATGAGTGCTTGATGATTATTTGCCGATATTGCAGGAGCATGTTCGAAAAAAACAAGTTCTTGATTTTCAAATGTTAAAATTTGTTGAAGATAAATTAGATGCAATTGAGGATGATAAGGCTTTTATAAATTCAAACGACATTAACAATATTGAAAGAATACAGAAAAAGTTGACTAGTGTTTTCGATAAATTTAAAAATGATGAATCTGTTCAAACAGATATAGGCTTAATTGTGGATAGTTTTAGTAAAATTTTGAAGTAAGTGGATTATCTTTATGACCCCACAAGTTAAACAACTTTACAAAGTTCTTTACGACAAGGTGAAATCTTTGCCCAATAGCGACGCTTTGGGTATTATGCCGACGCATTTCGTTGGTTCGCGAAACCATTTTAAGAAAGGCTTGCCGATGTTCGTCGGTCGCGACACTTATGGCCTTGGGCAAGATAAAGTTCCGTTGGTGACCGATTACGAATGCGATGAACTGAATTGGCTCAAATCTAGGACTGGTTATTATTATGACGATTCCTCGTTTTGGCGGGTGATCGGTCATGTTCTTGAACGGGTTCGTGGCGAATCGTACGGTCCAGACGTCTTCCGTGATTTCTATTGGAGCGACTTGTATAAAATCAATTTCCGTGCGAAACAGGGAACCACGCAGGGCTTAAGAAGCGAACAGATTAATGAATGTGCCCAGTTGCTGCTTGCTGAAATGGATGACTTGGAACCCTGCGTTTCTGTTTTCTTGACCGGCATTTACGAAGGTGAGAAAAAAGGTGTCGGTCGATTCTTTGAACGTTGGGAGCCTCGCGGGCAACTTAAATCTAATAATGAATCTACGGGTGAATTTACTCTGGTTGGCGAATCTGGAAAAACGCATCGTTGTATTGTCGTGCCGCATCCGCAAGGCAAAGCACAGGAAGAAATTGTCCAGAAGGTTTGTTCTCTGTGGAAATGATTTTTTGAAGGAGTGTATATGCCAAATTACTATATGGTTCGGGCAATGTTTTCCAATGACGCTCATTTTGATGAGTTCTTTAAAAAGGAAATTGTTGCTGTTGGATGGAGTTCAGTAAATTTTTCGAGTTTCAAAGCGAATGAACTTCGAAATGTTATTTGGGAAAACTATTATAAGGATTCTTCAAAACGCTCTCAAAGCATATCTTTAGCTCTGAATCAAGCTTTAATGTTTAAAAACATTAAAGAGAATGATCGTATTGTTATTCCGTATAGATCTGGAATTGTACTTGCGTTGGCAAAAGGTGAGGAACTTTATTCTCAAGACGCTTGTTCTTTGGACTTGGCCAATCAACATAGAGTGTCCTATAAACGAAAAGGAAATGACGAACCTTTAGTTGTTCAAAGAAATGATTTGTCTGAAGGTTTACAACGTCGCCTTCGTGTCCGTGGAAGATCTGTTTTGAATTTGAATGAATTTGATTCAGAAATTGAAAGGATGTTTAAGGATTCTTTGGAAACAGGTTTTTCGTATGAGGCGGAAATCCGTCAGAAAGAAAAAAATGAAATGGAATCATTTAAAAGAAATTTGTTGGCTCGAATTCAAAACGGTAGTACTCATTTACAAACAGGCGGAATCGGTTTAGAACAGCTAGTTTGCGAATTGCTCAAATGCGAAGGGTATGAGGCTACAATTTTGTCAAAACGGAGCTTTCCTAATAGCGCCGATGCTGATATTCGTGCCGTCAAAGAAGATAGTTTCGGTGCTCAGAAATTACTTGTTCAAGTGAAACATCATCATGGTTATACGGGCGCTTGGGGGCTTTATCAGTTAAATGCGATTAAGGAAATGGATGATGAAAAATATGAAGATTATAATTATGTGCTGTTGACTAGTGCTTCTGTAGGGGATGATGTTATGAAAAAATCATCCGAAATGGGCATTGATGTGTACGATGGAAAAACGTTAGTTGAAATAATTTGCAGCAATATAGAAAAGTTATCTCCAGAAACAAAAAGAAAGTTAGGGGTAAGTTTGGTTCCCCATTTGAACGAGTGATTTTTTATTTAATAAAAATGCAACCCTTCACACGACATTAATTGTCGTGCGCTTCTTTTATATTGCATAGTAGAATCAAGAGGTTTTGCTATGCAGTTACATTATCAGAATTCGGCAGAAAATTATTTCGGGAATACGCTGAATCGGTTAGAAGGGGAGTCGCCTGCGGTGAAGGCGGAGTCGAGGACTTCTTTTATCGACTTGAAAATTATGGAATACTGGGTGCGCTTTATGCGGGCGTATCCGGATGGTTGCTGTCGCAGTTTTTGCGAGAATTATTTGCCGGTCCGTTATTATGGCGAATTTGCGGACCGTGTTTACGAGATTCGCGACCAGGTTGATTTTTCGAGTACTATCAAGACTTCGATTGATGACAAGCATTATGGGGTGCGGGAGCTTTTGGAGGCGTATCACGAAACCAGGAATATTCGCTTTGCTCAGCAGTTTTTTGAGATTATGGCTTATTTGGAGCGTGCGAACGATTGCCTGCGACCGATTATCGTGCAGATGATTGAAAATTGCGTAAAAGAAAAGCTGGCAAAAGGTTGCTCGCACGATGACGAAGCTTTTCAACGCGCTTTTGAATTAAAGCGTCTTTTCCATTTGTCGGATGAGGCGGTGGAACTGGTGCTTTATTTGTGGCTTCGGAACCATCAGCGACTGTATTTGAGGCTAGAAAACATTCGGGTGAAAGAGGGGGAAACTTTTGACCCGAATGAGCGTGGAGCCTTTAGTCGGATTGCCTTGCTGACGGGGCTTGATGGCGCAACGCTTCAGGAACTTTGTTCCAAGGAGAGTCCGCTTCTTAAGTTTCAGTTAATTCAAATGGAAGAATCGTTCCGCAATACGGATTTGAGAATCAAACGCAAGGAATTGTACCTGGCAGATGATGTGAGCAATTATCTGTATGGATTCTCAGATATGTCGCAGATTATGGATTTCAGACCGGCAACAAAACCGTGTGTCCCCTATGAGCGGATTGTCAAGACGAATCCGCAGGCGTCTTTTGTTCTGCAGATGCTTAAATCGCACCAAAGGGGCACTCCACTGAACATCCTTTTTTATGGTCGCGAAGGAACGGGTAAAACGGAACTTGCCAAGGCGATTGCGCAAGAATTGAATGTTACATTGCTTTCGGTGGGCATCGGTGAAGAATCGATGAGCGAGGAATCTCTTTTGCAGACACGCCTGCGCTCGATGCTTTTGGCCGATTGGGAATGTGAGCGGAGTGGTGGCGTTATCTTGATGGATGAGGCGGACTTGGTCTTGAATATGGCCGAAAAGGGACTGCTGAATATCATTTTCGAGAATATGAAATCGCCTGTCATCTGGATTACGAATAATATCGCGATGATTGAAAATAGTACCCGTCGTCGCTTTGATTATTCGCTGGAATTTTTCTCGTTCAGCAAGAGCGAACGCATTGCCATTTGGCAATCGGTGCTGAAAACGCAACAGGCGGAATCAATGATGCGTGGCGAAGATATTGAATGTGTCGCCAAGGAAATTCCGGTGATGGCAGGGAGCGCCACTTTGGCGGTTCGGCTTGCGCAACGAATGCAGTCTCAGGAGATGTCGCCTTTGAATGTGGTTCGTGAAGTAGCGTCTTCGCATGCAAAACTTTTGGGTATATCGACTTTGCCGCAAGAATCGAGGCCGGATTATAATCTGGATTGCGTCCGCATTTCGAGTGGAGATATTCGGAATATTGATTATGTCGTGCCGATGCTCAAGAATTTTGATGCCCGCTGGAAAGATTCGAAGGCGACGGGGCGCAGGGAAAACTTGAATATATTCCTGTATGGTCCTCCCGGTACGGGAAAATCGGCTTTTGCAAAGCATATTGCGCATGATGTTCTTGGCCGCGAGATTATCGTGAAACGGGCGAGCGATATTCTAGGGTGTCATGTGGGCGAAAGTGAACATAATGTAAGCGCGATGTTCCGTGAAGCGGAACGGAATGACGCGATTCTGTTTATTGACGAGGCAGACAGTTTCTTCGAAAATCGTGGCAATGCGAAAAACCATTGGGAAGTGACTCTGGTAAACGAGTTTATTTGCCAAATGGATTCCTTTAACGGAATGCTAATTGCCGCGACAAACTACGAGAATGTTTTGGATTGGGCGATTCGCAGGCGCTTTCAGCTGAAACTGGCATTCGATTATATGGATTCTCCGCAGATTTCAAAGACTTGGACTGCGTTCTTCGGGAGCAATTGCCCCAAGGAAATCCTTCGCTGCGATAATGTGGCGATTAGCGACTTTCAGAATGTGCGCCGCAAGCTAGAATATGTCCCGAGCGATTTGCGTACGAAAGAACTCATCTTGCAGAATATGCTCGAAGAACTCGCCAATAAAGACGACCATCAGGGCCGCAGATTGGGATTGTAGAGTTTAACAAATCTATATTTACCACGATGCCCATCTTTACCAAATACATCCAGAACGAAGAACACTATTCCGAAGTGATTTCGCGAATCATGTCGGTCCGCAACAACTTGTGGATTGGTACTGCCGATATCAAGGATGTGTATGTGAAACAGGATGGTGATGCCATTCCGTTGCTGGGGCAACTTGCTACACTTTTGAAGCGCGGCGTGGGCGTGCGTCTGATTCACGCAAAGGAACCTGGCCCGAATTTCCGCGAGGACTTTGACCGCTTTCCGATTCTGGTGACGGATTTGGAGCGCGTGATGTGCCCGCGAGTGCATTTCAAGATGATGATTTTTGATCTTGAAACGGCTTACATCGGGTCCGCGAATTTGACGGGTGCGGGAATCGGCATGAAAAGCTCTCTACGCCGTAACTTCGAGGCGGGAATCCTCACGAATGACCCTGCACTTGTCGAACCTGCTATAGAACAATTCGATACGCTATGGATGGGCTTGCACTGCAAAAAATGTGGTCGTCAGGAATTCTGCGGCGACAGGATTAAGTAAATTCCGAAATTGCTGTTTTTGAACGAGAATAATGCGTAAAAGGTGGTATAATACCACCTTTTTAAGCGAAAATCGCCAATTTACCAGTATTTTAGCCTACTTTAGTGAAAACTTTTAATAAAAATCGAAAAAGTTTTCACTATACTGAAAACTTTTGTTATATTTGTAAAAAGAGTTCAGTAGAGGTAGGCTATGATCCAACGAGAAAAATACATCGCTCCGATTCGGGAATTCTACGATAGTGATCTCATCAAGATTATTACCGGCATCCGTCGATGTGGCAAATCGGTCGTTCTTTCGCAGATTTCCGAAGAAATCCGCAAAAAATCGGATAATGTAATTTTCCTGAATTTTGAAGATCGCAGCACATTGTCTAAAATATCCAATTGCGACGAACTTCTTGCTTATGTAGAAAAGACTCGCCGTGCGAGCAAATGTTTCCTGTTCCTAGACGAAATCCAAAATGTGAAAGACTGGCCCGATGCTTGTAAGACTTTACGCTTGCATGACTGCTCTGTATTCATTACAGGTTCCAATTCCAAGCTACTATCTAAAGAGTTTACCAAGGAACTGAGTGGACGTTATGTGTCGTTCAGGATAAGGCCTTTCGTCTTTAAAGAAATACAGGAATGCTTGAAACAACAAGGTAGATCCGCAACCATTTCTGATTACCTTGTCTATGGTGGATTCCCGATGCGGTTCGAGTTCGATACTGAATGCGCTACACGGAACTACCTGAACGATCTTGACCAGACGATTGTCATCAACGATATTGTAAATCGTTATAAGATACGCAAACCGGAACTCTTTACTAAACTCGCTAATTACGTTCTCATTTCCAATTCTAGAATTTTGTCTGCAAAGTCCATCTACAACTACATTAGAGGACAATTTAGCGAATGTTCCGTCAATACGATAACTAAATATCTGGGTTACCTGAAAGAGGCGTATGTCATTAGCTCTATCAAGCAGTATTCAACAAAAGCAAAGCGAGAACTGAACTTCTTCGAAAAAATATATGACGAGGATGTGGCATTTAATTCTATTCGCGTTGCAGACGGCATTTTCGATTTGACTCACAACTTAGAGAATGTGGTCTATAACGAGCTTCTGTATAGGGGGTATTCACTGAGTGTCTATTCTGGAAAACAGGAAATAGACTTTTGTGCCCAAAAGGAAAACAAAAAGTACTTCATTCAGGTTGCCTATTCTGTGGCGGAACGATCCACTTACGACCGAGAAATGGGTGCGTTTGCAGATATTGACAATACACATGCAAAGATTCTCATTTCCAATGACGATATTGATTATTCTACTAGTACCGTCAAGCACGTCAAACTAAAAGATTTTCTGGAAATGGAAGATTTCTCTTGAGATGAATTTTATCTCTCGTACAGTTTCACCAAGTCTTTGGCACTGTCGAGGACCATTTGGCGGAGCTTGGCGGGCTTTAGCACCTCGGCGATTGAACCGTAGTACATGACCCATTGCTTGAGCAGGCCGTTCACGGCGACTTTCATGGTGACGTGCAAGTCGCCGCATTCCAGCTCCTTGATTTTCATGCTGGGGTGGTAGGGGCGTTCTTGCAGAAAGTTCTTGGCGTATCCCGGAAAATAGATGACGACTTTTTCTTCTTGCTGGTCCTGGTCGCCCGAAAGTAGCGTGCCGGTGCGGATACGCTTGCGGAGCGTCTCGACGACTTTAGGGTTTTCGACGAATTGTTCGCGCAAAAGTTTTACGGATTGAATACGGCGGAGCTTGAGGGCGTATGTTTTGTCGGGGAGGTGTTGCGATACGCAGCCGATGTAGATTTCGCCCTGATTGATGGCGACCATCAGCGGAATGCGCGGCTTGTTGGTTGTATTGCCCCAGTTATCGGTGTAGGTAATTTGCACTTTCTGTTTTTTGCGGATGGCATCAAGAATGACCGGCAGATTCTTGCCTACGTTTTCGTCAACGCTCGGAGGCGTGCCCATGAATAGAATTCGCCCGTTCAGTTCCTTCGCGTAATGCGCCAATGTCGATTGTTCTTTGGCTGGCAAGTCCTGCGTGATTCTCTTGGTCAAGTCTTCGATGAGATTCGATGTTGCCGGATAAATGTTCGCGATGCGTTGCAGGAACATAAAGTGCAAAAGCGTGTCGCCGAATTCAGGAAATATGAGCTTATTCGCGCGTTCAAGCGCCACCTTGTAATAGATTTTGCCGCTTTCGACAATACGGTTGATGTAACCACCTCCAATATTGGAGAGTGCTTGCATATCACGCTGAACGCTCCGCAAGTCCTCTTCACGGAAGTCCAGGTGTCGCATGATGTCTGTTACGCTGTAACGGTTGTTGTAGTGCGCCATCATGTAGACGAATATCTGTATCATTCGTTCGCCACGA